>Ga0210401_10000369_pt1 | contig 55619 bp, 51 predicted proteins | sample IncBWH32MmetaG_FD_150866 | JGI IMG/M metagenome (GOLD analysis project Ga0210401, IMG submission 150866) | Forest soil microbial communities from Barre Woods Harvard Forest LTER site, Petersham, Massachusetts, United States - Inc-BW-H-32-M | ecosystem: Environmental > Terrestrial > Soil >...
TCAAAGCATCGTAGCCCTTACCCAAGTGGACTTCGGGAGCATCGCCTGCGGAGGGCCTCGCGGCGGGGGTCTGCTGAGATGCAACCTGGCTTACTTCTATCGAGAACAGTGTTAGCGCGAGCACTACCGGCAAGGATCGTTGAATGTATCGAGGGAGGTATCGAATCCTCATGGTATTCCGCCGCAGCTCCCAGACAGGGATGGAGGACCATTCATCTCTGTGCTCAGCCGAATCTTCAGGGATCGATGCCTGAAGATCCGTTTCGTGAGCGCGGGCGAGAACCTGCTCCCAAGGAAGCAGGATCGCGCTCGCGCTATCGTAGATCGGGCTATTTCGGCTGCGGCACGATTCGCAGATACGGCTTGGGCGACTTCCAGCCTCCAGGATATTTCTGCTTGGCTTCATCGTTCGATACCGCCGGCAGGATGATCACCTCGTCGCCCTGTTTCCAATTCACCGGCGTGGCAACCTTGTGCTTGGCTGTAAGCTGCATGGAATCGAGGACGCGCAGAATCTCATCAAAGTTGCGGCCCGTGCTCATTGGATAGCTCAGCTGTAGCTTGATCTTTTTGTCCGGACCGACTACGAACACAGTGCGGACGGTCGCATTGTCCGCGGCGGTACGGCCGGCACAGCTATCGCCGCTTTCGGCGGGCAACATTCCGTAGAGCTTGGCGATTTTGAGCTGCGGGTCGCCGATCATCGGATAGTTCACCTTGTGGCCCTGAGTCTCTTCAATATCCGCTGCCCATTTGCTGTGATCGCTCACGGGATCGACACTCAGCCCAATGATCTTGCAGTTGCGTTTGGCAAATTCGGGTTGCAGCCCTGCCATGTAGCCGAGCTCGGTGGTGCAGACCGGGGTGAAGTCTTTGGGATGTGAGAATAGGACCGCCCAGCCATCGCCGATCCACTCGTGGAAGCGGACCGTGCCCTGAGTGGTTTCGGCCGTAAAATCGGGCGCAGTGTCGTTAATGCGCGGAATCGCGGATATATTTTGCGTTTGGACTTGGGTGCTCATAAGTTTTCTCCTCGTTGGATGAATTTCTTGTTCATCCCGAAAGTTCGGGAACGTTCGTCACCCGCCACAGCCTGTAGATCGGGAGGGTATCAGTCAAAAAAGAAACCCAGCCAGTCTGGCCGGGTGGGTGACAGAAAAAGCGTCTGCGCTACCCACACACCGGCGTCCGGAGACAACAGCACAGGACGACCGACGCGGAGTGCAAGCACATCACGGGATAGAATACGCGACCTCCAAAATCCAGTCAAACGGGGCAAACCTCGGCCGGCGGCCGGCTGGCGCTACAATGAATCAGCATGGCGACAAAACCTCGAAAGTTTCCTTTTGTGCAGTTAGACGTTTTTTCGTCACGTCCGCTTGAAGGTAATCAGCTTGCCGTCTTTTCCGATGGCCGAGGACTCAGCGACCAAGAAATGCAGGCCCTAGCCCGCGAGATGAATCTGTCGGAGACAACTTTCATCTTGCCTCGCGATGCCGCAACGGAGCGTAAGCACGGGACGAGAGTTCGCATCTTTACCCCGACGGAAGAATTGCCATTCGCGGGTCACCCGACGCTGGGCACGGCATTTTTCCTGCGCGGGTCGAGCGGAACTAGTGAAATCGCTCTCGACCTCAAGGTCGGAAGGGTCCCGGTGCACTTTGAGGAAGCGCGCGGGCAGCCGCTGTTCGGTGAGATGACTCAGGTGGACCCGAAATTCGGTCCGCAACACGACCGTGAAGCCGTGGTGCGTGTGGCTGGCTTGCGAGACGGCGACATCGATCCTTCGCTGCCCATTCAGACGGTTTCGACTGGACTGCCCTTCACCGTGGTTCCCTTGCGCGGGCTGGAGATCATCGAACGACTTCACGTGGATGTCGCCAGCTCTGCGGAATATCTAGAACAAAGCGGGGGGAAATTCTTCTATTTCGTTTCGCGGGAGACGGTTGATCGTGCCGCCCGGCTGCACGCCCGCATGATGTTCTATAGCGGCGAGGACCCGGCTACCGGATCAGCGGCGGGATGTGCGGCAGCATGGATGGTCGCGCACGGTGTAGCCCAGCCAGACGAGCGCGTTCTGATCGAGCAAGGAGTCGAAATGAAACGGCCAAGTCGCATCTTTGTTCGCGCATCACGCCGGGATGACCGAGTGGTTAACGTTCGGGTTGGTGGAAATGTTGTGGAAGTCCTGCGCGGAGAAGTTTGTTTTTAAAATCGAGTTCGCGATTGTGCCGAAAAAATCGTGGGATGCACAACTCTGAAGATTTTTCAATGGGGCTGATCTGCCATTGGCATCGACGGCACTTTACATCTTGCGCCAGAGCCTCTACGATTCATCTCGCTCTAAATTCTCCCGGTCACTGAAAAGGTTTTCGAGTCCCCCTGGCGCCGTCGCCGCCCATGCGCTCCGCCATTCGGAAACACGAATGAAGCCCAAACGAACGATTCTCTGTGTAGACGATAACGAACAAGCGCTCTCCATCCGTAAGGTGATGCTGGAAACTCGCGGCTATCGCGTGGTTACGTGCATTAGTGGCGAAGATGCCCTGGAGTGTTTCAAGAGGGGCGGGGTGGATCTGGTGCTCACTGATCTCATCATGCCTGGCCTCGACGGAAGCAAATTGATCGACGCGGTCAAGAACATCTCGCCCCAGACGCCGGCAATCCTGCTCTCCGGCAAAGTCAGAATCTACGATCGCGACACTCGTGCTGATGTGTTTCTACCCAAAGGCATGTACGCACCCGCAGAACTTCTGGAACGCATTCGACTCTTGCTCGTCCGCAAGCGCGGGCCCAAGCGCGCGCCGCAACGGGCGGAGCGTGCGACAGCCACCAGCGCCGCCTAGGCCGGTTCCGAATCCATTCGCTTGCGCACGGCTTCGTGTAAGATCGATGGTTTGGATGGCAGCCTTTATCGAAGCCGTAGAACTGCGAAAGGTCTATCACGTGGGCAAGATCGAAGTGCCCGCGCTGCGCGGCGTTTCCTTCAGCGTACAAAAAGGAGAATATGTCAGCGTCGTGGGCCCTTCGGGCAGCGGCAAGTCCACGCTGTTTTACCTTCTGGGCGGGCTAACCCGCGCCGATTCGGGCCGCGTGGTTATCGACGGCGACGATTTCGCCCAGCTCTCTGACGCCGAGCGCACGAGGATGCGCAAGCGCAAGATTGGCTTTGTTTTCCAGAAATTCAACCTCTTACCCACTCTGGATGCGCGTTCCAACATTTATATTGCGATCGATATCGCGGGCACTAATGGCAGCTTCGACAAAGCATACTTCGAGCGAATCGTCGGATTGCTGGGGCTGGAGAATCGTCTGCCGCATCGGCCCTCGGAGCTCTCCGGAGGAGAGCAGCAGCGGGTGGCGCTGGCACGGGCGCTGATCAACAAACCGGCAATCGTTCTGGCCGACGAACCTACCGGCAACTTGGATTCGAAAAACTCAGAAATTGTGCTCAATATGCTACGCCATTCGAATCGCGAACTGGGTCAGACCGTGCTGATGATTACGCACAATCCGGAAGCCGCCAGCTACGGGGATCGGATTATCCACATGCGCGACGGCGAAATCGTAGCGCCTGAGAAAGATCCGCAGTGGACTGGCCACTCGGCTTAGATTTCGATGAGTTGAGCGCGACACGCTGAGTGCGAAGATCATGGAAGATCTGCGAAAACCGATTCTGCCGGGCAAAGGAGCGTCGGACTACGAACGCTATCTGCGCACCGATGATCTGCTTTCCCTGCAAAAGCGTCCGGAGGAATTCCTGCATCCGGATGAGCTCACCTTCCAGGTGGTACACCAAGCGTCAGAGCTGCTGATGAAGGGGACTGCGTGGGAATTGGACCGGGCTCGCGGCCACATTGCAGATGGTGATTTCTCGAATGCCGCTCGCTTGCTGCGCCGCGGCAACTACATGTTGGAATATCCGATCTCCGTCCTCCACGTGCTCGAAACCATTACGCCCGTTGACTATCAACTTATCCGAGCCGGATTGGGACACGGCAGCGGACTGGATTCACCGGGCTTCCTTGCCCTGCTTCACATCGGTCCACGCTTGGGCGAAGCTTTTCAAGGACAGTTGCTCAAGGCTGGCTTGAGTGTGGACGATCTTTACCGCCGCCATCAGGAATTCTTTGGACTCCACGATGTGGCGGAGAGACTGCTTGATTTTGATGAACGAGTCCACCTCTTCCGCTTTCATCATCTGAAACTGGCACAGAGGATTATTGGCGGCGGAGTGGTCGGAACCATGGGCACCCCCGTAGAAGTCCTGCACCAGCGTATGGAACACCTGTTTTACAAAGAACTTTGGGATGTTCGGAACCGGATCACAGCGCAGGCTAACGAAGCCATGCAGAAGAGTGGAGTCGGGCCTCAATATTAGGGGGATATCGACTGAAGTTCGCGCCGTTGCTGCGGAAAGACTGGTTGTTTATAATTAGAGTCGCCGGGCGGGAGTAACTCAGTGGTAGAGTGCGACCTTGCCAAGGTCGAAGTCGCGGGTTCAAATCCCGTCTCCCGCTCCAAAAAATCACCTCAGATATCTACTTCTTCCTGCGATTGTACGTGAAGTCGTATTCGTCGGCCCAAGTGGTGCCGCTGTCAGTTGAGCCCTGGCTGAATTGTCGCACAGTGTCGGGACCGAGATTGAAGAACTGCAGGTGGCGTTTCAACTTGGTCCCATCAGACTGCGGAATCTCGTCGGTATAAAAATCCATGACTTGGTTCTTCAGCGCGCCATAGAAGTGAATCATCCCTCGTGTACTGTCCACCCAGAACTGCTCCCATCGTTTCTGGTCGGCGTTGTAGACGTTGTAGCTCTTGCCTGTGTAGCCGGTGCCGAGAGATGTCCAGTTCTCCCAAATGACGCAATCCGCGACAGCCTTCTCAATGTGACTGCTGCCGACGGACACGCTCTCCCTGGTTGTGACCACGTCCCAATCTCCAACCCAGAAGTCAAATTGCCGATTCTCGGCACTATAAGAGCACGGCGTCTGATTCCGTTTGGCTTGTTCCAGCAGTTCGCGAAAACGCGGGTCCTCCCGGATCGACCGAAGATCAAGATCATTGCTCATTTCATCCGGCTGAGCATACCCTTGCTTAACCGCGTCGGTCAGCCGTTCCGTCGCTCTTTCGGGCTGCCCCATGGCCGCGTAGGTAGCTGCAATGTCGTAGCCCACAATAGACGCTGGTGTACCCAAAGCTTGTGCCTTCTGAAAAGCCTCGATGGCTCTCTCGTACTCTTTCTGGCGCCGGCGACAAACACCGAGCCTGTACCAGTATCGGTAGCTTTCGGGATGTATTTGCACAAGCCGCTCATACAGCAGCTGGGCTTTCCCCCATTTTTGGTCCACGTATGCCGCATTGGCATCCGCGGACATCACTTCTAGCGAATGTTGCTCTTGGGTGCTGGCGAGTAATGTTGCGCCCAATACACAACAGAGAAACCCGAGGCAAACTCCTCTCCTGACCACTCGACACTTGCTTGAATACTCCTCTGAGTCGCCCATGTTTTTCTTTAGACGGAGCATCGGCGCCCGGGATAGCCAGTCGCGTATGGCATTCACGTCGATTCTTGATCAGTTCCGTGTACCGGTCTTGTACTCGTTCGGATGTACGTCCTTGGCGTTGTTCAGAGGAGCTGCGGGGAGATGGGGAAATTGTTAGGTTGTTGAAGGACTCGATAGGCCGAGCCTGCCAGTGTCAGGTCGCGGGTTCAAATCCCGTCTCCCGCTCCAATACTTCACCTTCTCCCGACCTACCCAAGAATACAAGTGACGAGCTCTAGCCGGGGACACAAACCTTGTTTACGTAACCGGCCGCTGAGATCTTGAAAGTGTTGGAAACCCGGAGAGCAATCGCGCGCGTGTCAGGGCACCGCTGAGTATGTCTGCCAAAACCCTAACATCTTGCCGAGGCACCCGAAATCTACGTCCGACAGCATCCATCATCCATTTGCCATACAGTGAATCCTGTAACGGCACGGTTGGGGCCGTGTACGCAAGCGACACTATCTCCGTAACGTACCGGCAAGAACAAACCTGGCTCCGGCGGCGTGCATCTCGAAAGCAGATCTGGAGGTTTCATGCGACCCGAGGACTTAATGAAGTCAGATAGGATCAGTGAAACAGTGCTGCTCAGTAGCGCCTTGATGCTGCTTGTGATTTTGACTGTCATCGTCACAGCCGCGCTCACGCAAACGGCTGCACTGCCCTGAGAGAACGGCGACTGTTTGGGTGACATAGGTCCCCAGTGTTCGTGTGTTCGCCGAGCTGCAAGGCGCCTTGCATCCGCTAGTGCGGCTGGTTAGTCTGATTGGGAATTATCTGTGGAGCGTCAGGAGAAGGGTTACATGGCCGGAACGATCGCGGTCAATACACCTCCGGTGAAGTAACAAAGCCGACTCCGGATCGCGTCCAACCAAGTCATCGCAGATACGTGCGGTCGCGAATGCGACAAGGATTTTCACAGGTCACCCCCGAAATACAGATTTCACCTGATTGTCAAGAATCGTGACAGATGTACGATCGCCTCAGACACAGAATAGCCACATCATTCAGTATCGATGGAGTAGGAAGGGGACGCGTCTTATATCGATGTAGAGTACGTCTCGGTGTGGAAAACTTAAACCGCTAGTTCCGGCTACCGGCGAACCTCCGGTCTGCCAATCGATTCTTTGATATCTGTGTTTAAAGAAATTCCCGAGTTGAGGAATTTCTTGACACCTCTGCCTTAGGACGATCGAAGTCTTGAAGGCAAAAATCCCAGCCAAGATAAAAACCTTACTGCGATGAGGTTTTCGCTCGCGCTGTAAGCTCACGGAACAGCTCAAAATTCAAAAAAAGGAGTAGCTCATGCATCCGTATTTCTCGACGCCCATTCATCCTTGGCAAAACTTCAATCCATTTGATATCGGCATGGGCCAAAGGCCATTCCCATGGGTGGACCCCACCGCTTATCAACCTATGTTTAACCAACCGATCTACAACCAAGCCATGTATGGAGGTGCGTTTCCAGGTTTTCAGACGAACCCGTACTATGCAGGTGTTCTCCCCAGACCTGTCTTCCAGGTGCCTCATGTGCCGTTCTCACCCGAGATCACCCACGGAATGTCTCCGGTAAGTTTTCCGGGATTCGGCATGTCTGGGTACCTTTCGCCGGAGAACTTCATCTCCGGCTATGGCAAAACACCGGGAAATTATCTTCCTCCTGAGTTCCTGGAGTTTCTACGCGCAGAATTGCTCCGCTGCGGCAAAGCGCTGCGGACAGTTGCCCCTGCCCTTGAACACGACACTGGGGACGTGAAAGAGCAAGCGCATCTTGCTGCCACGGCCCAGTTCTTCTATGCCCTTGGGCTTCTGTATACTCGCGGGCTCATTATTCCTCCCGAAGTACCTGGGACCTCGAGCCGAGCTGAGGAGCCATCCCCGGCCACCGCTTGCGAGGTGTTTGGAGAGGCGTTAGAGCGCTTTGCCAGGGAACAGTTCCTGGGTCGCGGGACTGGACGGGAGTTGGGAGAACTCTCGGAAAAAGCCCGTACCTGTTTCCGTGCCTTGGCTCCCGATTCAGAACAACTGGAGCGCGTTAGGGACGAGCGAATTAGAGTCGACAGGAAAAAAGCGGTGAACGCGTAGGCCGATAAATCCTAACTTTATAAGCTCTGGACCGACGCTCTGAGTTGTCGGTCCTTTTTTTGCCTTTGGGAATACGGTCAGTCACCTCTAAGGCAAATGATCGAGGTAGCACGATCCTTCGCGTCCGACAAGAATGACGGATTCTTCTTAGTACTGGGTTCCGGATCATGAATCTAGAAGCTATGAGGAATATCGCCGGCAGCACTGCCGCCGGCGGGGCATTCTCCTTAGGCAACTTCTCGCGGTCTTGGCTTGTCGCTCTTGCCGTAGTCGGACTTGGCCTCTCCGGATGACGAAATGTCCTCAGCACCCGTTTGCTCAAGAATGTCCTTCGCCCGCTTGGTCCACTCGGAATTATCGGAGTGGACGGAAAGCAGAATTCCGCCATTCTTGACTCGGCCTTCATATCGTTTGGCTTCATATTCTGGAATTCCCATGCCGATCAGAGCGCCCGCTATTCCGCCAACCGCGCCTCCTACGCCCGCTCCGGCGAGCGCAGCCATGATTGGACCGGCGGCGATAAAGGGTCCGACGCCAGGGACAGCGAGAGCGCCAATGCCGGCCAACCACCCCAACGCGCCCCCGAGTACCGCGCCGGTCCCAGCCCCGGCCGTGGCGCTTTCTGGAGCCTTGGTGCCCTTTTGATGGGCGAAATCCTTTGAGCCTGCGTTTTCCGGTAAAAGTACTGAGATGTCAGTGTTGCGAAATCCGGCTCTTTGCAAAGCGTCCACGCCACTTTCAACCGTCACAATAGATGCGTAAATGCCAAACACTGCTGTGTTCTTTCCTGCCATGATTAATTCTCCTTATGAGGAATTCGACTTGACTGCAACTCGGAAGCTTCGCAGCGTCAAATCTGAAGAATGGTGTTTCCCTGCTCTCCGGTTCAAACAGCAGTCGGGCGGCCGGACAGCAAGTTAACGATCAGGACCACAAGGGCCACGACAAGTAGCAGATGAATCAGGCCTCCGGCCACATGCAGACTGAAGCCGAGCAGCCACATAATCAATAGAATTACGAAAACAGTCCAAAGCATCGCACGCCTCCTCTAAATCTTGATACTCGCCACGCTCACTACAGTCATTGTCGACCATATTCGTCTGCCCACACGATGCCAATCCGGTCATAGCCCTAAGGGCTTTGGGGAGACACCTGTAAGGTGCCCGATTCAAACGTGTAGGCAGGGACAGTTAGCACTGTGGATTCGCTGCAATGAGGTTGGAACCGAGGAACACGATTGTCTTGGTTCGGTTTCGAACCATCGTTGGTGGGATTGCACCAAACGCTTGTCGACTTTAGACGATCGGACTCTGCGGTCGAGTTTCCGTACCGACAGGCAACTGGACTTGGATAATGTTGTTTTTTATCGCGTAAACGACCAAGTCCCGGATCGAGTGCAAGCCGAGCTTTCGCATAATGTTGCTGCGGTGCGTTTCAGCAGTTTTCGTGCTCAAGTTCAATAGGGACGCAACTTCTTTCGAACTCTTTCCCTCGGCGATAAGTTGAACTACCTCGCGTTCGCGAGGAGTCAACTTCGGCAGCTCCGGGACCATGTTGGTCGATGTGGTTTGACCCTTGTCGAGAAAACCAGCCAATACCATGTCATTCACTCGCGGAGTGAAGAACATCCGGTTACGCTGCAGAGCTTCCACGGCTGCTACCAAATCCCGAGCCGCATCGGACTTGAGCACAAAGCCGCGAGCACCCGCGTCTAGTGCCTCGCGGATGACCTGGTCCGTATCGGTGATTGTTAGGACGATGACCTTGTAATGGGCATTTTGTCGACAAAGCTGGCGAGTCGCGTCCAGACCGTTGAGATTTGGCATTCCGACATCCAGAATTATCACGTCTGGTTTCAACTGCTTGGCTTTTTCAACCGCCTCTCGTCCGTCAACCGCCTCACCGCAGATTTCCCAATCTTCATGCGCCTGCAGAAGCGTGCACAAACCACGACGGACCAGCTCATGATCGTCGGCGACCAGAATTCGTAGTTTCATCGGACACCTCCGAAGAATCCGCTCAAACTTTTGACGCTGCCCGGTGATCAAGTATGGTAAACGTCTTATGCTGGCTCACGGCGGCGACGGCCGCTAACAAATCCCGCGCCGCGTTGGACTTCACAACATAACCCCGGGCTCCCGCATCCAGTGCCTCGCGCATCATTTGGGGAGAATCATGCTGCGTTACAATCAAAACCTCACATTCGGGAACACTCTTCCGGATACGACGACATGCTTCCAAACCATTCATCCTCGGCATCGTCACATCCAGGATGATCAGGTCAGGATGCAAACGGCTCGCTTTCTCCACTGCCTCGACCCCATCTTCGGCTTCTGCAATAACTTCCCAGGTCGGATCCCCCACAAGAAGGGTTTTTAGGCCGTGCCTCACAATCGGATGATCGTCCGCAACCAGGATCCGAACCGTCATAGTCATTTTCGATCTTAGAAACATCCTGGGCGCCGCGGCGAATCGACCTTAAGGTACCTCGGGCCCGCTAACCATTGATATACAGGGAATCATGTACGCTCTATGGAAGACGGGGTAAGGGCAAGACTAGCCGTTTCGGGCATCGACCCCGAGTCTACGACAACCACTTTCGTGCTAGTGCCGAGAATCGCTGACGACGCCGATTCCGAACCAGCCGGTGCGCTTTGCCGCAAAACTGTTCTTTCTGCGTTCCCGTCATTTAAGGCCTGAGACTCGCCATCCTGCGAGACCGGGAAGCTCAAGGGGATCACTACCTCAAGCAAGGTCCCCGGGTTAGCGTTCATCAATCGTAATTGCCCGCCGAACTCCTGGGCTCGCTGTTTCATGCCTCCAACGCCGACGCCCAGGCTGCCGGGCTGTAGCGCCGACACTTGCTCTGACACTCCCTTCCCGTCATCGCGCACCATCACCACAATCCGGCCCTCTTCTTTAGTCAAGGTAATCCAAGCCTTGCGCGCGCCTGAGTGGCGAAATACGTTGGTCAGGGCCTCTTGAGTGATGCGGAAGATTGCAGTCTCCAAGTCTGCGGGAAGTCGTGGGAAATCGGCGGGCTGGATATCGAGCAGAGTCTCGATCCCGCTGCGTTTGGTTATTCCTTCTACAAACCACTGGAGGGCGGAGAGCAGGCCGACTTCATCTAACAGCGGCGGATGCAAAAGATGAGACAGACTGCGAACTTGCTGAATGGCGCGATCGATAATGTCGCTAGCCTCATCGGCGGCGTGTTTTTTGGCTTGGGACGAGTTCTTTTGAACGATCGTCTCCAGCATCATCCTGGCCACGGCAAGTTCCTGCCCCAAGCCGTCGTGCAATTCGCGTGCGATCCGGCGCCGCTCTTCATCCTGCATCGTCATTAGACGAGTTGACAAACGCCGTAGCGTAACCGTTCTTTCATCGACCATCCTTTCCAATTCAGCTGTGCTCTCCCGCATGGAGTGCTCCAGCAACTTGCTGCTGTGGATGTCGGCACAGATTCCGTACCATTTGATAACCCCACCGTGCTCGTCTCGGATCGGAACCGCGCGTGCGCGAAACCAGCGGTAACCTCCCTCCCGCCCGCGCAGACGATATTCGGATTCGTAGTTTTCACCGGACTGGACGGAATGCATCCACTGCGCCATGCTGCGCTCCTTGTCCTCGGGATGCACGTAATCGAGCCAAGCGAAGCCATTCGCAGAACCTAGAGGAGCGCCGGTGTATTCATAAAATCGGTCGCTGATGTAATCCCTCGCACCGTCCTCTCGCCGGCTGAAGATAATGTCCGGAGCCGTGTGCATGATGGCATCAAGCTCTTGGTTCTTCCGCGCCAGCTCGATATTAAGTTGCTGCAGCGCGGTAGCTCTCCTGTCTAATTCCTCCGTTCGCTCCGCGACCCGACGCTCCAGTTCAACATTCAGCGCCTCCAGTTGATGAGTCTTGCGGTGCAGTTCAGCAAATACGCTCACCTTTGCCCGTAACAGCTCCGGAATGATCGGCACCGAAATGTAGTCGACCGCCCCACGTTGGTAGCCCTTAAGCCGGTCCATGTCGGTCAGGTGCACGGCGGAGATGAAGATGATGGCTGTTCTTCGAAAGCGCGGATGCTGGCTTATCATCTCCGCCAGCTCAAATCCATCCAGCTCCGGCATGCTGACATCCATCAACACCACCGCGATATCGGTCTTGAGGAGATGTTGCAGCGCCTCGGTGCCAGAAGTGACCTTGATCAGATTCTCGCCGAGTTCAGCGAGTATGACCTCATAGCTGAGCAGTTTTGCCGGTTGGTCATCCACCATCAGGATGTTGACCTTGTCCTTCGGACTCATTGATTCTCCTGTTTACTCTCAGGTGGCCACCGCACCATCGGACCTAGCGATGAAGCCACATACGAAGGGCCGAGAGCAGTTGCTCCGTGTTGACCGGTTTGGCCAAGTACTCGGATGCGCCTGCTTCGAGGCACTTCTCGCGATCGCCTTTCATCGCTTTGGCGGTCAAGGCAATAATTGGCAACCGCCGAAAACGAGGATTCTGTCGAATCACCTGCATCGTCTCGTATCCATCCATCTCTGGCATCATGATGTCCATCAAGACGATTGCCAGTTCTGGCGTTGACTCTAGAGTAGCGATCGCCTCGCGACCGGTTCCCGCGGTCAGAACGGCCATTCCACGACGCTCCAGCACACTACTCAAGGCGAAGATATTACGCACGTCGTCATCTACCACCAGTACCTTTTTCCCAATTAGTGCATCGTCGGAGCGGTGCAAACGGTCGAGCATCTTCTGCTTCTCTATTGGAAGATCGCTGACGACACGGTGCAGGAACAGCGCTGTCTCATCCAGCAACCGCTCCGGCGACTCAACCCCCTTGACTACAACGCTGCGCGCCAGCGTGTGCAGCCGCGCATCTTCCTCCGGCGAAAGTTCCTTTCCGGTGAATACTACGACTGGCACGTCGCTGAGCGATGGAGTATCCCGAAGGCGCTCCAAAACCTCGAATCCCGACATGTCGGGCAGGCGTAGGTCGAGCACCACGCAGTCGAACGGTTCGTCCTCCAGGACAACCAGCGCTTCGCGACCGGTTGTTGCAACCGAGACATCGATGTCATCGTAACCCAGCAGTTCGCGGATACTAAGTTGCTCGGCGGGGTTATCTTCCACAACCAGCAGGCGCTTCCGGCGCGGAGCTACGTATTCCTTGATGCGAGCGAACGCCGCCTCCAGTCCTTCGGGAGTGGACGGCTTGGTTACGAAGGAGAACGCACCCCGAGTCAGACCGTGGTGGCGGTCCTCGTCCAGGGTCAACATTTGGATCGGGATGTGTCGCGTGGCGGGATCTTGTTTTAAATGGTTGAGCACGGTCCAGCCCAACATGTCGGGCAAAAAGACATCGAGAGACACAGCGGTGGGACGAAATTCACGGGCCAGCGCGAGAGCTTCCGCGCCACGTATCGCTACCAGGACTTTGAATCCTTTGTCATGCGATAGATCGCACAGCACACGGGCGTAGTGCGGGTCATCCTCGACAATCAGCAAAACCGGGTCATCCGGCTGCAGATTTTCCCGATCATCCGGGAGGTGTTCAATCGGGTGCTCGGAGACGTTTACTGCAGACAGCTGAAGTGGTAACGCGGACGGGGAAGCGTGCCTATCCGTCTTCGCTGCGCCCGTGACCGACGGACCGAGATAGGTCTGCGGCAAGTACAAAGTGAAAGTGCTCCCCTTGCCGGGTGCGCTGCGTAACTGGATCTCGCCTCCCAACAAGCTAGCCAATTCGCGGCTGATCGCCAATCCCAGGCCGGTACCACCGTACTTTCGACTGGTGCTCGCGTCAGCCTGCTGGAAAGCCTCAAAGATAATTCGCTGTTTCTCCAGAGGAATGCCAATTCCTGTATCCGAGACTTCGAAGGCCACCACTGATGCTGCACTTCCGAGGATCGGGTGCCCTTCGCTCCAGCCGCTGGTGGCCAGCGATACTGACAATTGAACACCCCCTTCTTCGGTGAATTTGAACGCGTTGGACAACAGATTCTTGAGCACTTGCTGCAAACGCTTGGAATCTGTGACCAGGCTGCGGCTAAGTTGCGGATCGGCATGCATCTCAAAAGCAAGCCGCCTATTCTCGGCCTCGTGGCGGAAGGGACGAGCCACCATGTCGAGCAGGCTGGCAAAGAAGACTTCCTCGGCTTCGACTGAGACTGTACCGGACTCGATCTTCGAAAGGTCGAGAATATCGCTGATCAAGTTCAGCAGGTCGGTTCCCGCGCCATGAATAGTTCGCGCGAACTCGACTTGCTTTGGCGTCAAATTGCCATCAGGGTTATCACCGAGCTGTTGGCCTAAGACCAGGATGCTGTTGAGCGGCGTGCGCAGCTCGTGGGACATGTTGGCGAGGAACTCAGACTTATACTTGGAGGTCAGCGCCAGTTCTTTGGCTTTCTCTTCAACCGCGCGGCGAGCTTGTTCGATCTCTTGATTCTTCCGTTCCACCTCTACGTTCTGCTCGGCGAGTTGCTGAGCTTTTTGGGCCAACTGCTCGTTCGTCTGCTGCAATTCTTTTTGTTGAGTCTGGAGTTCAATGGCCAATTGTTGAGACTGCTTCAACAATCCTTCGGTCTGCATCGTGGCTTCAATGCTATTCAGCACAATGCCAATGCTGGCGGTTAGTTGCTCGAGAAAGGCGAGATGCGAGGCGGTAAAGTTGCTCAATGACGCTAGCTCTATCACGGCCTTGACGCGGTCCTCAAAAAGGACCGGCAGCACTATGACATTCCGGGGGACGGCCTCAAACAAGCCCGAGCGAATGGAAATCGTATTCGGAGGTAGGTCGGTGATCAACATGCGCCGCTTTTCGGCTGCGCACTGCCCAACCAAGCCCTCGCCTACCGTTAGGCGACGGAGATGTCCGTCTTGTCCTTCAGCCGCGAAGGCGGACAGAAGCACCATGCTGGCTGATTCTTCCGTCTCCATCTGATAAATCACGCCTTGCTGGGCATCGACCAGAGGCGCTAACTCCGACAGCAGCATTCGTCCAACGGAGGTAAGATCGCGCTGCCCCTGCAGCATTCCAGTGAAACGGGCGAGATTGGTCTTCAGCCAGTCCTGCTCCGTGTTGCGGTCCGTGGTTAAGCGCAGGTTGTCGATCATGGTGTTGATATTGTCTTTCAGATCGGCCACTTCGCCGCTGGCTTCGACCTGAATGGAGCGGGTCAGGTCGCCTTTTGTGACGGCGGTAGCGACCTCAGCGATAGCACGCACCTGGTTGGTCAGGTTGTCCGCGAGCAAATTCACGTTGCCGGTGAGATCCTTCCATGTGCCGGCAGCACCGGGTACGTTGGCTTGGCCGCCCAGACGGCCTTCCACGCCCACCTCACGGGCGACCGTAGTCACCTGGTCCGCAAACGTGGCCAGCGTTCGGGTCATGTTATTGATGGTTTCCGCCAGCGCCGCGACTTCGCCCTTAGCGTTAACCGCCAACTTCTGAGTGAGATCGCCATTAGCAACGGCAGTCACAACTTTGACGATGCCGCGCACCTGCTCGGTAAGGTTCGCGGCCATCACGTTTACATTATCCGTAAGATCCTTCCAGGTGCCCGCGACGCCAGGCACTTGCGCTTGGCCTCCAAGCTTGCCTTCGGTGCCCACTTCGCGCGCCACACGGGTCACCTCGGCGGCGAAGGCGTTAAGCTGGTCCACCATGGTGTTGATGGTGTTCTTCAGCTCGAGAATTTCGCCTTTCACATCCACCGTGATTTTGCGCGACAAATCGCCACGCGCAACCGCTGTCGTCACCTCTGCGATGTTACGTACCTGACCGGTAAGGTTCCCGGCCATGGCATTGACTGAGTCTGTGAGGTCCTTCCAGGTGCCAGCGACGCCGGGCACGTTGGCTTGTCCACCCAGTCGCCCTTCGCTGCCTACCTCTCTGGCGACGCGGGTGACTTCTGCCGCGAACGAACGCAACTGCTCGACCATGGTGTTGAGCGTCTCTTTGAGCTGCAAGATTTCGCCACGCACGTCCACCGTAATTTTCTTTGAGAGGTCACCTGTAGCAATAGCCGTCGCCACTTCGGCGATGTTGCGCACCTGACCAGTCAGGTTGCTGGCCATGAAGTTCACGTTGTCGGTGAGATCCTTCCACGTACCTCCCACTCCCGGCACCTGCGCCTGACCGCCCAGCTTGCCTTCGGTACCCACTTCGCGCGCCACGCGAGTTACTTCACCGGCAAATGCGTTGAGCTGGTCCACCATGGTGTTGATGGTGTTCTTCAGCTCAAGAATTTCGCCCTTGACGTCGACCGTAATCTTGCGCGACAAGTCGCCACGTGCGACTGCGGTAGTCACTTCGGCGATGTTGCGGACTTGTCCTGTCAGGTTCCCGGCCATCGAGTTGACCGAATCGGTAAGGTCCTTCCAGGTTCCGGCCACGCCGGGCACGTTGGCTTGTCCACCAAGCCGTCCTTCGGTGCCGACTTCGCGCGCCACGCGTGTCACTTCGCCGGCGAACGCGTTGAGTTGATCCACCATGGTGTTGATGGTTTCCTTCAACAGAAGGATCTCGCCACTTACGTTGACGGTGATTTTCTTGGACAGATTACCACTCGCGATCGCCGTGGCGACTTCAGCGATGTTCCGCACCTGGCCGGTCAAGTTGCTGGCCATAGAATTGACGGAGTCGGTAAGATCCTTCCACGTGCCACCCACGCCAGGCACCTGGGCTTGGCCCCCCAATCTGCCATCGGTGCCAACCTCGCGGGCGACGCGCGTCACTTCTGAGGCAAATGCTCGCAGCTGGTCCACCATGGTGTTGATGGTGTCCTTGAGTTCGAGGATTTCGCCTTTTACGTCGACCGTGATCTTGCGCGACAAATCACCGCGCGCCACAGCGGTTGCTACCTCGGCGATGTTTCTCACCTGACCAGTCAAGTTGCTGGCCATGAAGTTTACGTTGTCCGTAAGGTCCTTCCAGGTACCAGCCACACCCGGCACCTGCGCCTGGCCGCCAAGCTTTCCTTCGGTGCCAACCTCGCGGGCCACGCGGGTGACCTCTCCCGCAAACCCATTGAGCTGGTCCACCATCGTGTTAATTGTGTTCTTCAGTTCGAGAATTTCGCCCTTCACGTCCACCGTGATCTTGCGCGACAAATCACCTCTCGCAACGGCGGTGGTAACTTCAGCGATGTTGCGCACCTGCCCGGTCAGGTTACCGGCCATTGAGTTAACTGAGTCGGTAAGGTCCTTCCATGTACCTGCGACGCCCGGCACGTTGGCCTGTCCGCCCAACCGTCCTTCGGTACCAACCTCGCGGGCGACGCGGGTTACTTCACCGGCGAAACGGTTGAGCTGATCCACCATGGTGTTGAGCGTTTCCTTGAGCTGTAAGATTTCGCCGCGCACATCAACCGTGATCTTGCGGGAAAGATCCCCGCTGGCGATTGCCGTTGCCACTTCAGCAATGTTGCGTACCTGACCAGTCAAGTTGCTGGCCATGAAGTTCACGTTATCAGTGAGGTCTTTCCACGTGCCTCCTACTCCGGGCACCTGCGCTTGACCGCCCAGTTTGCCTTCGGTACCAACTTCGCGAGCCACGCGGGTTACTTCTCCAGCGAACGCATTGAGCTGGTCCACCATGGTGTTGATGGTGTCCTTAAGCTCGAGGATTTCGCCTTTGACGTCGACCGTGATCTTGCGCGACAAATCGCCGCGCGCCACTGCGGTCGTTACTTCAGCAATGTTGCGAACTTGCGCCGTGAGGTTTCCGGCCATGGCGTTGACCGAATCAGTGAGGTCCTTCCAAGTGCCGGCCACGCCCGGTACGACGGCCTGTCCGCCTAGCTTTCCATCGGTGCCGACCTCGCGTGCCACGCGCGTCACTTCGGACGCGAATGATCGCAACTGATCCACCATGGTGTTGATGGCTTCCTTGAGTTGTAGAATTTCGCCGCGCACATCGACCGTAATCTTGCGCGACAGATCGCCACTCGCCACAGCGTTAGTAACTTCAGCGATGTTGCGCACCTGGCCCGTGAGGTTGCTGGCCATCGAATTGACCGAGTCAGTGAGGTCTTTCCAGGTACCGGCCACGCCCGGAACCTTGGCTTGGCCACCCAATTTGCCATCGGTACCGACCTCGCGCGCTACACGAGTAACTTCGGCTGTGAACACGCCAAGCTGCTGAATCATGGTGTTCACGATATTGGCCGAACGCAGAAACTCTCCTTCGAGCGGTCGTCCATCCACGTCCAGTCGCACGGTTTGAGTCAGATTGCCTTGCGCCACACCTGCGATGGCACGAGTGACCTCAGCCGTCGGCCGTAGTAGATCCTCCACCAGTGTATTGACCGAGGTCTCCATCTCTCCCCAGGATCCCCTGGATTCACGGAACTTCGCGCGCTCGCGCGTTTTCCCTTCCTTGCCTATGACTTGACCAACACGTTTTAAATCCTGCGCAATCTGTTGATTGGCAGCCACAATGTCATTAAAGGTGTCGGCTATTTTCCCCGCGAGCCCGGTCCAAGAACCAGGAAGCCGTACCGAAAAGTCTCCGTCCCGCATGGTCTGCAGGCTCGCCAGTATGACGGTCAGGTCAGCGGCCGTCGACCCGGCATCGACGTGAGAGCGTCCATTATTATTTTTGTCCTTCAGGCTCGCCTTGGGTTCACCATCTGCAGTGACGATGGCTGCGGTATGGTCACTCTTCTTCATGGCTATCTCCAACGACCGGCTAAGCGGTTAACAAATCGGTCTGGCTTTTCTATTGCGAATTAAGGATTGGCCAGAAAAGTTCATGGACTACAGCAGAATACAACGACTTTTAGCATGAATGCCGCTGGGTAGCTCTACAGTGTTTACTGTATGGACTGTAGGGTGATTGTAGTGCTCGGTTTAGCTCAGGCGGAAGTGTACCTCGTTACCAAATACCCTTGTCATTTCCGCTGATTTTGTATTCCAAAGCTGCGGCGGTGGCCAAACAAGGCAACAAACTAAGTCTGAGGCTACCTTTCAGTTTCCCGCTTAGAATCAACTCTCTCAGCTCTGAAGCGTAGAGCCGGGCGGCGTGCGGCAGAATTGGAATACGCAAGAAACCCCGGCCATACCTGATGCGATCGCCACCGAATTTAGCTGATGTCCGCACGAAAGCAGGCAGGTCAAGCCCTCTCCCACGGTATTGGGCTACGTAGTCGGATACGATCAAGAGGTACGTCGCCACCCTTTGCCATATCTCTGAGGTTTCTGCCAGTGAGCGAAGGTGTGCATAACTGACACCATGGTCATCATCTCATTTTGCAACCAACAGGCGCTGCCATAGTTGTCTACGGCACTCGCCATGACTTGCAACCAATCCGGCGACTTCCGTGACCTCCGCATCGACATCAGAACACCCTTGATTCTTCTATCGCGCCTTCTGCCGGCTGGGGACGACCCGACGCGCCACCATTCGAAAGCTCCCCGGCAGCGACTGGGGATGAAGAGACGACGGCCGATCTGCTTCTTCCTGAGGCAAAATTCAAACTAAGAAAAAACGAAAGCCGAGTCGGGCAGCCTAGGAGGAATTCGCAGAGGGAAGGGCCAGCGGGCCCTTCCCTTTTTTCTTTCCATTCTCTGATTTTCGTCTGCCAGTTTCGAGTGTCAGAACAACGATCGGATCGGAACGTATAATCTGAAACCTTTCTGCTTGGTCGCTGGAAACGTGCCATTTTTGAATTGGCACGAGATGCACCGTCTATAGACTGGCAGTATACGAACTGCCCGTCAGTTTGATGGCGTGGCGGCACGGAGAAGTTGTCGCCGGAACCATCGGAAAACGCCGAATACGCTTGGTTTCCGGCCGATGCGACAGGCAATCCCGAGGAGAACCGCAGTGTTTGACGCCAAACGCTGCGGACGCAAAGGTTTCGACGCTAAGGGTTCATAGCCGCGAATAGTACACCTTTGACCCGATGGCCTTGGGCACACGCTTTAGACTAGAAGGTGAAAGTGGATTGTTTGTTTGTCACGGAACGTGCCATGCCGAAGTGCATACTCCTCGTTGATGATAACGCGGTCATTCGGCGAATGCTGCGAGCAGCGTTTGAGCAGCCAGGTTGGGAAGTATGCGGAGAGGCAGTGAACGGGCAGGATGCGATCGATAAAGCGCAAGACTTAAAGCCTGATCTAATCGTATTGGATCTGTCGATGCCGGTGATGAACGGATTAGAAGCGGCGCCGGTACTTAGGCACATGATGCCGACAGTTCCGATTATCCTGTTTACGCTCTATCACAGTGAAGTTCTCGAGCGGCGTGCATCCTCTGCAGGTGTCACTGTCGTAATCTCAAAAGCGGACAGTGTGAACACACTAATCCATCAGGCAGATGACTTGCTACGAGCCGCCTGATCCGGATTCCCAGTCTGGCAAGGCTAGGCGATCCCGTTTGATTACTCGCAACGCCGCGACCGCGTTTTTGATGGCCTGACGTTCTGCGTTTGCTGAACTCCTCCCGGCCAAGACCTGAAGGCGATTGAAAATCGCAACCTCAGCCTCCGCCACGCGATCGAATAGCCGGTTCAGCTCAAGTTCGGAAATCGCAGCTTGGTATTCCGCCTGCCACTCGAGGTAACGGAGATGAGGTGATCTGCGGGATGAAAATCTACGGAACCTGGAAATATCCGCTTTCATTCGTGACCTCCCCACAATTGCCGGGTGATCTGCTGTTCCGTACCGCGGCTCATTTGCCCATCTCGCTTCTGGACCGTACTCGCAGATTCTGCAGCGCGTCAGCTAATGCTCGCAGCTGAGTTGGATTCCCGTCGCTGGGCGTCAGTTCCTTAAGACGTCGCTCAATCGCCTGCCGAGCTTCCTGCACCCTCGTCGGTAATCTGCCGGGGTCAAGCTCCAAGAGGGTGCGCCGATAGAGTTCCACCCAGGTCTCTTGTTGCTCAGACACAGCCGGTCTCCTCTGACCATCACAAAAGAATGCGAATTATCACCGCTCGGCATCTTCTGGACAACCGACCGCGTTATAACCGACAAGATAGAGCCAGCCGGAAGGGCTGTCAGTTCGGCATCGAACGCAGGGCTACAAGGGTTTACGAGGCATCCCGCTGTTGAAGCGCTGCATGGCGCGATAGCACTCGCATGCGGCCTCTTCAAGGTCCTTGCGGTTGAGAATTCTTACCATCCCACGGAGATTTTCGATGGTTCCAGCCCGCTGTAGAATGCCGGCTGCCAAGCTCACGCTTGGGCGTCCCGTGCCTAGCATTTGCGCCAGAAATTCATGGGTGACCGGAAGTAACTCAGAGTCAACCCGGTCCTGGCACATGAGCAGCCAACGCGCCAGCCGCTGCTCAATCTCGTGGAGGCGATTGCAGGCAGCAATTTGCGCAACCTGTAGTCCTTGCACGAGCACGTAGCGGTTCAACACTAACTGCAGTTCCGGAGCATAGCGCAGCGTCTCTTCAAGCAATTCGGATTTGACTCGGAAGCCGCTGCCAGATATTTGAATGATGGCGCGATAAGGGTCGCGATCCATGCCGACCGCGAGCGGGGTGCCCACGACACCCTCTTTACCCACGATCGCCACTTCAACGCTTCTGCCATCTCGGGTGAGGACGACCAGAGAGGCCATACCTGAATTTAGAAAATACGCGAATTCAATCTTCTCGCCGGGTTCGTGCAGAATCCGCTGCTGGGCAAGTTCCACGAACTCCAGGTGTGGCCTTAAAGATATGTACTCGCGGTCCGGGATAACCTGCAGAATGACGTTCCTGATCGGTTTGCCGTCACGATCCGTTCGCGAAATGCCCAACGCAGAAGGCTTGTCCGGTCTTCCCTTCTTCTTAACCCCAAAGGTTTCAGCCACTAAGGCTCCTAAAATGGGTACAGAGGAATTGTGGGACAGTGCGTGTAGGCTATTGATAGCGCGGGAGATTGTCTGTTCGACAGCAGACGGAGGGGTACTACTTCAAGCCCAGGGCGCCATTGTACTGTTGAACCACGCCGTAGCATTCGCAGGCGGCATTCTCCAGACCTTTCCGGTCCACAACTCTAACCGCCCCGCGCATATATTGGATCAGACCTTTTCGCTGCAGGAGACCGGCTGCCAGGCTCACCGTGGGGCGCCCGGTCCCTAACATCGTGGCCAGAAAATCGTGGGTGATGGGCAGCCATCCGGAGTCGACGCGGTCTTGACTCATGAGGAGCCATCGCGCGAGCCGTTGGTCAATGTCATGCAGCCGATTGCAGGCGGCTATCTGTGCCATCTGCAAACCCTGCATGTGAGCATACCGATTCAGTAACAGATGGAGGTTGGGAGCTGACGCGAGAGTGCTCTTCAACATCCGAGCCCTCAAACGCACGCCCTCTCCGCTGATCTGTACCACGGCGCGATAAGGACTCTGATCCAACCCAACGGTCAACAATGCGCCTACGATGCCTTCCCTGCCGACGAGGCCGACTTCAACGCTTCTGCCATCGGTGGTGGCAACGACTAGTGAGACCATGCCTTGATTGAGGAAGTAACCGTGCTCAATTCGACCTCTCGGCTCCTGCAGGACCAGATGGTTCTCGAGATCAACGAATTCCAGATGGGGCCGAAGCAGGTGGTATTCGTAATCTGGGATGGACAGCAAAATGTGGTTCTTGATTGGCCGACCGCTGGGATCGGTCCGTTCGCCCGCTCGCAATGGTGTTGCAACCTCGATTGCAGAAGGCTGGCTGATATCCGCTGAAGTTCGTGTTGCCACAATGCTCCTTCTGTTCGAATTGCTAAGATGCAGCGGCGCGCCGGGGAATCACCTTAAAACAGAAAAGGGAAAACCTCATTTACAGAGGAAAAAACGGGCGAAGCCAGTCTCTTCGGGATATGAGAAGAAAAGACGCTGCGAGGTTTTGGCCTCGCAGCGTCAAGCCGTGCCAAGCAATACTACTTTTTAGGCGGCCGGGGCGGAGGCGGCTGCTGTCTTGTTTGCAACTTCTCCTGCTGCTGCGTGTGTCTTTGCTCCAATTGCTGCGTCTGTTGCTGATGCCGCTGCTCCAGCTGCTGCGTTCTGGCTTCAGGAGCCTTCTGCTGCTGCATTCGCTGGTGTTCCTTCTCCTGCTGCTGTTGTAGTTTCTGGTGTTCCTGATTCTGCCTGGCGATCAGCTTTTCCTGCTGTTGCTGGTATTTTTGGTCCCGCTTGGGATTCCCCGTGTTAGGAGGAGTGGCCGTGCTGTGCGGGGAGAGATCTCGAGCGTGGGCTGTACCGCCGGGCCGTGGAACATTATTATCCGGACGCGGAGCCCTAGTGTTGGCGCGCGCCTCAGTTGCGGCACGATTGGCCGGAGGATTATAAGGCGCCCCCGCCTGTTTGGCTGGTACGACTTCGCGCCCGCTGAACGCTCCCGGTTTCTGCGTCGCAGCGACTGGCGGTTTGCCGTGGTTCGCGGATGCTCTTAGCTCGGGGTTCCCGCGCGCAGCCCGCACATGTTGAGTTTGAGCTGCTGCGGGTGGAATGTGTCTCTGGTGGGCGGCAGCTTCCTCTTCGGGTGTCGGACGCGCATTCACTCCGCCGTTCCCGCCGTTATAGCTAACGCGGTTGATCGTGGTGGTGTTGTTGACCACAGTTGTGTTGTACACGTTGTGAATATTAGTGATATTTACGTTGTTCACTGAGCGATTGTAATAAAACTGTCCATGCTCCCAACGCCCGCCTTCATATCCGCGGCCGAAGTAACCGAAGCCATAAACGATTCCGCCATAGAAACCTACAACCGGCCCCCAATATCCTTCGTGGAAAATAAAGGCTTCGCCACCCCAACCCCAGTATCCCGGGGTCCAAAGGAAACCGACCTCCGGTGCCAACACCCACGTACCAGGCACCCAGTAATAATCGCCGATATCGTAGTCGTAGGCCCAGTAGCCAGGCGTCCAGATGTAACCCTCGCCCGGGCACAGCGGCTGCTCGTAGACCGGCAGGGCAGGCGGACCAAACGTTACGGAGACGCCGATCTGGGCGAGCGATCCAGCTGAGACGACCAGAATCACAAGCGCGAATAACACTGAACGAACTTTGGGAATCATGTGCATTGGGCATTCTCCTGTCCGGCTCATCCAAAGATTACTCTTACTGGGGGTTGGCTTGCGGCTGTGAGCAGCGTTGGATTGAGCGGCGCTCATCGTGAATCAAAAACCGACGACACAGTCTACGCTGTTCGGGCCCCCATCACGAAATGCAAGATTAGAGAGGTCACGGCGAATAGGAGTAACAGGTGAATGAGTCCACCGGCCACGTGGAACACAGAGAAACCACCAATCCAGGCAATCAACAGAATTACGAACAGTATTGTCCAGATGCTCATAGCTGCTCCTTACAGGGATGGTCAGATGAAAGCGGCGGTTGAAGAGTTGTTTGCTTCCCGCAGGGGATTAGAAGGAAAAAGCCCCCGCAAGGTTCTCACTCTGAGGAAGGATTCAGGATCTCGCCAGAAATTGATCAGGCGCTGATTAGTGTTGAAACAGGCCCATATTCGAACGCTGGCGGCTTTTCGCGAAAACATGCTGCAGGAAAACAGATACCTGCGAGGGGAAGCAACACCTCAGGCTCTGTCAACGCGACACAATTATCGCAGCGAAACTTGCATCAGGTTGTGCTTCCTGTCGCTCGTAATCTGAAGGGTGTTCTCGCTGTTCGCGGCAAAGGTTCCCGCGACGGTCTTGGAGTGGTCGTACAAGTCGGGGGCGGATTGGATACGTACTCTTACCTCGTGCTTACCCGCGGGAATCCACACCGAGTCGGATTCATTACCTTGAACTTTTCGAAAAACAAGCCCATGAGTCTTCTTTTCGCCCTGCAAGGTTTGGCTGTAAACCAATTGGCTGTCGGACCAAATTGAAATCTCGGCCTTGGCGAAATCGTGAGTAACTTCTATCCGTAGCTTTGTAGTCTCTGGGCTCTTGAGCAGCTGATGTCGAGGCCGTCGGGACATGGCACGTGCAACCAGACCGTTCGTGGTCACCGGTGGAGTGAGCGTTGTGGTGACCGGTGGAGTGAGCGTTGTGGTGACCGGCGGCGCTATCGTAACAATCGTACGCGACGCGAAGAAAAACACGATCCCGGCAATCAGCACAAAAACAGGCGCAAAAAAGCTCCATGGTGCCCGCAACCATCGCGTCACCTCTGCCGGGGAAAGCCGCAACTGCTTCCGAGGGCGGAGAATCCCGTAGCCGCTAGGGTCGGCGATCTGCAGATTTTTCTGAGTGCCGGACAAAGCCGTGTTTTGTCGCAATTGTTGGATGGCAAGAGCCATTTCAAGACCGGTCTGGTAGCGCTCGGAGGGATTCTTTGCCATGGCGCGTGCGACCATCTGCGCAAGTTCTGGCGGAAAGTCCGAATCGAACGCCGTCACTGAAACCGGCTCGTGGTGGACTACTTTGAAACAAACCGTCGTCGCGCTGTTGCCCTGAAAAGGCCTGTGGCCCGTGAGCATGGTGTATAGAATCACGCCCAGGGAAAACAAGTCGGAACGAGCATCTACGCCATCTCCGCGCAACTGTTCAGGAGCCATGAAGGCCGGGCTGCCCAGGACCTGACCCGGAAGAGTCATGTGCGCCTGATTCAATTTCGCAATCCCAAAATCGGCGATTTTAGCCTTCCCGCTAGCCGTCAGAAGTATGTTGGCAGGCTTGATGTCGCGATGCACGACGCCTTGAGCGTGAGCGTAATCGAGAGCCTCAGCCAGCTCTTGTGCGAGTTCAAGCGCCGGTTTGAGGGGCAGCTTTTTGTTTTCCCCGGACAGCAGGGTGTGAAGTGACTGCCCAGTTACGTACTCCATAACGATATAAGGGGAGCGTGTTTCCGTCTCCTCGCCTACATCGAACACGGTGACGATGCCGGGGTGCGACAACCGCCCCGCCGCCTGGGCTTCTGTAAAGAACCGCTCCCGATACTCGGCTTCTTGTTCAGGATCCAGTCCGATCAACGAGATTGTCTTGATGGCTACTATCCGATCGATCTTAGGGTCGCGGGCGCGGCACACAATGCCCATGGCGCCGCGTCCAACTTCCGCGTCGATCTCATATCGGCCCAGGCGTGTGCCTACCCGCGTAGTCATCGTTTCGGTTTCTAGTTTCGAGTTCTGGGAGAGCCAACTTAAATGTTAGATCGTTTCTGTGGCCGGGTATGTGTCGCAAACGGCACTTCCTATTACGTCCGTAATGTCGGAGGGGTGACTATCGGGGGATCATTTTCGCTCTTGCGGAGGACTAGAGCCTCATAGCACGAGAGATCATGGGCAAAATTAAGAAGCCCCGCGCATCCTGGGGAGAGGATACCGGGGCGAATGGGTAACATGTTCGGATCTTCCGATAATAGGGATGACGTAGGCGGCATGGAATACAGTAATCGCAGTAGAAAGCCTGATTACGCACTGTAGGTTTGCCACAGCCACCGATCGCGCGCGCATGGCGCCGAACTTTTCGGACATCGGTGCTTCGTTGCGCCCGCCGTTTGTATTCCCCCCTTTTTGATGGGAAAGAATAGCCGCTGTAGACGGCTGCTACAGTGTTACCCGTATTGCATAATTTCTCGACTTTTCCCCAAAATCTTCCTAGTTCTCAAATTCGTTACGGCATCCTGGACGGCAAACACAAGAGGATGCGCATGGCATCTCACTTGCTCGGCGAAGCTACTGAGAGTGGCCGGAGGGAATCATGCTGAATATGTACACGGACACGATCGGTGACATGGCGGTCGTCGAATGCGAAGGCAGTATCGCTCGAAGCGATGAGGCCACCAGGCTTCGGGAAACCGTCACTTCCTATACTCATGCCCACGTCATCATCATCGACCTCTCGGAAGTCAACTACACCGAAAACACCGGACTAGCGGTGCTGGCATTCCTCCAGAGATGGGCTCGTGAAAATGACATCCAGCTGAAACTGTTTAACCCCTCCGCTTTCGTGCGGCATCAACTGAAATGCGCGGGCGAAACCTTCCAATTTGAATTCGCCTCGCTACAAGAGGCGATGGCGCTGCTCACGCAAGCTGACCCTCAAATGCACTGGCTACAGAAGGACAGCGATCTTCGACACTCAGCAGCGTAAGTCGCCAAGCGAATTGTGCGAGAGCCAGTCGAGCCTAATGGGAAGTGTTCCCGGGGTTTCGGCTGCGTGCCTTGAGTTGCTCTCTACCTTCGAGCCCTGTCTCCTACTCGGCCCGTCACAAGGTTGTACGGAAGAACGCTTATAGAGTAGTGATGTCTCTGTGGGCTGAGCGGAACCCGGAGGACAACTCCAGGGAGCTTCAGGAAGCTCTACTTGTTCGCTTGTGCACCGTCCCTTGGCGCTTGATTCGTTTTGAAAGTAGGACCTTGGCTCTTTTCAGTTCTGCCCGCCGCTCGACCGTCAGCCCTCGGCCCGCCCGGTTGATGAAGTAAGTGAGCATACGCATGCCGGACCCTGGGCCTTTGGGCGACACTTTCTTCGAAGCCAGAACCCTGGCGATGGCGGCGGCGCTCTTGGTAAATAGTCCCGGAGGAGGGTGAGTGGAGTCGGTCTTCACACTCGCTACCCATCGCTTCTTTTGTTCTCTGTCAGGTGCGTGTTTACTTGGCATGATCCTCCTTTTCGCAGATTGAGATGCGTTCTCGCAACGCGCGATGCACGGCTCCAACACGGTCAGCCATAAAATGTAAGTGCAGGATTTCTTCGGGCGCTGTACGGTGGAGCTCGGATCTCCTCACTCCCGCTCGGAGTTTGTCGTCGCGGTGGGCACTTAGTCGGGTCTTCGCTTGCTCCGTATGCGGTGGCCACTGTCCATCCTTCATCGATTCTGCGTGCACCCGACTCTGAGTCTCGTCACCAGCAGATGCGCGCTTTCATAAACGACCTCAGTCAAGTGGCCCGATTGGCAAACAAGAAACAAGCTGCACAGGCTCCGGGCGGACCTTCGAAGGGGATAGCTCCGCGAGCAGACTACAGTAAACCGTCAAAGAGACTACAGAACCCATTCGATTCCGCCCCCATCACGGGGCGATCTACGTTAGCAACAGGAGGTTCGTATGCCGGAAAAGGAAACCATACAGCGCGCCCAGGAAGATGCCCGGGAAGGTAAGGCACCCAGCACGCAGGCGGGAGAATTCGTGCGAGAAGAGATGCATCACGTGCGAGAGGCTAAGCACGGCGCCGCCTCAACCAAGCAAGCCATCGCGATTGGACTTTCAAAAGCGCGCCGCTCGGGTGTCCGTCTAGCCGCGCCTGGCAGAGGCAAGGCTTCCGCAAAAACCAGGCAGCAGGCCAGCCGCGACTATCGCAAGGGGCAGAATAAATCGGCTCGCAAGACCTCCAGAACGCGTTCTCGCGCGACCCGCACCGCGCTCAAGAAAAAAGGGCACAGTGCCGCCTCAAGCCAATCTCTGTCCAGGCAGGCGCGAAGCGCCGCCCGTAAACGAGGCTCGGCCGCCCGCCACCTTGCCGCGATGAAGGCAGTCCGCACCAAGAAAGCCGCAAGTAGCCATACCACGCGGAAGGCAGCCTAGGGCCGCCACAAGTTAAAGATGGTTGTGCAACGGAAACCGCTGGCTTCAGCTACACCGGACAATTACGCGGCGGCATTCCTGGGTATCGCGAGGCAAGGCCTCAAGGCCTGGAGCGAGAAAAGAGCATTGTCCAACGCTTGCCGTTCTTGAGCGTCGCACCCAGGTTCTTCGAGCAGTTGGCGTCTACGCAGTCTAATCGCACGCTGAGCCTCGGAAATTTTCTCTGGAATGATCGTTTTGTCGCTCTCAAACAAGGCAGCTATATACAGTTCTTTCCAGTTCCGCGTTCGTTCGGATTCGGATAGAGAACTATGGCGCATAGTTCCATCCTCCGCACTTAGCAGTAAATCAGACCCCTTATCAACGTCATTGTCATTCGAGATCAGCAATACAAATGGCACAATCAGGTAAATGCTCGATTTACTTTGGAGTAAACCGCAAGCCCCCAGCGGAATCAGATCGCGCAGCGATTTCAGGCTATTGATTGCGGGCGCGGCTGTTTTCCTCGATTAGGAGAGCTACGGGAAAGTCCTCAAACAATGTAGAGGCCGGGACAAATGTGCTTCCCTCGGATCTGTCAGGCACAATGGTTTCCAGACTGAAGGCGTTGCGGTAGGTTCGTGTATCGCTGCCAAAGCATAGTTCCACCTGAGTATCTTTCCAAACCGCCGGATCAAGTGGAGACGCTGTGATGTCCTTGAGTAATTGAGCACAGAGCCGTGGCACCGCCACGATGGCCGAAGTTTCCCCATGGCGCCGAGCAAAGGCAACGAGGTGCCGGGCATTCGCGCCATGGACGGCCAAAGGCAGGTACTCCCCTTCCTGGAACAAGGATGGGTGGCGTTTACGTAGGGTCAGGGTCTTCCAAGTCAAATACGCCTTCACTCGCCCGTCGTTCCAATTTTCGGTCAGTTGTCGAACGCGGGACTTCAGACAGCCGCAGGTCTGAAGGCCAAACAGCTGCATCTCCTCAAGAACATGCTGGCGGAGCGCATAGTCGACCGGCCGCCGATTATCAGGATCTACGAGGCTGAGGTCCCAGAGCTCGTTTCCCTGATAGATGTCGGGTACCCCTGGCACAGTAAGCTTGATGAGGATTTGCGCCAGGCTATTGAACATCCCCATTCTTGCGACATACTGCTGAAGTGGCAAGAAATCCTCGAGAAATTGCTTGGAGGGGTCGGGAGCCAAGATGGCTTCAACAAACGCGTTTACCGCCTCCTCATAGGGGGCGTTGGGGTTTGCCCAGCTGGTTTTCTCCTTCGCTTCCCTCACTGCTTTCAGCATGTACTGCTTGATTCGTTGGCAAAAGGACGGCGCCGTTGCGAAGGCTTCCTCAAGAGGCCAGGACCCGATGAGAGTCTGGTAGAGCAGATATTCGTCGTTTCGCGACGGCGCCTCGGCGCCAGCAACCATGCTCTTCTTGTTCTGGTTTAACTCTCGCCAATGACGTACTTTCTTGCGCCACAAGGCCGGAATCTCCGAGAGGACATTGATGCGTGCGCGAACATCCTCGGAACGCTTAGTATCGTGAGTCGACGTAGTCAGCATGCTGTGAGGCCAAGCCTTTGCCCGCTCTTGAATCTTGCCGTGGAAAACCTCCAGAGCCACCCCGAACTTCTGCGGGTCTCCCCCGACTTCATTGAGTGAGACCAGCCGGTGGTAGCGGTAAAAGCAGGTGTCCTCAAGTCCTTTTGCCATTACCGCACTGGTAAACTGCTGGAATTTCATAGCAAACCGGATTGCCGCTTTTTTGAAAGTTGTTCCTTGTCCGTTCACGGCCCGCGCCAGCAACACGCTGCGAGTAAAGTCAAACACGCTGGTGTCAGAACCTGCGCTCATGCGCTTGGCGCAGTCAACGGCCTCGTCGATATATGCCTGGTCAGCCTGGGAAACCTGATTTTCTGAAATGTACGTGCGATAGACCGGGAAACAAGCAACGATTCTGCTGATCGCGTCTCGCAAGCTATTCAAAGTAAAGTCACAAGTGTGACGGTTGGAAAGCGCGATGCGGCTCAGCGCATTCGCGAGTCCATTCAGTTCGCTCGCCAGCGCCGTGTGGATCACGATCTTCTTGCTGCGGTAGACCTGGTTCTCAAAGCTGACCGGATGCTCCACGAACGTCCGATAGATACGATTCATCTTGCTGAGTGCGGCCGGATCGACAAATAAACCGTTCACCAAGTTCGTGAAGTCGTAACCGGTAGTCCCCTGCACAAGCCAATCCTTCGGCAGTTGTTCATCCCCTGTGAGGATTTTTTCGATTAGGACGTAGACGGATGACCCTGTCTCACCGTGTCTCACTGGTCTCTCCGGATCTAGGCCAGACTCCAGTCGCCGGAAATATTGCGCTGGATCGTAAAGGCCATCGGGATGATCGATGCGGAGACCATCTGCTTTCCCCTGCCGGACGAGGTTAAGCACAAAGCGATGCGTAGCCCCGAAGACCGCCTCGTTTTCCATGCGCAGGCCGGCAAGATCGTTGATGTCAAAAAAGCGGCGGTAGTTGACCTCGTCTGCAGCCACTCGCCAATAAGCCAGTCGGTAAGCCTGTGCCTTAATGAGTTCGTGAAGGTCATTGAAGCTCTTCGTATCGCCAGGTGTCCCGTTGATTTGCCGAACGTTCTCGTCGATGAAGTCGGCTATTTCTTTGGATTTGTTGTACAGCGTCGCCAAGCGCCGTTTGTGAATTTCTTTGTCTCGTATCCGTTCGTCCCGTTTTTCTGGAGTCGTCTCGCTCCGCGCTGGCAGGTGACTGAAAGCTGCAATCAGGCTCTGAAGCTCGAGCAGTTGCTCATGCTGCGCGCCCAGGCTTTGTTCCATCCGCGGCAGACCGTATCCGAGAATACGGGAGTACTCTCGCGGGTCTACCGGAAACCTGTGCTGATGATAGAGGATGCTGAATTCGCCTTTCTCCTTGCTGAAGTCAAGTTTCAATTCACCTTGATCAAGCACGATTCCGTATTGGTCTCCCAGTACCGGAATTAGAATCTTGCCCTGCAATTCCTCTTTGAGCGGCTGCCAGTCAATATCGAAAAATTCCGCGTAGTTGGAGGCTTCGCCGTTTTCCAGAACGTCCATCCACCACACATTGTCGCTACCCATGACCCCCATATGGTTGGGCACAATATCCAGGATTTGGCCCATGCCATGTTCGCGTAACACTTCAACAAAGCGATCGAAGTCTTCCTGGGTCCCAATCTCAGGATTGAGCGCGTTGTGATCGATGATGTCGTAACCGTGTGTGCTGTTTGGCCGCGCTCTCAGAAATGGGGAAGCGTAGCAATGGGAAATACCTAGCGCAGCCAGATAAGGCACTAATTCCGTCGCTTGCGCAAAAGTAAAATCACGATTGAACTGCAACCGATAGGTGGCGAGCGGAATGCGAGGTGATCTCATGGATGGAGAAACCACGCGGCCGACCATGGTAGCACTTGCACTTCTGTTTGCGCTTGATGCCGCTCCAAATCCTCCGCCAGGCCGGCGCGATTGGCGTAAATGAGGCGGCCAGCCGGACGGCTGCTCACAGTCGTTTGTGTTGCACTCAGATTCGCCACCAGCGTCAGAGTTATGGCGGGTCCGAATCGCCACTCAACCCTGAGGCCTCCATCTTCTCGAACCGTATAGCTGGCGCTGAATTTCGTCCCGCCCAGAAACGGAACGATCGCGCTCTGCCGCATCGCAAGCAGATGACGATAGAACTCCAGCCAGTCCTGCCGCAATGACCCTTGCAAGCTACTCCAATCCAGCTTGGAACGGGCGAAGCTCTCTGGTGAGTTGGGGTCGGGAATATGCTCCTGTTCCTCAACTGAGCTGAATCGGGCAAACCGAGCGAACTCAGCCCGCCTGCCTTCAGTTACCGCAGATCTCAATTCGCCGCCAAAGTCGCAGAAAAACAAGAACGGCGTTGTTGCACCAAACTCTTCTCCCATAAAGAGCAATGGTGGAGACGGCGCGAGCAGCAAAATGGTCATTGCTGTCCTCACAGCTCCTTCATCTGTAAGTTCTAGGATTCGCTCGCCGAAGGCCCGGTTTCCTATCTGATCGTGATTTTGCAGAAATGAGACGAAAGCGGTCGGTGGCAAAGTATAACTGAGCTGCCCACGCACCGCGCCACGGTAAGCGGAAATCTCCCCTTGGTACGCGAAGCCCTCGGCGAGACAACGGCCCAGTTGTCGAATCGGCTGTTGCGAATAGTCAGCATAATATCCGTCGGTCTCTCCAGTGAGCACAACGTGTAGCGCGTGGTGGATGTCATCATTCCATTGGGCGTTATACCAACGCGGGCGAGCCTTCTCATCGCGCTCCAAGTAGTGCGCATCGTTGTCATCGTTTTCAAGCACTAGGTGGACGAAGCGGTTGGGTCCAAAAGTGTTTCTGACTGTTTCCGCCAATTCAGTAAGAATGTCGGGCGTGGAATCATCGAAAATCGCGTGCACCGCGTCCAGACGCAATCCGTCAAAGTGGAATTCCTCGAGCCAGTAGAGAGCATTGTGGATGAAGAAGTCTCGAACTACGCGCGACCCTTCGCCATCAAAGTTGATCGCGTCGCCCCAAGGCGTGCTGTGCCGATCGGTGAAAAACTCCGGCGAATATGCGCGAAGATAGTTCCCCTCGGGGCCGAAGTGGTTGTAGACAACATCAAGAAATACCATCAACCCTTTTGCGTGGGCTGCCTGCACCAACCGTTTCAGGTCTTCCGGCCGTCCGTATGAACTATCGGGTGCATAAGGCAACACGCCGTCGTAGCCCCAGTTGCGAGTTCCGGGGAAATCCGAGACTGGCATGAGTTCGAGCGCGGTAATTCCCAGGTCAGCCAGGTAATCGAGTCGCTGTTGTACCCCGGCAAACGTGCCCTCTGGCGTGAAGGTACCTGCATGGAGCTCATAGATGACTGTTTCTTGCCAAGGCCTACCAAGCCAGGCTTGATCGCCCCATTCGAAGTCCGCCGGGTCGACGACCTCGCTTGGTCCATGCACATCTGAAGGCTGAAAACGTGATGCCGGATCCGGCACTTTCAACTGGCCGCTAATCTGGTACTGGTAAAGCGAACCGACCTTAGCCTGATCGGTGACCAGCTCAAACCAGCCTTCACTTTGTCTTGACAAGGACAGTTGATGCGATTCCGGATTACAGAGCAGTATCTCGACGCTTCTCGCTTTCGGCGCCCACAGCCGGAACCGAACGCTGCCATCGTCGCGACACTCCGCCCCGAATGGCATGGCATGGTTACGCTTCACGCCGCCGGTCCTGGCTACGCACCTGATTTCCCATGCGCTCTTGCAGCAAGACCAAAGACCGCGCTTGTAACGGATAGCTTGTCCCAGCATCGTAGAACGTGGGAGCACCATTCGCGGTTTGGCATGACGTGTCGACCAAAGCCACCCAGCCCCTTCCAACCGCAAACGCCGGCAGTTGAAAAGGAACTGGTTCATGGTAGGCATTCATCAAAATAAGGAAGTTCGCATCGCTGACCGGGCGCCCTCGTTCATCCACCTCTGCAAGCCCTTCTCCCGAAAGAAACACTCCCAGGCTGCGGGCGGATTCTTGTCCCCACTCCTCATCGGTCATCTCGCGGCCATTGGGCATCAACCAAAGAATATCCTTGACGCCGAAGCCCTTGATCGCTCGCCCCTGGAAAAAGTTTCGGCGGCGGAAAACAGGATGGTCCTTGCGCAAAGCGATCACACGCCGAACGAATCCCAACAGCTCTAAGTCAGCAGCACCCTCATCCCAATTGATCCAGCTGATCTCGTTGTCCTGGCAATAGGCATTATTGTTTCCTTGCTGGGTATGGCCGATGGGATCGCCTCCCAGCAGCATAGGCACGCCCTGCGAAAGTAACAGTGTGGCTAGAAAATTACGTTTTTGCTGATTCCGGAGGGCCTTCACACTAGGGTCGTCTGTGGGTCCTTCGACTCCACAATTCCAACTTCGGTTGTTGTCGGTACCGTCGCGATTTTCTTCGCCGTTCGCTTCGTTGTGTTTCTGGTTGAAACTGACCAAGTCCTGCAGGGTGAGACCGTCGTGAGCGGTGACAAAATTGATGCTGGCATAGGGCCGCCGTCCGCTGCGCGCGTACAGATCACTTGACCCAGTAATTCGGTAGGCCAACTCTCCAATCTGTCCACCATCTCCTTTCCAATAGGACCGCACCGCATCACGGTAGCGATCATTCCATTCGGCCCAGCCTACCGGGAATTTGCCTACTTGGTAGCCGCCCTCACCCAAGTCCCACGGCTCCGCGATTAGTTTGACCTGAGACAACACCGGATCCTGGTGGATGATGTCAAGGAATGCGCCGAGGCGATCTACCTCATGCAGTTCACGCGCCAGAGTCGCGGCCAGGTCGAAGCGGAAGCCGTCCACATGCATGTCGAGGACCCAATAGCGAAGGCTATCCATGATGAGTTGCAGAACCCGGGGATGCCGCATATTCAGGGTGTTGCCGGTCCCCGTGTAGTCCATGTAAAAGCGCGGATTATCCGGGGCAGGCCGGTAGTACACCGGGTTGTCGATTCCGCGGAATGACAACGTCGGCCCCAGTTGGTTCCCTTCGGCAGTGTGGTTGTAAACCACATCCAGAATCACCTCGATTCCAGCCGAGTGGAGCGCTTTCACCATGGTCTTGAACTCATTAACCGTTCCGGTCTCGGAATATCGCGGCTCTGGAGCAAAGAAACCAATGGTGTTGTAACCCCAATAGTTGCGCAGACCCCTTTCGACCAGTCGGCGGTCATCCACAAAACAGTGCACCGGCATGAGCTCCACCGCGGTAATACCGAGCCGTTTGAGGTAATCGATCACTGGCGCGGTCGTCAAGGCCGCATAGGTGCCGCGCAGGGGAGGCGGGACCTCGGGATGGCGGATGGTAAAGCCCTTTACATGCAGTTCATAAATTATGCTGTGGTGCCAGGGAATGCGCGGTGCCTGATCGCTTCCCCAGGTAAAGGAGGAGTCGACAACAACACCCTTCAGGGTGCCGAATGCGTTATCTCGCCGGTCGAAAGACAAGTCTTCCAGCCTGTGACCGATCCGATAGCCAAAATGCGAGTCACTCCACTTCAAATCACCCTGGACCTGCTTGGCATAAGGATCAAGCAAGAGTTTGTGATGATTGAAGCGTAACCCGTGCGCCGGCTCGTAAGGACCGTAAACCCGGTAGCCGTATAGCAGGCCAGGACGAGCTTCGGGTAAATAGCAATGCCAGACTTGGTCAGTCTGTTCCCGCAACGAAACACAGTGAATTTCGCGGCGTCCACTCTTGTCAAAGAAACACAGATCGATCTTCTCTGCGTGCTCCGAGAAGATGGCGAAGTTCACTCCTTCGCCATCCCAGGTTGCTCCCAGCGGGTAGGGCTTTCCCGGCCACACGATTGGAGCAGTCTGATTGAGCAATCGGAAACCTCGAACGAGGATATGGGGCGGAGGCAGGCGCCCTTAACGAATGGGATTGTACAGCCAGCGCCTGCCTTCCGCCTCTTTCGCGTCGGGTCTAACTGACAGATACTTCACTTGTGCTGGATGCAGCTATCCGGCTAGTCCTGTATTTTTTTCGGGACGTCCCTCTACTCAACGTTCCTTAAAGGCGTTTTCAAGTCAACGGATTCTCAAGCGGCAGTCCAGCCAACTAAGCTCACGGGCCCGAATGCGATCAGGAAAACAGTTGCTACCGATGGACTCCCGAGGTCCCGCAGCAGTCGCAAGGCGAGAAGCAGGAGCCAGATTTTGCTTCCCTAGCTCCTGCTCGATAGGGTAGACACATTGAGGAAATTGAGCTGGCGGCAGCATAGGTCAAGTAGCTATCACAGCCAATCCTGTCGACCCTGTATTCCTTCCGGGGACTTCTCTGTAGCCGGTCTTGTTCTGGCCCATGTAGCAAGGAATGACGAGACTAACCGTAGGCAAACATTTCGGCGGTTTGATGTCGAAGGTATGCGAGAGCACTTCGTCACTCTGCAATGTTTTGCGCTGTCTCGCCGTCGCCGTGCGTACAGAAAGATAAGGAAACAGTTACAGCGTGCACCGGATAGTCCGTCCTTGCCTCTGGCTCTACCCTGCCAAATGTCTATGTGGCCGAGCGTGCGCCATGTCGTCATTTTGGACGTAAAAGGAGACACCAGTGAACAGCGACGCTGCTAACACCGGTACCATTCCTCTGGATTCCGATTTGATCAAGCGCGCTCAGCAAGGCGATTCGGATGCTTTTGCCGCTCTATTTCACGCGCACAAGTCACGAGTCTATTCCTTGTGTCTGCGTATGACCAACAACACTGCGGAAGCTGAAGATCTCACCCAGGACGCGTTCATGCAGGTGTTTCGTAAGCTGGCCACCTTCCGCGGAGATTCCGCGTTGTCCACCTGGCTCTATCGCATCGCCGTCAATACCGTGCTGATGCATTTTCGCAAGAAGTCCCTGTGCCAGGTTTCGCTTGACGCGCCCTGCAAGGTCGACAACGGCGCCCATGATATCCGCCGGGAATATGGAACCCAGGACGATCGCCTGGCCGGCTGCGTCGACCGCGTCGCATTGGCTCATGCCCTCAGAGAATTGCCGCGCGGGTATCGCACAGTCTTTCTGCTACACGAAGTCGAGGGCTATGAGCACCAGGAAATCGCAGAAATACTCGGTTGCTCGGTCGGCAATTCGAAGTCGCAACTGCACAAAGCCAAACTGCGAATCCGCCAGCTGCTGCTGCGTCCGCAAGAACTTCGCTCTGAGTTAGTGCCGGCCGGACATTCTGCCAAACAGCCAAGGCCGGAGATCGCACGGTTGGCGGAGAAGTGGGCGTTCCCACTCGACCAAGGGCTCTTGGACTCCGCTTCTGCCACAGGCTGACCACTCCCGAGGCCCAGCCCACCTGAAGTTGTTGCCGGCCCCCGGTTTCATAGCGCTGTGGGCCGTGTCACCAGACAGTCGCCAGATTCGCGTTCAGCGGCAGCCGCGCTTTTTCCGCTTGGGTTGGATTGCCTCGCCGGATGGACTTTTTTTGCAGATGACGCTAATTTAGACCATACGGCGCGGTACCCAAGTGGTAAGGGAGAGGTCTCCATAACCTCTATACCCTATAAGCACCTTTGCCCCCAATGACTTAAAGGCCGGCTGTGTGGTGAAAGCGTGTCTCGCTTCGATCTCGCGAACGGTAACCATCTTTTTCGGCAAAAAAAGGAAGGCCGGCCTAGGCCCCCCAAGGTCTCCCGCCACGCCATCGGCAATGGCAGGCATCGATTTTATTGCACAATGAACCTATGCCCGGAACCCACCGCGGAAAGTCAACTCACAATGCGTACTCGTCGCAGCCAATCAAGTCTTCTTCAACAGGCGCGACAGCCAGATCAGGATGATCGCGCCGACAATCGCGACCAGAATGCTTGCGACAATGCCGCCTGCCGGATAAATTCCCAGCGCGTTAAATATCCACCCTCCGAGGACAGCACCCACCATTCCCAGAAGTGTGTCCTTCAAAGGACCGTATCCGCCGCCTTTCATGATCTTGCCCGCCGCCCAGCCAGCGATCAGACCGACGACGATCCACAAGATTAGGGCAGAAAGCATATGTCACACTTAAGCCGCGTCGGCATCAACAGAAAGTCCCCAATGCTTTAGTAGCCACTCGGGGATGTAGCAGCGATTTCTATTGAGTTCACACCAGTACTGGAGCTGCTTCGAGGTCGCACGGGTCTGTTCATTCAGCCCAAGCTTTCGGACCTGTTCCTCGAACGCGGTTGGCAATCGTGGTATTGGGGGGCGTCGTCCGCTTGTCCAATTTGGATTTCCACGTCTACGAGGCATCAGAACGCCTCTTCTCAATCACGATGATGATACGCCGCCTGGATTCTCGGGCTACAATCGCACAGGAGGTGGCCGGGCATGAACAAGAAATGCGAGACGTGCGAATCGTTATCAACATCCCATGTTGAGGCTGTAACCCGTCAACTCCAGCACGCGATGGCATTGCATTGGGGTCTGCGACTGGGCGGGGACACTCGGGAGGCGATCCTCGGGTTGAGTGACGCCCAAGAGAGAACGTTAGATGCATGGGTAAGTTTGTCTGGTCACTTGAGCGAAACATTCGCTCAATAGTACAGCGGCATAACCTGCTGCGCGGGGGCGCCGGGCTTTGCGGCCGAAGTCCCCGACCATTCGTCTGGCGTCGCCCATCCGAGTAGGCTGTTGACGTGTGCAAATGAAGCGGCCTAGAGTCTTTTCGCTGTGAGCAGTTGCTATGGGGAGAGCTGCTTAAATGCGCTGTTTGGGACGCGCCTCAGATTCCTCCGATCTGGGGCGCTTATGTTTTGTGGCCCTCATCTTCTCGTCGGCGGCTTAGTGTGCCAACAGGAAAGTCACAAACAGTGACAAGCTACCTGCGTTTGCGGACGGGCGGGGACAGGGAATAGTGCCCGGTGCGCTGCGCGGACTGTTTCTGGCGGTCCTACCAGCCATTTTTTGTGATCGTGCGGGAGCGCTCCGAAGGTGAAATTAAAAGCCGCCGCTCTGCCGCCTGATGCTAGGCCGCGCTTTTAGTAATTTGCAGCGGCAAGAACTCAAACGCCGTCTCGTTCACGATCAATCCGCGATTGTGGGCAGGCACGCGACGGTGCCGCTGCCCCGGCAACAACGATCCGATACTCGCAGTCACCCCGGGCGATGGCTGCATCGCCAGCGGCCGGACGCGTGCTACCAGTTCCGTAGGAACTTGTCAGGCATACTTCGGAACGCGAAGTGCCCGCCCCCCTCGAAGGCCACAGACTCTTTGCCCGGAGCATTGATCTTGGGCATATATGCTCCGGCCGGTGGTACATCACACCACGGTAACTGGATGACGTTATCGCGCTCACAAGAGAATATATGCCTCCCCAAACCGCACGGGGTAAGAAGGCAAGACTCTGTGGCCGCGTCGACATCAGTGAACTGAGAATCCCGCGATGAGAAGTAACTTCGGAGGAAGTGCATGAAGTCTCGCTCTCTGTGTCTGTTGCTGGTGGTCGCTTTTCCATTTCTGCTAGCGGTATCCGCTGCGGCTCAGGCCCAGCCTCAAGGAACGACCAAGGGTGCAGTCGCCCAGAAGGGACTCACATGGACCGAAACTTATGAAGGCAGCGGCAACACGGATGGGTTCATCACGGACATAGACTCGACCGTTGGATACGTTTTTGGCGAACACTTTGCCATAGATATGGGCGTACCGTATGTCTTCATCGAGCCGACTTCTTCAAAGACCGGCACTACCTCCGCGAGTGGCATAGGTAATCCATACGTGGGTCTCAGGTATTCCGCCAAAGGGCCTGCTCTCGATTTCAGCACCAGCCTAAATGGCGCGATGCCGGTGGCAAGTACCGCGAAAGGGCTGAGCACTGGCCACGTAACCGTTGACTGGAGCAATCATTTTGCCCACGGACTTGATCCTTTCACTCCCTTTGTCAATCTCGGCCTTGCCAACTCGATTCCCGACACACGGTTCTTGCGCCGTCCCTACATCTCCTATGGCGATCTCGCGCACTTTGAGGGAGGCTCCGAACTCGATCTGGGTGACAAATTCAGTATCACTGCTTCCGGGTACTACATACTTCCATGGGGCCCGCAGCAAATCTTCCTCCGTGGCAATAAGAGTTCTTCAGGCCCGACGAAAGGCGGTTCAAGTCTGACCCAAGACGACGGGATAAACGTCGAATTCGATTACAACCTCAGGCGCTCGCTCGATTTGAGCGCAGGTTACAGCTACAGTGTCTACAGCGTGCTTAACACGTTTTCTTTCGGCCTTCAGCTGAACGTCGGCTCGTTGCTCAAGAAACCCTCCACAGAGTAATTCTCAGGCTGTACTCCCGCGTCGCAATCGACGGGTAGTGGCCCGACCATTGGCTTGCGAATCGTATTGAAGGTTAGGAATGTGCGCTTAGCGACTTCGCTAATCGCATCGTCGCCCTTGTGGCTTGGTGGTTCGTCCGCATGACCGAATCTTCTAATCTGGAGCACTGTCTAGGGTCGAGGGGGCCATAATGTCGAGGTTGGACGGGGCTGAGGAGAGGGCGAAATGCTTAAGTCAGTCGCAAGAGCGGCTGGATTTCTAGCCTATTTGTTTATCACGCTGGAAATGCTCTTCATGGTCACTCCCTTCGCGCTCTATTACTATTCGGTTTACAGCCCGCTGCTCGCGGGGTCTTTCAGCTTTCCGGCTACGGCATGGCTACCAGCTTTCTTTCTGCCTCATCTCTCGACGGAAATTCTTCCAAGCGTGGGCGGGCTGATCTTCATGCTCGGGTTGGTCGGCTTCGTCCTAAGTGCTTTTCAACTTTACTACGCCAAATTCAGGGGGCGAGGCGTCGTACAAAGCGCCTTTTACAAGCGCATTCGCCATCCTCAATACCTGTTTCTCGCACTTGCTGGTCTGGGACTGCTGATCGTGTGGCCCCGCTTCATCCTGCTGATCGTGTACATCAACATGCTTTGGTTCTACTACCTGCTAGCGCGTAGTGAGGAGCGTCGGATGGAGGCTCGCTACGGAGACGCCTACCGTGAACAAGAGCGGAGAACTTGGATGTTTTTGCCCGGGGAACCGGGAGCGTACTTGCAGGAGCGGCTGTTTGGCTGGATACGCCACCGCCAAGCGAGACTGATTGTCATCTACATCCTTTCTATAGCCGTGGCAGTCGGTGCAGCATTCGTGTTGCGTGAGACCAGCATTACCCTGACTACGCATATGATCTTGCCGGAACAGAAGATTGCGGCAGTGTCGTTTCTATCCGGGGATGAGCGGGAGCTCCGCGACATCATTAAATCAGCAGAGGATGCTGGAGAAGTCCAAGATGGGATCAAAGAAGGAGATAGGTGGGTGCTCGTACAAGCGATGCAAGGAAAGCGTCCAGTGGTTCACACGATGATCGACGCAGGTATGACGCGTCAAAAGGCTGAAGATTTGAATTTAGCTAAGCAGGGAGTGAAATTGGTGTTTTCGAGGCCCAAGGGTTTGCTGGCGCACGGGCATCCTTTTGGCACTTCGGTGCGCTGGCAGCCCGCGTTCATAGCCGAAATGAACAACGGCAAAGTGTGGCACGTCATCACCCTTGACCAACATGTCTTCGTTGGTAATCCGGTGATGCCAGTTTTCTGATTCTTCGAGGCGGACGGTGAAGATTGTTCGGCCGACGCCCGTTCCAGTGATGCCCGGGGGCGTTGTCGAACAAATCCTCCGTGGTCTTGAGAGGCTGAGCTATCTAAATGCCCTCCTGTTCGGAGCGGAGCAGAAGGGCATCCGGCTAATGCTTGTCGTACACTGAGGTACTGGTGAATTTCTTGCCCTTCGAATCGGATCCGCTTACGGTGACAGTGCGGCTCTTGCCATCAGCGGAAACGACTACGCGACCAGTGATGGTAACTTTGCCGTCTTTCTTGTTGGTAAAAGCCAATGTATGGTCGTCGATTTTCGTGTACGACCGAGCGTCTCCACTTGAATCGCCTGTGACCGGGTAGTCTTTGCCGTCGAACTTGCCCGTCCATTCGTTGTGGGTGGGTTTACCGCCGCTATCGGTGCCATCCACGGTGATTTTCACGTTATCACTCGCAGGCTCATAGACAACCAAGTCGTTCTTTGGTCCCCCGGCAAGCTTCGACTTGGCCTCGTTCAGCTTCCAAGTACCCGTAAATGCGTCGGCAGCGAAGCACACCGCCGCTGCGACAAAGCACAGCACCATAGTCAATATAATCCCTTTTGTTTTCATATTCCCTCCTAGCGCGGGACATTCTAGTGCCGAGTCGTGCATTCAGCAACTGCTTGCGGCCAGATCGTCCACGGCGCATGAGCACATCAAGCTTGTTTCTGGGGTCCTTTGGCAACCGCTATTTCAGTTTCACGAAGAGCAAAACGAAGATCGCCCACACCCCAACCGTAACCGGAAACTGCACCAACGCTGCGTCGCGCAATGGACTCCCTCTTGGAAGCGCATATGTAAGCAACATCATAGCCACAGCAGTGAGTACTCCGAGGACGAGTTTGCTTTTCCAGTTCATGAGTGTTTGACCGCGCTTTCTCGTCTGGTCGCTAGCTTTCCCGCGCAGACCCAATCTTTAGCCGCGCGAAGTATACGCCTCAAGAGTCGGGAACACGTCGGGCAAGTTAGCTAGTGTTTCTTGGCTCGGCCAACCTGCTTGGTTGTGCTGTCCTCAATAGGGAATTTCTTGCTGCATTTCGGAGAGGTGCGGCGTGCTGCGAAGATAGTTCCCCTAGAGAATTAAGGACGAGACCGCGTGCGGTAGTAAGGGCAAATGATTCGGTGCTGATGAAATTCAACCTGAGTTTTCCGCCTCATGTCACATCGGCTTTAGCCGACATCTTCCGTTCCGGTTCGGTCTAGACGCGTAGGAATGAATATTCAACACTTTGGCACGGGCGTTCAGCGCCTCGGTGAGTTTGTTCTAATATCACGGACATAAATCAGTCGCCGTTCAATGTCGGAACCCGGTTGAGCCTCGAGGACTTCCGACTGGCGATCAGGCCCTGCGCCTTTTGACAACTCTGCATGTGTGGACGGCGTTCTCTTGGAATATGACCTACCCGATGCGACTGCCAGTGCGTTACGGAGGGAGATGAAGCGGATAAAGCCGGACGTTCCAGTCCTGCTGTTTGCCGGCATAGGCAGCCAAACGCGATTCCTGCTTCGTTTTCTTGATGTTTACTTCGGAATCCCGAGAGGCCCGAGTTCGTTCTTCCCGACTCGGACGGATAGCCCACATCTCTGTGCCGAGCACCACAACATCCTCTTCCGGACTTGAAATACCTTCATTCAAGTGACGCCCATCAATTTCCTATTGCACAAGGTTGCGATTCACCTTTTTGCTGAGGTTTTCGTGGAGCCGGAATAAGGGCGAACAGCAGGTCATAGTTCTCTGTGCTCGGTGACGCAGCGTTTGCTAAGCCGATTTCTTTACCTGCGAGGCGAACGCTTAGTCTCAGTCTTTTCATTAGGACCTTACAGATAGCGCATGATCTCATCCACATAGCTGTTCTCCCAAGGAGCGAATGTTCGACGAGATCTTTCACGTCGTGTACCTTGTTGGACTCGCGCAAGTCGAGTTCGGATGCAGCGGAGTTGTCTAAAAATTGTCAAGTGATTGTTTGTAATCTTAGCGGAGGAAATTCAAGATCAGCCCTGCTGTCCCCGGGTTTCGCCGACGATCCAGCAGCTATCGCATTGCGACCGCAATCCTGAGACTGCTGGGCTCGGCGCATTCGGTCATGCCGATCAATCCGGCCGGCTGTCATCCTTTTCGTGACCTGCCGGCTTGTTCCGGTGTTGGCCTTCTTGTTGATTCTCCTTACCAGGTTTGTCGCCTGGCCCACCAAATTCGCTCTGTCCAATCATTCCACGCGGCTGTTCGGGATCTAGATTCTGTTGCACACCGGTTGAGAAGCCGGGACGAATCAGCACCGAACGAGCACCTGGAGCCAGTCCCTGCACTTCAACGACGCCTTCGAATACTTCGACGTAGGTGCGATGTTTCTTGGTAACTTCAACCGAAAAGCGAGTGCCGCGCACGGTGATGACAGCAGACGGAGTACCTATTCTGAACGGAGGTGGGTTGCCGAGTCGTTTCTGCACGGTCGCTATGATCTTGCCAACCAGCAACTCCAGATAATGTCCCTGGCCGACTTGCGGGGACTGCAAAACGATCCGACTATGAGACTTTATCAATACCTGTGAGCCATCCTGCAGGCTCAGCAACAGGCTCCCTTTGGCTGTCTCGATCGTGCTCTCGGGATCGAGCACTAAACCACGTTGAGGGGAGAGCGCATCACCTTTCGGCGAGCGTAGGGTTACATCTCCCTTGAGGTCGGCGACGATGGCAGAGCCGATTGGAAGGGACGTCTGCGATGATGGTGACTCCTGCTGCGCCAAACAAAGCACCGCCAGGATCAGCAGGAAAGCGCCATGACCGCGCACCCGCTTCATACAGCTTTCTCCTCGGCGACAGCGGTTGTCGCGTCAGGAAGGCGAATCTCGAAGGTCGTGCCGGTTGATCGACTCTGGACAGCTATTCTCCCGCCATGCTTTTCAGCAATACGCTTGACGAATGCCAGGCCCAGTCCCCACCCGGTGACCGTTCTCTCCGCCTCAGGAGCTCGATAATAACGGTCGAAGATGTGAGGAATGTCATCGGCCGAAATAGCCACGCCTTGATTCTCCACCGCAATCACTACTTCGCCATCATCGCGGTGGCAACTAACTACGATGTCAGTGCCTGGTGCGCCATACTTGGTCGCATTGCCAACCAGATTCAAGATGGCACCGCTGATGAGCGACTCATCGCCGAGGATTGCAACCATCGCCGCGCCCCGGCGCAATATCAGCCGCATTCCGTTTTCAGCGGCTAGCGGCTCAAGGATCGAGAAAACCTGTTTGACCAGGTCGTCAGAGTCGATCACGGTGGTCTGCAAAGGCTTGGCTCCCGCATCGACGCGCAAGAGATCGAGGTAAGTATTGATAAGAGCCAAGAGACGCTTGGATTCGCGAGCTATGGTCGCGGGAGCGGCGGCACAGGAAGGTGAGTTCGGATAATGCAACATGAGTTCAGCAAAGCCCTGGATCGCGGTTAGCGGGGTGCGCAGCTCATGGGTGATGAAACCCAGGGCTTCCGCGCGCGCTCGGTCACGTTCCTCACGCGTCCGGAGACTTGTCATTGTGAGAATGGTGCCGCCGCCGGGTGAAATCTGAGTAGGTGGCAGCGGAACCAATCGAAGCGAGTAAAGTTCGTCACGCCAATACGCCTCGCCTTCCCAAGTGGAGCCGGCGTGGAACAACTCTGCACCTTCCTGCGGTAATAGTCGCGCCCGGAGTTTCTCCAGCGTAAACGGTTCTGGCTCAGAGGAGGCCACAGTGGCGAAGAGAGAGTTCTTAAGAAGAAGATCTCCTTCTTCATCGAATATAGCGACCAGATCCTGCGCAGATTCGAGCAAGGCGCGGTGCAGCTCATAGAGGGCACCCAGTTCCGAATGCAGGTCCTGAAGAACCTGCAATTTCCAGGGAAGTCCACCCAGCTTCCTGGTGGCTTGCTCTTTCTCGTGACGGCCCAGAAAGGAGCGCAAACCCAAGAGCTGCTCAGTTACGCTGCGCTCGACAGCGACGAAATCGGCCGTGTAGACGAGCAGCGGGCCAAAGATGACTGTCAGTGCGAAAGCTCCCACGGGCAGCATTGTGCTGGCTACCACGAAAGCCAGAAATGTTCCGCCATAGAGCCCGGCCGCCAAGGCGATCAGCCACGCAAATCCTTTCCAGCCTTCCAAACACTGGAAGATGCGGATCGCGAGCACACAACTAAGAAGCAAAAGCAGTGCAGAGTACATCAGAGGAGCCTCGTGCAGTGCACGCCCAGTCAAGATGCTGTCGAGGATTTGGGCGTGGATCTCTGCACCAGGAGTCGGGATGCCGCTACTCAAAGGGGTTGAAAGCCGGTCGCCGATTTCTACCAGGCCGAAGCCGACGATTACGGGCCTTCCTCGCACTGGCCCCACCGCCGTGCGGTTCAAGATGGTTTGCGCGGAAATGGTTTGAAATCCATCCCGCCGGAAAGGAATGCGAATTAGCACCGGTGCGGCCATGCTCACACGAAGTGTGTCTTGGCTCTCAGGAAGTTCGTGACTTGTAAGAAACTTGGAGGGTTGGCTCGCGTCTGTGCTGCCGGCTAGTTCAATGGCGAACGCCCATCGGAGTCCTTCCAGAGTTAGTTCCTGGGGCGGGAAACGTCGGCAAATGCTGTCCCCATCCAACACCGCCTGGGCATGCCCCACACTAGCCGATCGCGTGAATTCGGGCAGAGGCTCAATCCAATGTGGGCCATCAGGAAAGTTTCCAATCTTGTCTACAATCACGACTCGATGCGAGGCCTGAAGGGACTCACTCAGCGCGCGGTCAGCCTCTGGAGATTGTGGTTCAGAGAGTAGAATGTCGAGCCCGATGACGCTGACCCCAGCTTCAGTTAGATTGTTCACTAGTTCGGCTAGCAGCGTGCGCGACCACGGCCAACGTCCGTAGGTCCGCAGGCTCTCCTCATCAATCAGAACCAAAACAACCGGTGAACGTTGCTTGGGCAGCGGCGCCAGCCGAAAGAATGTGTCAGTCAGTCGGACTTGAAACTCTCGAACCACCGGGACCAGGGAAAGCGCGACGACGACGACCCACAGAACGACGGCCCAGCCGAGCGTCTGCCGCCAGTTCCCCTGCGGGCGGTGGACGATCCGATCGCGGGGCTCGTGGCCCAAGGTCATGTTTTGTCCGTGTTCGGCAGATCAATGCCGAGGCGCAGCGCCTTCTTATATAAGGTTTTCCGTTCAATCCCGAGCCGGCGCGCGGCATCAGAACGATTGCCGTTCGTCAGTTTGAGTACCCTCAGGATGTGTTGCCGTTCCATTTCCTGCAATCGGTCGGGCGGGGTGACGGCGGCCTCAGCGGTATTTCGTTCTTCCAAACTCCGCCGAGCCTCCGCCTCAATGTCTGCCAGGGTGATGCGCCCCGCATGGGCGAAGATTGCGAGTCGGTTGAAGGTATTTTCGAGTTCGCGAACATTGCCCGGCCACTTCATGCTTTGCAATCGGGTGATTGCCTCCAACTCGATCGTCACTTCAAGGCTGTTCTTCGCATTAAACTGCTGAAGAAAATACGCTAAGAGCAACGGAATGTCCTCGCGGCGCTCCTCCAATGAGGGCATCCTGATCTGCACCACAGCCAGCCGGTAGTATAGGTCTTCGCGGAACCGGCCTTGCTTGAGAAGACTGGAAATATCACGGTTGGAGGCTGCGAGAATGCGCACATTGACCGGTATGTACTTGTTCGAGCCGACCCGCCGGATTTGCTGCTCCTGAATCACGCGCAACAATTTCACCTGAAACGAAAGCGTGGTCTCGGTGATTTCGTCCAGGAACAACGTGCCAGCGTTGGTGGCTTCGACCAATCCTTTGTGCACACTCCCCGCCCCGGTAAAGGCGCCCTTTTCGTGTCCGAATAGCTCACTTTCGAGGATCGTCTCGGTGAAAGAACCGCAGTTCACGGGCGTAAATGGCAGGTCGGCTCTTTTCGAATGGTCATGGATGGCGCGAGCGACTAATTCTTTGCCCGTGCCGCTGGCGCCGGTGATCAGCACGTTTACGTTGCTGCCTGCGACCCGGCCAATTGCCTTGTAAACCTCCAGCATTTTGGCGCTCTTACCGATGATGGAGGAGTTCTGAATCTCGGCTGTGCCTAACGCCTGTTGGCGGGTTTGAAAGCGATACGCATCAGCACGAGCGGCGATGGCGCGAAGCTGATCAACGCCAACAGGCTTGTTGACGTAATCCACCGCTCCTTCGCTTAGAGACCGGGCGGCGGTCTCGACGCTTACATGCGCTGTCATCACAACGGGATAGAGGTTCGGCTGCGACGCCCGCAGCCTCTGCAGCAGGTCAATGCCGTTGGAGGAAGCGAGATAGACATCGAGCATGACCAGATCGGCTGGATTGGCGGCAAGATACCGTTCTGCGTCTTCCGCGCGCGTAAAGGTTTGGCACTGGTGCCCCTCGGCCGTAAACACGGACCTCAAGAAAGCACAAGTATCTGCTTCGTCATCGACCACGACAACTTTCAATAGACGCATGAATGATTCTCGTTGGTTGGCTGGTTTCACTACCCCGTTGGCAACCTCCCGAGTGGCAATTCAGTTGCCATCCGTGTAGTGCCTTGGGGCGGGTAGTCGGCTTCGTTGACTCGAGGGCCGAGGAGCAAACCAGGATGCCAGAACACGAATTCTAGCATCTGTGACCGGAATCACCCGAGAGGATCATACGCGTCACTTCGGCCAGTCAGCTCATGCACTTCCGATCATTTCGTGCTTTGCGGGAATGACGATGCTGCCACGAAAGCGACCCCGTTTGGAGGCATCCGAAGCCAAAAGCATCCCCGATTGCTATCGAAGACTTGTTTGCAATCTCATGCTAAGTGTGGTTCTTGCATTTGCCGCCTTACCGTTTCTGTCCATCGGTTTCGCGGCGGCGCAAATATCGCCGGGACCTCTCTCGCGAGCTCATCAACCCCTAGACAGCCCCACTCAATGCACCAGTTGCCACAAACTTGGAGGTCGGAAAGCGGCATTCAAATGCTTGGAGTGTCACACCGAGATCGGCCAGCGGCTGGCTTCACACCGTGGACTCCACGCCTTCTATGGAATCAAAGCCGAGTTGAATCAGGAGTGTACACGCTGCCATTCGGAGCACAACGGACAAGAATTTGCTCTGATCAAATGGGACTTGAGAAAGTTCGATCACAAACAGACCGGTTATGCCCTTGAAGGCAAGCATATCGGACTCAGTTGCAAAGGCTGTCACAGTCCAGAACATATCGCATCCGCCGAACGGCATCTGATAAAGGTAAGGGACTTGGGCCGGACTTTCCTCGGTGTTCCGTCCACTTGCGTGCCCTGTCATCAGGATCCACACGAGGGCCGACTTGGTCCGAACTGTCTCCAGTGTCATGATAACAACGGCTGGAAAAGCGTCACGCAGCAATTCGATCACTCCAAGACCCGATACCCACTGACCGGGCTGCATGCCGGTGTGGCTTGTCAGAGGTGCCACACACCCGGACCGGACAACAAACCGCGTTATTTGGGACTACCCTTCGGAAAGTGTTCTGACTGCCACATCGATCCGCATCACCAAAGCTTTGCCCAACAAAGCTGCCAGTCCTGCCATAACACGGGTGGTTGGAAGCGGGTCTCTACGGTGGCGCTAAATCAGAATTTCGACCACGCGAAGACCAAATATCCATTGGTCGGAAAGCATCAACAGGTGGATTGCCTGGCATGCCATCGCAACGGTGATTTCAAACAGCCGCTCACCTTCCAAAAGTGCATGGATTGTCACCAAGACGAACACCGGGGCCAATTTGCGAAGCGCACTGGCGGCCCGGAGTGCAGTGCCTGCCATAACCTTGAGGGGTTCAAGCCCTCGACCTTCGGTTTGAAAGAACACGCGTCGACCGCTTATCCGTTGCAGGGCAAGCATGGCAGCCTGCAATGCGCGCAGTGCCACACTCCGCGCGGGAAAGAAACCCTTTACGCAATCAAGTTTGAGCGCTGCCTCGATTGCCACAAGGATGAACACCAAGCACAGTTCGCCGCCGCACCTTATCTGAATCGCTGTGAACAATGCCATACGCTGGATGGCTTCAGGCCCTCCACATTCGGCCTGACACGGCACAAACAATCGCGGTTCATTCTGACAGGGGCTCATCTGGCGGTGACCTGCCAGGACTGCCATAAAACCGGCCGGCCGTCATCACCCCAAATAAGGTCGGCTGTGCTTTACCACTTCCAGGATGTGTCCTGCACCACTTGCCACGAGGATCCCCACCGCGGGCAGTTCCGCGAAAGAATGGAGCGCACGAACAACGGTAAGGCCCTTGGTTGCGAGGTCTGCCACTCGACCAAGTCATGGAAAGAGCTGTCTCGCTTCGACCATTCGCAGACGTCATTTGCACTAGTTGGGGCACACCGGGCGGTAGCCTGCATTGACTGCCACAAACCCCCAAACCTGGAGACTAAGCTGATTAATGTGGACTTTCGTTCTGCCCCCAAGCAATGCGAGGAGTGTCACGCCGACGTACACGGTGCACAATTCGCGCGAGCGCGCAGCATCACTGGTTGCGCGGACTGCCACAACAGCACGCGCTGGAAGCCATCGTTGTTCGATCATGACAAGCAAACGACTTTTTCGCTCCAGGGAGCACACCGTAATGTGGGTTGCGCAGAGTGTCACAAACTGACCCGATTAATAAATGGCAAGTCAGTACTTTTTTACAAGCCGACGCCCAAAGAGTGTGTTACCTGCCACGGGTCAAACGTTCCAGTAGCGAAGCCAGGGAAGCAGTAACTGCGGAACATTCGGACACAGGGGTGTGTCCAATCGACCCAGACAAGGTAATCCCGAAGTTGGATGGGTGACAGCATAAGTGTGGAATCGTCCGCTTTGAGCGTCGGGAAGTCCTGTCCTAAATACCGTGGGGTTAATGTCGCGTTAGGCTACGTGAGAAGCCTGCGTGGGCGGAGCCGAAACCTGCAACCAAAAGAGCAGGCCGTCGGTGCCGGATGAGTTCAGACGTGTGCCAAAAAGCAAACGTTCTGCTCCTATCGCGCCAGATACCTAGCCCGCAACTTCAAAGGTTCATCTCTGAAGACCGGTTGAATTTGGAGGGCAATACCAAGAACGGTGCCTCCCCCAACCGGATGCCGACTTGCGGAGGATCGTACATTGTTCCGGAGTCGCCGTGGGCTACGGTCCGCTTCCTCTCGAAAATTGATAACAGCTGAACTGCAATCCGCAACCTTTTTCACATCGTATTGCGAGAAGCGGTGAAATTAACAAGTGATGCTCGAAATTCTGCAATCACTTGCAATCGTTTAGCGTGAACTAGCGTTGCTTTTCGGGTACTTTTTGTTGCCCTCTGCGCTGTGAAAGTCCTTGCGTTTACGTTTTCAGGTGGTTTCGAGTCCTACCTGAGGAGCCATTTTTTCGGCCGGTTATCCCACTTCTCACTTAACCATCATTCGCCGAAACAGACTCAACACAATAGCTACCGCGCCAACAACGAACCAGAACACAAAAAATCCGTTTGTAAGCATGACTAATCCTCCTTTTGATAGATCATTCAACCCGGACAACGAAAGTACTCTGGCGATTTCGTCTCGATCTTGCTTCCGCTGCTCGAGAGGCACCGATTGCCTGCTTTGCAGCTTCAAATTCTGTGGAATATAGTTGGATCAGACGCGCCATCGTAACCTCCTCGAACTGAAACCCGATGTCTGATCTCGCCGTTAGACCACGAACCCGAGCGACAGATTCTGTCCCCTCAACCATTCGCCGCTCTGTTGCATTAACTTGGTCACTAGGCCCGTCCAGCCTGTCTGATGGCTGGCGCCCACTCCGGCCCCGGAATCCCCGTGGAAGTATTCGTAAAACAGCAATAAGTCGCGCCAATGAGGGTCCTGCTGAAACTTCTCCAGGCTTCCGAATATCGGTCGGCGGCCGTTTTCGTCGCGAAGAAAAATGCTTGTCATGCGGCGCGACAATTCGCCCACCACTTCCCGCAGGGTCTTCATGTTTCCAGACCCGGTGGGGAACTCGATCTTGAAACTGTCGCCCAGGTAGTGATGGAACTTCTGCAGAGACTCAAGCAGCAGAAAATTCAGTGGAAACCAGATCGGTCCCCGCCAGTTGGAGTTGCCCCCAAAGAGACCCGTCGTGGATTCTCCCGGATCGTAAGAAATACAGTGGTCAGTGCCGTTTACGGCCACGCAGTAAGGGTGGTCACCATGCAGCTTTGAGAGGGCGCGAATGCCATATGGAGACAGAAACTCACGCTCATCGAGCACGACGGAGAGAATACGGCGAAGCTGATCCTGGTCGGCGATGGACAATAATCTCCGTTCGCCCATCCCCTCAATGCGCGTGGAGGCCAGGTCTTTCGTGAGATCGGGACGGTTATCGATGAACCATTCCAGACGTCGCTTGAAGTCCGGCAGCTTGTCAAGCACTTCCGGCTCTAAGGTTTGCACCGCGAACAGCGGGATCAATCCCACCATGGAGCGGACCTTCATGGGGAATTGTGAACCGTCAGGCAGCTGCAGCACATCGTAGAAGAAGCCGTCCTCTTCATTCCACAGTCCCATGCTATCGTGGCCACGATGGCTCATGGCATGAGCGATGGACACGAAGTGCTCCCAGAACTTGCTAGCGACGTCTTCGTAGCAAGGTTCTTCTTTTGCTAACTCCAGCGCGATGGTCAGCATATTAAGCGTATACATCGCCATCCAACTGGTTCCGTCGGATTGTTCGATGTAGCCACCCGTAGGCAGAGGCGCACTGCGGTCGAACACCCCAATGTTGTCCAAGCCGAGAAATCCTCCCTGGAAAATGTTCCTGCCTTCGGCATCTTTGCGATTGACCCACCAGGTGAAATTCAACATGAGCTTGTGAAACATCCGCTGCAGGAATGCGCGATCACCCTTGCCGTGTCGCTTTTTGTCGATCTTGTACACGCGCCACGCGGCCCAGGCATGTACCGGCGGATTGACATCACCGAGCGCCCACTCATAAGCGGGAATCTGTCCGTTGGGGTGCATGTACCACTCACGAAGCATCAGCGTCAGCTGTTCTTTAGCGAAGTCTGAGTCCACAAGTGCAATCGGAATGCAGTGAAATGCGAGGTCCCAGGCGGCATACCAGGGGTATTCCCACTTGTCGGGCATGGAAATAACGTCAGCGTTATGCAAGTGGGTCCACTTGTGGTTGCGGCCCTTCCGGCGCTCTTCGGGTGGTGGAGGATTGCCCGGGTCCCCTTGCAACCAATCCTTGATGACGTAGTGATAGAACTGCTTCGACCAGAGCATTCCGGCAAACCCCTGGCGCATCACATTCTGTGCATCGGGCGAAAGGTCTTGTGGAATGACGGTCGCGTAGAACTCATCCGCTTCATGCCGGCGGAGTCCGACGGTCCGGTCGAAACCGTCAAACGCGCTCCTTCCTTTGAAGTCGGAGTCGGCGAGACGCATCCGGACGACCATCGTCTCTTCTGCACCGAATGTGAGCATGTAATGAGCTGCCGCTTTGGTGCCAACCTGCTCCGGATTAACCGCATCCTTAGCTCCGTCCACCACGTAGTTGTTGATGCTGTCCTTGACATACGGCGTACGATTCTCCACTCCAAAGAGCCGCTGGAAATTTGTCTCGTTCTCAGTGAAGAGCAGTTCCGGAGAGCCTTCGCAATGGAGCCAGCGGTTGCCGGGCTGAGTATGGTTCAGTTCGATAACCGGGTCTGGAGCAGGACGTGCCTGGTGCAACTCCGGCCGACGCCTGCGGTCAGTCCACGACCATGTGTTGCGGAACCAAACTGTCGGCAGAATGCGAAGATTGGCGGATTCCGGACCACGGTTCGCCACTGTGATCTTGATCAGGATGTCCTCGCTGTCGGCCTTTGCGTATTCCACGAACACATCGAAGTAGCGGTTCTCGTTGAAGACACCGGTATCGAGGAATTCATACTCTGACTGCAGTTTGTCCCGGCAGCGGTTCTCTTCTACTAACTTCGCATAAGGGAACTCCGCCTGGGGGTACTTGTAGAGGTACTTCATATAGGAGTGTGTGGGTGTGCTGTCGAGGTAAAAATAATACTCCTTGACGTCCTCGCCGTGGTTGCCCTCGTTTCCGGTTAGACCGAATATCCGTTCTTTAAGGATGGGATCGCGCTCGTTCCACAGAGTTAGCGCAAAGCAGATTGTCTGCCTCCGGTCGCTGATCCCCGCCAGACCATCTTCGTTCCAGCGGTAGGCACGCGAACGAGCATGGTCATGAGGCAAGTATTCCCAAGCGCTCCCGTAAGCGCTGTAGTCTTCGCGCACTGTCCCCCAGGCACGTTCGCTGAGATACGGCCCCCAGCGCTTCCAGTGCTTCTTGCGTGTGCCAGATTCGGACATCCGGATCTCTTCTTGCGTCATCGCAGTCCTCCTTTTGATACTCCTTATCTCTGGTCGATTCCGATTGCGCGGCTATCCGGGTCACGCACTACAAAGAGCTTCACTGATCCGAAACTGGTTCTTGGATTCACATCCGCACAATGGGGAATTACACAGAAGGGCAACTTATACGTCTGTGGCCAGGCGGATGGATCTCTCACGAGAGAATGCACGTATCCTTGCCCAGGTAGTGATCGATGCGGTACACCTGCTTCTTCTCGAAGACATTGAGAACGACTTGGTTCAATTCTCTCGCGGATGCGAGGTCTCGGCCGAACGGTTTCTCGATGATGATGCGCACCCCGGAATCCGGCGAAGCGGGGCGAGCGAGTCCAGCGCGACCAAGCTGTTCGACGATATCGGGATAAACCTCAGGTGGCGTGGAAAGGTAGATGAGGCGATTGCCTCCAAGATTCTTCGAAGATTCTAGTTCCGCGAGGCGCTTCGCAAGCCGGACGTAGGCTTCCTGGTTGGCGTAATCCCCCGGGCTGTAAAACATGCTGGTAGCAAATTCGCCCCACTGTTTCGAATCCGATGGGCCCAACTTCTGAAATGCTCCTTGCCGCATCGCCAGTCATGGCGCGGAAACTATCGTCGGTCATCGGGGTGCGTGCGAAACCCGCGATGGCATATCGCGGTCCCAGCGAATTGCGAATCGCCAGGTCAAACATCGCGGGAATCACCTTGCGCTTTGCGAGGTCCCCCGACGCACCGAACAGAACTACGGTGCAGGAGGGTTCAACTACGCCTCTATACACTGAACCGGAACGACTGGTATCTGCAGCCATCTTCTCGCCCTCCGCCAAGATTGCGCGGCCATGCGGGTCACGCACTACAAAGAGCTTCACTGATCCGAAACTGGTTCTTGGATTCACAACCGCACAATGGGAATTACACAGAAGGGCAACTTATACGTCTGTGGCCAGGCGGTGTGGATCTCTCCCGAGGGAATTCTCCGAGCACGATGGTCAGACCTGTTCCGAGCACCTCAGACGTGGTACGTTTGCTGGTGCTTGCGTGCTTCGTACCAGAGGGCGAGCTCGACTCGGTTCCAGAGTCCGAGTTTGTCGTAGACGACACGAAGATGGTTCTTGACAACGTGTTCTGTGCTGCCGATGGCGTCTGCGACTTCTCGATTCTTGAGGCCCTGGGCGACGAGTTCGATAACCCGTTGCTCTCGCTGGTTGGGCACGCGCCTGCCGTAACGCTCGTCTCCAGACATAGCTGCCTCCGGTACAAAAGGGTTGCGAGTTTGACCCGCTTGATTCCGCTGTTTATGCCAAAATGAAAGAAGAGCCGACTAAGGTGGGCTTTTACGGTTCGTCGCGCCATATTCAATTGTTTTGCGATTTCACCGTTATCGCAGCCTTGAACGAGCAGGTCCACGATCTGCTGTTCACGACGTCCCCAGCGAACTGCCGCATCTTTCATGTGCAACCTTCTCTGCGGGTTACTGCAACACTTCGGTCTGCTCGGAGAAGCCGGATCAGCCGCTAGTCCCACGGCTACAGAAGCCCAGTCGAAAGTCAATATGTGGTTGTAGTAGAAACTAATTCCCGAATAGCACCTACAGTGCCATAATTTTTCTGGGAAGAAGCGGTAGTATCGGATCCAGGACGAACTTCTTCCAACTCTATTTTTGTGTAACTGCTACCCGAATCGTGCCCGTCCGCCCGTCTCCCACCGCGTAGCGTAGGCTTAATCAAGATGCAGTCGCTAAGTGTTGGACATTCACGACGCCGGACTGTGTCGCTTCAGGCCTGGACAAGAAACCTGGCACGGGCAGATGATGCTGTAACTTGTGTTGTTTGGACCCACTCTGGGTCTGGAAATAAACCCAGCCTCAAATCCGGAGCTACAAGCTTACCTTCTTCTGCAAAATGCGAGGCGTGCAGCCCCGATCAATCCGGCCGGCTGTCATCCTTTTCGTGACCTGCCGGCTTGTTCCGGTGTTGGCCTTCTTGTTGATTCTCCTTACCAGGTTTGTCGCCTGGCCCACC
>Ga0210401_10000370_pt1 | contig 55545 bp, 51 predicted proteins | sample IncBWH32MmetaG_FD_150866 | JGI IMG/M metagenome (GOLD analysis project Ga0210401, IMG submission 150866) | Forest soil microbial communities from Barre Woods Harvard Forest LTER site, Petersham, Massachusetts, United States - Inc-BW-H-32-M | ecosystem: Environmental > Terrestrial > Soil >...
GCAGAGCCGATTGGAAGGGACGTCTGCGATGATGGTGACTCCTGCTGCGCCAAACAAAGCACCGCCAGGATCAGCAGGAAAGCGCCATGACCGCGCACCCGAAAGAGTGTGTTACTGCCACGGTCAAATGTTCCAATAGCGAAGCCAGAGCAGTAACTGCGGAACAATCGGACACAGAGGTGTGTCCGATCGACCCGACATGTCATCCCGAAGTTGGATAGAGCGGCAGCATATGTGCAGAATCATCCTTTGAGCATGCGAAAGTGCAGCGTAGCCTTGTCCCACGCGAAAGTACATTTGCTCTAGTCAATGGGCCGCGAATTGCTGTTTGCCCGGCATGTACTCCTTTGTCTGTGAAGTCCACTGGTGAAATCGCGGGCGGGTGGGGAACTTGTTTTCGACCTTCTTGGTCCCGATTGTTCTTTGGATCATGTCGCCTGTGCCTTTCCCTGCGCAAGCCCCGGCCTACGGCGGCACGCGCAGCCCCCACGGCAACCTGCCTACCCCATGCCAAAACTGCCATACCGTGAGTGGGTGGACGCCGATTCGCAGCGTTCCTGAATTCGATCACAACCAGACCCGCTACCCGCTACGCGGCATGCATGAGGCGGTCACCTGTACTGAGTGCCATACCAAACCGGTCTTCACAAATGTCGGTCACAAGTGTGCAGACTGCCACGCGGACGTTCACCGGAGGCAGTTGGGGGCGACCTGCGAGCAGTGCCACACGGTGCGGGGATGGCAGGTTTCGATCCAGCAGATCCAACAGCACAACAACCGCTTCCCGCTGACGGGTGCCCATGCTGCGGTGGACTGCGACAGCTGCCACAAGGGCGCTGCCAACAGCAAATTTAAGACCATGCCTACGGACTGCTATTCCTGCCACTCCGCCGAATATCAAGCAACGAAGAACCCGAACCACGTCGCGGGAAAGTTCTCGACCACGTGTGAGCAGTGCCACGGCACCGACAACTGGCTTAGTGCCAGGTTCGATCACTCGTCGGTGGGGTTCCCGTTGAGTGGCGCTCACGCCGTTCCTCCCCGGCAATGCGCGGACTGCCACATCAACAACAACTACAACCTAACCAGCACGACCTGCATCACTTGCCATCTCAAGGATTTTCAGGGCACAACCAACCCCAACCATGTAGCAGCGACCTTCCCCCAGAACTGCGCGGAGTGCCACACCGTAGTGGCGTGGTCTCCGGCCTCGTTCAACCATTCAATGGTGAACTTCCCTCTAACCGGAGCGCACACGGTTCCGCCGCGTCAGTGTAGCGACTGCCACGTCAACAATAACTACAACCTGACCAGTATCACTTGCATTTCGTGTCACCAGAAGGACTTCCAGAACACGACCAATCCGAACCACGTACAAGCTGGTTTCGCGCAGACCTGCGAACTCTGCCACAACACTGCGGGCTGGCAGCCGGCGAGGTTTGATCACTCCAAGTCGGGATTTCCTTTGACAGGGTCACACAACGCTCCACCCCGCCAGTGCACTGATTGCCACATCAACAACAACTACAACATCACCAACACGACCTGCATCAGTTGCCACCAGACCGACTATAACAACGCAACCACTCCAGTGCCGCACGCAGGTTTCCCCACCACGTGCGCAAGCTGCCACGACACAGTGATCTGGACTGATGGCAAGTTCGATCACTCGACCACCGGTTTCACCCTAACCGGCATGCATACGGTGCCGCCGAGGCATTGCACAGATTGTCACGTGAATAACAACTACAGCTTGACTAGCACAGCCTGCGTGACCTGCCACCTGCCAGACTACAAGGGCACGACGAATCCGAACCATGTAACCGCAAATTTCCCGCAGACCTGCGACTCGTGCCACAACACTTCGACGTGGCTCAACGCCATCTTCAACCACAATAGCACCGGTTTCCCGCTGACCGGATCACACACGGTTCCGCCGCGACAGTGCACGGACTGCCACGTCAACAATAACTACAATCTAACCAGCACTGCTTGCCTCTCATGCCACCAGAAAGACTACAACAACGCTCTCAGCCCCGTGAACCACGTGGCAGCTGGATTCCCCACCACTTGCGAAAGCTGCCATGACACGGTGCTTTGGGTGGATGGCAAGTTCAACCACGCATCCACCGGCTTTGCCCTGACCGGCGCCCATGTTCCCCTGCAGTGTTCGCAGTGCCACATCAGCGGAAACTACAGTCTGAATAGCACGGCCTGCGTTACTTGCCATCTGAAAGAGTTTCAGAGCACGACTAACCCGAAGCACGTGCAAGTCGGATTCCCGCAGCAATGCGACTTGTGCCACACCACGACCGCGTGGATTCCCGCCTCGTTCAATCACAACAACACGCCTTTCCCGCTGACGGGCGCGCATACCACAGTGCCCTGCGCCAACTGCCACGTGAACAACAACTACACTACGGTTCCCACCGACTGCTACTCCTGTCACAAGACGGACTATCAGAATACGACGAACCCGAACCACACGGCTGCAGGATTCCCCACCACTTGCCAGACGTGCCACACCACGACGGCTTGGACGGGTGCCACTTTTAACCACACCTGGTTCCCTACCAGCCACGGTGGTGCCAACGGCCTGTGCGCTACCTGTCACACAAACCCGTCGGACTACAGCGTCTTCTCGTGTACCGGTTGTCACACGAAGACCCAAACTGACCAGAACCATCAGGGCGTGAGGAATTACGTCTACAACAGTCCCAATTGCTACCAGTGCCACCCATCGGGGCAAGGCGGCGGATAAGAGCGGAGAGACAGGTTTGGCAGCCACGTGCCAGATGACGATATCGAATGAATGCGATGAAGCTACAATTCGCGGCCGTTCTGCTATTAGTTTCATGTGCTGAGGGACAAAGTACACGAACTGATTCAGTGGAAGTGCGCGACGTGAACCTGGCTCTGCAAGGTGGCTCACTGCAGGTGGAGCTTCTGGTCAGTGCGCCGGTGCACCCCTCTCTCCGGACCGCGACTTCTCCGACTCGTATGGTATTGGATCTGCCGAACACCAGCGTGGGCACGAAGTGGCAACACCTTCGCGTGAATGTTCAGGGCGTACGCGCCGTGCGTGTCGGCATGCATACCTTGAACCCGCCGAGTACGCGGGTAGTGATAGACCTGGATCGGCCACAGCCGTGTGCGCTGCGATGGGACGGTAACAAGATGATCTTGACGCTCACTCCACCCGCAGGCTCTGGTGCGCAACGAGAGGCGCCACCGGCAGCTGCCTCCGGCAAACTACCCGGAATTTTCCACCGGCGCCCAGAGAATCAGCTGCCAGCAGTGGGCGCTAGTTCACTATCACCTATTCCTCCTTTTTCAGCCGGATCGGCGCCTCCTCTTAGTCTGTCGAAGCAGCGGGTGGAGACAGCAGCCGCTATGGCAACTGGTAATGGTTCGTCCTCTGCCTCCGTGTCTCCGCCCCCGGACCAAACGGCGGAGGCTCACAAGCCCATCAAAGAGGACTCGGCCGGACCTACCCGGGCAGTTGCCTCGCAGAGGTCGGCTCCTGGCTCAATTTCTCCCCAACGTTTGGCCGGGCAACCTGCGATTGGGGAGGCGATTCCAGTGAGCCAAACTCCAATCCGTGGAGCCACGGCCTCGACAGGGTCCGAAGGCGACGATGCTTCACAACCCCCAGCAAAGCCGGCTGGGACCGCTGCATCCCCGCAGGTAAGCGATTCTGCGACAGCACTTCAGGCACTCGACCCGAGCCTGCGCACCGTGTTTAAAGTGAAATACGTTGTCGAAGGAGTGGCGTATCTGGACGGAGGCCGCAGCTCAGGGCTGGCGGAAAGCATGAAGCTGGAAATCAAAGACACTGCCTTGCCTGCACAGCGGGGCGCTACCGCTGATCCAAAGGATCCTCGCGTGGTTGCCGAACTGGAAGTCACCGCGATTGCGGAAACTTCCGCTGCCACCGATGTGCATGGAGCTAAACGTCCGGTAAAACCAGGGGATCTGGCGTATCTTTCTTCGGACGACTCCCAGGCACTGGTGCAGCAGCGGACGTTGAGTGCTACGCGTCAGTATCCCGTGGTGGTAGCCTTCAGCGCAGGCGATCCATTAGACGAGGAAGTTCGAGCGGAAATACCAAGGCCTCCGTCGCCTGCAGTGAATCGAGCCTCGGGGCGAATCGGGTTCGACTACCTCGGTACGGTGAGTCACGGCACTGCAGGGCTGACCAGTTCAAATCTTGGTCTGGTCTTACGTGCGGACATCACACGCATCAACGGGACTTACTGGAACCTGACTGGGTATTGGCGCGGCCGGCTAACTTCACAATCCTCTTCCACACAACCCACATTGCAGGACTTGATCAACCGCACCTATCACCTGGGCATGTTTTATGACAACCCCAACTCTCCGTGGGTCGCAGGATTCGGCCGTCTCTATCTTCCCTGGGCGCCCAGTCTGGAGACGATTGATGGTGGTTATTTCGGGCGCCGCCTCCCGCGAGGGATGACCGCAGGTATTTTCGGGGGTTCCACTCCCGATCCCACCTCGTGGGATTTCAATATCGACCGGCGCATTGCCGGCGCCTTCATCAACTTTGAAGGCGGAAGCTACGACGCGTTCCACTACACCAGCACTTCAGGCTTGGGAGTCAGTGCGGTGAAATGGCAGATCGACCGGCCTTTTGTTTTCTTTGACAATTCGCTGTCGTACAAACGCTACGTCTCGATTTACGATTCCCTGCAAGGCGACAGTCCTCGCGGAAATCCTGTGGTCCCTGCACCTGGGCCAGGAATCAGCCGGAATTTTTTCACCATCCGTTGGCAGGCCCACCCCAGGGTCGAACTCGATTTCAACCAGACTTTCTTCCGCGACATTCCGACTTTCGATCCCGCCCTCATCGGAACGGGACTACTGGACAAGTACCTTTTCCAGGGGTTCAGCGCGGGCGCGAGGATCGAAGTGGCAAAGCAGATCTTTGTGTACGCGGATCTCGGCCGCAGCAATCGTACGGGAGATACGAAAAAGTCTCTGAATCAATTGTATGGCGTAACCTTTGGTCGCCTTCCGTGGCTGGGACTCCGCGCTGATGTTCACTACTCACGCTTCAACAGTTCGTTCGCTGACGGTTCGTACCGTTCGTTGTCGCTGTCAAAAAACCTGAATGACAACATGCGCCTGGAGCTCCTCCTCGGTGACCAGAATTTCATTTCCACGCTGACCTCGAACAATCGCACTCGGTTTGCGACGACGAACTTTGAGACCTCGCTGGGGCCGCATTATTTCCTTCAGGGAGGCTTCACGATCAATCGAGGGCAGTCGCTGAACTACGATCAGTGGATGTTCACACTGGGCTACCGGTTCGATTCGAGGCGAAAACATCAATGATGTCTACCCCACATTGCGGAAACTGGATGCGCCGATGCTTTCAAGTCGCTGCCTTGGCAGGCGTCTGTCTTGGCAGTTTCCCCAGCTCTGCGGGCAGTAGCCTGGAGGAAGTGCTTGCACGCGCCAGCCTTCGGGTTTCTGGCTTGGTGGAGCAGTTCTCTGACGTCAAATGTACCGAGCAGGTGCGGCAGCAGAAGCTGGCAGAAAATGGGAAGGTGGAGCGTGATGCCCAATCCACCTACGACTACCTGGTGATTCTCACCAATGCTGGTGGCGAATTGAGCCTGAATGAGTCCAGGCTTCCGCTGCACGAAGCAAAAGCAGACAAGAAAAACACATCGCTACTTATAACCAACGGGTTTGCCACTCTTTTCCTGATTTTCCATCCGTATTATGCCGGAAGCTTTCAATTTACCGCAGGTGAACTGGAGGTGACCGGTGGCCACAAGATCGACAAAATCAGCTTTCAGTATGTTCGCGGCAGGCGGTCACCCGCGGTGCTGGCCTTAAGAGGGCGGGAATATCCCCTACCCCTCTCCGGGACTGCGTGGATTGATCCCGAGACCGGGGCGATTGCCCGGATTGACGCGGACATCGGCAATCGTATGGAAGACGTGGGCCTGAAGACAATGTACTCAGCAGTGAACTATGCACCCGTCGTGTTTCGGGGTGTCAAAGAAACCTACTGGTTTCCCGCCGACGCCCAGGTCGAAGTAGAGACTGAGCGCCAGCACTGGCGCAACACACATGTGTTCACCGACTACAGACGCTTCTCGGTGAGCACCGAGGAGCAGGTGGTAAATCAATGAGCACAAATGCAACTCTCGCAACTGCTGTCGCACCCGTCGAAAAGAACGCAGACCGGGCGCATCGCCTTCAGCTCGTTTGTGGGTACGTACTAGCTGTGGCGCTGATCGCGAGCCTCGTCGTTTACGGTTTTGACTACTACACACTCAGCAACGCGGAGCGCCCATTTTCCTCCAAACACGTCCTGCTGAAGCCCAGCGGAACAATCGGCGTGAAACTCGGGTTTCTAGGAATGGCGATGTTTTTCGCCATCTTTCTTTATCCCCTGCGCAAGATTTCACCCTGGCTTTCGCGGCAAGGCAATTCCAGACACTGGCTGGATATTCATGTCCTGTTAGGACTCTCCGCTCCGTTTGTCATTGCATTCCATTCCGCTTTCAAATTTCGCGGGTTCGCCGGCATGGCCTTTTGGATCATGATGGCGGTGTCGTTGAGCGGTATGATCGGTCGCTATCTGTTCGCGCAAATACCCCGCGGCTTAAACGCAGCCGAGCTCTCGATGAAAGAGCTGCAAGACGTGCAGGATAAGCTGGCCCAGCAACTGGCGCAGCAAAACCTGTTGCCTCAAGCAGATCTACGCGCGCTTCTTAACTTCCCCAGCCCGGAGCGCGTGGCGAGACTCTCCATTGTCTTCGCTTTGGGATACATGATGGCGTTGGATCTTGCGCGCTATTTCCTGGTGGCAAAGCTGCGGCGTCATACTTTGAGTCCCCGTGAGAGTCTCACCACCATGGGGGGACTGCTGTCCACCCGGCACCGCACTCTGGAAAAAGCGATCACCGCCGCGAGGGAGGAAGCCGCCACCGCCAAACGAGGTCTCTTTCTGGCGCGCGCGCAGCAGGTCTTCCACTTATGGCACGTGGTCCACAAACCGTTCAGTTATACCTTTGCGCTGCTGGCGGTCATTCATATCCTGGTCGTAATGATGATGGGGTTCTTCTGAGGATATTGTGATGGATACACTCATCGCCTTCATCATCGCCGTCTTGGTCACAATGTTCTTTGTGCTCGGCTACATGAAGCGTTTGAAGACAAGGGACGAGCGGGCGCGGCAGGCAGCGGAAAAGGGGAAGTTATTTTCCGAGGGACCCCGAGCACAGCATCCGAATATTGACACCGCCAGCTGCATCGGGTGTGGGACTTGCACGACGGTCTGTCCAGAGGGTGACGTACTGGCCATGATAGCGGGTAAGGCAGTCATTGTTAACGGATATAAGTGCATCGGTCACAGCTTGTGTGCCGAGGCTTGTCCGGTGGGTGCCATCACGATGGTGATGGCCAACCCGAGCATGGGTGCTGACATGCCCCGCCTGACGCCCGAACATGAGACCAGTATCCCGAATTTGTTTATCGTTGGAGAACTTGGTGGGCTGGCCTTGATCAAGAATGCGGTCAATCAGGGGCGCGACTGCATCGATACCATCGCGAAGCGAGTCGCAGCCATGGGATCTGCCAGATCGATCCCCGGGGTTTACGATGTATTGATCATTGGAGCCGGCCCCGCCGGGATCAGTGCCTCGCTGCGAGCCATTGAAAAGAAGCTCAATTACATCACCCTGGAGCGGGATGAGATTGGTGGCACTGTGGCGAAATATCCACGACAGAAACTGGTGATGACCAGTCCCGTAGAATTTCCCATGTACGGAAAGTTTAAGAAGACAGAGCTCTCCAAAGAAGATCTTCTCGCCTTCTGGAACATGGTTTTGAACCGTGCGGACTTCAACGTATGTACCGGCGAGAAGGTAGAGGACATCAAGAAGGGGATGGACGGTATTTTCACCATCGACACCGCCAATAACCAGTATCGTTCGAACGCCGCGATACTGGCGCTTGGCCGCACCGGCACGCCGCGGAAACTCGGAGTCAAGGGTGAGGAACTTCCGAAAGTCATGTACCGTCTGATCGAGGCAGATCATTACGTCAACAAGAAAATACTCGTTGTAGGTGGAGGCGACAGCGCGATAGAAGCAGCCATGGGCCTCGCACACCAAAGCGGCAACCAGGTTACGCTGTCGTATCGGCAAGAGCGCTTCAACCGCATTAAAGAACGGAACGCAAAGCGCATGGAAGACTGCATCCGGGCCGAGAAGGTCAAGGTGTTATTTCAATCGAGCCCGGTGGAGTTTAAGCCGGATACAGTTCTCCTCGATGTCGACGGCCAGTCGCAGGAGATTCCTAACGATTTTGTCTGGATCTTTGCCGGCGGCATTCCGCCCAATGACTTTCTCAAGAAAATCGGCGTCCAGTTCGGAATGCTCGACCTGACATTGGAGGCAAGCAACGAGGCAGGACAGGCCTCGCTCTCCAAGCAGCAATTCGCTGGGGCCAACACGGAAGGAGCCCGAGTTTGAGATCGCTTCTTACCTACATCGCAGTTTTGATGCTCTCGGGGAGCCTCTTCGCCTCCGCCGAAGTCCTCACCGGCATTGTCAAGAACAGCACGACCAACCAACCCGCCGGAGGAGACGAGGTTGTCCTCCTCAGCCTTGGCCAGGGCATGGAAGAAAGCGGTCGTACCAAGACCGATGCCAAGGGCAACTTTAGCATCAAGCTCAACGAAGCCGGCACGCCGCATGTGATCAGGGCCATTCACCAGGGCGTTACCTACCACCGCCTGGCGCCTCCAGGAACCACGTCGGTCGAGGTGGAAGTTTACGACGTGTCCAAGAAAATTGACGCGTTGAGCGTCACAGCGGACGTCATGCGTTTTCAGGCCCAAGATAATGAGCTGCATGGAGTCCGGCTTTTTTCGGTGAATAATTCCTCCAGTCCGCCGCGCACCCAGATGAACGACCAGAACTTTGAGTTTTACCTGCCCGATGGCGCGCAAATTGATTCCGGGATGGCCAAGACGGCGGGCGGTCAGCCCATCAACTCCGCCCCGGTACCTCAGAAAGAAAAGAACCGCTACGCATTTGTGTTCCCGCTGCGGCCCGGCGAAACCCAGTTCCAGGTGGCTTTTCACCTGCCATACAGCGGGGAGGCGAGCATCGATCCGCATGCGCTGTACGCAGCGCAACACTTCGTCGTCATGCTGCCACAAACCATGCAGTTCACGGCGAGTGGGGGCAGCGGTTATCAGTCTATGCAAGACCCGAACCGTTCTGATGCTGGAATCCAGATTGTTTCCAACATGCAGGCCGGCCAGCCCCTCGCGTTCAAGATTTCAGGCACCGGCACGCTAAGCGAAAGTGCGAATGGAGAACAACAAGCCGGAGCAAGTGCAACAGCCGGGGGCGCTACGCCGGCAGGACGCGACTCTCGTCCCGGCGGCGGACTCGGCCCTCCGAGTGATGCTCCCGATCCACTGGAGAAGAACCGCTGGTACATTTTGGGTGGCATTGCAATCGCTTTGATCGTCGGGGCGATTTACGTTGCTGGCCGTTCGAAAACCGCGGCGGGTCGCGTTTCCGTTCCGCCCGATGTGGAAGTACACCGGACCGCGCTCGCGGCCACACCGGCAACCAAGGAGCGGACTGGATTGCTGTTCGGAGCGTTGAAAGAGGAGATATTCCAGCTCGAAGTCGAACATAAGCAAGGTCGCATCTCGCAAGCGGAATATGAGAAGGCCAAAGCGGCGCTGGACCATACGCTGGAACGGGCTGTCAAGCGGGGAGCACAGAACTAGGAACTCATCGCCCAGGCGGATCTCTATAGCGAAATCATGAACTCTCTTCGGCAGCTTGGAAAAAATATTCTATCGACAGCGCGGTGAAAGAAGGTCTTGAAAACACGAACTGTTACGATGACGCCGACGAGACTCGTTACATCCTATGGCACTATGAAGAACACCTTGCGAAATCGGCCGCGTCCAAATCAACAAGGAAATCAGGGAAGCAATTTGGCAAGAAAGAAGTGCGTCCGACACAATAGAACACATATTTCCGCAGTCACCCGAACCGGGTGGCGCATCGGACGGAAGACTGAGGAAGCACCACGGGCCAAACCTCTTCAGTAGTCGGAGTAGTCAGGGCGACCAGAGCCCGAAATATGTCGGCACGATGACTGACGGTCAAGACCATTGCTATAAAGTCTATGACATCGGGGCAAAAGCGGAGATGACATGGGAAGAGATCGCTCTCTGGAAGGTTCCGTAAATCATTCCGCCAGTCATTCAGTGTCCAATAGTGAGTATATATTTATAAGTAAAATCGCGAGGCAAACCGTAAGTAAACCGTAAGTAAACCGTGACCTACAAATTTGTGTTTGATGCACTCTGTGCCCAGGTTGGTTACGCTTGGTGCCAAAAAATGCAGATTCCACCATTCTAAATTGGAGCAAGGTCTCCCGTGAGTGGTTGGGGTCGGCTCATCTTCCATGTCGCGGATGTGGGATGAATTTTGGGCCTACCTTTGCGAAAAAGGATTTCAGCCGGGAAGTCCGCAAGACGCGACATGGGGCGAACGGTATTCCACGTGCTCGATCCGGATGGGCATGAGCTGTCGTTCGCGCGTCCCATCTAGCAGTTCGCCGCGGACTCGGCGATCATGCACGCAGGCGGGTCCGGCGACGATCCAATCAAAGTGCTTCAATGTCACGCCTGAAAACGTCAGAGGAGATTTTTCTGGAGACTGCAAAGAAGTTGCTCACAACCAAGCGGAAAGTGAAACTCTTCGACCGCCAGGGCAGACTCTGGAAAGAGATTGATATTCCCCTGGGTGTCCTAGACGCAGTGGTTACGTTTTCCTTCTTGCTTGGCACGCGGCGCTCCTCAATCTCATACACATCGCGGGTGAGCCAACCGGGTAGGTCTGAGGGTTTCCAATGTCGAATAGCCTGCTTGTGCTGTCGTTGCGTCGCTGACCGTTTCGCAAGGGAGTCCGGTTGCTGTGCGCTCTTGCGGCCTGCGCGAAAGTTCTTACGCGTCGCCTGCTTCGCGCAATTCAAGCAGAGCTTTGTTCCACGCGAAATCTTGACTCCGCACTCGGAGCAGACGTGTTCTGGTTTCGGCTGGTTAACGTCGGGTACATCGCTATCTTTTACTTCACGTTTGCTGCGCTGCGTAAGGCGAGTTGCAATCTGTTGCCGAGCAAGCTTGGATGTAAAACTCGGTTTTGTCACAGAAGACCAAATCGCTATCTGAAGAGCAGGCACGCCGAATCAAAGCGAAGCAAATCGGAATTTTATGCGCAGAAAGGCGCGTTGGAGGGGTGGCAAGTCAATCCTTGGCGAACTAATCCTGAATTTCCTCTAACACCGTGGTGAACCCCACATTCCCAAGGCGTACCTGCGCGATCAGCGCGGCATTATGCGGGAAGCGATAGGCGGCACAGGCATCGACGGTAAGCCAAAACTGGGTTGATGGGATGCAGCGCTTGCCCGCCGCACTTACCACTAACCCGACAGCGTTGTGGCCGTCTTTGATTCGGACTCGATAGAATGTGGGGTTTTGCACCTCGTTTAAATCTGACATCGCTCCCTCTACCCGCTTGGCTGCACTTTCCTGTGGCGCACCGTCGAACACAGCAATTCATTTCTGTCGCGCGTCTAGGCACCACCATCCTAGACATCCCATTGAGTACCACCATGGAAACCGGCAGAACGACCTGCTGTTGTACATGGCACTTCCCAAACAAAGTGTGAGGAGGGTGAGAGTCTCAAGAACGACCCGGAAGACTCCTCGTCGCGGAGGATTCCGATGAACTAGCATTGCTCTGTAGTTCTCGATCCAGCCTCGCTCACCAGGGTTCAGACCCAAGGACGACTGGACTGCGGCTCGCAGTCTGCGCTGATCGCCGTAAGCGAGCGCGACAAAACGAAATGGCTGCCGCGTCCAGGAAACAGGACTCAACATTTCGGCTGCGCCAAGCACCGGTCCATTATCGATTAGAAACATCAGCTTGATGCGAGAACCACGATTCAACGGTTTCGACAAGCAGAGCAATCCGCCCGTGGACGAAATAATTTCCAGGCTACCCGTGGTGCAGCCATTGTCCTGCAAGCGAAGAACGGCGGGAGTAAATTCCGTAAGACGTATTCGCGGAGCGCGGCAAGCCGGTAACGTTTGGGGGAGGCACGTCATGACTTTAGCGAGTATGTTCCCGGTCCGACCAGGATGAGAGATTACGGAAGGGCTTGTACGCTTCTGGTTACTCTGCATAGCCTCCGATTTGCGGACAACGATCGCTCTCCATTGCGTGGCGAATTTTCCGGGTCTTGTCCGGCAGCTACTTGCTCTGATGCGTTAGTAGTATGCGATCTCGGGCGTTCCTAGCATTCTGCACAGGACCGCGTTTGACGTAACGGTAAAAGCGGGCTGGGTCTCGCCGCTTCCAATAAGGCGCATCAAAAGCGTCGATGCCTGGTCCAGAGTGCATTGCGCTGAAGAAGACCTTCTCTGAAGGATTGATCACGATCCCAACGTGCCCAGGCCAAACAACCAGATCCCCAGGTTGTGGATGAACCACTCGCTCAAAATCCGGGGTTCCGACGTAGAGATCGGAAGAGTCTACGTAGCTGTAGGGAAAACCAGCTCGATCATAGATTGCGTGTACGAGATGAGAACAATCACGCTTGGCACGAAGGTGAACGCTGGAGTCGAGCGCGGCGGCAATGACTGCTAGGCCGTCATCTGGGGTCAATGTGTGAGAGGCAACCCGAACTTCGTTTCCACTAACATTCTCGTCCGTTGGCTGCTTCTGAATCTTCCGCTGCGCCGCCGATGGGTAAGAAGCGAGTCCGCACAAAATCAGCAGCGCGATCCAATGTTTGGTGGGAAACTCCATATCTCGGTATTGTGACGCGACGTTGGGACGCGACGCTTGTTACGCCGGTGCTAAGACCGCAACCGCAGAGGCGATTGGAGCCATCAGCCCACTCGGAGTTCGCATCTCATGGCTTCTGTGCGAAAGACGACCGCCACCCTTGCACCGCGAGAGATTACGTCCGACGACGTACTAAATGAGCTGCAAAGACTAGAGCGCGACGAAGGCCAGCACCTGACGATGCTAGACGGCCGCGATAGTGGGAATGACCAGGCAAAGACCAGCTAAACAGGTATGTGACCGTGCTGGCCATGTCGGAGAAACTCCGGCTGCTAATCAAGGCCGTGGGCACCGACGATCTAGGCCCGCTGAAGACGGACTAACACTTTTTTAACTCCCCGGAAAGACTAACCTCCGATGAGAAATGAAATGGCCCGCGAATGTTTGGTTACCAAAGGGCATGCCTGGATGTTCACTGCGGTTACGTTGTGGTTACCGATTTGCCCCTGTATCACTAGCTTGTATCACTGATGAGACAGAGGATTCGCAGTCTGAGACGGTGAACAACATGAAAGGCATCTACTACTTCGCGGCCTTTACCGACAGCTCATGCATCATTGGCTGTTCCCACAAACACCGGACCGTGGTCGCCGCCACAGCCTGCATATCACCGGCCGGAGGCTACGTCATCGCCGTCGAGAATGAGGAGTTACGCGCCTTGACGGATGCAGAAGAAGCAGAATTTCAAAAGGCAATGTATGGCGGTTTCGAAGCCGAACACTCCGACTACACCTTCCGCTTTCCGGTCAGACTGCGCCCTCAGAAGTCTTAATTGATAACCCCTCCCGGGAGGCCACCTAATGCTTATCGAGCTTGATTACGTCATGTGCTCGATCGACACCGTCAGGAAACTAACCGCGAAGGTCCGACAAGAATGCGAACAGATGCCGGACGGACCGGACAAGGAAAAGCTCTTGTGCGTGATGCAGGGACAAGATGTCGGACTAGACGGCGTCCTCAAACTCCTGAAGATCCATCCAGAACATGGCAAGTGTGTGACTGAGTGGATGCCTCCGCATCCAAAGCTTCCCAGGATCATAAGGCGAGGAACGGAACAGAGATGAAAATCAGCTGCGGGATTCGGACGGGTTTGCGGCCTTGATAGCGTCTGGAGGTATCAGCGCGAAGTCTAGGTGATCCACGTCGGGGCAATCCGCGTGCCGAGACTTGTGCTCTAGGCAGTAGTAGTCGGGCAAATTGCAATCGCAGTTCATAGCTGGCACTTCTCACAGCCGCCCGCCATAACACACGCTTTGGTTCTCCCGCACGGCGGAAACGGATCGTGCATCCCGGCTTCGATCTGCCGTAAAATCTCGTCAATCTCTGGACAAGAGACGGAAGAGTATGGACCGGGAGGCGTGACGTTCGGCATATCACAATCGCAAGCGCAGCCGCAGTTCATTGAATCGTCTCCGGCTTCGTCGCCATTTCCTCAATAGTTTTCATCGCGGCTTCCATCGAGCTTTTTTGAGGTTGGGTGTAATGACGAGCCGTGGTGCCCGAGTTTGAGTGCCGCAGGATGCCTGTGGCATTGAGGATGTTCTTGCTGGTGTCGGTCAGAAGAGAACTGATGCCGCGCCGTCCTGCGTAATATCCGTGCCAGCGCAATCCCGCCTTCTGCATGGCTGGTGCAATAACCCTCGTGTTAAGAGAATCTAGCGAGAGGGGTTTGCCCATGCTGCTTTGAAGGATGTATCCATCTGCAGATTGCGCCCTCAGTTTTTCCAGCAAGCCGCGCAAGGGTTCAATCACTGGCACACTCGCAGCGCTGCCCTCGGTCTTAGTCTCGCCTACGCGATTCCGCCACACAGTACGCCGCACATGCAGCTGTTCGCCGGTGTAGTCCGCCCAATGCAAACCTCGCGCTTCGGCCGGTCGCAACGCTGCGAAGTATGTTAACGCTACGGCCACGGCTGCCCTAAGGTCTAGCGGCTCAAGAATACGCAGCATGGCGAGAACCTCATCGAGCGAGTATTCCGCCTGTTTCTCGGGACGTGCGACCTTGACCAGCCACTTGGCATCAGGAACAGGATTGACAGGAACGATGCCTGATGAGATGGCGTAGACGTAGACACCAGACAGCATCCACTTGATGTGAGAGAGTGACCGGGCACCCTTGCCAGCCTTAGCGTGGTGGGTTAGGACAGCAGTCACTTGCGCGGTATGCAAGTTCGTCAGCGAAATGCTGCCGACGTGAACCTTCCAGTACCGCTCCCACATGCGTGCGTAGCTGTTCGCAGTCGGAGCGGCTTTGTTGTCGCGGCACCACGGGAGGTAGTGCTTCTCGATAAATTCCGAGAGCGTTTGCTGCCCCGTGATGACCTGTGTTTGCGCGTTGACGCCCTCCATCACTCTCGCGATGAGCGGCTCGACATCCGCCCAGGAGCGGTAGAGGTCCGACTTGTCCGCGAGCTTGACGGCCTTTTGTTTGCGCGCCCCATCTTCCGTTGTGTAATATCGCAGGAAGAAAGCCGTGTCCGTCTCTATGCGCTGCCCTTTTTGCTTGCGTGGTAGGCGGTTGTTCTTGATGAGCTGCAACGTGTCGATGTCGAGCAGCATAGTGTATAGAGGTCTATTGTGCAATGGCCAGAAAGTAACACACAGTAATCTTCAATTTGGCGCGGTACCCAAGTGGTAAGGGAGAGGTCTGCAAAACCTTTATACGTCGGTTCGATTCCGACCCGCGCCTCCAGCCTTTTCGTTTTTGTATTTGCATCGTCATCAGCCCCAACATCCTTGCTCCGAAATCGGGATACTCATAATTCAGTGAGTTCTCTCACGCACGGCCAATAGCTGCGTCTCAACTGGAACTCCATGGGTTACCTTGACGTGGAGCAAGGCTTCGAAGGGTTGTACTTCTCCGGTGCTCGATATCGATAGCCGCGACAACAAGTCCCGCAATGAATCTTGCCGGCAAACATATTCGGCAGCGGCTTGCGTGCCAAACGTAGTGGTACCGGCAAAGATCATCACAGAGCGAGCAGGATCTAGCCCTGGCATCAGCCCAATTACTGCGTAGTCCTCAGACAGCGTCGAAGTCGATGGGCTAGCAAGGAAAGTCTCTGGTTCATTTGCTTGGGGGTGCACATTGACGATCGCCAAGTCTCCCTTCCGCGGTCCCTCTGCTAAACGCTGGAAGATGAACTCCTGGGTACTCGGAATTTCTCCCAACGTCAGATTTTCGGAGGGAGAGCCCAGGAAGATCAGGTCATTATTCTTCACATCATCCAATGAGAACAGACTGCCTCGCTTAACCCGAATCCGATGATGAAGCATTCCGAACACCTGGTCCAAATCGTGCACCGCCAAGACTTCACCCACTCCGGTGTAGTGGTCCCAGATCTGGCCGGCAGAATCGCGCACTGAATTGTAGTAACGCATTCCAGTTTCCGGTCGGCCGACAAAGGCAGCATTGCTGAAGACGAGCCAAGGTTCTCGTTCCCCGCTTAGGAACGGCTTCCAGATCGTTCGAAACTCTGCTGGAACCTGTTCGATTCCCCGACCCATCGCGGTAGGGGCCTTCCGCGAAATTACTAGCGTCGCGATCACAGCCAGCGAAACCAGCAGCGCAACACACAGCGCGATGCTGGCGATCCTCCACCCGGGTGCCGTTTGCTGTGGTTCGACCAGTCTCGGGTCTCTACCATTCGACCCTTCCTTACCTGGTACTGCCACGCGATGGCGGAAGTGAAGCTTATAGGTACCCTTGGGGAGTTCTACCAGGATTGGATCGTCGGCGCCCTCGGAGGCATAATATTCAGCTAGCTTCCCACGAAGCCTACCCGCCTGCACCCGGATGGCTGAATCCACTTGCGGATCGAAGTCTGCCCGGCGACCCAATACCTCGGTCGCGATCTGATACTCCTTCACACCTGATGCAGAATGATCCAGGCTATGCTCAGCCAAATAGCGAAGCAGTTTGCGCAGGGACTCGGAGCCATGAAGCGTACTGCTGTTGGCAAGCCGATCGACTTGTTTCGAGAATTGGTCCCGTTCCGACATAAAGGGGTACACCAACGTCACGGGATGTAACATCACAGTAACAAAAGTGTCAAATCACCGCAACCAAAGGGGTTCCCACTGTAACGGTATCAAACCTCTCGAAACTTCCGAGAAAACACTGAGAAGCACAGACTGCGCCGTTCCGTTTCTAGAGATCGGAATTACAGATGTGACCACCGGGCTCACAGTGAACATTTGTTGGTGTGGCTCTCGGTGCCGCAATACCAAGCTGCGCCTCAGATGGTTCAGCGAGAGGTTCCGCGACTCACTTTTGAACGTTGGTCCACGATTTTGGCCCTTTGGTGATGGAAAAGAGGATCAATATGGCAACCCTATCTGAGCGATCGTTCGCCCGTACTCTCGCGACGATCTTTGCATTTGCATTGATGGCCGTGAGCTTGCCGACGCTTGTCGCGCAGACAGATACAGCCCGTCTGACCGGAATCGTCAGCGATTCCACCGGTGCGGTCCTGCCAGGAGCCTCCATCACGGTTACGAATCTCGGTACGCAGCGCGTGGTGAGCGTGAATAGCGAAGCGGATGGGAACTTCGTAGTCCCTGCCTTGCCGCCTGGCGCTTACCGGGTGGAAGCCAAGCAGACTGGCTTTAAGACCGTCACCCAGAAGATCACCTTGCAAACGCAACAGGTTGCCGTTCTAAACCTGCAGTTGGAGGTCGGCCAGGTCACCGAAAACGTTGAGGTGACATCGGATGTGCCGCTGGTAGAATCCGCCAGTTCAAACATCAGTGATGTCGTTACCGGTAAGCAGATCACGGAGCTACCGCTGAATGGACGCAACTTTACGCAATTAGCTACCCTGGTTCCGGGCGTCTCTCGGGGCAAAGTTGATGGTCAGGCGACCGGGTCGGGTAACCAGGCGGAAACCTTCCGCTACAACAACACAGGCGGGGCTTCCCTTTCAGTGAACGGCCTGCGTCCGCAGAATAACAATTTCATGCTGGATGGGATCGACAACAACGAGTCGTTGGTGAACACCATCATCTTCTTCACGCCCGCAGAAGCCCTCCAGGAATTCCGAGTGGATACCAGCATCGCCCCGGCTGAGGTGGGTCGGGCCGGCGGCGGAGTGATAAATACGAGTTCCAAGTCCGGAACCAACGCCATTCACGGCAGCGCCTTTGAATTTCTTCGCAATAGCGTCTTGGACGCCAATACGGCCTACTTCAACCCCATCACGAACGGCAAAGAAACTCCGAAAGCACCATTCAAACGAAACCAATTCGGAGGAACAATTGGTGGACCGATTATCAAAGACAAGTTGTTCTTTTTCGGCGATTACCAGGGACTGCGGCAATCCCTGCCCCTGGGCTTGGAAACTGCAACTGTCCCGACCGACAAGATGCGCAACGGAGATTTCTCCGAGCTGCTAACCTTGGCCACGCCCGTTCAATTGAAGGATCCAATCACCGGTCTGCCCCTCGCCGGAAATCTGATTCCGTCAGGCGAGATCATCGCGCCCGGCCAAAACTACCTGAAGGCCTTTCCTGGAGCCAATCTCACAGGCGCCGCTGCGCTCTGCGCGCAAAGCAATGCCCAGGGCGTTTGCATTCAAAAGAACTTTCTCACGCAACGGCAGAATATTCAGAAATTCGATGATTTTGACATTCGGTCGGACTGGAACATCACGCATTCGGATACGTTGTTCGGACGCTACAGCTACGCGAAAGACAACGAAACTACTACCTCGCGTCTGCCCACCTTGCCCGCCGGGTTTGGCTCCGGTGACCAATTCACCGATGCCAAGTCCTTCGCCCTGGGCGAAACGCACACATTCAAGCCCAATCTATTAAATGAGTTGCGTCTGGGTTGGATTCGCAGCCGCCTGGGCTTCACGCCTCCTTTCGAAAACGTCCCGCTATCCAAGAATCTGGGTATTCCAAACGCCAACACCTCAACCCAATTGGGAGGGGGTGCACTCATTGGAGGCAACAACAATCAAATCGAATACACCGGCGACTATGGACCGTACCTGGTCCCGGAGCAGACTTGGCAAATCAATGACGGTTTGTCATGGATCAAAGGTAACCACACCATGAAATTCGGCGTCAACCTAGTCCTCCGCCAAGTGAACCTATTCCGGCCATTTGCGGGAAAGGGTTTCTTTAATCTCTGGGGCGACGGCGGCGGCAGCAGTCCGACCGGTTACGAGGTTTCCGATCTGCTCGCAGGCTTCGTGCATAACTATTTCGTTGGCCCTGCGTTGGGTTTCTCCCACACCCGGAACTACGAGACGGGGTACTACGCACAAGATGACTGGAGGGTCAGCCGCAGACTAACTTTGAACCTTGGGCTGCGATATGACCTGTACACCTGGCCCTACGAAACTCACAACCTGCAAGCGAACTTCAACCTTGCCACCGGGCAGCTGGTTCTCCCCGGAACCAACGGCTACCCCAAGAGCTTAATTAACACTGACACTAACAACTTTGCCCCACGAATCGGGTTCGCCTACAGTTTGAGATCTGATGGCAAAACAGTCATCCGTGGCGGCTACGGAATCTTCTACTTCCTGGATCGGGGCGGCATTGACAATCAGTTAGCGCAGAATCCTCCGTTTTCTGGACAGGCACAGTTCAAGTATGAGGACGGATTTCGCTTCAATCTTGGCGGCGCGGCCCCCAATAGTTCACCAGGTGTCAATCCCAATCCCACCAACGTGAATCCCAACGGACTACCGGGCAAGGGTCCGTTGAATGTGAATCTCGCCGCGCCCACGAATGTGAGCGTCATTGCCTATCCCAAGAATGACGTGAATTCTTACGCTGAACAGTACAATGTGCAGCTTCAGCACGAACTAAGCAACAACACCTCCCTGAGCCTCGCTTACGTGGGAACCAGGGGTGTCACGTTGATGTCGCTGTTCAACCTGAACCGGCAAGAGTACAACACAGCCAGCGGTACGTTTCCGTTCGTGGGTCTCGGCAACGTAAACACGAACATCGCCAACGGCACTTCGCACTATAACGGGTTGCAGGTGGACCTGCAGCGCCGTCTCTCGAGCGGAGTGCAATTCAACGCCGCGTATACCTGGTCACATACCATCGATGACTCGCCCGGCACGCTGGATAGCCAAAGCGATTACATCGATCTCTTCAACTTCCGCCATGAGCGGGCGAATTCCCTGCTCGACGTCCGCCACCGGTTCGTCCTCAACTCGATCTTGGAGTTGCCTTTTGGCCACGGGAAAATGTGGGGTGGCAATTTCAACGGATTCGCGCAGGCCATCGCAGGAGGATGGCAGATCCTTCCCGTGCTCACTCTGCAGAGTGGCATGCCTTTTGACATTTTTGACAGTAAGAACTCGCCGCATACACGGCCCAATCTCATCGCACCGCTCCATCAGCTGAATGGCATTGCCAACACGGCTGCCAGTAAAACTTGGTTCGACACTACCGCCTTTGTGGATCCGCCGTCGGTCGGGGGTGTATACGTTGCCCCCGGAAACACGCCTCGCGATCCCTTTAACGGACCGGCGCGCAAGTTCCTGGATTTGACCGTGGCCAAGAACTTCAAGATTGCCGAGCGGCTGAACACCGAGTTCCGCACAGCCTTCTACAACATAACTAACTCCCCTCAGTTCGGCGCACCTACCGGGGACTTTAACAACGGTAACTTCGGCCAAGTGAAGACCATTATTTTGAGTTCCGAGCGCCAGATTGAATTCGCGCTTCGCTTGAGCTTCTGACGAATGTTTGAGGAGGGAACGGAGTTTGTTTTGTTCCCTCCTCTTGCATGCTTCTTTCGCTTTGATTGTGGACGGCCGCAAACATCCAAAAGACCGGCGACCTGCTATCTTCGCGATTTGATTTCCTGATTTCTCTAAGGAAAATGGTTCCGGCCACAACGTCAGTCCGAGCGCGACGCGCGCTGACATCCTTCCTGCTGTTGGTCGCTGTGTGCAACCGTGCCTCGGCAGGGCCGACTGTCAACAAGCTGGAGCCGCCGAACTGGTGGGTCGGATTGCCCAGCCCGATGCTGTTGATCAGCGGTGACGGACTGTCGGAGGCCAAAGTTAGCACAGAGTCTGCTGACGTAAAAGTCATACGGGTTCAGGTAGAAGGCACCGGCCACTATCTTTTTGTGTGGCTTGACACCGGCCGAGCGCGCCCGGAAACCGTGAACTTGATCTTGCAGACGCCTGAAGCTTCTACGACTTTGCAGTTTCCCTTGCAAGCTCGAAAAAACACCTCCGACGGTTTTCAGGGGTTTGGCGAGGATGATGTCATCTACTTGATCATGCCGGACCGATTCGCCGACGGTGACCCAGGCAATAACCGCCCTTCAGGATCGAAGGCTAGATACGACCGCACCCAAGCCAAGGCTTACCACGGCGGCGACCTGCTCGGGATCCGAGAACACCTGGGTTATCTCCATGATCTCGGGGTGGACACGCTCTGGCTCACCCCTATCTGGAAGAACGCGAACTCCGACTATCACGGTTATCACGTGGTGGACTTCTACGCTACCGACGATCACATGGGGTCGTTGCAGGAATATGAGGCCCTGGTTGCCGATGCACACAAGCTGGGAATGAAGGTGCTGATTGATTACGTAGTCAATCACACCGGCCCGGAGCACCCGTGGATCAAGCACCCCCCATCGCCATCCTGGTTTCATGGAACTCCGGAAAACCACCTCAGCCCGGTCTACACCTTCTCGGCATTAACGGATCCTCATGCCACACCTGATCAGAAACGCGGAATTCTCGAGGGCTGGTTCGCCAACATGCTGCCCGACCTCAACACCGACGACCCGCTAGTGTCGCAATACTTGCTGACGAATGCGCTCTGGTGGACCGAAAGCACGCATCTGGATGGTTTCCGGCTGGACACATTTCCATATTCCTCCCGCAGCTTTTGGAGTCAGTGGCTATATCAAGTCCACCAGGTCTATCCCATGGTCGACAGCCTGGGAGAAGTTTCGGACCGCGACGTAACTATTACCTCGTTTTTCGACGGTGGCCGCAAGCAGTTCGATGGCGTAGACTCTCGCGTTTCTACGATTTTTGACTACCCGCTCTACCACGCTCTGCGCGATGTTTTGCTCCGCGGACAGCCCGTGCAGCGAATGATTGACGTCCTTCAGCGTGACTGGCTCTACGCCCATCCTGAGACGCTGGTCACTTTCATCGGTAATCACGACACCAGCCGCTTTGCAGGAGAGCCGGACAATTCAAAAGAAAAACTGAAAGCTGCGTTTTCGTTGCTGTTCACTTTGCGGGGCATTCCCCAGATCTATTACGGCGACGAAATTGGAATGCACGGAGGGGACGATCCTGACAATCGGCGAGATTTCCCCGGAGGATTCCCTGGTGATCCGCGGAATGCTTTTGTCGCTTCCGGCCGTACCCTGGATGAACAGGAGATTTTCGGTCACGTGCAAGAGTTGCTGAGGTTAAGACGGTCGCATCCGGCTTTGCGCCACGGCCACCAATGGCACATTGCCTGGGACGATGCCTTTTACGCATTTGTTCGGGAAACCTCCGAGGAAAAGTTGCTGGTTATTTTCAACAATGCCGTTGCACCTCGTGACATCACCCTAAAGATCGAAGGAGGGCCACTCCAGGACGCACGCCGGTTGGACAAATTATTCGGCTTTGGCCGGGCACAAGTCCAAGAGGAGACTGTGCTGATTTCCATACCGGCAACCAGCTTGAGCGTGTACCGAGTGCAATGAGACGCCGCTTGAGAAGCAGCGTGCAAAGCGCTGACATGATGTGAGCGCCGCGTGGGAACCAAGGAACGAAATTCGCTGTCCAACTGGGGTTCACGATGTCTAGAAAACTTTTCACGTTTCTGGTCTTGCTCTTATGCTTTAGGGCATCTTATTCACCGGCTGGCCCATCATCGCCCCAAAAAGACGATGCGTCCTGGTGGCAGCATGCGGTGTTTTACGAAATCTATCCGCGGAGTTTTGTCGACAGCAACAACGACGGCATCGGCGATCTTCCGGGGATCACTTCCAAGCTCGGCTACTTGAAGGATTTAGGAATTGACGCCATCTGGCTTACACCGTGCTATCCCTCCCCACAAGTAGACTTTGGCTACGATGTTTCCGACTACGAGAACATCGATCCGGTTTACGGCACGCTCAAGGATTTTGATGAACTGGAACGAGAAGCGAAGAAGAAGGGGATCCGGATCATTATGGATCTCGTTCTCAATCACACCTCCGACCAGCACAAATGGTTTGTCGATTCGCGATCATCGCGTACCTCAGCCCATCGCGACTGGTATATCTGGCGTGATGGTGGCGGACCCGGTCAACCTCCCAACAATTGGGAATCGATTTTTGGCGGTTCAGCTTGGAAGTTCGATCCAGCCACCAGTCAGTATTACTATCACCGTTTTTATCCCGAGCAACCGGACCTGAATTGGCGAAATCCCGCAGTCGAAAAGGCGATGTTTGATGTGACCCGCTGGTGGTACACACGGGGCGTGGCTGGCTTTCGCCTGGATGCGGTCAGCAATCTGTTCGAAGATCCGGCCTTACACGACAACCCGCTGCTGCCGGGAGTCAACAACTTCGGGGATCCAAAAATGGAGGACCGCTACAACGACAATCTTCCTGAAGTGCATGGCGTCCTGCGCGATCTGCGCAAGGTGGCAGACGAACATGACGCCGTGTTGATTGGGGAAACCTGGGCGGGCACCGCCTCGGAACTGAAGCAGTACTACGGAAACCATGAACCAGAATTACAGATGCCGATGGACCTGGCTTTCACCAAGATCCCCACGTTGTCCGCACCTGCATTTCGAGAGCACATTGCCGCACTCGACTCCGCCGGAGGGTGGCCGGTGTACGTTATCAGCAATCACGATATTGTTCGCTCTTACGTCCGGTACGGCGACGGTCAGCATAATGACGCCATCGCCAAGCTCATGGCAGGCCTTTATTTGACGCTCCGTGGCACGCCTATCATGTACTACGGCGAAGAAATAGGAATGCAGAACAATGACCCGCTTCGGAAAGAAGACGTCAAGGATCCAATCGGAAAAGTGGGATGGCCGCGAGAGAAAGGTCGGGACGGCGAACGCACTCCCATGCAGTGGGACGACGGTCCTAGCGCCGGTTTTACCCGCGGGACGCCTTGGCTACCCGTTGCCCCTAGCTTCAAAACCCACAACGTCGCCGCTGAACTGAAGGACCCTGACTCCGTCTTTAATTTCTATAAGCGGCTATTGACCGTGCGACGAAACAACCCTGCGTTGCTTGACGGCGGCTACACTTTAATTAATCCGGACCATCCGCATGTTCTGTCCTATCTCCGCCGCACTGCAACCCAGTCCGTGCTGGTTGTGCTGAACATGTCAGCGACTCCCCAAACGGTTACCTTCGATTTTTCGCAGCAGGGCCTCGCTTCTGCGAAGTCACATACCCTGCTCAGCACGATGCCCACAAAGGAAGAGCCTGATCTCGCGCACTTCTCTTTGGAGCCTTTTGCTGTCTACATCGGTGAGGTGGTGCAATGATCTGCGATGCTTGATAGGCCCCCTTGCGATGTCGTCCGCTGGCTAACGCGAAGGCGAGGCTACATTGAGGGCTTCTTCTGTAGGTTCCAAACTCAGGGAAGATGCAAGCCGAGCATAGTATCCTTTGCGCGCACGAATCTCCAGTTTTTGTCCCGTCTTTCGCGCATCAATCTTGATTTTTCGATAGCGGCCGTCAGGCTTGAAGTCCGCGGGCTTGTAAGAAATCGCATACCGGCTGCGCAACTCTTCGCTTATCTTGGCAAAAGCTTTTTCCACGTCCTTCGGACTGGCGGGATGCAGCACTCGCCCGCCGGTCTGCTCTGAGAGTTTGCGGAGATTTGCGTTCCCGGTGTCGGCCAGGTCTCGCTCCGCGATCGTCTCCGGACGGTAGTTCGTACTGATTGCGTAGATGGTAACCCCGGCTTCCTGGGCACCCGCTATGGCATCGTCCAAGCTAATGACCCCCGCATTATTTTGGCCGTCGGTCAGAACGACCAGTACTCGCGCAACCACATCTTGTTCCGGCCGGTGCAGTAGTTTCTGGCAACCCCGATAAACCGCATCGTAGAGCGCTGTGCCGCCTCCGATGGTCAGCCGAGCCACACCTTTGGACAGCAGATCCGGATCATTGACGAAGTCCTGCGTTACCCTGGGATGATCGCTGAATCCCATCACAAACGCCAAGTCATCGCCTCTATTCACTTGCTGGCGAAGAAACGCGCTGGCTGCTTCCTGTTCAAACCGGAAACGTGAGGTCACTGAATTGCTGGTATCGACTACCATACCCACCCGGAGCGGCAGGTCCCGTTCGGTGCGAAAACCCAAGATCGCCGTAGGGGCTTTGTTATCGTCCTGAACAGCGAGGTCGGTAGGCAGGAGGCCGTCAATGGGTTTGCCATTGTGTATAGCTACAAAGAGCACGTTGACTTCGGTCACATGTTTCGTCAGCAGCCACTCGCCAGTTGGTAGGATGGAGTCTGTGTTGCATTGAGGGCAGTCCTGCGCGTAACTCGCCGGCCCGATCACGGCAAGAACGGTGACCAGAGCAAACAGTAGTGGCACCCATCGACTGAAATGTAAAGTTCGACCGGGAATACAGACGGGACGGTGTATCTGCAAGATCCACCTCCTCGGATGGGTCGACTCTGAGCAACGACCGCGTGCCCGGTAAGTAGCACGCACGATGCCGTTGTTCGAGATTGCGACGAAGAGCTGGGCTGGTTTGTAACCCGCAGCAAATGCGCCCCAATTGCTTTCACGGAAGATAACGGCACGCTATCTTATCGGATATGGACTATCTTTTCGGATAGTCTCGCAATCGCTGTCCGAGAACCTATCTGGCGCCGGATGAACCTTCGCAGCAAACGCTGCCAAATTCCACCGGTTGGTCGACGTTCAACGCTGGAGAACGTTGGATCCTCCAGGCATGCGATGTGGGTCGCCCGCTCCCCAGCTGAATTCGTTACAAACGGCCGGTCGCCGCCTATAGGCTCACGACAGAGCTCGCAGCGGTCTGTTTGCTGCTGGGATATGCGAGGCCCCGCGGTGGGAATGGGCCAGTCGTCACAAGAACCTAGAAGGGTGCGCCATGTTGTCTCGTTGCTTGGAGCAGCAGCATTTCTGGGCATAACTAAACCTCCTGGCGTGCTCCACTTCTGTCTTTTCAGGGCATCAAACGCGCGTCCCCTCTTTTCCATGTTGCAGTTCGGTTGCCAAGCATCAATGGCAGGACTGTCCGTTGGCGACTCAATCAGGATCAGTTCCCGATCCCGAGAACGGCGGTGTTGGAATCGTTTAGGGAGCAAGTCATTCGGAAGCTCCCATTGCCTCTGCCATCTCGAGCAGCTTGGTGACGCTGTTCAAGTTTCTGCCGGTTCCGCGTGTCTTTAGGATCTTCTCTATAACTGCCCACGACAGTTTCGGACGCCCCATACCATTGGGATAATAGATATAAATCTCACGACCATCGATCCGTAGTTCCTCCGGATTGGCTTTTATGCTAAGAACCTGGTCCCGAGCCTTCTGGCCCGGATCACCGGCGAGGAAGATAACAAGGAGTTTGCTCGGCTCGATGCCACGTCGTGTTGCGAACGGATTCCTCGCAAGGGCTTGCCTCAGTTCGGTCGCGGTGCGGAGGATGACATCGGGACGAAAGCCGAAGCTCCGCTCGATCTCATTCTCTAACCGCTTGGCCAGGCGACCGAGGTCACGTTTTTCAGTCCTGAAAACTACATTGCCACTCTGTATATAGGTACACGGGTCCCGCAGTTTGAGGGATTCACAGAGCGCCCGGAGCGCATCCATCTTGATCTTGTTGTGGCCACCGACGTTGACGCCGCGGAGCATGGAGATCACCACTGGCATGGCAACCGAGTATATCGCGCCCGCGATCGCGCACCCGATCCTGGCTCGGTCAAAGCCGCGTCCTTCTCGTTTTCGGCTTTGAAGGCGCTAGAACAGCGCGTCCGCTCTGGCGCATTCCTCATCTATAAGATAGATGACTCCGTTCCAGACTTTCACCACGCGCCTGACTCGCTCGGTCGCTCTCTCAGAACCCACTAAGCATCTCGAATTCGAAATACAGGCGCTGCCGCGTTTCGGCTTCGTTGCCGGACAATGGCTTTCGCTGAAAACAAACAAACCCGACGGCGAGGAGATTACCCGGGCATACTCCATTGCATCGCCGCCCGGAGATGACAACCGCTTCGCCCTCTGCCTTAACCGCGTACAGGACGGGTTTATGTCGAACTTTCTCTGCGATATGAAGGAAGGTGACGAGGTTTCTTGCCAGGGACCATTCGGCGATTTCATCCTGCGGCCCCCACTGCGCGACACCATTTTCATTGCGACGGGCACCGGTATCGCTCCCTTCCATTCCATGTTGCACTGGCTTCTGGCCGATCCCTCGCGACATCAGGGCAAGCAGCTTTGGCTGCTGTTTGGAAATCGCACCGAGAAAGACATTTACTATCACGAGGAATTCCTGCGCCTCGCCGGGCAACATGCTAACTTTCACTACCTGCCAACGCTGAGCCGTGGAAGTCCGGATTGGCAAGGCCTGCGCGGCTACGTGCAGGAGCACGTCGCCGGCATCGTTCAGGGACGCACCGACGTGCATGCCTACATCTGCGGGCTGGACAAAATGATCAAGGCGAATCGTGAACTGTTGAAGGGACTGGGTTGGGACCGCAAGTCGATTTTGTTCGAGAAGTATGACTAGCTTCGTTCTACTTCTTACGAAGCGGCTGTGGCGCGGGCGTCACAAAAGGCCTCCGCACTGGAACGATCGCGCCCCGCGAAGGATCAGCAGCAGCACTGGCGCGCGACAGCACTTCTTCCTGGATGTATTTGACGAAATCCTGAATCTGACGCTGCATCTCTTCCATGCGTTCGCGCATTTGCAGGATGATCGCGATGCCGCTGATGTTCACTCCCAAATCTCGCGCCAGCGAAAGGATGAATTCCAGGCGTTGCAAATCCTCGTCGGTGTAGAGGCGAGTGTTGCCTTCGGTGCGCGAAGGCTTGAGCAGACCCTCGCGCTCGTAGAGGCGCAGAGTCTGGGGATGGATGCCATACATCTCGGCCACGGCTGAAATCATGTACACACCCTTGGACTTACGTTTAGTCAAGGGTTCCCTCGCTGCGCTCGGGATTTCGCCAGCGGGCTCCCGTTCTGCTCACGCCCGCAAACCGGCTCAACATGTAGGCTCCCTTGGATTTTCATTTAGTCACGGGTTTCCTTGCTATGCTCGGGATTTCGCCAGCGGGCTCCCGCTTCGCTCACGCCCGCAACCGGCTCAACATGTATGCGCCTTTGGATTTGCGTTTAGTCATCGATCAGAGTCTATAACAAAAGAAAGAGGCCACGGATTCGGTGGAATCGCGCGGATCAGCCTCAGAATCCGCGTTAATCCGTGCCAACCCGTGGCCCGGGTTTGTTATGCGGCCGCTTCTGGTTTTCCTGTGGCCGCCGTCCAGCCCATCGGCTTGAGCGCGTGATTGAGGAAATACGCTACCACTCCTGCGGTGATCAATAGCATCCCGAAGGCGAAGGAACTCATCCCCAACACCTGCTCTGTCTGGCTCCGGACTACTGAGAAGCCCAGCAGCAGCATGGGAGCGATCCCGACGGCAAAGGCACCGAACATCCCACCGGGGACGCGGAAGGGCCGATGCAATTCCGGCTCGCGGAAGCGCAGAACGATGAGTGCTATGAATTCCAAACTCAAGCTGACACCGTAGAGCAGAATGTCGATGGTCACCAGGCGCTCGAAGCCGAGCCCGAGGCACATCGCCCAGCCCATGGCGCAGACCGCAATCGCTACCCAGGGGGCGCGCGAACGCGGATGGAGTTTGCCGAAGATGCGCGGTAGCATTCCGTCCTGCGCCATTGCCAGGGGCAGGCGAGAGTAGCTCATCACCAGGGCGTTGAACATACCGAAACCGCTGATCATGCCTCCTAGCGCGAGGCCAACGCGCAGTAGCGGGCCTCCGAGGAGACCTGCGATGTCCGCCCAGAATCCAGTTTCCCAGGCGCTAGGCGAAAGCCCGGTCATCCACATAGCCGCCACCGGGACAACGTAACTCAAGGCCACAATCACAACTGCCGCCAGCATGGCCCGTGGATAAGTCCGCTGCGGCCGTTCTACTTCGGTTGCGATGGTGGAGGCATTGTCCCACCCCATGTAGTTCCACATGCAAATAAGCAGGCCGCCGAGGATATCCACGCTGGAAGTCGTCGGTTTAGTTACCGCCGTCGCTAGTGCTCCTAACTTGAAGGGGGCGATGGCCACGATCAGTATGAACGGCGCTGATAACGCGAAAAATAACCAGAGTGAGGTCGTCGACACCACGCGAACACCAGCAATGTTAAGCAACGCGCAGACAATTACAACGGCTAGGCCGACCATCACCCCGCGGTGTCCTTCCGCGAACCAGGGAAAAAGGCGGTCGAGGTAGAGAACAAACAGTGTGGGATAGATAGCCATGTCGAAAATCGACGCTACCAGCGAGAGCCAGGCTTCCTGGAATCCCCAGAAGTTGCCCATGGCGCGGCGCACCCAGGCGTAGTAACCGCCCTCGAAAGGCAGGGCGCTGGACAACTCGCCAATCATGAAGGCAGTCGGCAAGCTCCAGAGAATCGGCGTGAGCAGCAGGATGAGAATTGCCTTGCCGTAACCTGCGCCGTGGACGATGTCTTCCGTGCCATAGGTTCCGCCCGACACCATAAAGAAGGTGGCGGCGACCAGCGGCCAGAGCGTGAGGCGAACAGATTTTTTCCGGGGGAGAACTGCGAGGGATTGTGAGTGAGACTCAGTAGACGCGGTAGCTGTTGCCAATTTCTATGGCTTCCTCCTTAAGCGATGCTTGCGTCTTGAAGATTCGGCTGGAAGCAAGTTCGCAGACGTGAGCATACGCAAGTTAGATGCGGAGTGAAAGAAGAATCTGAATTTTTTTTGGTCAGGAGGGCAGGCCCAGACGTAATCGCAGAGAATTGTGACGCTGCCGATCCAGCCGGAACGAACCGATTGCTGGTTTCTGTTTTCTGGGGTTATGATTCTCCTCCCGCAAGGAGGCGGGATTCATGAGGCCACTTTTCTTAGTCGTTCTGCTCGGTGCGACGATAGCAGCGGCTCAATCGGCCCCTCCGCAAAACGCGTTTACGCCGGACCAGGTGAAATTCGGACCGGCACCGCCTTTCCTACCGCCCGGTGCGCAGATGGCTGTCCTGGAAGGTGACCCCATGGCAGCGAGCGGGGACTACACCATTCGCCTGAAGATGCCTACCGGCTACAAAGTCTCTCCCCACTGGCATCCTAAGCGGGAGAATGTGTCGGTATTGTCCGGAACGTTAAAGGTTGGCATGGGAGACAAGTTCGATGCCGATCACATGATGAGCTTTCCCGCCGGCAGCTTTGCCTATCTGGATCCGGACATGCACCACTATGCAATGAGCGAAGGAGCGACGGTTATCCAGATTCATGGCATGTCGCCGGCGCAGCTTAATTACATCGATCCCAAAGATGACCCCAGCCGGAAGTAAGGACCGAACTCCTCGGCGACCACAGGTTGGGGCCGCTAGATCTCTTTCCACAGTTCCGCACGAGGATCTTCCGGGTTCAGCTTGGCGAGCTCACGCAATAGCTCCTTGGTGCGCTCATCGCGGGGCGTTGGAACCGTTAGTTTGACCTCGACAATCTCGTCTCCGCGCGCGCCTTCCTTGGTGGCGGAGGGAACCCCTTTCTCCCGCAGTCGCAGCTTCTGTCCAGACTGGGTTCCCGGTGGGATCTTGAGCAGGGTGCGGCCGTCAATGGTGGGCACTTCAATTTTGGAGCCCAATGCCGCTTCAGTCGCGGTCACGGGCACCGTAATGCGGATGTCATCGCCTTCGCGATGGAAGACTGGATGCTCTCCGGCGCGGATGATTACATAGAGGTCACCCGCCGGCCCCCCGTGCACTCCGGCATTGCCCTTGCCCGGCAGGCGGATGCGCTGGCCGTCCCGCGTGCCCGCCTTGATTCGAACTTCGAGCGGTTCAGTGCGCTCCACGGTGCCTTCCCCGTGGCACACCGGACAGGTTGAGATGTTCTTGCCGGTTCCGTGGCAGCGCGGACAGGGCACGTTGAACTTCATCCGGCCGCCGGTCTGGGTGATTTGGCCGGTGCCGCCGCATTCGGGGCACTTGCCGGGTGATTCGATATATCCGTTGCCATGGCAATTTCCGCAGACATCGCGGCGGGTAATGTTCAATCGCATCACGCCGCCCCGGATCGCGGTCCAGAAAGGGACGTTAACCTGGTATTCCAAGTCCGAGCCAGGTTCCGGGCCTTCAGCAGCGGCCGCTCCCCCACGTCCGCCAAAAATTCCGGAGAAAATGTCGCGGAAGCCGCCGCTTCCAGAGCCGCCGGCTCTCCTGCTCGCACCCCCGCCTTCGAACATGTCCGAAAAGTCGAAGCCGCTGAAATCAAAGTTGGCACCCTGGCCGCCAGCGCCAGCCGGCTGGCCTCCCGGGAAACCTCCGAATCCGCCAGCTCCAGTTGGGCCGCCACGCGCATAGGCGTCGGCGGCGGCTGGATCGATGTTGTCCGAATAGAAGCCAAGCTGGTCGTAGATCTTGCGCTTTTTGGGATCACTCAGGACGTCATTGGCCTCGGACATGGCCTTGAACTTTTCTTCCGCCGCTTTGTCACCCGGATTGACGTCGGGATGGTATTTGCGCGCTAGCTTGCGGAAGGCTTTGCGAATGTCCTCGGCGGAGGCAGATTTCTTCACGCCGAGGAGTTCGTAGTAGTCTTTCTTGGTGGTGGTCGCCATCGTCTAATTGATTTTAGTTCTGGATTTTATGCCTTCGCTTTTCCAGAATGCCTATCCGGTCGTACTTGGGCGAATCCACATATACAGGAATCCGATTCAATCCCGTTGCAGTCGGCGCGAACACGTACCAGCGTGCTTCGTCCTCGGAAAAATTTAGAAAGTAATCTTGACCATTCACTTCGAATTGCAATTTCAATCTCCCCTAAAATTAAGTCCAAAAATCTAGCCACGGATTTTGGCGGATGGTTTGTTGTCCGTGCCGACCCGCACAATCCGTGGCCAAGCTTCAAAACTGCCGAGCTGCGCTCGGCCTGGACGGGCGAGGCGCCCGTCCCCACACAATTACTTTTTATCTTCGACGTCCACGTACTCGGCGTCGATTACGCCTTCGTCTTTCTTTGCCTGGCCATCGCCACCCGGAGCGGAACCGGCTCCAGCCTCCGGACCAGTGCCTGGCGCCCCTTGTGGCTGGGCCGCCTTGTACATCTGCTCAGCCAGCTTGTGCGAGGACTTGGTCAGGTTCTCGCGGGCACGGTCCATCGCGCTCTTGTCGGAGCCTTCGAGTGCCTTCTTGGCGTCAGCCACCGCGTTCTCCACCTCGCCGCGCTCGGAGCCAGAGATCTTGTCGCCGTGCTCCCGCAGCATCTTCTCCACGTTGTAGACCATGGAATCGAGCTGGTTCCGCGACTCGATCTCGTCGCGTTTCGCCTTGTCCTCGGCCGAGTGCGCGTCGGCTTCTTTGGCCATGCGTTCGACTTCATCCTTGCTCAGCCCGGAAGACGACGTGATCGTAATCTTCTGGTCCTTGCCCGTCGCCATATCCTTCGCGGTAACGTTGAGGATGCCGTTCGCATCGATGTCAAATGTCACCTCGATCTGGGGCAGTCCTCGCGGCGCTGGTGGAAGGCCGGTCAGGTGGAACTTGCCCAGAGTACGGTTCTGAGCCGCCATCGGACGTTCCCCCTGCAAGACGTGGACCTCAACCGACGTCTGATTGTCGGCGGCGGTGGAGAACGTCTCCGTCTTCCGGGTCGGGATCGTGGTGTTGCGCGGAATCATTGGCGTCGCCACACCGCCCAGCGTTTCGATCGCGAGCGTCAGCGGAGTAACATCGAGCAGCAGCAGGTCTTTGACCTCGCCGCCAAGAACGCCACCCTGGATAGCAGCGCCGACCGCGACTACCTCATCCGGGTTTACGCCCTTATGAGGTTCCTTGCCGAACAGCTCTTTTACCAGGGCTTGAATTCGCGGCATGCGAGTCTGTCCGCCAACCAGCACCACTTCATCGATCTTGCTGGCATCAACCCCGGCGTCCTTCATGCACTGCTTGCAGGGACCAACCGAGCGCTGGATGATGTCTTCTACCATCGATTCTAGTTTTGCCCGGGTCAGCTTCTTTACCAGGTGCTTCGGGCCGCCGGCATCCGCCGTAATGAATGGCAGATTGATCTCGGTCTCCATGGTGGTGGAGAGCTCGATCTTGGCGCGCTCTGCCGCGTCGCGTAAACGCTGCAAGGCCATCTCGTTGCCTTTGGCACGCAGGTCAAGGCCTTCATCTTTCTTGAATTCGTCAATCAACCAGTCGACCAGGCGCTGGTCGATGTTGTCGCCGCCCAGGTGAGTATCACCGTTGGTGGCTTTGACCTCGATTACACCTTCGCCGACTTCTAGAATCGAAATATCGAACGTCCCACCGCCGAAGTCGTACACGGCGATGGTTTCATCTTTCTTCTTGTCGAGGCCATAGGCTAGCGCCGCCGCCGTGGGTTCGTTGATGATGCGCTTTACGTCCAGCCCTGCGATCTTGCCAGCATCCTTGGTCGCCTGGCGCTGCGCGTCATTAAAGTACGCGGGCACAGTGATGACCGCATCGTTCACTTTTTCGCCCAGGTAGTCCTCCGCCGCCTTCTTCAGCTTTTGCAGAATCATGGCGGAGATCTGCGGAGGCGTATATTCCTTGCCCTGCGCGAGAACCGCGACGTGGTCGCCCGACTGCACAACCTTGTAAGGGACCATCTTGATTTCTTCGGTCACCTCGTCATAGCGACGTCCCATGAACCGCTTGATCGAATAGACCGTGTTTTCCGGATTGGTGATGGCTTGGCGCTTCGCCACCTGCCCCACCAACCGCTCGCCAGTCTTGGTGAAGCCGACGACTGAGGGTGTGGTGCGCCCTCCTTCTTCGTTGGGGATCACCTTAGGCTCGCCACCTTCCATCACTGCCACGCAAGAGTTGGTGGTTCCCAGGTCGATACCGATAATCTTGGCCATAAATTGGATCCTCCGTTTTACTTATAAGTGCTTTACAATCAATGTCTTTACTATTGAAAGCGGTACTATGATAAGACTTGAGTGGATCACTGTCAATGTTTAGATGCGATGAGTTTGCTCGGAGATACAGTCATTTTTCCCGACTATCATATAGAGTTCTGGCGAACCGCCATGCTCCCCTTTAAGCTCGTCTACAGCGACGATTATTACCTCCCGATTGGCGAGCATGTCTTCCCCGCCGAAAAGTTCCGCCTCATTCATGACCGCCTGCTTGAGACCGGTGTTGCCGAGTCATCAGATTTCCTTACGCCTCAACCTGCGTCCGATCAGGACGTCTTGCTCGTGCACACGCCGGCGTACGTTCACAAGCTGAAGACCGGGACCCTGTCTCCCCTCGAAGAAATGCAGATGGAGATTCCCTACTCGCCCGACCTGGTGCGAGCTTTCTGGCTGGCGGCTGGGGGATCGATTCTGGCGGCCGACTGTGCGCTCAAAGATCGCATCGGTTTCAACATCGGAGGCGGATTTCACCACGCCTTCCCCGATCATGGCGAAGGCTTCTGCATGGTTCACGACGTTGCCGTCGCCATCCGTCGCATGCAGCGAGACAACAAGATTCGCACCGCCATGACCGTAGATTGCGACGTCCACCAAGGCAATGGGACGGCCGCGATCTTCGCTGGCACGCGCGTTCCCAACGATCCGCTGCCTTCGACTTCGCCTCCCAGCTTGAATGCTCGTCCCGCGAAACTACGTAATGCCCACGCCGGCGACGTCTTCACTATCTCCCTTCATCAGGAAAATAACTATCCGGCGTGGAAGCCGCCGTCTTCCATCGACGTGGACCTGCCCGACGGTATCGGCGACGATGATTACCTCGCCTGGCTGGACAACGCCCTAAGCTCCGGACTGCGGCAGTTCGAGCCGGACCTGATCTGCTATATCGCCGGTGCCGACCCTTATAGAGAGGACCAACTCGGCGGGCTGGCGCTGACTATTGAAGGATTGAAGAAACGCGATGAACTGGTGTTTCGGGTGGCCAAGGCCCGCGACATTCCCGTCATGGTCACCTATGCGGGCGGCTACGCCCGGCGGTTGAAGGACACGGTGACGATTCATTGCAACACGGTGATTGCGGGGAAAGAGGTATTCGGTCCGCCGAAGGTTTCCTGATGGCGGGGCTTGCACGAAGTCTTCCTACTTCTGTTTCTCTCCTTCATTCTTAGCCGGATCGCCGCGTTCCACCGAGTTCTTGAGGCGCACGAACTGGCCGGTCAACACTGAATCCACGGGTGCCGCCAAGGTATTCATGCCAGATGGAAGATAGCCGGCAACGGCGTAGGTCACATCAAATTTGGTGCCAGCGCCAGCAGGAGATAGTTGGATGGTCATGCTGCCGTTGGCCGCGATGCCCTGCAGCGGCCCCAGGGCCCCGCCCATCCGCAGCGTCTTTCCCGGCGCGACAAAGAGCACTTGCAGGTGCCGCACGCCACCTCCGTTGGGCAGCTTTTCGCAGAAACAACCACCCGCCTTTTCCTCAATGCTCAGATTGCGCGCATCGCCAGAGAAAGTATGTTCAGAATTCCACCAATCGCCAACGTGAATAAGCTGGCGATAGACCTCGTCAGGAGCGGCTTGAATACTGAGAGTGATTTTCACGGTAAATCCGCCGGCGGAGGAGTCAGCAATTTCGGCGGCGGCAAGACCAGTCGTTGCCAACCAGAGCATAATGGCGAACAGAATCGCGCGAACCATGGATCTCTCCTTTGGGATTGCAGAATAAACCATTTCGACGAAAACGAAGCGGCAAGCGCAAATAGTACAGGTGGATGAACCGGCTGCTAAAATAGTTGGTTACCCGCTATGTTCGAGAATCTTTCCGAAAAGCTGCAGCGCGCCTTCAAGACACTTCGCGGCGAGGCTGTCCTCAATGAAGAGAATATTCAGGAGGCGCTGCGGGAAATCCGCCTGGCACTGCTCGAAGCCGACGTTAACTTCAAAGTTGTAAAGCAGCTCATCGACCATATTCAGGAAAAGGCTATCGGCCAGCAGGTGGCGACTGCGCTTTCGCCAGGCGAGCAGGTCATCAAGATCCTGCGCGACGAGTTGATCGAAACCCTGGGCGGCGACACGGCACGCCTCAAGTTCGCCTCCCAGCCCCCAACCGTGGTGCTCATGGCGGGTCTGCAGGGGTCGGGCAAGACCACAACTTCAGGCAAGCTGGCGAACTGGCTCAAGAATGGTGGACACCGGCCGCTGCTGGTCTCAGTCGACGTGTACCGTCCGGCCGCCCGCGAGCAACTAAGAGTCGTCGCCCAAGCCATCAAAGCCAACATCTACGAAGGCGAAGTCGGAGAAGCCAACACAGCTACGGTCGAACGCCTGGCCAAAGAAGCTCGTCGTGAAGCTATTAACACCGGCTCGGATGTTCTGATCGTCGACACTGCCGGCCGCCTCCACATCGATGACCAACTCATGGAAGAGATGCAGTCGCTCAAGCGGTTGCTCAATCCGCAGGAGATTCTATTCATCGCCGACGCCATGACCGGCCAGGATGCGGTCAAGTCCGCCGACGAATTCCACAAGAAGCTCGCGCTCACCGGCGTCGTGCTCACCAAAATGGACGGCGATGCCCGCGGCGGTGCGGCGCTCTCCATTCGTCAGGTTACGGGCCAGCCCATCAAGTTCATCGGCGTGGGGGAAAAATATGACGCGCTCGAGCCCTTTCATCCCGACCGCATTGTCTCGCGCATTCTGGGCATGGGGGACATCCTGTCGCTGATCGAAAAGGCGGAGCAGAATGTCGACAAGAAAAAGGCTCAGGAGATGGCCAGCCGGGCGCTAGCCGGCGGCGGATTCTCGCTGGAAGACTTCCGCGATCAACTGCGGCAGGTCAAGAAAATGGGATCACTGCAGAACCTGATGGGAATGCTGCCCAGCATTGGTCCTTTCGCGGGAATGCAGAAGCACGCGGACAAGGTCGACGAAAAACAACTCGGCCGGGTGGAGGCAATCATTAACTCGATGACCAGCCACGAGCGTCTGCATCATGAAGTAATCAACGGCAGCCGGCGCAAGCGCATCGCTCGTGGCTCGGGAACCAGCGTGCAGGAAGTCAACAACCTGCTGCGGCAATATGCCCAGATGCGAAAGATGTTCAAGCAGATTGGCAAACCCAGCTTTGCCCGCAAGCTCGCGGGAATGAAACTCCCGGGAATGTAAGAACCGACGTCGGACCTCGGACCTTGGACTTCGGCACCTGCCTGTTCCGGAACCCAAGTGTTTCTTTTCTAGAACGGCCAAGCGAATTCCCGGATGGGGGCAATATCCATCGGAGTCCGCCCCGAGGACTGAAGTCTGAGATCCGACGTCCGAAGTCTACTTTATGAAGTGGCGCTCGCTCGAAGAATCGGCACCTGGCACCGACATTCGCCCGTTGCACGAGATTTTCGCCGAGCGCAAGGAACTCATTGCCAAATACGTTCCTGCGGAAACGCAGGCTATTCACGCCCGAGTGATCACTGAGCTCAAGCAAAAAGGGATTGCCGGGGGCGCCCTCCCGACGGGTGCGAAGGCGCCCTCGTTTGAACTCAAAGATCACAACGCCAAGTTGATTTCTTCGGGCGATCTGCTGGCCAAGGGCCGGCTCGTGGTCTGTTTTTTTCGTGGACGCTGGTGTCCCTTCTGTGTGGGGCAACTGGAAGCTATGAACCTCATCCTGCCACAAATTGAGCAGGCCGGAGCCTCGCTGGTGGCGATTTCTCCCCAGACTGTGCAGCAGTCATTCTTCATGGCCGACCAGCACAAGCTGGGCTTCCCGCTATTGAGCGATGCCGGCAATCAAGTCGCCCGCCAATTTGGACTCGTCTATCGTGTCCCCGAATATCAGCAGGCGGTCTTTCGCCGAGCCTTCATCAACCTGCCATTCGCGAATGGAGATGAAAGTTGGGAACTGCCCATTCCAGCGAGCTACATCCTGAACCGCGACCGCACGGTCGTCTACACCGCCGCGGACGAGGACTACCGAAACCGTCCGGAGCCAATGGATATCCTGCAGACCCTCTTCCGCACTGCGACTCCAGTTTGTAGATCTGAAGGGCAGAAATAGAGCAGCGCTCCCCTCCGGCTTAAAAGGAACGCTGCGCAGGATTCGTCACGTGGCAATTTTTGTCAATATTGCAGGCAAATTTCCAGCTGGCGAGTGGCTTCATCGATGGCACGGATCGCATCGACGCGATGGCCATGGAAGTCGTGGCTCGCACGTTCCAGGTGAGCTTTGGCCTTGTGCAGGGCTTCCAGGGCCTCGTGAATTTCTGGATGCGGTTCGAATGCCGGTGAAGGCATGGACAGCATTAGCATCAGACCCATTACTGTAAAGGTGCTCATCATTTTCTTCTTCATGGATTCTTCCCTTTCATAGTCTGACTTGCAGGCTCAGACGGTGTCGTTGAATTCGACTAACCTATGCAAACCCGGCGTGAGTTGCAAGTTAGGGCTGTGGTTACCGATTCGAGATGCCGAAATGAGACTTCAAGCAAGATGTTAGAGTGACGGCGTGAAGCCACTGGCTCTGTTCGGATTGTTTGCCGTGACGCTGATGCTAGTTTGCTACGCGTTGGAGAAGCGAAGTGCGTGGTTCATCCTGGGGTTCGCAGGCGCGTGCGCCCTTGGTTCGGTGTACGGATTTCTCCAGGGGGCTTGGCCATTCGGAGTCGTGGAGGCTGTGTGGTCGCTGGTAGCGGTGCGGCGGTGGTGGCTGGCTCGGTCCCAATGACTTTCATCCACAGCGGATTCATCCGTCGTCGCTTCCCGGGGAAGTGGGGTGGGGAGACCTCCACACAATATCCGCTTCGACTCCCCTCAGGGCAGGCTCTCACCCGGACAAACTGCGGGATTTCGTGATGATGCCCGGTGAAGAGGTGCAAAGTCCGGAAACGCCAATATCGACGGGTATTGGTGCAGTTTGACAAGGAAGCGAGCCAAGCGTGCGATATTGCGTCGCAAAGTGCGTGACGCTTCGCACGGCTCGCCCAGATCCTTCGCGGCGCGAAGAGCGCTTGCGCCAGGATGACAATCAAATTGCACCACCACCCACCAACATCGCAACTTGCTAATCGCGCACAATTCTGTGAAAATAATGGTTTGCGTTATCCCTCCAGAAGCAACTAGGAAAGGAACTTACGTTCTGTGTTAATGATTCGTTTATCGCGCACGGGTGCGCGCAAGCAACCGCATTATCGGGTAGTCGTCATTGAAAAGGAACGCGCGCGCAATGGCCGGCCGGTCGAGGTCGTGGGCCTTTACAATCCCCGCACCACTCCTGCCAGCATAGAATTGAAGCGCGAGCGCATTGACTACTGGGTATCCAAGGGCGCCAAAATGTCGGACCGGGTCAGCAAGATTGTATCCAAGCCAGCTCCGGCCGCTGCTAGTTCCGTCGCCTGATCTGCCGAGCTGATCGGAAAATTTTCTCGCATTAGGAACGCGCTTGGGCGAACAAAAGATTAGCGAGCCGGCCGGTGATGTGCGGGCCCTCATCGAGCAGGTCGCGAAGGCGCTGGTTGACGAACCGAGCGCTGTCTCGGTTAACCAGGTCGAGGAGAGGGGAGAGACCGTACTCGAGCTCGCGGTGGCCCCCAACGATCTGGGCAAGGTAATCGGGAAGCAGGGGCGCACTGCCCGAGCTATGCGCACGTTGCTCAGCGCATCTGGGCTCAGGTTGCACAAGCACTTCGAGTTGGAGATTCTGGAATAGCCGGCGAGTTCATCACCGTGGGCCGCGTTTTGAAGACACAGGGCCGGCGCGGCGAAGTGGCGGTTGAGGTGCTCAGCGACGCTCCACAGCGATTCGTGGAAGGGATGAGGTTGCTGACACTAGCGAAAGATGGCGCTCCACGAGAACTGCAAGTCGAAACTCTGTGGCCGCATCAAGGGCGGCTGGTTCTGAAATTTGCGGGCGTCGATTCGATCTCTGAAGCTGAGTCGCTCACTGGCTGTGAATTGCAGGTTCCGCAAGATCAGCGGGCGCAGCTTGAATCGGGTTGGACGTACGTCAGCGATTTGGTGGGCTGCGTCGTCTTCGACGGCTCCCGCGAGATTGGCAGAGTTGATGATGTCCGGTTCGGCGCTGGAGAAGCGTCGTTGCTGATCGTTAAGGCAGGATCGCTCGAATACGAGATTCCTTACGCCGAGGCTTATTTGGCCAGCATTGATCTCGAAGCCAAGAAGATTTGGATGAGGCTGCCGGAAGGCTTGCTCGAGGTGAACGCGCCGCTAAGCGAAGAAGAGAAAGGGCAACAGAGGAATATCAGGAAGCTGTCATCTTGAGTCAGTCGCTCCGCCGCTCGTCATAACAATGTGGTCAGGGCCGCGCAATGAAGATCGACATCTTAACGATCTTTCCCGACTTTTTTCGCGGGCCTCTGGATTACGGAATTATCCGCCGGGCTCGCGAAGCTGGTCTGGCGGCAATCGAAGTCCACGACCTGCGGGGGTTTGCGCATGACCGTCACCGCACGGTGGATGACCGCCCGTTTGGCGGTGGCGAAGGCATGGTCCTTAAGCCGGAACCGATCTTTGAATGTATTGCAGCACTGAAGATGATGCCGCGCAAAGAGCGACTTGCAGGCAAGGCCAAGGAAAGCGTGGTGTTGCTCTCGGCGCAGGGAAAACGCTTCGATCAGAGTGAAGCCGACAAACTAGTGGCTCTGGAGCGCATGGTCCTGATCTGCGGGCGTTACGAAGGCGTGGATGAGCGCGTCAGCGAACACATGGCCGACCGCGAGCTGTCGATTGGAGACTACGTTCTGAGCGGGGGCGAACTGGGTGCGGCTGTAATTGTGGATGCAGTCACGCGGCTGCTTCCCGGAGCGCTGGGCAACGAAGCTTCTACGCGGCAGGAGTCGTTCACTGCACAGACGGAACGGCGGTCCGGGAACGGCCCTAGTTCAACTTGCAGTTCAGGCGGATTGCTGGACTATCCGCATTACACGCGCCCGGCGGATTTTCGGGGACTGCCCGTACCCGAAATCCTGGTTTCGGGTAATCACGAGGAAATACGGCGTTGGCGGCGTCGCATGGCGCTCGAGAAAACAATGCGCAATCGACCTGATCTTTTGGACCGGGCAACGCTCAGCACTGAGGACAAAGAATTCCTGGCCCAGACGACGGGCAGAATGATTAGAACGAGGGGACAAGATCATGACCAACCTGATCATTGACAAACTTCTGGCTAAGGCCAAGCACGCTGATATTCCTGATTTCGTTCCGGGCGATAGCATCCGGGTTCAGGTGAAGATCAAGGAAGGCGACAAGGAACGTCTGCAGGCCTTCGAAGGGGTAGTGATCGCACGCACCCGTGGCCCACAAGCCAGCTTCACTGTTCGTAAGATCAGCTTCGGTCACGGCGTTGAGCGCATCTTTCCCGTCAATTCAACGGTAATCGAGAGAGTGGAGTTGCTGCGCTCCTCGAAAGTCCGTCGGGCCAAGCTCTATTACCTGCGCAGCCTGCGAGGGAAAGCTGCCCGCCTGAAAGACATTGAACGCGAACGCGTCACGGCTGAGGCGGTCCCGCAGTAGCTGGTGTCGAGACAGGTTGGTGGCGCAGATTTAGCCTTGCAGTTCTAGCTCGAAGTTTTCTTCCAGTTGCTGCTCAGCCAGCTTGCGCAGCAGGAACCGCAAGATCTGGCGATCGCCCTTGCGAATCTCCTGGAACTCGACCCCCAACCCTAACTGGTGGTCAGTATGCCGGACCTGTCCTTTGACACTCAAATCATAGCTGTCAACATTGAGAACCAATTTCAGTTCGGTACCCAGCGGGAGGTCCTGTTTGGTGGTGATCAAGCAACCCAGTTCCGACAGATTTCTCAAAACAGCTTCGCCGCAGGTGCTGTTGGGACCGTCCTTGAGCAATTCCGCCAGGCCTTCAATGTCAAAGCGTTCGTGACGCCGGCGATTGTTTTGGGCGCTGCCGGCTGAGAAATTCGAGCGCCGCACGCTGCTTTCTCGCACGATCAGATCATAGACCTCGTGCATGTCGCGCAGTTCCGCGTCCCACATCGTGCGATCCGATTCAACGCACTGGATTCCGATCTGACCATCCAACTCTGAATTCGGTTCGCCGATCCAGACAACTCGACAAAACTGCTTGTTGCGTCCGCGCTCAACCGCAATGATTTCGCCCGCGGTCTTGACGTTGCGTAGACCCGTGACCCTTGCACCCTTTTCGGAAATATCATAGGTACACGCCATTTCGAGGCAAGGTTTGATGGCGCTATCCCAGTAAGTAACACGGACAGGAAGGGCAACGTGGATGCGCCGGGCCAAGCGCTCAGGCAATGAGTTGGAAATTTCTTCCGCCAAGATAGGTCCCCCGGGGACAACCCCTTGAGTTGAAAGTAACAATCGGGGACGACGAGGGTCAATTTACCCCCGTAACAAGCACGGAGTTACCGATGGGCCACCAAATCGGGAGGCACCGGACGATTGATTTTCCTGGTTTTCCACACTTGCACCGCTGGCTCGACTCAGCGAAGATAAGCCTTTAGCTAGTCACTCGGCTAATCCTGCACCGTGTCCCTGAAAGTCAAAGTCGCGAATGAGCGGAAACTCTCTCCGTCCGCCCTCAAGCTTCGGCTACTGAAGAGACTCCGCTGCACTCTTAAGTTCGAGAAAAGGGCTTGGATCGGTGGCGCCCGTCTGGTGGCCGGAGTCGACGAGGTCGGACGCGGCTCGCTCTTCGGACCCGTAGTCGCAGCCGCCGTCATCCTCGATCCCGGATATCGCGTGCGTGGCCTTCGCGACTCCAAGCTGTTGCTGGCGGAACGGCGTGAGGTGTTAGCCGAGCGCATCCGCGCGCATGCCATCGCCTGGGCAGTCGCCGCCGTGGATGCAGCCCAAATTGATCAGATCAATATCTATCAAGCTTCACGCGTTGCCATGCGCCAAGCGGTGTTGAGCTTGCGGCCCAGTGCCGACCATTTGTTGATTGACGCACTCCGCCTCGATTGCGAACTACCACAGCGAGCGATCATTCACGGGGATGCGCTTTCTGCCTCCATCGCCGCTGCCTCCATCCTGGCCAAAGTTGAGCGCGACCGCATGGTGCGGCAATGGGACCCGGTGTTCCCGGTGTATGGGCTGGCCTCGAACAAGGGATACAGCACTCCTCATCATCTCGCAGCTCTGCGCCAGCACGGGCCGTCTCCGCTACATCGCCAGTCATTTGCTCCAGTGTGGAATGCGCCGGTACCGCAGGAAGTTTTGGCATTTATGCTGGCGGAAAATGGTGGCGACTCTTTGGACGAAGTGAATGAGCAGGTAGGTTAGATTCCAGTCGTAGTCAAGATTTCAAATGCCAGCACTGTACAATCCCGAAGATGCGTTTGATGGTCATCACGGCCCACCCGGATGATGAAGCCGGCGGATTTGGCGGCTCTCTTCGTTTGTACAGCGATCGCGGCGTGGAAACTTATGTCGTCTGCCTCACTCCTGGCCAAGCTGCAACCCACAGGGGCGGCGCCCACAGCGATCATGAACTCGCTGCCATCCGCCGCAAAGAGTTTGCCGCTGCCTGCGAAATTCTTAATGTCTCGCGAGGAATCGTGCTCGACTATCCCGACGGCCAGCTCCATCGCCAGGATATCTACCATGCAGTCCGCGACCTAACACTTCAAGTCCGGGAATTTCAGCCGCAGGTGATGCTTACTTTTGGTCCGGAGGGTGGGGTCACCGGACACACGGATCATTCTATGGCCTCCATCTTCGCCACTCTCGCCTTTCATTGGGCGGGTCGCAACAATCGTTTTCCCGACCAGCTTCACGACCGCCTGGTTCCTCATCGTACGCAGAAGTTGTATTACGCGACCGCAACTTTCAGTTTGCCCGATCGCCAGCCCATCACGCTATCTCCTGCGACTGCCGTTATTGACATTAGCGCCTACGTCGAAACCAAGATTGCTGCCTTCAAAGCTCACAGCAGCCAGTCACCGCTTTTGCCACTCTTTGAGGGACACATGCGCAAGCGTGGAGCCCGTGAGTTGTTTCACCTCGCAGCCACGATGAAATCAGGTTCGGTTGAGCCAGAAACCGATCTGTTCGCCGGAATCAGCGAAAACTCTTAGGCACGCGTTGTAGACGCAAAAAGTCTTCACCGTGGCTTGACGATCGAGCTCAGTACATCCTTGGCGGATTCCTCCCGCACCAGATGCGGATATTTGTCTCCTCCGTGGTAATCGATCTGGTAGGTCTTGTAATAGTCTGAGTTCTCAATCAGTAGTTCGAGCGGAGCCGAAGTATTCTTCCCGGCTCGCAGGGCGTCATGCCATACGTCGAGCGAGAACCGGCGCCCGTTGAGTGCGACCACCCGCATGCCCGGGCCGATGCCCACGTTTGCGCCTGGCATTCCTTCGACAATATCTACGATCTCGCCGTCATCCTTCAGCAGAAGGCCGATTGAATATTCCGCATTGATCTCCCGCTGCTCAATCTCCCAGGCACGCATACGGTCGGATTGATTCTGGTCATACACCAGTTTCCAACCGCTGGCTTCGATCCCGGCGAGCGGCGCTCCTGGTCCATGACTGGTCAGTCGCTCCGTCCAGAAACCGCGCCAGTCGTAGGGAGCAACCTGGTTGAGAGTGTTGGCGACATCGTCGAAGGTATAGGTTTTCACTTGCGGCGGTTCGGCCGGACCTCCGTGAAAAATATGGCAAAAGTCATCGATGGACTTCTTGCCATTGGTCTGTTGCCGGATGATCGTGTCCGCCCACAACCAGTTCAGTTCATCCTCCTCGTAGTAGTCGAGGGGGCGGCGCCACGATTCCCACTCATGCGGCGCTTCCTGCATACTTGGAACGCCATCCGCTGTGTCCTGCAAGTCGCGCCACGTGCGTCCGGAACGATGATCGAGTTCTGCCGCGTTCATAGCCAGGGCGTCGCGGAAGTGCTCCGGGCTGGCCAGCCCGCTGCGTGCGCTCAGAATTTCTCCCAAGTATTCCGTCAATCCCTCGTATACCCAGAGCAAATCTGTTTGCATGGGTTTTTCATAGTCCGGTGTGGCGAGGTCGGCCGGCCGTCTGAATTTGCCGTTCCAGGAGTGGACGAACTCATGCGGCAACAATCCAGCCGACAACATCCGCAAGTCCGGATCCACCAGCGCCCGCTCCGGGCGCCGGCTGTCGTTCGATTCATGGTGCTCAAGGCCGAAGTGCGCCACATGGTCGCTCAGGCTGTAAAGGAAGTAGTACTCCCGATAATGATGGGTGCCAAACAACTCTTGCGCTTGCGTGACCAGATCCTTGTAGTGGTCTAAAACTTCAGCCGGAGCATCAAGAGCCGTCGCGCTGTCGGCGGCAATGTCCATTTCGTGATGAGGATTCTCACCCAGTGCCACCACCCGCATAAACTCCCCGGTGTTCACGGGCGAGTCCACCAATGTGGTCAGGGACACGGGTTTAAACGTAATTTGCGGCGGACTGTTGCGCTGCTCTGCGGGTTGCGTGGCAATCGGCAGCGCGGTGCCGAACTTCCACCCTGCGGGTAGCCGCAGGCTGGCCTCGTAGATCAATTCATCTGACTTCCATCCCGCCGGGTAGAGGAGCATCGTGTTCCAGTTGATGATCGCCAGCTTGTCGGTGGCTGAAGGACCTGCGGTGTACTTCCCCCCGGCAGTTGGAGGCGAAGCAAAATCCAATGATGCCTCCACGCTCGCAGCGCCCGCCGGCACCTCGACGTGGATGGTCCAACCATCTAACAAATCCCGCCGCCATTTCAGAATTTGGCCGTTGGCGGTGAATTTGAGGCCCGTCAACTCCTCGATCGGCCCCGTTGGCCCGTGTTCACCAGGAATCCACTTGGGATAGTAAAGAGTGAGCGTGCCTGGACTGGCCGGAATCGTCATGCGGGCGTGAAACATTTTGCGGGGAGCCTGCGTCGCATCCAGCTCTAGAGTGATATGGGGAGGGTTTGCGGCAAGAAGCAAGCTGGACAGGACTATGAGGAGACATACCAGACCGGAAACTCGGCGGGCGAGAACAATCATGAACACGCTCCTTTTATGGCTACTAGAGTAAGAATCAATCAAGGGCAGAGAATATAGCAGAAGACAAGCCAAGCCCGAAGAACAGATCAGCGATTGACCTTCGTGTGTTTGGTCCTTGATCCTACCTGCCGACTTCCGAATGCTATGATTCTCTCTTGCCACCTCATGCTCATCGCGGAAAGTTCATCACTGTGGAAGGCCTGGATGGTTGCGGCAAGAGCACGCAACTGGAAAAGCTCGCCAAGGTGCTGAGAGCCCATGACTTTTCCGTGGTGGTTACGCGCGAGCCGGGTGGAACAGCCGTGGGAGAAAAAATCCGAGACGTTCTGCTCGACACCGGGACCTCCGGCCTGTCCCCGCTGGCTGAGCTGGCTTTGATGTTCGCCTCGCGCGCACAGCACATTGCAGAAGTCATTCAGCCCGCGCTCGCCGAAGGGCGCGTGGTGCTCTGCGACCGCTTCACCGACTCGACGGAAGCCTATCAAGGCGGTGGTCGCAAACTCGGCAGCCGGCCGGTGCTGGAGTTACACCGGATCTTGTGCGGAGATCTGAAACCTGATTTGACGATTCTGATGGAGTCCGATGTTGCCGCCAGCGTGGAACGCGCCCGGCGCCGCAACAACACACGTGCCGGCCGAAATGGACACGGGAAAACCGATGAGAACCGCTTTGAGCAGGAAAGCCGGGCCTTTTTTGTCCGGGTTCGACGCGCTTACTTGGCAATCGCTACCCGCGAGCCGCAAAGGGTCGTCGTAGTAAATGCACGCGGGACCGCTGGGGAAACTCACGCGCGGATTCTGGAAATTGTACGGCAACGATTGAAACTGGCAGCGAAAACGGCATGAATTAAAGTCGAGTTCCGATTTCCCTCTGTTGCGCGGCCGCTCCGGAGAGTACTCAAACGGCGCCGCTGTGAGAAAGCATAATGGGATTTGCTGACTTCCAGGGTAACTCCGAGGTAGTCCATCGCTTGCGCGAAATGCTGGCGCGCAATCGCTTTCCTCAAGCGGTGATCGTTGCTGGTCCCGCTGGCTCGGGCAAATACACGCTCGCGTTGATGCTGGCCAAAGCGATGAATTGCCTTTCACCCGTCTTCGCGGATGGCCTGCCTGATTTCTGTGGAAAGTGCTCAAACTGCGTTCGCATAGCGCAGTCCGAGGATCTGCAAGCCGGCTTCAGTGAGGCCGTCGAAGCCCGCGAGAACCTGCGCGATACCGACAAGAAAGAAACGCGAATTTTTGTACAGACGCACCCTGACGTGCTGGTGATTCCGCCCGATCCGCCGCAGATGATGATCAAGGTGGACCAGGTAAGACGCGTGATTGAGACCATTTACTACCGGCCCGGTGACGCGAAGGAGCGAGTCTACATCTTTACTGATTCTGCATTCATGAAAGAAGCGGCCAATTCCCTGCTGAAGGTACTTGAAGAGCCGCCCGAGTTTGCCACCATATTTCTGCTGACTGAGAATGCTGGTGAATTACTGCCCACGATTCGTTCGCGTTCCATGACAGTTTCGTTAGCTGCTTTGCCCCCGGAGGAGATCGAAAAGTATCTGGCGAAGCATCGTCCGGACTGGAATGTGAAACAGCGCGCGCTGGCAGCTCGTCTTTCCGAAGGCGCCGTCGGACGCGCCTGCAACTTCGATCTTAACGCCTACACCGCCGCCCGCTCCCAGGCCCTGACCATTCTCAATTCGGCTCTACGGAGTACCGACCACAGCGAGCTGTTTAAAGTAACTGAAACCTTTCGCGCGGGTGCCGAGGGACGCGAAAAGACGGAGAATCTGCTGCGCACGCTGTACGCACTTCTGCAAGACCTAATGTTCCTCAGTTCCGGCGTGCCAGAATTGGTCCACAACACAGACATCCTAGGTGAATTGAAAAGGCTGTCCGGATTGTCAGACTTCGCCTGGATCGCCTTCGCCGCCGACCGTCTGAACGATGTCGAGCGCGGCATGCGCCGCAACTTGTTGCGGTCTCTTTCGCTCGATGCCTTTGCGACAGCGCTGGAAAAAAGCAGTTAAGTTTCATCATTTGCAGGAACCCACTAAGGACCAACCTCTAACCGCTTCTTTCAGCGGAACTTGAGCATTGTCAGACTCCAGTTCCCTGTGCTACGGTAAGAGAAATTTCACGCCTTCAGTACCCACAATCACAGCAGCGCCGTGTTGTGGCCCGCGAGAAAAAGCGTGTCGAACGGGGTAATGCCATGAAAGATGCGATTGATTCCGTTCCAGCCGAGCGGCCCGTCGAATCGGAAAGCTTCTCCAACCGCAAACTGATCCGGCCGTCTTTGAATCACACCGAGCATCATCACGCCCAGCCGTCAATTGTCGAACGCCGCGACCGACCGGAGCGCCCGGAGCGAAACGATCGCAATGACCGTGGAGGCGGACGCAAAACTGCTCCCCCCGAACAAACCAACGCGGAAAACTTCTACTATCAGAAGCAAATGCAATCCAAGACTCCCATGGTTATCGTGTTGCGAGATGGCGAGGAAATCCGCGGCACCATCGAGTGGTATGACAAGACCTGCTTGAAACTCAACCGCAACGGCCAGCCCAATCTGATGATCTACAAGCCTTCCATCAAGTACATGTACAAAGAAGGGGAAAACAGCAGGAAGTAAGCCTCAGTCGTTTCGCGAGGCTCTCTCAGTTTCCTTTCGCGGGACCTCCCGTTGACAATCTCACATATCTCCCTTAGCATCAACCACTTGGTGCACTTGCTGTGACTCCGCCGCTGGGAGCCGCCCGTGATCAAGCTCGACATCATCAACGAAGTAGTCAACAAGACCGGCATCACCAAGACCAAGGCCGAACTGGCCGTGGAAACGGTGTTCGAGAGTATGAAGCGCTCGCTGGCCAAGGGCGATCGCATTGAACTGCGGGGCTTTGGCGTGTTCAACGTCCGGCCACGCAAGACCGGCATCGGGCGCAACCCCCGCACGGGGGCGGAAGTTTCCATCCCGCCCGGTAAGGCGGTGCGCTTCAAACCGGGCAAGGAGTTGCAGTCGATCGACTGATGTTACGTGGGCGCGATAGCTCGACGTGGCCGAAAGCGACCCGCCCGTGTTGAGGATGGCCCGCCGGCGGAATTCCAGATGTCTGAACTTACTCCCCCATTTTCTTCGACTACCGAGTACTACCGGCCGCTTGAGGTGTTGGTTGTCCCTCCATTGAAGCAGCGTTACTGGCTCCACTTGCTTCTTTTTCTGGCGACGATCTTCACCACGCTCGTAGTGGGCGCGCGCATGCAGTTTAACTTCCAGCACAATTTGCCCACGCTCTATATCGGTGACAGCGGACTGGACATCTTTCCCTTGAGTTGGGCATTGCACCCCGCGCATCTCGCGCTGGGGATTCCTTTCTCTTTTAGTCTGATGCTGATTCTCCTGGCGCACGAGATGGGACACTACCTCTATTGCCGTCACTATGGCGTAGCAGCGACCCTGCCCTTCTTCATTCCATTTCCCACGCTGATTGGGACTCTGGGGGCGTTCATTCGTATTCGGTCGCCCATTCGTTCGCGCTCCGTGCTCTTCGATATCGGAATTGCCGGGCCGATTGCTGGATTCCTGGTTGCGCTGCCGGTGCTGGTGCTGGCCCTGGGATTTTCTAAGCCTTTGGCGGCAGCGTCGTACCTACCCGATTCTGCTTTTGTGCCGGGCTTTCCGCTGATTTTCAAACTCGTGCGGAATATGCTTGCGGGTGCAGGTCTCGCCGGCAGCATCTCCCATTTGCCTTTCGATCAGATCTGCCTGCACCCTACAGCAATGGCGGCGTGGGTAGGTATGTTCGCCACTGCGCTAAATCTTCTCCCCGGCGGCCAGCTCGACGGCGGACACATCGTTTTCGCTCTCGCGCCTCGTGCACACAGAATGATCTCGCGTCTGACCATACTCGCGCTGATTCCGATGGGGATTTATTTCTGGTCAGGCTGGCTGATCTGGGCAGTTCTCCTTCGCATCAGCGGTATGCGGCACCCAATGGTAGAGGAATGGATCGGAATCAGCACGGGCCGGCGCTGGCTCGCGGTCTTGGGATTGCTTATGCTGACTCTCACCCTAACACCGGCACCCTTCGGACATTTCTCGTTAGTCGAGGCGGTTCGCCAGTTACGCACAGGACGATAGAAAGATTCCCACGCTTAATCTTCAAAGACTCTCGCGGTAACCTCCTGGGACGGCTCACCGCCAGCAGCTTCTTGGGCCACAATCAACTTTCGCGCTTCGACTCTAATTTTGGGCAGGTGCCGGCCAAACCACGCTGCGCCTCCGATACAAGCTACTGCGCCTACGGAGACCGTGATCGGCGCTCCTAGTCGATCGGCTAACGCACCGCCGAACAGTGCTCCAAACGGTGCCATGCCCATAAACATCATGGAGTAAACCGCCATGACCCGGCCGCGCAAATGGTCGGGCACCATCGCCTGGATCAATGTGTTAGACGATGACATTTGCAGCATCATGAAAAAGCCCACTGGCAGGAGGAGGGCAGCCGAGAGCCAGAAATAACGCGACAGCGAAAACAGAACCAGGCTCACTCCAAATCCGCCGCAGGAAAACGCCACCCAGCGTCCCAATCCCCGTACTCCACTGCGAGTGGCCAGCGTCAGTGCTCCCACCAGAGCTCCTACACCAGTTGCGCCCATCAAGATACCTAAGCCTCGGGCTCCCCCATGCAGAATTTTGTCGGCGAACACCGGCATCAGGACGGTGTAGGGCATGGCGACCAGACTGACCAGCCCAAGTAACAGCAGAATCGCGCGAATCGGCGCCGTGTGGCGCACAAAACGGAAACCTTCAATAATGTGCGCCAGCGGCGAGCCACTCGACCTCCGATACGAGCGCGGTGGCACCCGCATCATGAGCAGTCCGATGATCACTGCGATGTAGCTCACTGCATTAGCGAAAAAACACCAGCCTTCGCCAATCTTCGCTACCAGGATTCCTGCAATCGCCGGACCTATAATCCGCGCTCCGTTGAACATGGATGAGTTCAACGCAATGGCGTTCATCAAATCTTCTTTGCCCACCATGTCCACCAGGAACGCCTGTCTTCCGGGAATATCAAAGGCATTGACGACTCCCAGCAATCCAGCCAGAACGAAGATTTGCCACACCTGGATGAGTCTGCTGAGCGTCAACAGCGCGAGTATGAAAGCCAGTATCATCGATGCAATCTGGGTGCCGATTATGACCCGCTGCCGGTTATAGCGGTCGGCTACTATGCCGCCGATTGGGGCCACCAGGAACACCGGAATCTGGCTGGCGAATCCGACTGAGCCCAGCAGCAGCGCAGAACCGGTCAGGCGGTACACTAGCCAGGACTGGGCAACGCTCTGCATCCACGTCCCGATCAGGGAGATCAATTGTCCGGCAAAGAAGAGCTGGAAGTTGCGATGTCGGAGCGCACGCAAGGTGGGGGGCAATCTGCCATTTTCCGTCGCAGCATTGAGGCTAGACGGCGCCCTATCAACAGCGGATTTCGAAATGGCTGAGTCGGTCACTTCAGTCCGTAAATTTTGGATGCCGAAGAGCGGTCGCTCGACGGGTTACGTTCCCAAAATCGACCGTGCTCGCCTTCGCCACCAATTTAGAACTTCCTAGCAGCCGCGAGCTGGAGTAAAGTAGGCAGACAGCAATCGGTCGGGGCACAGTTCGTTGCCCTACGGCCAGTATAGCGGCAACAACGATTGTGGAATTCCTGAGAAGTTTCGCGTCGCCACGCCATCGATGGGAGAAGCCATGAGCACTGATCCGGTTCATCTGGAGCGCCGCGCCGCCCAACGCTTTGCCCTTCATCTCCCCGTTTTCCTGCGCTTGCCCCGCAGTGCGCGCGAAGCCTCTGCTTTCACCCAGGATTTAAGTGCGCGCGGCGCATTGTTGTACACCGATCTGCCCTTGTCTGTCGGTGAAGCCATAGAATTGACCCTAGTGATGCCGTCCCAAATTACGTTGGGCGAGGATATGCGCGTCCGTTGCTCCGGCACAGTCAAGCGTGTGATTCAGCCCGTGGCAGGGAACACGTTCGGGGTGGCTGTCTATTTGGAAGCTTACGAGTACCTGCCTGCAGCCGAGACCGCGGGGGAGGCTTCGGCAAGTTTCGCCAGGATCTCCGCTTTGCACCAGCAAAACCGGGAAGAGAAGACTGCAGAGGAACTCGATCGCCGGATTGCTGCGCTGCGTTAGTTTGGTGGAAATAAATTCGGGGCTTTCGAGATGAAATCCTGCGGACTGCCCGCGGGTTAAGCACTTTCCCGGTTTTCCTCCTTTTAAATCCGGTTGATTTTGCTTAGAATGCTAGTTCGCGGCGGGGTTCCTCTTCTTCAGGAACACCGCTAGTGTAGAGGTCCGGTGGTTTCCACTTAGTCATCGAGATCGAGATTACAGCGCTTGCAAGGGAGCAACTTGTGGTTAACGTGTTCACCCAGGGTTACCGAAGTCATTTGGCGCGATCGTCATCACTCCATAACATGCTGATACCGGACATTAGAGTGAGGCCCCGGCCATGCAGGGCATAGCGGTTACCCTTCTTACAGAAGACAAAGAACGGCTTTCGATCCTCCAGCATCGGCTGGAGGGAACGCGGATGGGCCGGAATGTTTTCAGTCATGTGGGATTTCCGGCTAGCGCCACCGACTCCGTCCTCCGTCAGATCCAAGACGTCCGTTCCGAGATAGTACTGGTCGATATCGACCCGCAAAACGCGCAGCAGGCGATCAACACCATTGAACTGATTCACCACAACACGAGCGAAATCGTTATTTTCGCGGTGGGTGAGATGGCCAATCCATCGACGATCGTCTCGGCCATGCGCGCCGGAGCTCGCGAGTACCTCGAACGCGATGTATCTGCCGAAGCCCTGGTTGAGGCTTTCACAGTTTTCGCTGCTTCCCGAAGCAAGGCCCGAACCTCCAGCGGTCGGGCTCGGGTTTTCACTGTGACCAGCGCCAAGGGAGGAGCAGGGGCGACGACGGTCGCGGTGAACACAGCTATAGCTTTGCAGGAAGCCCACGGCGGCGGCGTGCTGCTGGTCGATTTCGCCCCCCTGGGCCACGCGGCACTCCATCTGAACGCCCGGCCGACATTCGGCATCACCGACACCTTGCAGAACTTGCATCGCATGGACGGATCGCTGCTGGAAGGCTTGATGACGCACTGCAAAGGCGGGTTACAACTGTTGGCGGGTCCTCAGCAGCCTCAGTCACTGACTCCGTCTGTTGCTGAATTGGCCCGGCTCTTCGATCTCCTCGTGTCGCAATTCCGTTATGTGGTTGTGGATTGCTCTGGCCGCCTGGACTCGACTGGCCGGCAGCTTTGCGATTTGTCGAACGCAGTCTTGCTTGTTACCCAGGCCGACGTCGTCTCCTTATGGAGTGCGAGCCGCATCCGCACTTTTCTAGAAGAAGGCGGCAGCCGCGACCGCGTGCGCCTGGTGCTGAACCGTTACAAGAAGATTCCGGGATTCACCGACGAAGACGTCGAAAAAGCCACCAATTGCAAACTGCTTTGGAAAATCCCCAACAATTATCAGTCAATCGCTCCGGCCATTGATAAGGGACTTCCGGTGGCATTCCACGAGGCGCAGGACATGGGACGTTCTTTTCGCTCGTTGGCCGCACTCCTGGCGCAGGCTTCCACGAGCGGGGAGGGTTCAATGGACCTTGCGTATGAGCATGACAAGACCGATGCTAAGAAAAAGGCCACCGGCCGACTGCTGATCTCACCTCTACGCGCGGGGCAGTGATCTCTGCTCGGATTCTAATTCTAGTCAGCCAATCGTCTTCGCCTTAAGCGCGCGTTCACAAAATCGTTAATTCCCGTCCCTCCGACTGATTCCCGACTTTAGTTCTAAGCTCAAGCCTACAGCAAGGGCTCGGCCTTCAGGCGTATCGATGAGATTGTTGAGCTCGCGAGGATCGGCCGTCCAATCATAAAGTTGGGCTCCGAGCTTTTCGTGCACAATCAGATGCCAACGTGGAGTGACCATCGATACCATGTTGCCATCCGCCGCCGTAGGGATTTTTCCAACCACCGCCTTGTCATCGGTATTAATGAACTCGTTCCGGGCTAGCTCCGAAAGAGGATAGGGCCACTTTGGTCCTACCTCGGGCTTGGTCCAAACGGCGGCCAAAGGCGGACCGGGGAATTTCGCCGAGTCAGGACTCCCGACAAGCTGCAGGATTGTGGCCGGAATCGCCGCGTTCGTTACTGGGGTCGTCACTCGGAGACCGGCCGGAACATGTCCCGGGTAGAAAATTATCAAGGGCACATGGATCAGATCCCAGTACATAGAGATGCCGTGATAATTCATGCCGTGCCCGCCAAGCGATTCCCCATGATCAGATGTGATCACAACGATAGTATTTTCGGCTAGTCCATCCCGTCGCAAATCCGCTAGCAGCCGACCGAGATAATCGTCGACATACCTCAGACTGGCATCGTATTCATCCACGGTCGTCCCTCGGTCCCATTCAGGCTTTGGATAGCCTCGCGGTCCCCCATAGGAATAGTGCACATCCATGTAATTGAGGAAAGCAAAAAAAGGGCGTTGCCGGTCGCGCTCGATCCATCGTAAGACTTCCTGGTTCACCGCGCTGGCACGCTTGCGGACGGCAAATGCCCCGCCATAGTTGCCTGATCCTTCATCGTCTTTATCAAGAATAGAGTCGATTCCCAAATAGCGAAGCGCGCGAATCACTTTGCTATGTTCGGTGCGGTTGAGGTAGAGGCCTGCAAACTCTTTTCCGTACAGAGTGCGGATAAAAGAATCAGCAAGTGAGTCGAAGTAATCTTCGAAGTGGAGGAAGCCGCGTCCCAGGCCGACGTTACTGGTAAAAAAGTTCCGGTTCGCAGAAAAAGCGCCGGTCCGATATCCTCTCCGCTGCAGCGCTTCTCCCAACGTGGGATAACCCGCCATGCTGCCATTTCCCCACCCCAACCACGGCATGGGCTGCACATTCTGAAGGCCGTGCTGCGCAGGATATTGGCCGGTTACGAGGGAGGCGTGCGACGGAAGACTCCAGGAACAAGTCGCTACCGCGTTCTCGAAAAGAACTCCCTGCTGAGCGATGCGATCAATTTGGGGGCTGGTTGGTCTGGAATAGTTGTACGAGGAAAGATGATCGGCACGTAAGGTGTCCAGGACGATCACCAGAACGTTAGGCGATCCAGCGGCCTGCGGCAGCCTGGCTACGGCGTACTCTTCGTGCATCCATTTATCACCTTGAATCGCTAAAAGAGATATGAAAAAGAGTCCAACCATCCAAGGCACGGTCTTTCTCCAAAATCTCAGTGCGACCAGTTCGTGTTTGGCCAGCCATCGCATGAATGCAACCGCCACGCCCAACGCCAGTAACCAGCAGGCGCGATGATACAGGCGGTTGGTTAATGTGAGCCAATCGTAAACCGCCAGGAAGGTCAGCACGAAGGCAAGTACTCGGACCACCGGGAGGCGCGGCCACGGGCGGGAAACCAACCACACGAACA
>Ga0210401_10000371_pt1 | contig 55511 bp, 44 predicted proteins | sample IncBWH32MmetaG_FD_150866 | JGI IMG/M metagenome (GOLD analysis project Ga0210401, IMG submission 150866) | Forest soil microbial communities from Barre Woods Harvard Forest LTER site, Petersham, Massachusetts, United States - Inc-BW-H-32-M | ecosystem: Environmental > Terrestrial > Soil >...
CTCTGGACCGGTTAGTGGAGTTGGCCCAGACCCCGTCGGGAGCGGCCCATGTTGTCACACCCAACGCCCAGCATATCGTCCTCCTAGAGCGCGATCCGTACTTGCGGAAGATCTATTCGGAGGCTGCTTTAGTCGTGCCAGATGGAATTTCACTAGTCTATGCTGCCCGGCTGTTGGGAAGGCCGCTCAAGGGACGCGTGACGGGAGTGGATCTGTTTCAAGGTTTGTGTTGCAGAGCGGCAGAGCACGGATTAGGAGTGTTTCTCTTAGGCGGGCGGCCCGGAGCCGCGGAAGAAGCTGTCGCGCGGCTCAAGTCAAATTACCCCGGACTGAATGTGGTTGGGACTTGCTGCCCTCCCCACGGATTTCATCTCCGGGAAGAGGGGCTCGGTGTGGTTGCGCGAGAGATCGTCGCCGCGCGCCCCCACATCCTTTTCGTGGCCTTCGGAGCTCCGAAGCAGGAATACTGGATCTACGAGCAGGGATTGCGCCTCGGGGTCCCGCTCTCAATTGGGATTGGGGGCTCGTTCGAAATGGTGGGCGGCATGACGCGCCGAGCGCCGCGGTTGCTGCAAGCGGCAGGGCTGGAATGGCTGTTCCGGCTAGCGCTCGAACCCCGGCGGCTTTGGAGACGCTACCTGATCGGGAACGCTCAGTTCCTGATGATTCTTCTAAGGCAGGCATTCGGAAGGGATGAGGATTCTGGCACGAAGCGGTGCCAGACAGAGGGAAGAGTATGAACCGGCGAGACTGGTTGAAATTGGCTGTTATTTTTGGCGGCACTGCAGCGGTGGCGTCACGGGCCTCGTTCGGCTCTTCCGTTGGAACACTCGACGTCGGCACGAATGCAGAGTTGAAAGCCCTTCGGGACGTCGCCGCCTCACGAGGACTGATCTTCGGCGCCGCTATTCCCAAGAAGAACTTGCTTGGAGATCCGCTGTTCTCGCGTCTCGTGTCGCGGCAATGTGGAATTCTGGTCCCGGAACTGGAACTGAAATGGGAAGCGCTTCGCCCCGCGCCCGATCAATTTGATTTTAGCGGCGGTGACTGGCTTTACCAATACGCGCAAACGAATCGCATGCTGTTTCGCGGCCACACGCTGGTATGGGAAGCGGCGCTCCCGGCTTGGTTCGCAAGCGCGGTGAATGCGCGAAACGGGAAGTCCATCTTGCTCGACCACATTTCGACCGTTGTACGCCATTATGCGGGCAAGATGCACTCCTGGGACGTGGTCAACGAGGCATTCGGCTTTGAGGACGGCCGTCCCGATGGCCTCAAATCGACACCCTGGCTGCGGTTCATCGGCCCGGAATATATCGAAGACGCATTTCATGCCGCGCACGAGGCGGATCCCGCAGCGGCCCTGTTCTACAACGAAAATTGGTTGGAGCCAGAGACCGATTCCTCAGAAAAAAAGCGCCGCGCGGTGCTGGCGTTACTGACGCGCCTGAAAGCGAAGGGAGTCCCGATTCATGGTTTGGGGATCCAGTCTCATATTTACGCCGAGGGGAACGTGACCGGTCCCAATTACTGGCGCTTCCTTCAAGAGGTCGCGGATCTGGGGCTCACGATCATCATCAGCGAATTGGATGTCCGTGACAAGAATCTACCCGCGAGCACAGAAGTGCGAGACCGGGTTGTTGCCAAGCAATATTACGAATACCTCTCATTCGTCCTCAAGTGCACAGCAGTCAAGGCTGTGCTGACTTGGGGACTCAGCGATCGCTACACCTGGATCGCCCGCAGCCAGCCACGGTCTGATGGCGCGCCCGTACGCCCTCTGCCCTACGACCCAAATCTAGTGCCCACTGCGGCGCGTTGGGCCGTTCAAAGGGCCCTCGAGGAAGCCCAAGCTCGATAGCCATGACGCCGCAGTCGATTACGAAATTTCGGTACCGACCCTGAATAATTTGCAACTTTTAAGGATTTCTAAACAAAGAAAGAGGAATAAAGACAATGAGCGACAAGATGATTACGCTGAGTGAGTCAAATCCAATCGAATCTCGTGCAACGCGATCTGAGGAAAAAATATTCCGAGTGATGCAGTCGGCGCAGCAAGAGGAAAGTATTTCTCTGATTGAAATCTGGAGGATCTTGCGAAAGCGCCGTTCGGTCGTGGGGATCGCAACGTGCAGCCTCTTCGCCTTGGCGCTGCTCCTGACTTTCCTGATGACTCCCAAGTACCGGGCCACCTCCACGATCGAATTCAACCGGTCGGAGAATGGCGTGTTGGATGTCGGTGACTCCCGGACGATGCTCGGCGACGCCGGTGCTCCAGATTACTATGTCACCCAGCAGACTCAAATCGGCGCGCTGCAGAGCGATACGCTTGCATTGCAAGTAATCAAGGAACTGAATCTTGACAAAAGGCCTGAATTTGCTGCCCGCCAGTCGCTGACCTACTATTTCCGCCACTATCCGGATGAATCGAGATTGCCGCTGGAGAAGGCGGACCACCGCCGGGCCAACGTGTTACGGGCATTTCACAAGAATCTGCGTGTGGAATCCGTGTCCGGCACGCGCATGATCACGATCGACTTTCTGAGCCCTGATCCGAAGATCGCCTCGGAAGTCACCAACAAAATCGTTGATGACTACATGGAGCAGTACTTCGAAACGCGGCTCTTTGCAACGCAACGAGCCTCGGATTGGCTATCAAAACAAATGACCGATCTCAAGACCAATCTGGAAGAGTCCGAAGAGAACTTGGTCAACTATCAGAAGCAGACCGGCATGGTTGGATCGGACGAATCGCACAACATCGTGATGAGCCGCCTGGAAGCGCTGAACCAGGAACTGTTGTCGGCGGAGTCCAAACGGATGCTTGCGCAAACCGTTTGGCAATTGGCAAAGAACGGCAACCCGGAATTGATCTCCGGTCTGGTCGGCGCCTCGATTTCAACAGGGTCCGCCGCAATGCCAAACACGCTTTCGTTGATCGAAAGCCTGCGCGCTCATCAGAGCGAGCTCAAATTGGAATACGCGCAGTCCGTCACCACGTTCGGAGCAGCGTATCCCAGAGTCGTTCAATTGAAGAGCCAGCTTGATCAAATGGACCAAACAATCCAAACGGAACTCAACAACCTGGCGGCCCGCGCGGGAAACGACTACCGAACAGCAGTAGACACTGAAAACGCGGTCCGCTCCTCGTTCGACCAAGCCAAGGACGAAGCCATCAAGCTAAACGACGCGTCCGTGCAGTACTCGATCTTGAAACACGAATCGGAATCGAATCGCGAACTGTATGACGGGATGATGAAGAAGCTGAAGGAGGCTGGTGTGCTCGCCGGATTGCGTTCAAGCAACATTTTGGTCGTTGACCCGGGCCGGCCTTCTGACCGTCCCGCCCGGCCAATCATTTGGCTAAATGCCGGAGTGGGATTGCTAGGTGGACTTCTGATCGGAGTCGTGGGGGCGTTCATGATGGAGAACTTTGACCAAACCATCAGTTCTCCCGACGAGGCGGGTGAAGTGGCCGATGTACCGGCACTCGGATTCGTGCCGCGCTGGAAAGTGCGGGCTAAGTCGCTAAGAGCGACCGATTCGACCGGACTGGCCCTCGCACCTCGAAGCGCCGCGCTAACTGTCGTTGCCATGCCGCAATCGCAAGTTGCTGAAGCATATCGAAGCATTCGAACCGCAATCATGCAGGTTGTACGAAACAGAGAGTGTTCAGTGATCATGGTGACCAGCGCAATGCCGGAGGAAGGTAAAACGACGACGAGCATCAACTGCGCGGCTGCGATGGCGCAACAGGGCTCCCGGGTATTGCTCGTTGAGGCCGACTTGCGCCGCGCCAAGATGCGTAATGAGCTGGGCCTAGGTGGCGTCCGTGGATTGAGCTCCCTCATTGCGGGAACCGAATGTCAGGAACTTCCAGCAAAATTACCTTCTCTCCCCACGTTGTCCGTAATACCGGCTGGTCCCAAGACGACATACCCGTCGGAGTTGCTTGGCTCCTCGCAATTCGGGGATCTCGTCAAACAATGGAGGACGCGATACGACTACGTCTTCATCGACACCCCGCCAGTGTTATCGGTTGCCGATGCGCTTGTTCTCGCGCCGCATTGCGATGTGGCGATTCTCGTGGCTCGCGCAGGCGTAACGACGCGGCAGTCCTTGGCGCGCGCGCGGAAGATGTTCCGTCAAACGAGAACTCGCGTCGCCGGCGTGATCCTCAACGCATTCGATGTGAAATCAGCAGAATACAATCTCTATCTTGGCTATGAATCCACTCCTGAAAATGGACGCGGCTACTACACCCCAGAAGCAAACTAAGAGTTCACAAAAAAGGAAGGAATTCAATCATGAAATACATCAAGGCAAAATTTATCTGCAGTGTTTCGATGTTGTTCGTTGCGACGTTCTTTGGACCAGGTCCGCTGTTCTCGCAGGATACCCAAACGGTCCAAGGGACCGCGGACTCAGATTATCTCACGAGCAGGACGGGCGCAGGTCATGTGGCGGTGTCGCCAAATGCGATAACTGAGTCTCTTTTGCATATCGGGCCGGGCGATCTCGTCGAGATGAAAGTGTTCAACGTCCCGGAATTAGGCCAGGATATCCGCGTCAGCGATCAGGGCGACGCGAGTATTAATTTGATCGGCAGCGTACATTTGGCGGGCCTGACCAGCCTCCAGGCTCAAGAGCTGATTGCCCGCAAGTTTCAGGAAGGCAACTTCGTTTTGAATCCGCATGTGTCAGTGATGACCCGCGAATACGGAACTCAGGGAGTATCGGTTCTGGGCGAAGTAAAGAATCCGGGTGTTTACCAGGTCCTTGGGAGTCGTAGCCTGCTGGATGTCCTTTCGCTCGCCGGCGGCACGACGCCGTACGCGGATTCTCAAGCGACCATTAAGCGGCACGTCGACGGTTCGGTCCTAGTGATCCGTCTGACGCGGGACGCGAGTGCTTCGTTATCGACCGATGTGGAATTGCAGCCGGGCGACAAAGTGATTATTCCGCGCGCAGGAATCGTTTACGTGCTCGGCGATGTGGAGCACGCTGGCGGTTTCCAGATGCGTGATGACGGCCGCTTGACGATCCTCCAGGCATTGACTCTTGCGGGAGGAAACACACGCACCGCCTCGCTCTCCGGCACCAGGCTTATCCGAAAAACAGTTAACGGGTACACGGATACAACGATCGCATTGAATAAAATCCTGAAGGGTTCAATGTCCGATTCTCAGCTCCAGCCCGATGACATTTTGTACGTACCCAATAGCGCAACAAAATCCATTATTTATCGGACCGTGCCCTCTATCGTCACTAGCGCAAGCACGGCGGCGATCTATCTCGGAATGATGTAAATATCAGCACACGCGTTCCATCTCAACATTTCCCCGTCCATGATCGCGCTTGAAACGGCGTCATCCGATGACTCTGCAATCAACGCAAGTTGGACGGGCTCTTCTTCTGCGCCCTTCCGAAGGTTGAAGTCTCGAATGGGACTAACGGCGTATCGCCAACAGATCAACGCGGAAAATAAATACTATTATCCTTTGTGAAAATATGATCTGGGAAAATTCAAGACACTGAAGAGGGGCGTCGAATTTGACGATAAACGTATCGGGGTCTTATTTCTCCTCTTCATTACCCGCGCGTTCGGTCTTAGCGGTGGAAGGCCAAGGAAAGCAGGTTCCAATTCTATGAACAAAGTTAAGAAAACTACTTTAATGCGTAAAGGATTTTTGCTGTTTTTCTTGCTGGCGTTTGCCGTTTCTGCCAGCGCCCATGATTCCTCAAACCACGCCATCGGTGAAACCGTGGCCCAGTTCGCCGCAAAAGTGGGCATCGATATGGATGCCTGCCATAAGCTGAAATTGCATACATGGACCTGCTCTTCGTTGATTTCTGCGGAGCATGGAGTCCGCCTATTGGTCGAAAAAGAAGGTGAATGGTCAGCTGTGCTAGAGGGCGGGCGGCTGGTTTCTTACGACGAGAATCTCAAAAGAGAGAACTAAAGAACTCCGCGTTAAACTTTCGTTTTAGTGTGGAATCCGTTGAATCAGCATTCAGAATTTCGCGCTCAGTATCACCAGCACCACCACGAATTGCTTGGGCTTTTTATTGCAAATCCGTTGATAGTAGAGGTTCAGTTTGATCCCTCAGGATCTCATTGGGCAAGCGAGTAGAAGATGAAAAATCAAGAAATGAAAGGCAACCCGGGCAGTACCAATGAATCGTGGGCGGATCTGCGATTGTTGGATGGGCCTTATCGATTGCTCTTCGAAAATAGTCCACAGCCGATGTGGGTTTACGACGTAGAGTCTCTGGTCTTCCTGGCGGTCAACCTGGCAACCGTTGGACAGTACGGCTATTCGCGTGATGAGTTTTTGCGGATGACCATCCTAGATATCCGCTCGGCCGAAGACGCCCCGGCATTGTTGGAAAATGCCACCCTGCAAGCTAAAGGACTAGAAAAGTCGACCAAGCGCAAACACCAAAAAAAGGACGGATCCATCATCGATGTCGAGATCAAGTCTATCGATCTGGACTGGTATGGGCATTCTGCCAGGCTGGTCTTGGCCACAGACATTAACGAGCGAGAGCGTCCGAAAAAACAGCTTGGCCAAAGCGAAGAATTCTACCACCATGCTGTCGAACAATCTCCAGATGCCTTGTTAGTTCATCGCCAAGGTGAAATTATCTTTGCGAACAAGGCCTGCCTTTCTATGTTCGGGGCCGGTTCCCCTGGTGAACTCGTCGGAAAGCAAATGTTTGATTTCATACACCCGGATGATCGCGAGGCCGTACGGCAGCGAATTCGAGAGCACGACCGTGACTTTACGAAAGTGCGTCACAACGAGACCAGAATAGTTGACCTAAATGGAAGGGAGATTTACGCGGAAGTAGCAGCCTGCTCCATCACCTATCTCGGGGAACCCGCGATGCAGGTGGCCTATCGAGATATCTCACAGCGGAAACGGGCAGAAAAGAGGCTATCGGAAAGTGAGGCGAGCCTCGCTGCCGCACAACGGCTGGCACACCTGGGCAGCTGGCAACGGGACCTTATTAATTTAGACGATTGGGAGCAGAATCCGTTGCGCTGGTCGGATGAGATGTTCCGAATTCTTGGTTATAGCGTTGGGGAGGTCGAACCATCGAGAGCAAACTTTGATCGCACCATTCATCCGGATGACCGAGATCGGATACGTGAAATTATGTCAGCGGCGATTCGCGAGAGAAGACCTTACCGTGCCGATTACCGAATTATCTTGCCTAACGGCACTCAACGCAATCTCTACTCGCAGGCCGACATAGTTTGCGACGAAAAGACTATGAAACCTGTGATGATGGTCGGGACCGTTCAGGATGTCACTGAACAGAAACTTGCGGAGGAAAGGTTCCGTGGGCTGCTGGAGGCGGCACCCGACGCGATCGTTATAGTGAACCGTGAAGGGAAGATAGTTCTGGTCAACAGGCAGACCGAGAAAATGTTCGGCTATACGCGCGAGGAGCTGTTAAACCGAGCTCTTGAGACACTAGTCCCCGAGGGCATGGGAGGCCAACTTAATGGTAATTGCGATGAGTTTTTCGCCAACGCTTGCGCGCGCCCGATGGGCGAGGGTCCGGAAATTCGTGGCCTGCGAAAAAACGGCAGTGAGTTCCCAACCGAGATAAGCCTAAGCCCGCTGGAAACCGAAGATGGGGTACTGATTGTAACAATCATTCGCGATGTTACAGAGCGCAAGAAGGCTGAAGAAAAATTTTATAAAGCGTTCCATGCAAACCCGGAGCCAATTACTATTGCCACCGTTTCGGATGGCCAGTACATCGATGTAAATGAAAGTTTCCTTCGCATCACCGGTTACCAGCGGGAAGAAATAGTGGGTCGGACCTCGCTCGGGGTAAAGATTTGGAAAGGGCCTGAGGATCGCGCCAAGTTTCTCGAGATACTCAAAAAACAAGGCTCACTACGCGATATGGAGACTACTTTTCTTACAAAGTCCGGTGAACAGCGCACAGGGATGATTTCGGCTGAGATTATCGATATGAACGGAGAGAAATGCGTTATCGCTATTGTCAAGGACTCCACGGATCAGAAGGCTTTACAGAAGCAGTTGCGCCAGGCGCAGAAGATGGAAGCTATCGGACAGCTCTCCGGTGGAATCGCACACGACTTTAATAACTTGTTGGCCGTGATCATTGGCTACTGCGAGGTGATTGAAGAGCGTTTGCCCCCCAATGATCCTCTGCAAAAAATGTGCGAGCAAGTGAAGAAAGCCGGACAAAGTGCAGCTTCACTAACCCGCCAGCTACTCGCTTTCAGCCGCCAGCAAGTGTTCGAACTAAAAATTTTGGATCTCAATGCAATTGTGCGCAATGTGGAGAAAATGCTACGGCGTTTGATTGGTGAGGATATAGATTTCAGCACCTCGTTGGAACCGGCCTGTGCAAACATAAAGGCGGATCAAGGACAAATCGAACAAGTCCTCGTAAACTTAGCCGTGAATGCAAGGGACGCCATGCCCCATGGTGGAAGGCTGCGGATTGAGACCTCCATCGTTGATTTGGATGAGGACTTCGCTCGACGACACTCGCCTCAAAAGGCGGGCCAATATGTGCTCTTGACGTTTTCCGATACCGGGATAGGAATGGATGCCGAAACCCAAGCCCACATTTTCGATCCGTTTTTTACGACTAAGGAATTCGGCAAAGGCACAGGGTTAGGGCTTTCGACCGTTTATGGAGTTGTGAGGCAAAGTGACGGCCATATCTGGGTATACAGCGAGCCGGGACACGGCACAACGTTCAAAATTTACTTGCCTCTGACCAGTCAACCGACCCGCGTTGAGAATTCAAGATCCAGGCTTACTGAACCTTTACGCGGCACAGAAACGATACTCCTTGTGGAAGACGCCGATGCCCTTCGAGAACTGACGCGGAGCTTGCTGGCCGAAAATGGATATACTGTGCTCGAAGCAGGGCGTCCTGAGCATGCAGTTGAAATTGCTCAAGGGTACAGTGGTCCGATTCATTTGCTACTCACCGATATGGTGATGCCAGGGATGAATGGGCGGGTCCTTGCAGACAGGTTAGCATCCATCAGACCTGAAATGAGAGTGGTGTTCATGTCGGGCTATACAGGTTTCACACATTCCGGGCTCATCGACTCTGACTTAATCCTTCTGCAAAAGCCCTTTACTAAGGACATCTTGCTTCGCAAGCTGCATGAGATCCTGTCATTGGAAGGTGAATTAAAGGGGAAATAATGACCGAAAGACATTCGCATTGAGTTGCAGAACCGCAGGAGGCGTTCTTTTTCCTGCGATGTTCACATTTAATGCCTCGCTTGCCCGGCCAACTCCAATTGTTGGTTCTTCACTTGCAACTCTGAGGGGTCCTTTACTCGGAATGTTGCCCGGAAACCGTCATGAGACAGAGAGCCAGATTCCGATAATCCAGTTCCATAAATGGGATTGTCAAAACTAACGCGTTCCCCACGACGGCAAGGCGCAGGATTGCAAGCATATTTGCGACTTAATGTGAATAGATTTGGGATGCCGAAACAGTTCGGATTCGGGCTTCTCAATTGACCGTGTACCAGTGGAACACAAAATTAGATTTGCCAAGTACAGGATATTCACTATCCTGAGTGCGGTGTAAAGTATACATAAGAGAGACGATTACAAAAAACCGAACGGGCAATGACAAACCTTACATCATCGCTCGCGCAATTCGAAGGCGTAAGGCGATTTTATGACGTTTTCATCCAAGGCTTTAACGCCAAATTCTCGCAGCGATCAAGATGATGATACAACCTCGCTGACTAAATCTTTTGGGATGCGGTTATTGCTTGTGGACGACGAGCACGCCCACCTGAAACTCCTGGGCGTGATGGTCGAACAGGGCGGGATGCCATGCAAAACTGCTCGGAGCGCCAAAGAGGCTCTCAACCTCCTGCAAATAGAACCCTTCGATGCGGTCATCGCTGATTTAAATATGCCCGGAGTCTCTGGTCTTGAGCTGTTAACGGAGATCAGGCTTCACTACCCCCACTTGGTCTTTTTGATGGCCACCGGAGTAGACGACGTTCAATTTGGCGTTCAAGCGATGCGTCTAGGCGCCGATGATTATCTTGTCAAACCATTACAGCTTGACATGCTCATCTTGAGCCTTGAGCGCGCCTTCCATAAAAAATGGCTGGAACAAAAGGTGGAACATTATCGGCAGAATCTCGAACAGTTGGTCTGCAATCGAACTGTGGAATTGCAAAATGCACTTGGACAGGTCGAGCAAAGCTACGCAGACACTTTGGACGCACTCGGGGCAGCCATCGACCTGCGTGATGGGCAGACTGCCGGACACTCCCGCCGCGTAGCCCTGTGGTCGATCAAGATACTGACAGAGATGCACGGCACCACTCAGCAACTCAAACATCTTGCGATGGGGGCCTGGCTACATGACATCGGGAAACTGGCGATCCCTGACGCAATTCTCTTGAAACCCGGCCCCCTCACTGACGAGGAACGAATGACCATGCAGGGGCACGTCCGGATTGGATATGACTTGGTCAAACGTGTCCTTTTCCTTGCTGACGCCGCAGAAATCATCCTCTCGCACCACGAACGCTGGGACGGCAGCGGTTACCCGCGGGGCCTTAAGGGACATGATATCCCGCTAAACGCGCGAATCTTTGCTGTAGTGGACACTGTTGACGCCATGACGTCGGACCGTCCGTATCGTTCCGCCCACCCGTTCCAAGAAGCTCGGAACCTGATTGAGCGTCAAGCGGGAATTCACTTTGATCCACAGGTGGCCAGTGTGTTCCTGGGCATTTCGACCGGAATCTGGGAAGATATTCGCGAACAAGCCTCGGCGATCAACTTCGGTGCAGCTTTCGCTGGCATACCCCCCGGGATTCCAGGAAACCCTCCCGAGTTTGAAAAACCTCAGACGAAGTGAAAAGGAGCAGCACTAGGGGAATCACCTGGAATTCCGCCGGCAGCGCACGAGAACCTTCCCCCGCGCAGATAGAGGTAATCATGACCAGTGTTCCCACAACGTCATCGAAGAGCAAGACGCAGATTCCGTCTGGTGATCAATCATGAGCCCCACAACCAGTGAGAGATCTCCATCCGGACACAACGTGTCATCCGGGACCCTCTCTACGAATTTTCTCAAGATGGAGCGGCACGAGTGGTGGCTATGGTCGGCTGCCGTATCAGTCACGCTGCTGCTGACCGCTGGCCTGGCTTCCTTTCTACTCCCAGGTTTGGTGGGAATCGAAAGCAATCATTCAACTTTTTTTTCTCTGCCGCAGGTCGTAAGGGGCCTGGTTGGACTCGTTCTAATATTCGATATTTACACGCTCTATCAGCAATTGCAGATCAATAGGATTCGCCGCAAATTGGTCCAGCGCGAAGAGCTATTCAGGCTCATCAGCGAAAATGCAGCTGATTTAATCGCGGTCGTCGACATTCACGGCAACCGAATTTACAACAGCCTTTCCTACGAGAAGGTTCTTGGATATACAGCGGAAGAATTAAGAAGCTCATCTCCCTTTGAACAGATCCATCCGGAAGACAGAGAACGCGTCATAGAGGCAGCTGCGGAAGCCCGTCGCACGGGGGTAGGGCGTCCGTTGGAGTACCGCATTCGCCACAAGGACGGCACATGGCGGGTGATGGAATCCACAGCGAGCGTGATCTGCAATTCCAAAGGCGAGCCCGAAAAAATTGTCATTGTGAATCGCGACATCACCGAGCGGAAGCGCGCGGAGCTGGCTCTCGAGCGATCGGAAACGGGCTTCCGCTCCGTGGTCGAAGATGCGCCCTATGGTATTTTCAAGGCGGATTTGACCGGGAAGCTCCTCATGGTCAATCCCGCCCTCGGAAAAATGCTGGGCTATATGTCGCAGGACGAATTGCTGGCGGTTAACCTCGCAAGCGGCATTTACCGTCATCCAACCGAGCATCAAAAAATAACTGAACTGTTTCTACGAGACCAGCATTTCAAGGGTGTAGAAGTCGAATGGAAGCGGAAAGATGGTGCCTTCATTACCGTGCGGTGCAGCGGCTGGCCGTCAAAAGACGAGAGCAGCGCCTCCATCGAAGTCTATGCTGAAGATGTAACGGACCGGCGGTTGCTGGAGCGGCAGCTCCGCATGGCACAGAAGATGGAGGCGGTCGGGCGGCTGTCGGGAGGAATCGCCCATGATTTCAACAACCTTCTTGGCGTCGTCATCGGTTACATCCAAGTGATAAAGCGCACTCTGGTCCCCGGACAGCCGTCGTTTGAATACGCAGAAGAAATCGAGAAGGCCGGTCAGCGCGCTGTGTCATTGACGCGGCAGCTTTTGGCGTTCAGCCGTCAACAGGTTTTGGAACCGGTCATTTTGAACCTGAATACGCTGGTGTCTGAAATGGAAAAGATGCTGCCCCGTTTAATCGGAGAAGACATACACCTGAGTTTGATTCTCGACCCTCTTATCGGGCAGGTCATAGCGGACCCCGGACAAATCGAACAAGTCGTGATGAATCTGGCCGTAAACGCGCGGGATGCCATGCCGGATGGGGGTGAATTGACAATTCAAACGGCTAACGCGGAACTCGATGCGCTATTTGCCAGAGAGCATCCTGGTTCGCTCCCAGGGATGTACGTAATGCTGGCCGTCGCGGATACTGGCACAGGGATGGACCCTGAAACCCAGGCGCAAATTTTCGAACCGTTCTTTACGACCAAGGGGCGAGACAAAGGAACTGGACTTGGTCTCGCAACTGTTTATGGGGTGGTGAAACAAAGTAATGGCTACATCGCAGTTGAATCGGAGAAAGGAAAGGGCGCCTTATTCAAGGTATACCTACCACGTATCGAACAACCTGTTCCTACTAGAATTGAAGGCAGCCAGACGCCACTGACCGTACATGGATCGGAGACTATCTTGCTGGTGGAAGACGCGGAGCCCCTGCGGCTGTTAGCGGAGTTGTTTCTCAAGGAAAATGGATATCAAGTCCTGACGGCAGCGGACGGAGCTGAGGCTGAGCAGATAGCCGCGCAAACCACCGGCCCCATTCACATGCTCCTTACGGACGTAGTCATGCCCGGGATAAACGGGCGGGTACTCGCGGAGCGACTAGCTCCCCGAAATCCAGAGATGAAGGTGCTCTACATGTCCGGTTACACCGACAGCTTTATCGCCGGCCATGGGGTCCTTGAGGAGGGTATCCACTTATTACATAAACCCTTCACTGAGGAAGCGCTGATGCGCAAAGTCCGAGGGGTACTGGATGCAGGTAAAGAAACGAAAGAAACAGTCAGTCTTAGTGGCTCGGAAACAGCGGGCGGTCGCCGAAATTGAAGTCAGATAGAGCAAAGAGGAGGCAATTGCACCATGGAGAAATTGTTAATCGTTGATGATGAGGAGGCCATGCGCCGTCTTCTGCGAATAAATCTCGCAGATCGCTACGAGATCATCGATTCGGGGAATTCGGAACAAGCCCTTGCCATGGCCATGCAGGGCAAACCAAATGCCATCCTACTCGATCTAAGAATGCCCAACTATTCCGGCTTCGAACTTTGCCGAACATTCAAATCCATGACTTCCACGCAGTTGATACCGATCATCATCATCAGTGGAGAGGGGGGTGCAACGACAAAATTATTTTGCAAGGAGCTCGGGGCATCGGCGTACTTCGAGAAACCAGTTGATTTTGACGCGTTGCGGGCCGGCTTGGTAAAGGTGTTGCGCGCCACCCAGCCCGAGCGCAGAAGTGAAGTGCGGGTTCACTTGCGAGTCATGTTGAAGCTAAAAGGAGCCGATATCAACGAAAAGTCATTCGAGGAAATTAGCACTACGGAAAACGTTTGTAAAAGCGGGTTCTTTTGTGGATGTACGGCAGTACTGGCTGCGGATTCCACGATTGAGGTGTATCTGATCGGCGGAGGAACGAAGTTCGTTGGCAAAGCACGTGTAATCAGGGCCGAGGGGAACGACACCCCGTATCCACGTTATGCGTTCCGATTCATACAGAAAGTAGGCGATTGGATTCTGCAGTAGTGCCCTCATGCCGCTTGGCGAGGCAGTTGATGCACGCCTAGATAGACTCAGCGATATTGAAAAGCCTGATTGTGCTTACGTCGTAACGAGAGTAAGACAGGACGTGATTTAGCTCTTTCCGGAATGGAACACTAGGTAATAATCGCATATTGCCCATGACGCATTATCGTAATGCCACAATCTGAGAAAGTGACGAGCAAGACCAGCCAAGAAATGACTGGGGTTACGAAATACCTAGACTGATGCGTCGCATCATCGATAAGGCCGAAATATTATGTTGGCCAATCCCGCTATATTTAACCGATCTAGTTTATCTTTTGGAACTCCGGCCTGCGCGTTGTGACCTGCGTCACGTCCTGGTTGGCACCTCACATTCATAATCGTTAAATAAGCCGCCTCACTCCAGAGAGGTGATAATCGACGCATTTGAGGCAAAGGTCTCAACGCAAAGAGCCAGGATCACTGAGGAGTTTTTGCGAGCACGGGTTGAAGCCTCAGTTGGGACTGAAAATCACGAATCAGATGCCAGTGGGAGCATAACGATGACGAATCAATGCGAAACGGAACACGAGTTTCAGGGAAGATCGATAACCGAAGTGTATTTGTGGCGAGCGGTGATTTTTGCTGCGATTCAAGAGTGGAGGTTCGGACCGCTGCGACTGAAGCGACAGGCCAAAGACTACCTTTTCCAAGACAATATTGACTTTGCGTTCGTCTGTCAATCGGCCGAAATAGATGTCGGACAACTACGCGCAAGACTTGCGAAGTTGCAAGACCAGACAGGTCCCACCGATTGCCCTATCGCGGCCTGATCGCGCCTAGCACAAATGGGAACGGCAAACGAATTTTCGAGCCGAACGAAATAGTGACAAAGATGGTAGGATATGCCGCGATATCGGGAACTTTCTGTTGCCTGCTTGGTTGAGTCGTATTGGGAGCTGATGAGCGAGGACTATTTCGCCATTCTCAAAGGCGCTGACTTTACAGAGTGGAGCGTTGTTGTGGTTTACTTTTGGTAACCGCTGGCCTTTGGTTGTGGACTGGGTACAACAATTTCAAATTATCGGACCTTCCGCTCAAGAAAACATCCATAGATACGTTAAGTGAAGTGCCTTTTATGTAACTTCCTTAAACAAGTTTCTCTCATTCACGATACATCCCAGTTTATTATGCTTAACACTAATCTGTGATGCTACGGTTGGCGCGTCCATTGACTGGCTGAATGGGAAGCAATTTTAAATCAGCCTAGGCCGAAAACCGATCGCTCTCTGGGCCGGATCGATTTGCATCTTGACCCTGGGAAACAAAACAGGTGTGTTGCCGGTTGAAGTGCTAATGAGTTCTGGTTCTGACGCAGGAAATTACGTCAGCAAGTGTCTCCGGCAAACGTCCTCTAGAAGTTCTTGGCCTTGAAGATGACTTTGCGGATTTTGAGCTATGGATGAGTGCGCTTGCGAAGGCGGAGATGTAGTCCCGCTCCGATCCGGCGAAGACGCTGAAGGAGTTTACTGAAAAGCCCGCGGCCCAACCTTACGACGTTACCCTGCCGGGCCGGTTTTTTCCCCGATCCCGCATGAAACCGATGGGAGTAAAGTTGATCAAAAACGTCCATGAAAGGATCCTTGGACTGGCATGAGAGGAACTTCATCAGTTTCGCGGATGGTCCGATACTATGGACTCGCATTAGTTTTTGTTGCAGCTGCGCTTGGTCTATCGCTGCTGCTTCAACCCTTCGTTCCACAAGGTTTTGTTTATCTCTTCTTGACGGCCGTAGTGACCAGCGCCTGGTTTGGCAAAAGTGGGCCTGGATTGTTCGCCGTGGTTCTGGCGTCGCTGACTTTGGATTACTTCTTCTTACTTCCGCTTCATACCCTGGGAATCAGCTGGGAAGCCTGGCCGTATTTCTTTCCGTTCTTGCTGAGTGCCCTTGCCGCCGCCTGGATGAGCTCTACGATTAAGCGCGCAGCGGAGAAGTCCCGCTTACAAAGCACGGCTTTTAACGCGGCGTCGAGCGCGATTGTAATAACCGATGCTCATGGCACGATTCAATGGGTTAATCCCGCGTTTACCAAGCTCACTGGTTACCCGCTGGAAGAAGCGGTCGGTCAGAATCCGCGCATTTTGAAATCTGGCCGCCAGGACGAAGCCTTTTACCAGAATCTTTGGAACACGATTCTTGCAGGAAAGATATGGTCTGGTGAAATCACAAATCTCAAAAAGGACGGGGAGTCTTATATTGAAGAGATGACCATTGCTCCCGTTCGTTCTGAACACGGCGAGATCACCAATTTCGTAGCGATCAAACAAGATCTTTCAGAGCGCAAGCAAGCCGAATTAAAACTGTATGCAAGCGAAGAGCAATTCCGACAGCTGGCCGAAAACATCCATGAGGTTTTTTTTGTCGTGGAACCAGATCCAGTCCAGATTGTTTTCCTCAGCCCAGCTTACGAAGAAGTCTGGGGAAGACCGCGACGGGAAGCATATGACCGGCCAGCTGCATGGATTGAGTCTGTCCACCCTGCTGACCGCGAAGAGGTTGGGCGCTTCTTTGGAGTCACCGTGCGGGGCGTTCAGTCCGAGATGGCATACCGCATCATCCGCCCCGACGGCTCACTTCGCTGGATCGAGGCGCGCAGTTTTCCAGTACGTGACGCAGCAGGCAAGCTCATCCGGATTGTCGGAATTGCTGAAGATACAACGGATCGCAGGGCTACCCATGAAAAACTAAAGCTCGCATTAGAGGAATTGAAAGAACAGACCCAAGACACTGCCAAACTTGCGGAACTGGTGGACGCTCTGCAATCGTGCAACAGCACTGATGAAGCCTTCAAGATCATCGGAGTTACTTTACAAAATATGCTGCCGTCCACGGCAGGGGCATTGTATATCACCAGTCCTTCGCGCAACGTCGTGGAAATGGTCGCCAACTGGGGTGAAGTTCGCGACTTTGAAAAGGCATTTTCCCCGGATGACTGCTGGGCGCTTCGACGTGGCAGGGCACATCGGGTGAAGGATTCGGGTTCGCCACTGCGGTGCGCCCACGCAAGCAAATCTCTTGCAAATAGCTATGTATGTCTGCCGCTGGCGGCACAAGGTGAAACGTTGGGCATGCTTCACATTGAGAATCATTCCGAGCCTGCCGGCCCTGCGGCGGAATCCGGATACGACCCCGTGCAGATTCTGGAGCGACAAGCAACCGCCATAGGCGAGCGCATCTCTTTGGCGCTCGCGAATCTACGACTTCGCGAGGTTCTTCGGGGCCAATCCATCCGGGATCCACTGACGGGGCTTTTCAATCGCCGCTTCATGGAGGAGTCCTTGGATCGTGAGCTGCGACGAGCAGTACGAGGTAAGCTTCCGGTGGCCTTAATGATGGTGGATATTGATCATTTCAAGCGCTTCAACGACACGTTCGGGCATCAAGCCGGAGACGCACTTTTGCGTGCTTTGGGAAACCTTCTGAAAGAGACTACTCGCGGCCAGGATGTGGTTTGCCGATACGGTGGAGAGGAATTCGCATTTGTTCTCGCGGGTGCATCCCTTGAACCTGCCCGGAAGCGAGCGGAATTGCTGCGGGAAGAAATGAAACAGTTAAACGTACGGCATGGCGGGCAACTGTTAGGAGCGGTGACAATCTCAATTGGGATCGCCGCATTCCCTGATGATGGCGATACTGCCGAGCAGTTGCTGAAAGCTGCCGACGATGCCCTATATCGGGCCAAGGAAGAAGGGCGCGACCGAATTGTCGTCGCGTGAAGTTTCAGAAGTTCTATTCAACGATTTGGCAGCTCGGATTTCTCATCGGGATTAGGGAAAATTGGTTGAATGGAAGTAGAAAAAGGCTGCGCTCTCGAGGATAACTGCGTTGATCAGGACGGTGTGATGCAGAGTGGAGATGGCCTTTTCCATGACGGAGCGTAACCAGAGCGCGTTTTCGTGTGAAGCATATTTTTCGCGGCGAGTGGTGGCACAGTTCGAGGGGGGCCAGATGACCACGGACGGGCCGTTGCTGTTGCGCGAAGCGCATCGCAAGACCGGCTTGCCGAAAGACGTGGCGGGATGTTTTACCGACGCGCGCGATCCCAGCGGGTCGAGCATTAGCTGGGCGAGATGCTGGCGGGCAAGAGCACGCTAGTCCGGTTGGAACTTACTCCGGGGTGATCGCCTCTGCAAGATTCCATGCCAATCAATTGCACCTCTAAATTCGCGGTGGAGGCCAGCAGTTGCGTGCTAGAACATTTCTTGCGGATCACCGCCTGCCAGTCGAATCCAATCCCACCAAACGAAACACTGGCTTAACCAAATCGATGCTGAGCATGTGTAGTTTCATGGTTTGCCTCCTTCCGCGCAGTCTGCGCGGTTACAAAATTCATGCGCCGGACCATCTCGTTATGTGGGAATCCTGATAAATCTTATCGGAATATGGCCTAGGGTGCCCCTGACCTGATGGAGTTTTTGTACCACGGCGTGTGAGAGAGTTTATGTACTGATCGCTCTCGCGAAGGTCTTGGATGGCTCGTTCGCGTTCATCGCGGGTTGTTTTTTCTTCTAAAGCTCGGCGGACGCCTAATGGCAAGCGGATCAGGCGGTCCTTAAAGATGTAGTCGGCTACGCCCTCCCTGATAAGATCGACTGCAGCTTCTTGTCCCAGTGTGCCGGTCACTAAAATTAAGGAAATATCCCTTCCGCTCTTCTTGAGCAAGTGAAAAACCTCTACACCGCTCCAGGTCGGAATGCGGAAGTCGGACAATATCAGGTCGTAGTCGTAAGATTGGAGCCTTGCAGCGAAACCTTCTTCCGTGTCAACTGCGTCTGCATGAAGGTCGAACCCTGCTTTTTTCAGTTCCTGAGTGCAAAGCTCAACGTCCCGCGGATTGTCTTCGAGAATAAGAACACGCAAGGGCATCGAGATGGAATGCCCACCTGAATTGGAGGCCGTTCGATCGCGAATACCTTTATCCGCCTGTTTCGCTCAAGTCATTTTTTGGCAAATGCATTGGGTGGCGGCGACTGATTCACCACCAACCAGTAGAGTCCTAACTGCTTTACTGTGTCCCGGAACTGGTTGAAATCCACTGGCTTCTGAATATAGCTATTGACACCCAACTTATAGCTGTCCACTAGGTCCCGATCCTCCTTTGAGGATGTGAGTATGGCCACCGGGATTGCCTGCGTGTGCATGTCATTCTTAATCGACCGCAATACTTCCAATCCGTCGATCTTGGGAAGTTTCAAATCGAGGACCACGAGTTTCGGCGGGTGATCGAAAGAACGATGGCTGTAAGCTCCCCGACAGAATAGGAAATCGAGAGCTTCCTCGCCATCGCGAGCGACGTGAATACGGTTACACAGGTTTTCCTTTCGGAGCGCGAGTAGAGTCAACTCCACGTCCTTCGGATTGTCTTCAACCAGGAGTATTTCGGGTTCGTCTGACATCACTGTGAACCTCCATCGGTGCAGGGGGCAGGCGCGTTCGTCCCTAACGTGAAATAAAACGTGGCTCCCGTATTAAGTTCCGCCTCTGCCCAGATCCGTCCTCCATGCTTCTGGACGATGCGCTGGACCGTGGCCAAACCTACCCCCGTCCCTTCAAAGTCTTCCTGACGGTGTAGGCGCTGAAACACTCCGAACAGCTTGTCGCTGTACTTCATGCTAAAGCCAACGCCATTGTCGCGGACGTAGGTCACTGTCTGGCCGGCAATAAGTTTCTGACCTACCTCGATGACCGCGTGCGGGCGAGTGCGTGTGAATTTGATGGCGTTCGAGAGTAAGTTGACAAAAACCTGTTTCACTAGGACAGGGTCGCACTCGACAAACGGCAAACCGGCTATCTTCCACTCAATTTCCCGGTCCTTTACTTCCGACTTGAGATTCTTCACTGCTTCATCGACCAACGAACTCAGCCCGGACACTTGCAGGTTCAGTTCTTTGCGGGCCACACGGGAAAGATTTAGCAAATCGTCGACCATTTCACCCATGTTGCGTGTGCTGTCCTGAATGGATTCCAGGTAATGCCCCGCGCCTTCGTCTAGGGAAGCGCCCAGTTGTTCAGCTAGAAGCTTGGAATAGCCATCAATGTGGCGGAGAGGGGCGCGAAGATCGTGAGCGACAGAATAGGCGAATGCCTCGAGCTCTTTGTTGGCCGCTGCCAGTTCGGCAGTGCGCTCCGTTACCCGGCGTTCCAGCTCCACGTTCAATTTCTTAACCTCTTCGGTTTTCTTGCGTTCTGTGATGTCGCGGATCGCGCTGGAAACTAGCACGCCCTCCTCGGTCTCTAGCGGGCTGAGGCTGATTTCGACCTGGAACTCGGTGCCGTCCTTTCGTAAGCCAAACAATTCCAGGGCCGCACCCATCGGGCGCACTCGAGGATCAGCAAAAAAACCGGTACGATGGCCGGGATGTTTCCCTCGGAAGCGTTCGGGAATCAAGATCTCTATGGATTGATGTAGTAATTCCACTCGCTTATAGCCAAAGAGCTTCTCAGTCTGCGCATTTACCAGCACAATTGTGCCTTGCTGGTTGACCACCACCATTGCGTCCGGTGCGGCCTCAAGCAAACCCCGAAATTTGTCCTCGGCTCGTTTGCGCCGCGTGTCATCGCGCGAAACCTTCGCAAATCCAAGCAGCTTTCCGGACCCGTCGCGCAGAGCCGAAATGACAACATTGGCCCAAAACCGCGAGCCGTCCTTTCTTACTCGCCATCCTTCGTCTTCGAACCGACCACTCGCGGCCGCGCTCTCCAGTTCCCTGGTAGGTTTCCCGGATTCGATATCTTCACTTGGATAGAAGCAGGAGAAATGACGACCGAGAATTTCCTCGGAGCAGTAACCCTTAATCCGCTCTGCTCCGGTGTTCCAGCTAACGACCTGCCCTGCTGGGTCCAACATGAAAATGGCATAGTCCTTCACACCATTTACCAGCAGACGGAATAGTTCCTCAGTGCCGTGCAACTCCCCTAATGTTTCCTCGGTTCTCTTAGCGTTTTTCGAGCCAGTAGCTTGCGACCCAGTATCGGGATCGGCGCGTCGCTCTTTCGTGTCATGTCCGTGTGTGAGTGTTTTCATCCGATTCAAGATTCCAAGAACTTAAGCGCTCAGGATTCAGAAAAAAAAGAGGAGGGGGATCAAGCGCTCCCGCAAAAATCTATACTCATATCTTATGCAACGATTGTTATCCAAACTGGTGAGGCTGCGGGAGAAATGAACTAAAGATGTTCACTAATGGTATACGCCAGACACTTTCCCGCCGAGGAGCTCGTTTCTGCTGGAGGTTCCCGGGCCCGCAGTTCGCGGGGCGGCGCCCGTCGCTTCGCGCTGCCCCACTATAATCCTGGCTTCTACTCACGAAGTGGACTTCGACATGGCTCTCTCGATTAATTGTACTTGTGGGCTCATATCCGGCCAAGTCCGGCGTTCTCAATGGGTCGTTGCAACGCCTAGTCAAAGCCTTCTTGTAAGAGCCTAGGAACCTGATTCTGTTAGCCAGCATCAATATCAAACAAAACAAAAGCCCTGCTTAGGTTCTGATTGAACGGTGCCATCCTGATTGATGCTCGATGAAAAATTCTGTTAGATCAAATGGTTATAGGGTGTCGCATCGACCAGTTGAGCTGGCAGGGATTACGGGAAACTGGCTTCTTACCGCGACCCGGTCAGGGCAGCCCCATTCCTATACCAGCCGCAAGCACGATCCTACCTGAAGGGGATTGTGCGCCGAAACTTCACTGCAACGTCTTCGTCAACGCTCATGTCCGCCCTAGCTATCTTATTGCGTTCCATTTCATTCCGAAGTGCAGCCGCACGTTCCGCCGATAATCCACACATCATAAAATGCGCCTCCACTGCTTCACGGTCCTTGGCTTGAACTGGGCATGCTTTCCCCAAACGCACGCTTGGAAGCGCGAGGCCTGTGTGACCCAAGTTGACAAGAAAGCGAGGGCAGCTTAAACTATTTATCCTCAACACTTTGGTGAGCGTAGCTCAGCTGGTAGAGCATCGGTCTGTGGCACCGAGGGTCGCGGGTTCAAACCCCGTCGCTCACCCCAACTTTCCGTTTAGGCCCCAAAAGTCGCAACCTCTGTTTGCGCGCAGCATGCACCACCAGCGATTTGCTCCTGTCAGCCCGGGATATGCGGGCCACCATTCTTACTCGACTTCAACGAAATGGAATTCGGCGAACTGGTTATGAAAACTGATCCCACCGATGCCGCCGGTCGGTGCGATTTTGCAAGGATCTACATTTTCGGCGGCGTGGCGGTTGACGTACGCGTTTCCCAAGAACTCGAGTCCAGCGTGAACATGGCCAAGGGCGTCAGAACTAGATACACAGTCGGCAATACAAAGGCCATTGGAAGGAACCAGAGCGGATGAACTCTTTCATTCCGTGGCCATTTTCGAGTGCCTGCCCAATACAACGCTCCGAGAAGCGCCAGCACAAATAAGTGGAACGCCGCGAGCGGGAAAAACATCCCGTTGGCCAGCGACTGAACGATGAGCAGTGGATATCCCACAAGCATCGCGAAGATGGAAGCGTAGTTTAGTGCGACGATGGGATGCAGTTTCCAGCTGTGGCTCAACGCACACAGGAAATCAATGAGCACCGACCGGCGCCAGCGCAACTGTTGTGACCAATACTTGCGAAAAGTATTCGGAACAAAGGTCCAAGAGTTGGCGTTATGCGTCATAAACGTTTCGTGCCCCGCTTTGATTACTTGTCTGGTGAGGTAGCGGTCTTCGCCATACTTGATCGGAACCCCCAGGACATTGCGGTCTTCGAGCACCGCCTCCAGGTCAATCAGAATCGACCGGCGATAAGCCGTCAGGCAGCCCGAGAGGCACAGGACCGAGTGAAACGCCAGCTCGACATTCTTGAAATACTCATAGGCAAAATAATATTTGATTGCCTGTAGGCGCGTGAGCCAGTTCTCGGAAGCGTTGCGAGCGCGGACTCTGCCGCCAACAGCGCCAACAGCTGGGTCGGCGAAACCTTTCACTAGGCTGCCGATGGCAGCAGGCTCCAGGACAACGTCTGAATCCACGGAGACGATAATTTCGTCGGTTGTTCTGCGCACGGCATTCAAAATGCCGATCCGCTTCCCAACATTGATTTGATTCTTCAGGATCTTGACGCGTCCAGGGGCGCGCCCGGCAGCAGCGCAAGCCCACTGCAAGCTGTTGTCCGAGGAGCAATCATCGACAACAATGATTTGAAGTTTTTGTGGAGGATAATCTTGATTAAGAATGCTGCGTATCGTTTCCGCGACGTCTCTGCCCTCGTTGTACATCGGGACAATTACGGTGACATGCGGCTCATAATCGGAGGCAGGCGTATCGAACTGCTTGCGGCAAATCCTTCGTAGCAAGTTGCCGAGGATATAGCGATTGAAAAAGACCAGGAATACGAAAAGCGATGCGGTCAGCACCAACATGGAATTATTCCGTCCGATTTTTGTCGCAGGCAAAGGCACCGCTCTGCGGCTGTACGAATAATTGGAATTCAAACCGCGCGTTATCGGAGCGCAATCCGACTGGCCCATTGAAGTGCATGGCGTCTTCGGAGATGTTCCCTTTCCATGCCAAGGCGCTGTCCACGTAGACTTCGAGCGACCTCCCTTCCAGGGCGCCCCGTATCGAGTGCTCGCTGCCCTCCTCGACCTTGGGAATCGGGGCTTGCAGCGTTCCTTTCATATTCGTATAACCTGAATTTCCGCACTCCGCGTGGCTGTGCTGGCCAGGGTTGTTCTTGACGGAAACGACTAACTTCGAAACCGGGCCGATTCGCCACATCACATAAACGACGTTGCAGTCATCCTGCGCCTTGAGCTTAAGACCAATTTGTGTCCGCTCCTCACCGGACCGGAGCAGGGAGTGTTCAAGCGTCTCTCCGAGATAGCGAAATCGGAGTTCCACTTCAGGGTTGCTGGCCAAACCCAGTACGGCCCGCATCTTGGTGGAGTCGACCTTCAGCCACTGGTTTTCCAAGCGAGCGATGCGTCCTTCCGTGATGCAGAGTTGGTCAGCAGCGTTGCTCACCGGTCTTCCCGACGACATGAGCAGGCTGCACGATAGGCAACAGCAAAGTAGGAACGGCCAATGCACACCGCCATTCATGGTGATACCTTCCCCGCTACAACCGCCAAATCCCTCAAATGTGCCACAAGAAATGCGTGTTCGGCTTTGACTTTTATATAGTCAAACCAAACATAGTCCTCATAGGATTGTGCCCTTTCATCGCCCACCTTGCGTACGGATTCCAATCGCTGTTCCAAGTCGTCTAACAGAATATCGTTCTCGCGGAGCCGTTCCGCCTCAGCGGCTTGGATGGCGCGAAAATGCTGAAGAAGTACGGAGGTACGCTGGGATGCTCCCGTCGGGTCCTCTTGAATCCAATGTCTGAAACCTTCACTTGCGCGCCGTTCGGCACTCCCTTGCCAGAGTCGGCCCAAATTGAAACTGAGCGTAACGGTGGCAAAATAGGGACTCTCTTGGGGTGCGTTGAAGACTCGCTCGACCCCGCCGCGCACGCTGATATCCCACGCGCCCGCTTCTCGAGCTTTCCCCTCCTCAATCTCCTTGCGCGTCAACAGGTCCTCTTGTCTCTTCAGCAACTCAGGAAGAGAGAATGCTGCCAGTGATTCACTCTTGGCAGCCTTGCCCAAATCACTGTCCGTTTGTTCGAGGATCTGCATTAATTCATCGCGACGAAGCTGCATTCCGTGATATTCCTGGGTAGTGGACACATGAGCCTCGAGAAGTCTTGAGGTGCGCGAGAGAATCTCTTTCGTGTGCTCCAAGCCTTCCCGCAGGACTTCCTCGCGGGCCTCCAGCGCGTTGGAGGTGAAAGCGTCCCAATTGTCCTGAAGGAAGGCTTCCAGGCCAGCGGTAACCTTGTATTGCTCGCAATCGGCTCGCGCCACTTGTTTCAGTGCCAACCCGCGCTGGACATTTCCGAGGCTGTAGGATCCACCACCGAAAACACGGTTACGGTTAGCGATCGTCGTAATGGGTGATAAAGTCGACGGGAGCAGCTCCGCCGAAGCATTGCCTACTGCGGCGAAGACTTCTGGACTTAGGAGAGGTGCCGCCTGGGACGCAGCAACCCCCGAAGCGTATTCGCAATAGCTGGCCGCAGCAGGCGGGTCCAGGTATGGCGAAGGGCTGATCTCCGGAGTGACGAACCCCGCGATGGTCTGAGCCGAAAGTGGCATGGTCAGGCCGAACGAAATGCACAACCAGATCAAATACTTTTTCATAGGTCGCCCCCTTCGATTCAAGTGCTAGAAAAGCAGCGGTGCCTTTTCCAGGAAGAGAACTTGCCTTTGATCCCATTTTGAGTCCAGAAACTCGACTCGCACTAGCAAACCACGTACCTCCTTATTGAAGAAGGGATGCTTGTCGACGACTTCACCATCGAGAATCTCGGCAACTTGACCGACTCGCCTGCAATATAGAATCCCGACAGAGCAACCATATATCGCACCGCCGGGACTGATATGCCGGGCGTTACTGTAGGGGACAAAGGCGACCGTCAGCTTTTGGTCCGCCGCTTTCAGATAAGGAAAGTTCTGAAGACTGAGGAGCAGCCGATCCTGGCGCGAAATGGCCCCTTGAATCATGGAAATTTCCTGGGAAAGGGCTGCGACTAAATCCTTTGCGGACGCCTGATCAAGGCGCGAATTGTCAAGTTGCCGCTTGGCTTGCAGGACGTCAGAGCTCAGACCCTGGCCGTTGACCCCTGTATCGAGAAGGCTGCTGTAGGAGTCGATCTCGCGTCGCAGAAAATCTTTCTCTCCGTCGATCTCGGCGGAACTGCGCTTCAGCGAAAGGGCAGACGCTCCGAATTGGGCAATCTGAGCTTTGCGGGTGATCCATTCGTCCTCGCTAATGAGGTGCGCTTTGTAAAGCTTCTCAGCCTCCGTGAGAGCGCCCGACGAAAAAGATTTGTCCGCCTCCGCGATTTGCGGAACTTCCGACTGAAAAGAGCGATCCACTTCCTGCACCGTCTGCAGTTTTTGAAGATTGTCACTCACTACTTGCTGCGCGGTTTTCTTGACTTCATCCTGGAATTGGCCGCTGTCGTTCGCCTTCCGCCTGGCGTCGCGGAGCTTCACCATGAGCTCGAGTCTGTCCGTGGCCAATTGTTCCCGCACCAGAATGCCTTGGGCCAATTGTCCATTGAGCTGGAGCACCTGGGCGTCCGTGGGAGAGACAATCCTCGGCTCCATCCAGCTCGTGCTGACAAAGTAGAAGAGCGTCAAGAGGAGATATGACGCCAATCCAATCAAAATCGCTGTGAGTACAGCCACGCTGATCAGCCTATACAATGGCACCAACACTGTCCCCGCCAAGTTTACGGCCAGTGGCCGCGCCAAAGTTCGTGGCGGCTGGTACTCGATCTCCTCAACTTTTACCTCGGGAATTAAGGAATCTTCGGGGAGAATCTTCGAACCGACAATTTCACCTGTGGACAAGGCACCCTCCGAGTGCCAGCGGCTGGGCTGTTTCTTGGCACGACTAAAATGTCCGGCGCCCGCCGGGATTGCAAACTTGATAGCACAGGAGACCTGTGAATTTGAAGCGGGGATAGCCAAGAAAATGCTGTAGTACAGGACTGCTAGTACTTCCATCTCTAGTATAGGACTCCCGGGGTCGAACCCTCCTCCCAGTTGGCGTACCGAGGCAACTTCTCAAACCGGACGCGTACTTACAGTCGTCGTGGGACCGCTTCGAAATCGATCGCCCGACCATGCCCGTGACTGTCGAGGTGAGCCGGATATCCGCTTGTAATTCTTGTACTTCGTGCTTCTGTAGCCCAAATTATTATCGATGCTGGGCCAAAAATGCCGGCCCAAATTGCCCGCCTTCTCACTCCAAATAAAGGACAAATGAAAAACGGCTTGACTGGAGGAGATGTCGGGCATACGGTCCCCGTAGATTTTTTAAGATTTGAAACTCGCATTTCGGGACGTGCGCTGGGCAAGGTGATCCGGAGAAAAAAATCATGATGGGTCAGATTTCAACAGTACAGGAGCAAGGACTCGATCTTCGAACAGGCGAACGGGGACCATCGCGCCGGAAAGTCCTCGGGATCTTAACCGCGGTTGGAGCGGGGATGGCGTTGTCTCCGCGCTTGTTCGCACAAAGTGCTACGGGCGGGCCTCGGATTATTGACACCCACCACCACATCTTCCCTCCCGCATTTACGGCCAGGAACTTGAAGCGGATGACGGATGACTCGCCGACTTTTCCCGGTTCTTTCTATACAAATTGGACGCCGCGCTACTCCCTGGAGCAGATGGATCAGAACGGCGTCGCCACCGCCATTGGGTCGATGACCAGCCCGGGCGTTTGGTTCGGAAACAATGAGGAAGGGCGCAAGAATGCGCGCGATTGCAACGAATACGGCGCCAAAATGGCGCAGGATTATCCGGGACGCTTCGGGATGTGGGGCACGATTCCCTTGCCCGATACGGACGGGAGCCTGCGCGAAATTGAGTATATTTATGACTCGCTGAAGCTCGACGGCATTGGTCTGTTGACGAGTTACGACGATGGAAAATTGCTCGGCCATCCCAACTTTGCTCCGGTCCTCGAGGAACTCAATCGGCGCAAAGCTGTGATCTTCGTTCACCCGACCGTTTCGTGCTGCGCAATGCCCATCGCTCATGTAAATCGAGTGGCAATTGATTATCCCACCGATACGACGCGAACGATTACGGACCTGATTTACAGCGGATCGCTCATGCGCTTCCCGAACATCCGCTGGATTTTTTCGCACGGGGGAGGAACTCTGCTGATGCTCACGCCTCGCCTCGCCGGCGGCGGTTTGACGCCGGAAGAGAAGGCCGCGACAATCCCCAACGGGTTTGAACACGAACTGCAAAAGCTGTATTACGACATCGCCAGCGTCGCGCTAAGCCCCATCCCCATGGCCGCCGTGCTCAAGGGGATTCCCAAAGAACATCTTTTGTTTGGATCGGATATACCGTTTTTTACCATTGAACGAATCGCTGCGGCCGTGGGCAAATTCGATGTTTCCGCCGTGGACCTTCGCAAGATCCAGCGCGAGAATGCGCTCCAATTGCTGCCGCGATTGAGGGCTTAGGAAAGCGAGTGGGGCGGGCTTCTGCCTGTCTGCTTTTCGTTGCGCCGTGCAAAATCTAAACCAGACAGGCCGAAGCCTATCCTACGGGGCTACTGAGACTGTTCGTAGACTCGCATCACTTCGCCCGCGATGTTGTTGGGGTTCGGCCAGTCCGGATTCTTGGCTTTCAGTTCTGCCGTGATGGTCTTCCCGGCATCTTCAGCCGACACGCCTTGCTTCTTGAGTTCCAACGCGCGCGCTTGCAGGGCCAAAAAGTAAGCGCGCTCTGTTCCGATCTGAGAAGCGTCCACCACCGGCGCGCCGTGATCGGGGACGATGAACTTCGGATGCAGTGCCTCCACATTGTCCAGATTGGCGAGCCATCCTTTCAGGCTGGCGTCCGTGTTCGGCATAATGGGAAAAATATCTTTTTGGACGATGTCACCGGGGATCAGGACGCTGTCTTCCTCGACAAAAATCAGTTCGTCTCCTTTAGTATGAGCCGCCCCGACATAAAACAGGCGGGCGGTCACGCCGCCGAGATCGAGTTTCGCTTCGCGGTCGAAGAGGACATCCGGCGTGCGAAACTTCACGTTCTGGAGCAAGTCAAGGTTTTGCGCCGACATTTTCCGGAACGCTTCCATGTGGGCGCCCACGCCCTTGTTCATCTCTTCCTGTTGCACGGTGTTTCGTATGATGATCGTGTTTGCCGGGAACGCCTGTTCGCCGGTCGTGTGTTCGGAATGGTAGTGTGTGGTGGTGAGGTAAAGGATCGGACCTTTGGCGAGCTTTTCCTCCGCGTGCATCACGGTAACGCCGTTGCGTTCGCCGAGTCCGGTGTCAACCACCAGCGTCGCGCGGCTCCCGATCACGTAGGCGACATTCGGAAAACCTTCCAACACATACACGTGATCGGACACACGCTTCAGGTTGTCTTCTGATAACAGCGGCTGCTTGAGCTGGGCCCATGAGATTGCGGGGGCAAAAAGCGCTCCCGTGACCACCAGCAAAAATCCAAAGCGTGCGCGCGACCGTGAATTCAAAATCGACATCGTATGTCTCCCTATCATTTCCGGAAGCCGGAGTCTCGCTTGTCCTGATGCAACGGGCCGGCGATTTTGCGTTGCGTTGAGAACAGAAAAATCGCCGGCGGGACGCCGGCGCCACGAAAACCTTACGGCCCCGCATCGGGCCTCTGACCCTACAGGCGGGGCACAACCAGGTGGAAAAGTTTCAAGGGTTCCGTGCCCGATTGCTTGATCGCTACGGACTCCGATGGCCCGACGTACACGCCCGAACCTTTTCGCACGTTGTGATCCTTGGAATCCAGGGTGATGGTGGCCTCGCCTTGCATCAGGTAGACCAGCTGATGCGTGTTCTTATCCGAACGCACATCCAGCTTTTCGCCCGCATGGAGCCAGCGGAGGGAGCCCACTACATTCTCAGCGCCGCAAAGTTGTTTATTCAAAATTTCCGCAAACTCGCCTGAGCCGGAAAGCTTGGTGTGCGAAATCTTATTCGTATCGATAAACGTCAGCGACATTATGGGTCAATCCTCTCGAATTCTTGCAAGTCTATTCAGCGTCCAGCCATATTTATAATTTTTGAAAAGCAATCCCGGCCCGCAAAGGCGTCAGCTTTGATACCAGACCCCGCCGTCCACGCGGTCCCACTTCAGGTCATCCGGAGTCCCTTCGAGTATGGTGGTTTGAAATCGGTTGGGCGCCTGGAATTCAAAGTAAAAGAGCGGTTCGAGCGCTCGCAGGCGGTGCTTTTCCTCCGCGGGAATGAAGACCATCGTGCCGGGGCCGATCTCACGGGTTCCTTCCTCCGTCTGCACGGTGGCTTTGCCTTCCATGATGAAATAAAAATGCTCGCAATTTTTGTGCAGGTGATAGGGAGACGCCGCGCCCTGCTTGTAATGCATGATCCCCGCCAGCATGTCGTCGATCTTGGTGAGTTCCTTGTTGACGAAGAAAACGCGCTCGCGGCCATTGGACAGCAGCCTGGGCAGCTGATCTTCGTTAAAAATGTATGCCATTTCCGGGCCTCCCCATCGAATCGGCGGATCACGGGCATGCCGGTCTGAATGCAAACGGCATTAACGCCGGGATGCATCCTCCCCGCTTTCCAGCGATCGAATGGATACATGCTAGCAGTTTTTGCGGGGCACTTCCAGAAATGCGAGCCCATCGCACAGATTCAAATCCCGCGCCGCTCTGCGCCCGTGGGCGAAATTATTTTTTGGGCAGGCCAAACACTGTCACGGTCGGGTTCCCCCCAACGATTTCCGGGATCGTTTCGTGTCGGAGGACGCCGCCATCGCCGGAAGTGACGGCAACATACTGCACGTTGTGCGTCGAATAGGTGATGACGCCGCCCTGGACGCTGTCGCCCAAATCATAGTGCAGGAGAACTTTGCCCGACTGGGCGTCGACTGCGTCGAAAAAGCCGCCAACTTCGCCGGTAAAAACGAGATTGGAAGCCGTGATGGCAACCCCGGCGACGAGCAGCGTCGGCGATTCGTACCGCCAGAGTTCCTTGCCGGTCGCGGCGTCAAACGCCGTCAAACGGCCGCGGCCCTCGGCGAAATCACCGTGCGTAATCGGGCCACCGAAATAACTTTTTTCTCCCGTATTGGCCTTCTCGATGCTCGGCGGATCCTTGTCCTTCTGATTCATGGAGCAGTAAAGGTCGTCGCTGGGCACCACCAGCAGGCTGAGTTTGGGACTATAAGCCGCGCTGTTCCACTCATCGCCTCCCAAAATTCCCGGGCAGACTTTGATCGGAGTGTTGCTGAGAGGGGCCTCCGAGTTCAGTTGCGTCGTGAAGGGAACGCTATAGACAATCTTATGAGTCTCGCCATCGACCACGCGGAGAACGCCGTCTTTACCGGACGAAGCGATCATCGTGCGCGAATTCACTTTAAAAATCGGATTGACATGCGTGATGTCATAGTCGTCTACGTCGTGGGGAATGAACTGGTTATACCAAAGCAGGCGGCCTGTCTTCGCATCCAGCGCGATCATGGAATTCGTGTACAGGTTGGCGCCGGGGCGGGCATCGTCCCAGAAATCAGGGGCTGGATTACCGCCCGCGACATACAGGATGCCCTTCTCGCTGTCGTATGACTGCGGAGTCCATAAGGCGCCGCCGGCGTGCTTGCGTGCTTCTGGATCCGGCCCCCAGGTGTCGGCGCCCGCTTCGCCATCCTTGGGGATAATATTGAATTTCCAGATCTGTTCCCCGTTGCTCAATTTGAATGCGCCAATCCATCCGCTGCCCGCCCTTTCCGAACCGGCGGGTCCAATATAAACCGTGTCACTGGTCACGAGGGCCGGCATGCTGATGAAGTAGCCCGCCTTGGGATCCGCAATTTGTTTGGCCCAGAGAAGCTTCCCACTCTCGGCATCCAGCGAAATTAGATAATCATCTCCGGTGCCGCGGATAATTTTCCCATTGGCGAGCGAGGCACCGCGGTGAGGATGTACGGAGTCCGTATCACGGGGTATCCACTGATAGGACCACAACACGTGACAGTCGGCTGCGTCGATGGCGACAGTGTAATGGTCGGTGGTGGCGTAAAGAACACCCGCGGAAACAATAGGCGCCGATTCGGAAGGGACTTTTTCGGGGAAGGTGTAGGAGCAAACCTTGGCGAGTTGCTTCACATTGCCCGGCGTAATCTGATTCAGCGGGCTGTATCGCGTTCCGTTGAAATCGTGATCCGCGTAAGTCCAATCCCCGTTTTCCGCCTGGGGAGGAGGCGCGGCAAGAGTTCTTCCGCCGAAGCCGAGAATGGTTCCGAAGGAAATCGCCAGCGCCACAACGAAAAAAGAAGATGCTGCAATCGACCGGACGGTCACTGCTCGAAGGTGAAAAACGCTGTTCCGCATTTTATTTATCCTCTATCGAAAATCGGAAGCACGGGTGTACCCGCTTCGGCCACTTTCTTTCGATTGCGGTCGTTTGTCAAGCACTGCCGCGATTTTCATACCGCCTGCGTCTCGCTTGTCCTGATGCAAGAGGGGCCGGGGATTTTTGCCACCGCCGCGCATCGCAAAACCGCCGGCGAGACGCCGGCGTCACAACGGCAATTTGATATTTGGAATTGGGCGCATATAATGCCTCAGGACTTCTTGAAGTAATCTCGCACCTGCCCTGAAAATGCAGAGGAAGAAGGGGTGAAATCCATGGATGAATCAAACGAACCAAAGAATTCGGATCCGAAAGCGCTCGTGGACCGGCGCGACTTTCTGGGCGGCGCGACCGTGCTGGCGGGCACGTCGCTGCTCGGACTCGGTGCCGCGGCTCGAGCCGACGCTGCCGAAGGAGTGGCCGACCGAATGCCGCCGATCCCACAGGAAAAATGGACGGACGCGCAAAAGAAAGCTGCCGAGGAAATAACTTCGGGGCCGCGCAAGGAGCTCGTGGGGCCGTTCATCCCGCTGCTTCGAAGCCCGGAATTCATGAGCCGCCTGCAAAGAGTGGGCGAGTATCTCCGCTTCAACACCAAGCTCGGATCGAACATCAGCGAGTTCATCATCCTCATCATCGCGCGGCAATGGACGCAACAGTTTGAATGGTACTCGCACCAATCGCTGGCCATGAAGGCGGGGATTAAAGAGGATACGATCAAGTCCATTGCCGAGGGGCAGCGCCCCGCCGCGATGACCCCGGATGAAGAGATGATCTACGACTACATTGCCGAACTGCGATTGCACCAGAGCGTCAGCGATCCCGCCTACGCCAGGGTGGTGAATCGATTCGGCGAACAGGGAATCATCGACATCACGGGATTGTGCGGTTATTACACGCTACTGGGCATGCTCATGAATGTGACGAGGACGCCTCTGCCCCCGGGAAAGACTCCGCCACTGGCAACTTTCCCGCACTAAAAAAAAGTAGATCAGGCTTCAGCCTGTTGGGTTTGAATTAGCAAGGACGCACAAACCCACAAACGTCCCCATGATCGAGGCCCGCGCTGACGAGCGCATGTAGCGACTCACCTCCGATGGGGCCAGCGCCTAAAGCCGTTTTTATATTGCATGCCTTGAGGCGCGGATGAACAGGCTGCGGAAAAAGTATTTTATTGTGTCATTCCGAGCGAAGCGAGGAATCTCTCTTCGATTTGGCCCCATGAAAAGAAAGAGAGATTCCTCGCTTCGCTCGAAATGACAAAATTTTGGAGGGGACTTTTCCGCAGTCTGAGAAGCCGTGCCCTACAAATATCAAGCGACTGCAGTTCGACCTGAAACTTGTTCCACCCAAGCGATGCGGACTGACAAATGCGGCTGGTGACGTTCCAACAGCAGGGCCCCCCAGAAATCGGCGCCCTGACGGAAGCTAACTCAAAAATCATCCGGTTGCAGGCTGCCGAACAATTCCGCGGCGGCGAAACAAATCCGCATTTCCAATCCATGCTCGCGTTCCTGCAAGGCGCAAGCGCAGCTCGTGACGCCGCGCAACAAACCGTGGAGTTCGCCTTATCGCAGCGGCCCGAAGGCGCGGCCATCGAACGCGCCGCCGTCGAGGTTCTTGCCCCTGTTCCCCGCCCGGAATCGATTCGCGATTTCATGGTGTTTGAGCAGCACGTGATCAATTGCACGCGCCGCTTCGAGATGCCTCCATGGCTGGCGTCGCTCGATCGATGGTTGGACAAAACGCTTGGCCGCAAGGCCACCCTGGCCTATCGCAAGGCCCGGGCGTGGTACGAGCGGCCCGTCTATTACAAGGGCAACCGCCTGAACGTGATCGGCGACGGCGCCCGTGTGACGATTCCCCGCTACACGAAAGCGTTCGACTGGGAACTCGAATTCGGCATTTTCCTGTGCCGCCAAGGCCGCGACATTCCCAAAGAAAAAGCCCGCGATTTTATCGGCGGCTTCACGATCTTCAACGATTTTTCCGCGCGTGACATTCAAAAAAAAGAAATGGGCGGGCGACTCGGCCCCGCCAAAGGAAAAGATTTTGATGCAGGCAACGCGATCGGCCCCGTACTCGTCACGCCCGATGAAATTTCCGACCCCTACAATCTGGCGATGAGTGCGCGAGTGAATGGAGAAGAAGTCTCGTACGGGCACACCAGAGGCATGCGCTGGACTTTCGAGGAAATGATCGCCTATGTTTCCCGGGACGAAACGCTGCACCCAGGAGAATTTTTCGGCTCGGGTACCGCAACGGTACCCGAATCCGGCGCCAACCGTTGCTGCTGCGGCCTGGAAATGGGGCGCTTCCTGCAAGCGGGCGACATCGTCGAATTGGAAATCGAACGAATCGGCAAATTGACCAATCAAGTTGTCGGACAATCCTAGTTTTGTGACGCCGGCATCTCGCCGGCGTTCTTACGATGTGTGGAAACGTGAAAAATCGCCGGCGGGACGCCGGCGCCGCATCTGTGCAACCTGCACCGAGGACGGATGGAAAACCAGGAATCACCAGGGCTCATTCGCGCGATGGGGCGCTGGACCCTCACGGCGCTCGTAATCAATTCCATTATTGGGAGCGGTATTTTCGGTTTGCCGTCGGTAGTGGCCGGATATGTGGGCAGGCAAAGTCCGCTCGCCTATCTCGTCGCCGCCGCCGGAATCGGAGTGGTCATCGCGTGCTTTGCCGAAGTGGCGTCGCAATTCGGCGCGGCGGGTGGGCCGTATCTCTACGCCCGGGAAGCCTTCGGGCGGTTCATCGGCATGGAGATTGCCTGGTTGCTGTGGCTGGTGCGGTTGACCGCCGCGGCGGCTGCGGCAAACCTCTTTACAAATTATCTCACCGAATTCTGGCCTGGAGTGCAAGAACCGATCACGCGACTTTCTGTCCTCGCTGTCCTGATCGGATTTGTAGCCGCAGTGAATATTCGCGGGGTCAAATCCGGAGCGGCAGTGAGCAACGCCTTCACCGTTGCAAAACTGGCGCCGCTAATATTGTTCGCGATCGCTGGAGGAGTTTTCCTGCTGCGCGCGCATCCGGCAATTCCCGGGGTACTACCACCTGGAGGTTCCAACCCGGTTCGGAATTGGCTTGAGGCAGTGCTCGTGCTGATGTTCGCCTACGGCGGTTTTGAAGGCGCGGTGATTCCGATGGCGGAAGCGAAAGATCCGCGGCGCGACGCTCCGTTTGCCCTTCTCGCGGCGCTGGTAACCGTGACTCTACTGTTTTGCGCGATTCAGTACGTGGTCGTCGCCGTCCTTCCTGGCGCGGCCGTGACGGACCGCCCACTGGCCGGGGCCGCGAGGCAATTTGCAGGCGCAACGGGCTCGGCGCTCGTTTCCACCGGCGCGCTCATTTCTGTTTACGGCTATCTGACCGCGCAGATGCTGCACACGCCGCGCCTGACTTTTGCGCTCGGGGAGAATGGCGACTTTCCCCGGTTTTTCGCGCGCATTCACTCCAGGTTTCAGACGCCGCACATTTCGATACTCGTCTTTGCAGGGGCAGTCTGGTGCCTGGCCGGAGCGGGCAATTTCGAATGGAATGTGATCCTCTCCTCGGTTGGCCGATTATTCATTTATGGATTCACCTGCGCTTCCCTTCCCGTACTGCGGCGCAAGAATCCGGGCGCGCGCGCCTATCGTCTCCCGGCGGGAAATTTATTTGCCACGCTCGGAGTCTTATTCGTGGCCTTGCTGGCGTCCCGCATGAGCCGCGGCGAGGGAATCGTTCTGGTCGTCACGATGGCCATCGCCTTTGCAAATTGGCTGTGGGCGCGCAATCGGCAAATGGCGCCGGTATGATCGCAGGCCGGAGACAGCATGACAATGTTTCGATACGGGTCTCCAGCGGTCTCTCTTGCCCAGGAAAGCACCGGGAAAATGGAATGATCGGGAGAGACATAGTATCTTGTGATCTTCAGGAGCGGCGACATTCTTGATTTGGCGGGATCTCGTCGAGCCGCGGAAAGGGTCTCTTCCATGCACCTCAAATTCAGCCCCGGGTCTTGCGTGTTTTTCCTGATCGCCCTCGTTTCTTCCGCGTGGGCGCAAGCCCCGTCGAAGCGCGCGATGACTTTCGATGATCTTGCGGCCATGCAGCGCGTCGGCGAGCCGCAGATTTCGCCGGACGGGCGCGCCGTGGCCTACACTGTGGGCACAACCGACATGGACTCGAACCGCGTCGCGCACAATATCTGGGTGGTCGCGACCGCGCAGGGAAGCCAGCCGCGCCAGCTGACGCAGGACGGGCACGATACCCGGCCACAATGGTCGCCCGACGGAAAAACCATCGCCTTTCTCTCCAAACGCGAAGGAGTGACTCAAATTTACGCGATGCCAGCGCAAGGAGGGAACGTCAAAAAAATCACTTCGCTTTCCACCGGCGCGGACAACGAGAAATGGTCTCCGGACGGGCGATGGTTCGCCTTCACTTCCAGCGTGTTCCCGGATTGCCCGGACGACGCGTGCAATCGCGCGCGCGACGACGCGGCGGAAAAAAGCAAAGTGAAAGCCCGCGCCTACGATCATTTGCTGTATCGCCACTGGGTGCACTGGAGCGACGGCAAGCGCAGCCACCTGTTCCTTGTGGCGGCGAGTGGCGGCGCCCCGCGTGACCTGACTCCACACGCCGACTACGATGTTCCTCCCGATGAGCGCGGGGATGCCAATGATTTCAACTTTTCGCCCGACGGCAAGGAACTCTGCTTCACAGCGGTGACCGACCGGCCGGAAGCGATCAGCACAAACGGCGACCTGTTTCTGGTTCCGGCGAGCGGCGGCGAACCCAAACGCATCACCACCAATCCCGGCTTCGACGGTCATCCCGCCTATTCGCCGGACGGCCGCTTCATCGCCTATCACTCCCAGAAAACTCCGGAGTACGAGAGCGACCTCTGGCGCCTCATGCTGTATGACCGCGCCGACGGCACGCATGCCGAGATCGCCGAATCCCTCGATCGCAGCGTGGACGAAATCATTTGGTCGCCGGACTGTAAGCGAATCTTCTTCACGGCAGTCAATGAAGCGGAGCAACCCATCTATGAAATTGCGGCCGCGCCCGGCGGCACGCCGCGCGAAATCGTGAAAGATTCGTTCAACGAAAGCATTACGCTTGCCGCGGACGGGAACTCCTTTGCGTTCCTGCGATCCAGCCTCGTCGCGCCGGCTGAAGTTTTCACGTCGCGCAGCGACGGAAGCGCCGCACGGCAACTCTCCGGGCACAACGCCGCGCGCCTCGCGTCCATCGACATAAATCCGCCCGAAACATTCTGGTACCAGGGCGCGGGGGGCACGCGCATCCAGGGAATGCTGATTCGCCCGCCGCATTTCGATGCGTCGAAGAAATATCCCCTGTTGCTGCTCATTCATGGGGGGCCGCAAAGCCTGTGGACCGATTCGTGGGGCTACCGGTGGAATGAGGAGTTATTCGCCGCGCCGGGCTATGTGGCCGTCGTGATCAACCCGCGCGGCTCAACCGGCTACGGTCAAAAATTCACGGACGAGATTACCGACGACTGGGGCGGCCGCGTCTATGAAGACTTGATGAAGGGCGTGGACTACGTCATCGGAAATTATCCTTACGTTGATGCCAACCGCGTGGCCGCGGCGGGAGGCTCGTACGGCGGCTATATGATTGATTGGATCGCCACGCATACCGGGCGTTTCAAAGTGCTCATCAGCCACGCCGGCGTTTACGATAAGACTTCCATGTACGGCGCAACCGAGGAACTCTGGTTCGAGGAACACGACATGGCCGGAACTCCCTGGACGCATCCCGAGAGCTATCAAAAATGGTCGCCGAGCACGTACGCGGGAGACCTGGCTAAGTACAAAACTCCGACGCTGGTGATTTGCGGCGAACTCGATTACCGCGTGCCATGCACGCAAAGCCTGGAATTCTTCACCGCCCTGCAGCGGCAAAATGTTCCGTCGAAATTAGTGGTCTACCCGGACGAGGGGCACTGGATCTTGAAACCGCAAAATAGCCGGCTGTGGTACAAGACATTTTCCGATTGGCTGGCGGGGTATCTGGAATAATCCGAGGCAAGCTAAATGAAATTTCCATTGGGAATCGCGATTCTCCTGGCCGCCTCCGTGACGGCTCGGTCGCAGGCGCCCGACCCTGCGCTCATGGCGCAAATTCGAAAAATCCGGGCCATCGATAACCATTCGCATCCTCCGCGCGTTGTGGGCGAGGGCGAGCGCGATGATGAATTCGACGCCCTTCCCTGCGATCCCCTGGAACCCACCGCGCCGAACACCATGACGCGCCCGGAAAATCCCCAGTATCTCGCCGCCTGGAAAGCATTGTGGGGATATCAATACAGCGACCGCAGCGACGCGCACGTCCAGGAACTCCTCGCAACCAAGAACAAGATTCGCCAGGAACAGGGCGACAATTATCCCGCCTGGGTGCTCGACCGTTTGGGCATCGATGTGGAACTGGCAAACCGCGTGGCCATGGGGCGCGGGCTCGATGCAGTGCATTACCGCTGGGTTCCATACGACGATGCCCTGCTGTTCCCGCTCAATAACGATGCGCTGGCGACGGAAACGCCCGACAGGAAATTTTTCTTCGGCCGGGAAAACATACTGCTCGCGCGTTACCGCAAGGAACTCGGCGTCGCAGCCATGCCGGCGACGCTTGCAGAATACACTTCCCGTGTGGTGACGCCGGAACTTGAGCGGCAAAAAAAAGACGGCGCGGTGGCTATCAAATTTGAGGCGGCGTATCTGCGGTCTCTCGATTTCGAGCCTGCATCGGAACAGGATGCCGCGGCCATCTACGCGAAATACGCGCGCGGTGGTTCGCCCGCGAAGGAGAGTTACACCCACCTGCAGGATTATTTGTTCCGCTATGTCGCGTCCGAAGCGGGCCGCCTGGGCCTGCCGGTGCATATTCATACCGGTGATGGATGCGGCGGCTATTTCTATTTGCAGGGATCGAACCCGCTGCTGCTCGAATCCGTCCTGAACGACACCCGCCTTCGGAAGACTACTTTCGTATTGCTGCACGGCGGCGCGGGCCCCTTCTCGCGCGAAATTTCTTTTCTGCTGATGAAGCCCAACGTGTACACGGATTTATCCGAGCAGACGTGGCTCGAATCGCCGCACCGCCTGGCGGAAGTCCTGCGAGATTGGATCGAGTGGTATCCGGAGAAAATTTTATTTGGGACGGATCTTTATCCGGGAAGCGGCGCTTATGATTGGGAAGAAATCGGCTGGCAAACTTCGGAGACTGCGCGGCAGGCGCTGGGAATTGCCCTCACCGGGATGCTGCTTGATGGAGAGATTACGCTAAAGCGCGCGGACGAAATCTCTCGCATGGTCCTGCGTGAGAATGCGCAGAAGCTGTATCACTTGACGGACCGTCCGTAGAAAATAGTGCGTGGATTCGCAGCTTACACGGGCGCAGGGTCGTACGCGCAAACTGGGAGTCGTCCTGCCCTGAACCTTCCTTTACGCTTTCAGGGCAGGACAACCAATCCAATTCCTGGACCGTCGCATCGCTCCAAGCGGCCTCGCCGGTAAACACCGGTGATCGCACCCAAAAACGGCGCGCTAAATCTTTTCGCCTTCAAATCTCAAACCACAGTTACTGCCCGGAAGAAAACTCAATGGCCTTTGACTTTCCGGCAACTTGGATTTCCGTGAGTTGGTCGTGATCGAGGACAAAGGTAGTCTCGATGATCTTGCCGGAGAAATCCTTCAGGGTGCAAGGAACTTCAGCGACCACCTTGTTCCCTTGCTGAAATTTCGCTTTGCTTCCGTCGGCAATGACTTTGTACTCGCCGGGGGCGAGCTTGGTGGTGCCGACATTCGTGGTAGCCGTCAACTTCAAGTTCGTGGTGATCGTATCGCCCGAATCATTCTTGGCCCACACCGTAACACTCATTGCGGATAGCGTCATGATCGCTAGAAATAGTGGTAACGAACGTCGAGACATGTCGAAGTTTTCTCCCTTTTGATTTTGGAATTGGGCCGCCGAGGTGTACCGATCGAAACCTGAAGAAGAGCAAGAGCACCAGGTACCGGGGCCGCACAAGCCCTCAGCAGTCTCACGGTAGATTAGATGCCCGCCTGAACGGGCAGGTTACATCTTCAACCTTGAATTTGGAGAGCTTAAATGAAGCAAACAATAGACTTAATGGCCTTCTGGGGAGCGAGAACTATTTCCAGTTGCCCAGAATTCGCCGAACCGTGAGTACCTGCCCCAGGTGATACGCGTTGTGGTCCGCGACAAGCAGGGCTTCGCGAAGGATCGTCTGCCCCGTGCCGTGAGGAATTTTTGCGAACAGATCCGTCCTGGGGCTCCCCACCAACTTTTTCATGGCCTCCAGGTCTCGAGTGAATGATTGCAGGCTCTTCTCCCAGGCCTTCGCATTCGGCGGCGCTTGCGCCGGTGGCCAGTAGCCCGCGGGCCAGTCCGGCGAGACATGCTTGGCATCGCGCGAAAACTCCAGGATGTCCCATTGCGCGATGCGCATGTGCTCGAGCAATTCCCAGAGCGAGTACGGCAGCTTGTCGGGACGCACGCCTGTCAATTCAGGAGGCACACCCTTGAACGTCGCCTTCCAGTCGACATGAGCGCCGCCCCCGGAAAGAAGATTCACGAGATGCTCGCGCAAAAGCTTTTCTTTCACCGCATCTCCGCCTTTTTCAGACCGTGTTTTCAATTTCCGCCCTGGCTCCCTTCCCCTTCCCGAACTGGTCTCTGCACCGTGCACACGACTGGCGAAATGAAAGCCTCCCATGCCTGAAGTAACTTTTGTCCTTCCTCAACAATCTCCTCGATGGTCCGCGGCCTGCCGTTACCGGAGCCCGGGAATACGAGATACAGGATGCCTCCGCGCGCGCCGCCGTTTCGTGCGTCGGATCGAATCCCTAAATTTTCAGCGAGCGCCACCGAGCCTTCGCCGATCCGGTCGTACGGGCCCACATCTCCAAAAATCGCATAGGAACTTTTGCCGTTCCGCTGATTGAAAACGGCCGCGAAATCCCCGGGCCGCGCTCCCAGCTGGCGCGCCATCCCACCGGGCAGCACCACGAAGGGTATTTTCGACGCGTCCACGTAGCGCGTGGGATCGTTATAAGCTTTTGACCGATCGGCCAGCGCGGTGGCCGAAATGTAGTAGCCGGGAAACGGATCGTCCGGTCCCTGGATGATCGGTTCCCCATCGGCGTCCTTGGCCAGACCTTCCCACCTTCCGGGCGTGCCCGCGTTCGCCAGGTCATCCAGACCCGTGTTATCCGGATGATAGGCATTCGGCGCTCCATCGGCATCAATGGTCATTCCCGATTCATAAAAAAAGGCCGAGCTTCCGGGCAGCCGCCCAATTGGGATATCGCGCTCAGGCTCCCCGTCGTGCCTGGCCTCGAAAGTTAAGAGCAGCTCGCCGAGACAAGCTCCTTGCAAATCCTGCGTCTGCTCTTGCGCATTTATAGCGACTATGCACTGAGACAGTACCGACTGCCTTTGTTCGAGAATTTTCAAATCCTGTTCAAGATTAACGGCTGCGGGAGTAGCATCCGCCGATTCTTGTTCGCTAGCCGGAATGGACGGCGCCGCCTGTGGCGGGCGCTGAGCGGGGTCAGCCGCCAGCCTCACCTCCTGCGGAGCATTAGGGTTGCTGCTGCATTCCTTCGCGGAATCTTCTGAGTTTTGATTTGCTGCCTTTGAAAGTGCAGGCGCCGAAGTATCCTGTTTACTCAGTGCAACTGCTGAAGAAGAAAGGAAGATTGCCGCCGCAAACAAAATCACATTGCACCGCATGGCCCGAAACCTCCACCCATTCCGAACGAGGCGCTGACAAATCAGCCTGAACGACCTCTCTATTGTAAACGATGAGCCCGCGCTGCGGGTTACAACATTCTTAAGATTGCAACGCAGGATCGCGCGCCCCGTTGCATAACGAGGTTCAGGGCTATGAGAGCCCCATTACTTGCTGGGCCGGATTCAAAGAGCCGGCAAGCACACGCCTGGACAAGGGCGGATATCGCCAGAAGAAGTTATCGTAGTCTTTGTGGGTCGCGGCTTCACAGGCTGCGGAAAAATCCATCCAGAATTTTGTCATACTGAGCGAAGCGAGGAATCTCTCTTTCATTTCACGGAGAGAAATCAAACAAATCAAAGAGAGATTCCTCGCTTCGCTCGGAATGACAAAATAAACTACTTTTTTCGCAGCCAGTTCAGCCGCGACGTTCAGGAGCCTGAACAATAAGGGCATTAGCCCTTGAGGCCCTACCGAAGTTGGAAGGCTTGCCATTTAGGAGATAGCGACTAGGGAAATTAAGGCGCCACTTGGCGTTCGCGAACCACCCGCTTCTTCTTTGAAGTTCCGCCTGAGCGGGGGGATTCATCGCCTTCAGCCACCGCCTCGGGGTAAATGATGCGAACCCCTCTAACGCTCCCAAAAGAAGTGACCGCATGAATCTTCACGCGCTTCCCGCTAATGATATGCGCTGCGCGAATCCCTCGCACGGTGAGCGCGTCGGCGATAAGAGATCGGTGGCACCGCCAGGGCACCGCTTCCGCGCACATGATCGCGGTCTTTTTCTGCTTCGCCAATTTGATCAGTCTCTGCAGGGCCTTCTCGAATTCGGGGGTCTGCATGTAATCGGCGAACCCTCGAAACGACGCGTTGCGCCAACCCACGTTGGGCGAATCGCGCCGCGCATGGCGCAAGCCCCCCAGCATGCGCAAATGGACATAGCCTATCCTGGCGCCGCGCAGCTTCGTCGAAAGCGTCTCCCGATTGAACTGCGGATTGTGCCGCGATCTGGGAATGCTGCGCACATCTGCAACACGCTCGATCCCATGCGCGCGCAACAGTCCCAGAAACTCCGCCCACGTGCGCGTGGAGTGCCCGATCGTGAATACGGTAAGCATTCTTAATTATGACTCTGGATGACCCAGAAACGAGTCAAAAGAGTTTGTCTCGGCCGTCTTCTCGGAATCCTGTCCTCAAGAGTCCGGGCAACTCATTTCAACAGGCAGGGCCATCCAGCCATGTCCCGTCGAGTGCGCCAAAGGCAATTCTTTTTTCCGAACGTGGCATGTTAGGATGTGCGGGATTCGCCTCCAACATCCTCATGGAGCATGAATATGGCGACTTCTCCTGACAATGGAATGGTTCACCTCGCCAGTCCTTACCCGATCGCAGAAACACTCAAGCGGCTGGACTCCGTCCTGCAATCGCGCGGTCTTGCTGTGTTTGCGCGCATCGATCACAGCGGAGAGGCTGAGAAGGTCGGCATGAAAATGCATCCGACTCAACTCATCATTTTCGGAAGCCCCAAAGCGGGCACGCCCGTCATGTTGGCCTCGCCCACACTGGCAATCGATCTGCCGCTAAAAGCATTAGTGTGGCAAGACGCGGGCGGCAAAGTCTGGCTTTCCTACAACAGCGCTGAGTACCTCAAACAGCGCCACAACATCCCGGATGATTTGGTGAAGAACCTTGCCGTGATCGGCCCCCTGCTACAGAGTGTCGTAACGTAGCGTCTCCCGCAAATCGCCTGTGGCAATCTATGAGGAGACAAATGTCCGACCCAGCACGCAGTGACATTCATACCGCATCCGGAGAGAGTTCCAACCGTGCGCGCGATCACCTCGCGAACGAGCGCACCTTTCTCGCCTGGGTGCGCACCGGCGTAGCCATCGTCGTATTCGGTTTTGCGATTGGCCGCTTCGCCATTGCCATCCGTCAATTCATGCAGCTGGAAGGTCACACCTTCCGAACCGTGGGAGTTACCGTCTGGTTTGGGGCCATCGCGATCTTTGGCGGTGTGTTGCTAACGCTCGCCGGCCTGTTTCGCTACCGCCGGACGCGTGCCCAGTTGGAGATCGGCAGGTTCGCGCCCGCTGGATTCCTGGTCGATCTTGTCGGAATCCTCGTGGCGTTGTTTGGCCTGGCCCTGGCCGGTTATTTGGTTTACATCCAATTGCAAATGTAAAGGCCACCGGCGGCGGATTTTATTTTTTGATCCGCTCATTCAGCCCGAAGTCTTCTCCATCAAAACCATCGTTTTCATCCGCCTTTAATTACCGTCTCTACCGCAGATTCTGACTTGATCGAGATTCACGGACAGTATCAATACCTATCCCTTACCCGTCCCTTGGGACAGCATTGCTGGAAAAGCACAGCTGCTAGGCTCATTCACTTGGGGAACTTCGCGCGTCCTTATTTTGGATCAGGCTGGCGGCGGTTGAACGCGCTATGAGTAGTTCTTCGGAGGAACCTGTTGCTGTTTTTCTTTGCAGAACAAACGCGCCGTCGTGCCAGCATAATCTCTCCGTCTGTCCACCGTCTCCTCCGCTCTCTCTTGATTCTCGCCGCCTACCTGTGCGTGGCTACCGGGGCCCGCGCCCAGATTTCTCCCGGGCCTCTCTCGAAAGCGCATCAAACGCTGAACGGTTCGACGCAGTGCAACACCTGCCACCAATTCGGGACCAGCACGCCGACATTCAAGTGCCTGGATTGCCACAAGGAAATTGCGGACCGTCTCGGCGCGCATAAGGGCTACCACGCGCTTCTGGCGATGAAGAATCCCAACGGCAGGGACTGCGTGCGCTGCCACCTGGAGCACAATGGCGAGGATTTTGCCCTCGTTCATTGGGAGCCTTCGCTCAAGGCATTCGATCATCGCCAGGCTGGATATCCGCTGGTGGAAAAGCATGCGGCCGTCGCCTGCGAGAAGTGCCATACGCCGGCGCATATGGTTCCGGCACAGCGCGCGTTGATCAAGAAGAAAGACCTCCCGAATTCCTTTCTAGGGCTCTCGCAGGACTGCGTAACCTGCCATGAGGACGTCCACAAAGGGCAGCTCGGCGCCGACTGCCAGCGCTGCCACAACGTGACCGACTGGAAGCAGGCCAAGCAGTTCGACCATTCGAAAACGAAGTATCCCCTGACCGGCATGCACGGTCAGATAGCCTGCGTGAAATGCCACTTCCCTTCCGGCCCCGACAAAACGGTGAAATTCACCGGGATTAAATTCGGCGCCTGCAGCGACTGCCATATGGATCCGCACAAGGGGTCTTTCAAGGGAACGTGCGAATCCTGCCACACGACTGCCAGTTGGAAAAAAGTGAATGCATCGATGCAGTTCGACCATTCGAAAACGAAATATCCCCTGCTGGGAGCGCATCTGAAAGTCGGCTGCAGCGAGTGCCATAGCGGCGGCGATTTCAAGAAACAGCTGGCCTTTGCCCAGTGCGCGAATTGTCATACTACCGATCCGCACAAGGGTCAGTTCCAGGCGCGCGCGGGCAAGGGAGAGTGTTCGGAATGCCATACCGTGAACGGCTGGAAGCCATCGCAATTTGGAGTGAAGGAGCACGCGACTTCGCACTATCCGCTCGAGGGAAAACATGCCTCCGTCGCCTGCGACAAGTGTCACACGCCGGCCGGCAAAGAGACCGTCTATAAAGTGAAGTTCGCCTCATGCACGGATTGCCACCAGGACGCCCATGACAAGCAATTTGCCGCCGCTCCCTACCAGAATCGTTGCGAGGATTGCCACACTGTAAAGGACTTTCATCGCTCGACTTTTACCATCGCCGAGCACAAGAACACGCGCTTCGGGCTGACCGGAGCCCATGTGGCCGTGGCCTGCGCGGAGTGCCACAAAGCCGGACTCGGTGGGAGAACTGACAAAGTTCTTCCGTTCCATTTTGAGGACAGCACGTGCACCGCATGCCACGCCGATCCCCATAAAGGGGAATTCAAGGAGCGCATGGCCCAGAAGCGCGCCAATGGGGCCGCTCTGGGCTGCGAAGCGTGCCATAGCACCCGCTCCTGGATCGACATCCGCAGTTTCGACCACTCGAAAACTAAATTTGCCCTGGTCGGAGCCCACCGCGCGGTTGCTTGTGACGAATGTCACAAAGCGCTTCCTGGCTCTCATCAAATTCAGTTCAAAGGAACGCCGGCGAATTGCGAAGCCTGCCACACGGATCCGCACGGCGGCCAGTTTGTGGCCAAGGACGGGATCACAAAATGCGGGGATTGCCACGTGGATCAACGCTGGGCGCCCTCGACGTTCGACCACGATAAACGTACTCAATTCCCGTTGACGGGGGCCCACGCAAATGTGGGCTGCGCGATGTGTCACACGTCGCAGCGCGAGGTTCAGGGCAAACCGGTTTTGTTCTACAAACCCACACCGAAAAATTGCGCGGATTGCCACGGGGCGGATGTTCGTCCGCTGTAGAAGTTACGCAAGCGGAAAAGTTTAAAATATTCAACCAAGCGCCCGTACGCCGATTCAATTTTACCAACACTGCGTTACTTCTCTTGCTTAAGTCTCTGACTCCAGGCATTTCCGCTATCAAAAGTACAGGTCCAAATACTGACCTTGGGCGCAGTTGTTTGTGGTTCATTTTGAACGCTATCGTTCACTGTGCCCAATTTTGCGTGAGGGTCGGAGCTCGCTAAATTATTGGGGGACAGTTATTTCGCGCGCAGCCCAAGTCGGTAGTTGGCTCGTGTTCCTGCTCATACTGCTGTCATCCAGCCGCCCGGCGGATGCTCAGCGGCAGCCCGGCCGAAGTCCGCACGGCCCCCTCAACATTCCCTGCGAAAATTGCCACTCGAACACAAGCTGGGCCCCCATTCGGGCCATTCCCGAATTCAACCACGACTCCACGCGCTACCCGCTGCGCGGCATGCATGAAAAAGTGCCCTGCACGGGATGCCACACCAAGCCGGTTTTCACCAACGTTGGAAAGAACTGCGCCGATTGCCACGCCGACATTCACCGCGCCCAGTTCGGCGCAAATTGCGCCCAGTGCCACACCGTTCTCGGTTGGCAGGTGTCGGTTCAATCAATCCAGCAACACTTCAATCGGTTTCCGCTGCTCGGGGCGCACGCCGTAGTCGAGTGCCAAGAGTGCCACAAAAATGCAGCGGTCGGAAATTACTTGGGACTTTCGACGGCGTGCGAGTCGTGCCACCTGCCGGACTTTCAGAAAACGACAAATCCTAACCACCTCTCCGCAAAGTTCTCCACGACCTGCGAAACTTGCCATTCGTTCGACAATTGGTTGAATGCAAAGTTCGATCACAGTTCGACCGGGTTTCTGCTCACCAATGGCCATGCCAATGTGGCGTGCGCGCTCTGCCATATCAGCAACAATTACAATTTGACGATCGCTCCGACCGACTGCGGCAATTCGCAATGCCACTTGACCACCTGGCAGCAGACCAACAATCCCGCGCACCCATCAGCAGGCGCGGCCTTTGCCGCGGCGAGCTGCCCAACCTGCCACAACACGGTCAGCTGGACGACGGCGACTTTCGACCATAGCACCACCGGTTTTCTGCTTACCAACGGGCACGCCAACGTGGCCTGCACACTCTGTCACATCAACAATAACTATTCCCTGACCATCGCCCCGACCAATTGCGGCAACTCGCAGTGCCACCTGACCAACTGGCAGCAAACGACCACCCCTGTCCACTCGACTTCCGGCTCCGCGTTTTCCGCGGCAAACTGCGCCACTTGCCATACGACCGTCGGCTGGACTTCGGCGGCTTTCGATCACAGCGCCACCGGGTTCACCCTTACCGGAACACACATGTCCCCGGCTCCGACCCCTTGCGCTTCCTGCCATGTGAATAACAATTACTCGCTCAATTCGGCCGATTGTTATGGCTGCCACCAGGCAGCTTTTACCAGCACCACAACGATCGGGGGGGCGGTACCGAATCACGTTACGGCAGGTTTCCCGACGACGGCAGCGGCTTGCGCGACTTGCCACCCGATTACAACCTGGTCCTCGGGGGTCTTCAATCACAGCGCGACCGGGTTCCCGCTGACCAATGGCCACGCCAACGTGGCCTGCAATCTCTGCCACATTAACAACAACTATAGCCTGGCGATTGCCTCAACCAACTGCGGCAACTCGCAATGCCATTTGGGCACCTGGCAGCAGACCACGAATCCTGTCCACCCATCCGCCGGGTCGGCCTTTGCTGTTGCAAATTGCTCGACCTGCCACAACACGATGAGTTGGACGACGGCGACATTCGACCACAGCACCACCGGGTTCCTTCTGACCAATGGACATGCAAATGTGGCTTGCGCCCTCTGCCACATCAACAACAACTACAGCCTGACGATTGCTCCCACCGACTGCGGCAACTCGCAATGCCATCTGACCACCTGGCAGCAGACCAATAATCCCGTGCACTCCACTTCCGGCGCGGGGTTTGCCGCGGCGAATTGTTCCACTTGCCACACCACAACGGGCTGGGACGCTGCGTCATTCGATCACAGCGTGACCGGGTTCACTCTGACCGGAACGCACATGTCCCCGGCGCCGACCCCCTGCGCGGCCTGCCATGTGAGCAACAACTACACGCTCAATTCAGCCGATTGTTACGGCTGCCACCAGGCGGCTTTCCTCAGCACCACGACGATCGGAGGCGCGGTTCCCAATCATGTCACCGCCGGGTTTCCGACCACGTCTTCAGCCTGCGCAACTTGCCATCCGATTACGACTTGGTCCGCGGGCGTATTCAATCACGCCTCGACCGGCTTCGCATTGACCAATAGCCATACGACCGTGGCCTGCAACTTGTGCCACATCAGCAACAACTATGCGTTGACCATCGCCCCCACCGACTGCGGAAATTCCGGCTGCCACTTGAACACAAACTACGGCGGCGGCTGGCAAGGGACCACCGCTCCGCCGCACTCCGCCGCAGGACCATTATTTGCCGTGGCCAACTGCGCCAATTGCCACACCACAGTGACTTTTACCACTGCGACGTTCGACCACAGCACCACTGGATTTGCTCTGACCGGGATGCACGTTTCTCCGACGCCTACTCCCTGCGCGTCCTGTCACGTGAGCAACAACTACACGCTGAATTCGACTGCCTGCTATGGCTGCCATCTGGCCGCGTGGCAAAGCACCACGACACTGGGCGGCACGGTTCCGAATCACATCACGGCCGGATTCCCGACGGATTGTTCCCTTTGCCACTCGACGGCGAATTGGACGACTTCCACGTTCAATCACAGCACAACCACCTTCCCGTTGACAGGTGCGCACACCACCGTGGCCTGCGCGTCGTGCCACGCGAACGGGAACTACAGCGGCACGCTGCCGACGGATTGCTACAGCTGCCATGTCGCACAATGGCAAAGCACCACGACCCTCGGCGGGTCGGTACCGAATCACATCACTTCCGGATATCCAACCACCTGCGCATCGTGCCACACCACGACTTCCTGGCTTGGCGCCGTCTTTAACCACAACACGACCGGTTTCCCGCTGACCGGCGCGCACATCACGGTGGCCTGCACCCTTTGCCACACCAGTTCCGCCGTGCCGCCAACGGATTGTTACAGTTGCCACACCGCCCAATGGCAGAGCACGGCGACGATGGGCGGAACGGTGCCGAATCACCTCGCTGCCGACGCCTCCGCCGCCGGAATCATTCCAACTGCATGCGCAACCTGCCACACGACGACGAATTGGCTGGGCGCGACGTTTACGCACTCTTGGTGGAATATCAATCACGGCAACTCGGGCGGCGTTTGCGCGACTTGCCATACAAGTCCCTCCACGACCTACACGCTGTTCGCATGCTCGAACAGTAGTTGCCACACCAGGCCCGGAATAGACAACAAACACCAGGGCAATGGCTCCTACGTGTGGAGCAGTGGCGTCACCTGTTACACGTGCCATCAAAACGGTGGGGGATAAGAGAAAATGAAGTTGGAGCGCCTTTATCTGATTGTTGTTTGCCTTCTAGCAGGCGCTTCGTTAGGCGCGCAAGAGGGGCAGCAGTATTCTCAGCCCCAGCAAACCGCGCAGCAAAACATATTTCGCGTCAAATACGTTTCGGAGGGTGCGATCTACCTGGATGGCGGGAGCAACTTTGGCCTGCAAGAGGGGATGATCCTTCATATCGTCCACGCCGACCCGAACGGGGGCACTACCGAATCCGTGAGGTTTCAAGGCCAGGAACCCCTCGCGGATGTGCGCATATTCTCCGTAGCCGATTCTTCCGCCGCCGCCGAAATCATAAAATCGCGGGAGGACCTGACCGTCGGCGACATCGCTTACCTGGACGTGCAGAGCATCCATGCCCGCGAGGACAAAGTCAACGCCGCCGAATCCTATAATTATCCTGTGGTCGTCACCTTCTCCTACGGAGATCCTTTGGACGAGGAAATCCGGGCCACCACGGTATCTGAAAAGGTCGGCGCCCCGATTGAAAATCAGATCCGCGGCAGAATCGGGTTGGACTTCGGCTACCTGGCTGAGCCGGGTGGCGTCAGTTCCAGGCAAACCGGTCTGCTGATTGACGCCGACATCAGCCGCATCGGGGGTACCCATTGGAATTTCAAGGGTTATTGGCGCGGGGATTTGACAACCCAAAACCCCGGCAATTTCGGCGGTGTTTCTCCGCTGGCCTTAAGCGAATTGTTGAACCACACCTACACTTTGGGGCTGTACTACGAAAATCCTGACGCCATCGTCACCGCGGGGATTGGACGCCTCTATCTCCCCTACGCTCCGAGTTTGAGCGCGATTGACGGAGCCTACTTCGGGTATCGCATAAGACCGCGGGTAACGATCGGAGTGTTCGGCGGATCCACGCCCGACCCGACCTCCTGGAGCTACGCTCCCAACCAGCGAATCGCCGGGGCCTTTGTCAATTATGCCTACGGTGACTTTGACCACCTGCGGCTCAACGATACATTCGGCCTGGCCTCAACCAGTATCGGCTGGCATATCGCGCGTGAATTCGCTTTCGCGGAAAATACGATTTCGTTCGGGCGCACGGTTTCGATCTACAACTCGCTGCAATTCGATAATGGCCGCACGGCGCTGAACAACGTCGCCTACGGCACGGGCCTGACCCAGAGCTTTTCGAGCATCCGCTACCAGCCGATTCATTTGTTGACTTTTGACCTGAACGACAATTATTTGCGCAACCTGCCGACTTTTGATCCGGTGCTGATCAGCACAGGCCTTGTGGATCAGTATCTCTTCCAGGGCCTGAGCGGAGGGGTACAGTTCCAGCTGCCCTATCGCATTTCGATTTCCACCGATCTTGGCAAGAGCAACAGCAGCACTGATCTGACGCCCTCCTGGAACCAGATGTATGGCCTGACCTTCGGCGAAATCAAAAAGACCGGATTGCAGCTTGATCTTCGATACACGAAATTCAACAGTTCATTCGGCCAGGGCTCCTACGAATTTGTTTCGGTTTCCCGAAGCGTCGCTGACCGCTTCCACGTTCAATTGCAGGCGGGAACTCAGCATCTCAATTCCGCATTCAGCACCAACTCAAATTCAAAGTTCGTGACCAGCATCGTGGATTGCTCGATCGGGCCGCGCTACTTCTTTGAAGGGCTTTATAGCTGGAACACCGGCACCTCGATGAACTATCAGCAGACAAATTTCACGTTCGGGTACAGGTTTGGAGGGAAACTCCGCAAATGAACAGGTCCGTTCATGATCGCGGCAGCGCCGCCAGCGCAACGGCCTGGCCAAAATTGTGGCGCGCCCTGGTGTTCGTTGCCGCCTTTGCCGTCCTGTGCGCATCTTGCGCCGCGCAGGCCCTGCCGGGCGAAATTCCCGCTGCAGATCCACCGCAGCTCGATGCTTTGGTCCTTGCGCGCAAATTCGTTCAGGAATATTTCGAGAAATTTTCCGACCTGACCTGCAAGGAGTCCGTTACGCAGATCGTATTGAACAATAGCGGCCACGCCATCTACCGGGAAAACTCCGCCTACGATTATCAGTTTGAAGCGACCAGCGTGAGCGGAACATTGAAATTTAACGAGACGCGCGTAGTCCGCAATCCCGCCTACCGCGATGCAGGCCGCACGCTGCTGGTGACCACAGGCTTTGCCAGCCTGCTTCTCGTCGCGCATCCCATGTACGAGGCCAGCTACGTGTTCGAGCCCGCCGGCGCCGAAACAATCGACGGCGTCTCCTACGCCATGATTCGGTTTGTTCCCGTTCCGGGCGCGTCCTCGCCTGCGTCGCTGCGCCTGCGCGGCAAAAATTATCCGCTGCCCATGTCCGGCACTCTTTGGATCGAACCACATTCCGGCGCGATCGTGAAACTGGAGGCCAAAGTGGATTCGAGCATGAGCGACCTTGGCCTCGCGGGTATGCGCAGCGAAGTCCATTACGCCACTCACAATTTCCGCAATCCTGGGGAATCCGTTTGGATTGCGGAGTCCGCCGTGATCGACGTCGATACCCCGCGCCAGCACTGGCGAAATCTGCACAAATTCTCGGACTTCAAGAGATTCAACGTCAACGTACATGAGGAGATAGGAAAGCTGCCATGAGTCAATCCGTAGCCGCACAAACGATGATGTTCAGCAAGGAAGTATCGGAACGAAAGCATCGCTTCCGAATCCTGATCGCCTGGTTGGTATCCATGGCCTTCGTCGGCGTGTTCGCGGCCTACGGATTCGATTATTACACGCTGCCCTGGAAGGACCGGCCCTTTTCTCCGAAACACATGCTGTTGCGCCCGAGCGGCCCGATTGGCGTCAATCTGGGCGTCTTTGGCGTGCTCATGTTTTTCCTGATCTATCTTTATCCGCTCCGCAAGCGGTGGGGCTGGCTCGGCAGACAGGGAAATTCTCGCCACTGGCTGGATTTCCATGTTGTCCTGGGCACGGCTGCGCCGCTCGTCATCGCGCTGCACTCTTCATTTAAGTTTGGCGGAATCGCCGGCATGGCCTTCTGGATCATGACCGCGGTCACGGCCAGCGGCTTCATCGGGCGGTATTTGTATTCGCAGATTCCAAGAACGCTGAACGCCGCCGAACTGACCGTCAAGGAAATCCAGGACGCCGAAGTCCATCTCCGTTGGAAGGCCGAGGAAAAGCACGAACAAATCGGCACCAAGCTCATCGATCTGTTCGCTTTGCCCAGTCCCGCGGAAGTGGCACGCACTCCGATGATGGCGGCCCTGTGCTGGATGATCTGGCTCGATCTCAAGCGTCCCTTCCAGGTGTCCTGGCTTCGTTTGCGAGCAGGCGGATTCTTCGCGTGGCTATTTTCTCTTTTCGGAATTTTTCCGACGCGTAATCCGGAACTGGAACATGCCATTCAAACCGCGCGGAGACAGGCGTCCCTGTCCAAGCGAATTTTATTTTTGTCCCGGACCAAGCAGGTTTTTAATCTGTGGCACGTCATTCACCGCCCGTTCAGTTATTCCTTTGCTATCCTCGCCATCCTTCACATTGTGGTGGTGCTTGGAATGGGATATAGGTAAGGAAGAGGAGATTCGCATGAAGCGCACTGCATGTCTATTGGCCGCCATCGGGCTTCTGGTCCTCTGCGCCGGCTGCAAAAAACAGGAAAGCGACGCCGATGCCATCCGCTCTGGCATCAACCAGCACCTCGCTTCCTTGAAAACGCTCAATCTTGCCGCCATGGACATGAACATCACCAATGTTTCCATTCAGGGAAACCAGGCCCAGGCGCAAGTGGAGTTCAAGCCCAAGACGGGAGCGCCGCAGGGCGCCGGAATGCAAGTGGCCTACTCTTTGCAAAAGCAGAATGGCGCGTGGGTGGTACAAAACACGCAGCCCAACGGAGGTTCGATCCAACATCCCGCGCCCGGCGAGAATCCCCCCATGAACCCAGCTTCGCCGTCATCGGGGACGATGCCCAATTTTCACGATCTTGTACCCGGAGCAGGAAGTTCCAATACCCTTCCGCCCGGCCACCCGCCCGTAAACAGCCAGGGAAATGCGCAGCCGCAGTAAGTAGGACAGGCTTTAGCCTGTTGGGTTTAGATGAAGATGAATCTGAAAGAAACCCCGCAGACGCAAGCCCGCGTTATTTTTGCCCTACACGTGAGCTAATGCGGATTGCTTGGCTTCGCTGCTTCCCTCAGCCGTCATGTCGCGAAGTCCAACTTGCACGCCAATCTTCTTCAAGAACGCCGTGGGAGGCTCGCCGCCGGCAAATATCCACACAAAATCATTGGGAATTTCCTGCATTTTTCCGCTGACGTCGAGGAGGACCGAGTTTTGCTTGAACTCCACCGGCATCGAATTGAAGAGGACTTTGACCTTTCCATTATGCATGCTTTCCTGGATTCTTTTTTCATTGCGGTCTTTCAGCCGCGTGAAAGCTTCTTTCCTGTACGATAGCGTTACCTGGTTCCCCACCTGATGGGCAAGGCCCATGGCCGCCTCGATGGCGCTGTCGCCGCCGCCTACCACCAGAATCTTTTTGTTTACGTAGTGGTCGGCTTCGATCAGGCGGTACATCACCTTCGGCAACTCTTCTCCTTGGACGCCGAGTTTCCGCGGGATGCCGCCCTTGCCGAGAGCAAGGACCACCGCGTGCGCCCGGTGCTGGCCTTTGGTGGTGGTGACGGTGAAGACGCCGTCCTCTCCCTTTTTGACGTCTTCCACTTTCTCTCCTTTGCGGAATTTGAATTCGACTTTCCCCAGGATCTCGGCCCAGATCGCGAGCAGATCTTCCTTGGAAAGTTCCGTCTTCTTGAACTTTCCGTAGAAGGGAAGCTCCACCGGGCTCGTCAACACCAACTTTTGACGCGGATATTTTGACACCGTGCCGCCAACTTCACCTTCGTCCACGGTGAGATAATTGAGTTTTCGTTCTATGGCGCGCAACGATGCGCTGATGCCTGCGGGCCCCGCCCCCACGATGAGCGCGTCAAGGACGTCGGGGTTCGTTTTTCCCTTCCGCAGCCCCGGGATCCTGGCGCCAATCGTGTCTGCGCAATCGCGCCCCTGATTGATGGCGTTCTTGATCAAAGCCAATCCTCCGAGTTCCCCGACGATAAATAAGTTGGGGACGTTGGTCTCAAACTCCGGCGACAGTTGGGGCAGGTCCGCGCCCATGCTTGGGCCGGCCATGACCATGGTGATGGCCCCGACGGGGCAAGCCTCCGCGCACAAGCTGTGACCGATGCACTTGTAACCGTTGACGATGACTGCTTGCCCCCCAAGCATGGCCAGCACATCGCCTTCCGGACACACCGTCGTGCACGTCGCGCAGCCGATGCAATACTGCGTATCGATATGCGGATGCTGGGACTGCGGCCCGTCGGAACGCAAAGTCCCCTTTTTCGCGGCTTCGTGCGCGCGCGTCTCCCGGAGCTTTTGTTCCTTGAGGTACCTGCGTACAAAAAAAAGCGTAACAATAGCGGCGATGACCAGACCAACGAGATTATTCACCCTGATATTTTCACATAAGGGTGGATCAAATTCTTGACGCCCTCCAGGACCTGTGCCGAGACCGGCAAGCGCAGTTTTCTCCTGTATCGTTGACCTGTGGTTTGAAAATTCCGCTGTCATACTCAAACCCAAGAAAATCACGAAGTGGCGAAAGGGTGGATAATATGAGAAATTAAGAAGATAGCGCCCGTAGCTCAGTCTGGAAAGAGCGTCTGCCTTCTAAGCAGAGGGTCGGGGGTTCGAATCCCTCCGGGCGCGCCACTCTTTATTTTTCGCTCTTTGAAATATCA
>Ga0210401_10000372_pt1 | contig 55477 bp, 56 predicted proteins | sample IncBWH32MmetaG_FD_150866 | JGI IMG/M metagenome (GOLD analysis project Ga0210401, IMG submission 150866) | Forest soil microbial communities from Barre Woods Harvard Forest LTER site, Petersham, Massachusetts, United States - Inc-BW-H-32-M | ecosystem: Environmental > Terrestrial > Soil >...
GAAAGCTGGTGGGCCGGGGGGAGGACAATGTGTCCGCCTGGAAACGGGTGGATGACAGTCTAAGCCTATGTTTGAAGGTCAGTTAGAGGTGTCTGCGCCGGTGCGGACAAAAAGGCCAAACGGGACGCGTTCGAGAATTACTTCGACATCAGCTTCCCGCATCGACTCGCGCAAATCCCAATGCACAAGGGAAAAGTACCCGGAAGCAAAGCCACGCATTATCTCGGACAATGGCCCGCAGTTCATTGCCCGATTTCAAGGAGTTCATTCGCATCTCGGGCATCGGTTGCAGAACCCTGCCGCGACAAGAATTTTACCGTCCCGGCGGGGCGGTAACATGGCACCGTTGGATTTCGGTCCTTATTTATGCTCTTTAAATTCACCATCTTTTATGTCGCTACAGCTGTGGATTCGCCCACCAATCGTGCTTTTCGCCTCTGATCATCGTACCGCGGGAAAATCGAAGCGCTCGCAAGTTGTTGAAAGATTTGGCGTCCCACTCGGAAGGTTTTTGAACCAAATAACTGCTGTTCCGGCCTGCATTTATGGGGCGTGCGACTGACAACAAAGGGGTTAAGCGCCCGGCATTTTACTACCGCCCCCGACCTGCTGCCGTGGGCTTTGACCTCTTGAGCGGAATTCGGCCTGAGCAAGCGCAGAAGGTGCCGATCTGTTGAACGAGTACGTTCTCGACGTTTTCGTGACGGTGACGGAGAAGGGTGCGAACGCATAAACGCCAACAGGCCACCCTTAATCCTACTTTGGCATTTCGACTTCCGCTGAAGACGGCCCTCTTGATCAACTTTTGCTGTCGCTCCATCAACTCCTGAAACTGCTCCTTGAGAAGCTGTACGGCGTCGAGTCTGTCGGTCGGGTCCATGGTGTGCCGAGAAATTAAATGACGCTTATACAGCGTCGAACGGATACCGGCGGTCGAGTTTCCTTCTGTAGTTTAAACACTGTGACCGCGCGTGACTTTCAAGAAGCTGTCCATGCACTCTACCGCAAGATGGCGGAGGAAAAGGCCCCCGAAAAGCTTGCGCTCTTGAAGCAACAATTGCGCCTGTTGTTCCTGGAGAGCGATGCCGATTTATCCAACGCCTGATTCCGAGTACCGAGCAACTCGTGCGGCGCGGATTCGGCTGACGGCGAAAAAGTTCACAACAGCGATTCGGAGAGAACCCCAATCGCTTCTACCTTCCGCCGCCAGCCAATTAATCGTGTAGCCGCTGCGTCTTTCTGAGAATGGCTCTGCGGTCGTGCGGCATTTGCACAGCGGTTGCCATTAACCGCTTCCATAGAGGCATCTTCTCTGTTGATGAACGGTCGTCGGAGGAGGGCTGTTCAACAGAGCGTCCCATGACTCGTAAGAGTTAAAAGGCATTTTGTTTTTGCGACGATTACTCGTTGCGCCTGCTCCAGCAAAAGTGGTCAGTTCAGATTCGGCCGCGAAGCTGCTTCCTTTCCTCTTATCGTCAACTGCGTGTTCTCGTAAACAAAGGGGGACCCAATGGCACATGAAGAGTTCACTCGAATGGCTAATCTAGCTGGACGGGGGGAGAGTGACCCGTCGAAAAAGTCTAGGGATCAAGATCAGGGCAAGGGTGCCGTGGAGCAGGATCAGGACAATCAAGGTGGCAATACCAGTATGAACGGTCAATTGGGACACCGCGACGAGAATGCTGAGTTGAAAAATGCTGATTCTGATTTGTCCGGGTGAGCCTACACTTCTTTCATAGACGTAGGAAACCTAAAGGGCTATGAAGCCTCTTTGAGCAAATGGAGCCGAGAGCGGTGCCTTTCCTTCATCTCTTCGACGGATACAACTTTGTGGCCAAGATTAGCGAGTTGGATCAGTTCCTGCTGAATTGCTTGCAGCCGTTCGTGCCTCTGGCCGTGAGCGATTTGAGCATCTCTGTCGTTCCCGCCCTGACGCCGATACCGTTCGTTCAAATCCTGAATCTCAGCTATCTCCCCACGGAGATGCCCGATCTTCTCGCGCAGAACTTCGAGGTAATCCATATCACCAGAATAGCTCATCTTGACTGTCTGAGCGTCGGTCGCCAAACTGTCCGCGAAATTGGGTTAATCCGATGCCGAATCGTAGGAGCTGGGGCTGCTCTGACGCGCATTGTGTCCGATAAATCAAGGTGGAACTGTAAAACGCCGTCGCGATGACCAGACTCTGCTTATTCTTCGTGATCCAGTGGTCTTCCGTCGGACCCGACTTGCACTTCTGACTTTTTACCATCAGTCATGACCTTCGCTTCATAGGCGACCAGTTTGCCATGCTTGGTTAGCGACTCCACTTTGATGATTTTGCCCTTTCCGGCCTTGGCTTTCAGTCCGTCCCTCACTGCAGCAGGCAGCGAATCCAGTTCGACCTGTTCTTCAACCTCAACTACTTTGCCGTTCGAGTCCATAAGGACATTTTTTTTGTGACCGTTGACTAGCAACTTGGCTTCGTAGAGAGTCTGTCCGTTTTCTTTCTCCTCCGAAAAACCGCGAATGGTCGCGCCCTCAGTTTGGGAGGCGACGGTCTTCTCAACGGCTGGTGGAAGATCGGAACGATTGATCTTGTTTTCTTGCGCCAGAGCAGGAAGGGTCAGAAACACGGTGGCGACTACTACAAGGCTGATCTCTCGAGGGATGTTCATGTTTTGTTCCTCCATTGTGGACGGTACGCCGCACAACTGAAGGCAGCCTGAAAGTGCCTCCACTGAGGTCTCCTAAACGGCCCGACACATCGCTCTCAGTGTGGATGCTTTTCGATTGAGAGCGTCATTCGCCAGTCCCGTCCGCAAAATTGGCTTCGGGGTTCGCCGTACCGCTCTTCGGTAAGCTCTTCGGGTTCATCAGCTGAGGGGTATCACGCTTCTACCTCAATGCTTTGATTCGCATTGACGAGAGTAAAGAGCAGCCCGGCACCCAACGTGATCCAGACCGCGACGTCGAGCGCAGGCCCCCATCCCTGATGAACCACAATGGATGCGGTGACAGTCGAAGAGATTACACCGCCAATACTGCCCAGCGTATTCATCAGGGCGGAGAGGGACGCGGAGCAGGAAGGAGAGAGATCAATACACGACGCCCAAAAATTCGCCGCCGCGAACATATTGAACCCCGCCGCGAGCGCGATCATGGGCAAGGCAATCACGGTTACCGAGAGATGATTTCCGCTGTATAACAACAGTGCTGAGACTCCCATCCCAAGCCATACAGCGGCCAACCTGCCTCTTCTCCGATCGCTCACCTGGGCAACTCGATCTGAGAACCATCCCCCAACCGGCGATAGCAGGGCCATTGCGAGAAAGGGAGCCGAAGTCCATGCGGCCGCTTGCATGATTCCCAGGCCCCGCATTTTGACGGCATAGAAATAGAACCAGTTGTAATAGACGTAGAACGTATAGCCTTGAAATCCGTAGCCAAGAATCAGTCCCCAGACGGAAAGGCTGGTCAGCATTCTCAGCCAGGGCACGCTGGTCACGCCTCTATGCGTAGAGCGAGCACCAACATCACTGTGGCGCGAACCTGGATGAACAATCTGCAATTCCGGGTCGTTGACATCCGAGTGCTCTTCGGGCCAGTCAGTAGCGTAGAAGTGCCACAGCGTCACGACAACAAAAGCGAGAACGGCGCAAACTTCAAATGAAACGCGCCAGCCCCAATACACCATCGTCCACGCAATGAAAACAGGAGTAAGCGTTCCACCCAAACCAAGTCCGCAAACCTGAAGGCCGCTAGCGAAGCCGCGTTCGCGCAGAGAAGTCCAGGACGCGATCACCCTGGTAACGTTCGACGAGATCGCCGCCTCCCCCACTCCGGTCACGAACCGAACCATGCGGAAGCCGGCGAGAACACTAATTCCTGCCATAGGGGCCATTGTGGGAACCAGAGCCATGGCTCCCGTCCCCACCGCGAAAATGAAGATGGCGACTGTGAGGGTACGGCGCGGTCCGATGCGGTCGCAGACGTATCCCCAGGGAATTTGAAACAAGCCGTAGCCCCATAGAAAGGCGCTGAACACCACTCCCATGGTCAGTGTGCTAAACGAAAAATCCTCCTCAATCGCTTTGCCGGCGATGCTCAGGTTGAGCCGATTCAGGGCCGTTACTGCCATGATGGCCATGACGATGGCCATGATGCGCCAACGAACGCGAGTCGGATTGCTTTCACTAATCTCGCACGGAGATGTGGGTTCCTGGGTGGTACTGCTCGCTGTTTTCAAACTGACTTCCTTACGTCGTGCCGATGATTGACTGAGCACTCCCGCGGAGGGATTGAGGGTATCGTTACTCTCTTGATCCTTCTTAGAGGGACTGTTCAGATTCCACAGCCCTGCCAACACACACCGCGATAACTGGGAAGCCAACCCAGAAGAGTGGCCTCCCGTTGGCAACCTCACCAGATAACTTTCAGCCCGAGTTGAATTTGTCGGGAAGAGGTCGCAGTCTGGTTGAGCGCGGTGGGGAGCGAAGTACCGTCAAAGTCAAAAACGGAATTGTTCTGGCCGAACGTGTTGAGAAATCCCGGAGACAAGAAATTCGTGTGGTTCAGAATGTTAAAGAACTCCGCCCGGAACTGGACATTGAAGCTCTCCGAGATGGCCCGGAATTTCGTGTTCTTGAAGACTGAGAAATCGACGGTGGTCAGACGTGGGCCATAGAACTGGTTGCGACGGGTATTACCTAAAACGTTGGAGCAGAACCGAGTGCCGCTCGGAGGAGCCACGCCACGAAAGGCCGGAAAGGAATTCGGTGCACATCCGTAAGGATTTGCCGTCGTTGCCGCTGGTAGCGAAGCCGGCACCGTCGGCGGTGTAAAGCAGTTCACATTCAGATAGTTCACGCCACTGCTAGTGGGATTACATCCAGGTATCAGGCTGGCGAAATCCATCGAGAAATCGCCGTTGAATCCTGTGCCCAGCGGGTCGTTGCCGTCGCCGGTCGTTACCGTGAACGGTGCTCCGCTCGTGGCGGTGACGATGGTGCCCAACTCCCATCCTCCGGTTACAGTCGAGAGAAATGTTCCCGAATTCTTCAGTGAAGGCAGGTCCCACATCAGGGTTCCACTCAATACGTGACGTATGTCGAAGTCACAAGCTCCCAGTCTCGCGGATTTGATCAGCATCAGCGGGACAGCGATCGAATTCAGGAAGGTGTCTCCCGTGACCGGAGCCGAACTCAGATCTCTGCATTTGCCGAAGGTGTAAGAGACCTGTCCCTGCACCCCTTGGCTGAATGCCTTCTTCAACTGCGACTGGAGAGCGCTATAGGAAGACGCACCGTCGAACAGTACTGGACGGATGCCCGCGCCGCCTCCCCAGTTCGGATCAATGCGCGTACCCGTCTTTTGGTCGGCGCAGGTTCCCCCTGCCGCGGCCGCGGCACTGGGATCACACGGGAAGACCAGTCCCACACCGCTAACCGCCCTGGGTTGTACCAGGTTAACGTCGTCCGATGCCGCAGAAAGATGAACGGAGCGGGATCCAACGTAACCTAGCAACAGTGTCATACCCTCGGCGAGCTGACGCTGAATGTTGAGATTCCAGTTCAGCACATCCGCTCGCTTCGGGTAGGCGTCGATGAAACGATTGCGTATCGTAAGAGGATTAAAGCTAACATTTGGATTTGTGCCCGATCCCAGTGTGGCCCCGGGCGCGGTGCCGATGATCTGAAACGGTGCGGTCGCAGCCGTATTCAGTCCAAACTCGTAAGGAAGCGGCAACACGTCGAACATGCCGAAGCCGGCACGGACCGCGGTTTTTCCATTGTGAAAGGGATCCCATGCCAGCCCAATACGCGGCTCGAAATTTTTCGTGGTGGGATTTTGCAAGATCGGGCTGCTCACGCCGATTGGCCCGCACGCCGTCGGACTCTGCGTGCATTCCGAAAGGGTGGTGATCTCCTGGAAACCCGCAGTTGCCACGCTGTAACTGGTCCCGGCGATGGTATAGCCCGGGACCTTGTTAGCATCGGTCGGTCTGGTGGTCATCTCGTAGCGCAGGCCGAGGTTGACGGTAAGATTTGGCCGCGCGCGCCAGTCGTCCTGGATATAACCGGCAAACAGACTTTGCCGAAAGCCGACTTCGTGGGAACCGCCGGGAGCGAGCGCGTTGAGTTGATCCGGAGCGTTGGTCAGGAAAGCAGTCAGGGTTCCATAGGTGTTCATCCTGCCGTTCGGGCTCAATTGCTCGAGCACGTTGTACTGCATGTGTTCGAAAGCGAAGCCGATCTTGATCGCGTGGGTTCCACGAGTCAGGAAGGCGTCATCTGCGACCTGCCCCGAATTCCAGGCGTGCGTGAAGCGATTAAATCCCCCCAGACCGTATGCTGTCGTGAGTCCCGACACCGGTATTTGTGGAGGCGCACCCGCGCCAGGAGCGATGGCCAGTCCAGCGTTCTTGGCCACTGCATCGCCCGAGACCGGATCGTTGATTTTGCCCAACGCTCGGTTCAAACCCAGCCGGAACGTGTTTACAACCGCCGGACCAAAAATGTGTGTCTCTTCAAAACTTCCCATCTGCCTTCGGGAAAAAACCTGGTGGACAGTATTACCAAGAGGATCCGCCTGCGACTGTGGTCCGGAATCGATGAAGTAACTGCCCGCCAATCCGTCGTTTGCTGAGATTTTGTGATCCAACCGAGTAATGAAGTAATTCTCGTTGGCGATGGTGTTCGCATTCACGTTCAACGTTTGAATTCCGTTGGCGTCGGGAGCGCTCGCAGGCGCGACTGGCCACAATGCAAGATAAGGTTGAATGTCGGCAACTGCCGAGGCGCGCGAGGCCGCATCCGGTACGTGAACGGTTCCCGACGACGATAAGCTCTGACGGAATCCTTCATAATTGGCAAAGATGAAAGTCTTGTCCTTTACGATTGGACCGCCTCCTGATCCACCAAATTGGATTCGCCGGAAGGGAGCGATCTTTGAACCGTCGAAATAGTTGCGCGCGTCGAAGATGCTGTCGCGGTCGAAGAAAAAACCGGTACCGTGAAACTGGTTCGTTCCCGACTTCGTAATTGCATTGATCACCGCCCCCGATGTTCGTCCATACTCCGCCGTGTATCCGGTGGTGATCACCGAGAATTCCTGCACCGAGTCGACGCCGAGATTCAGTCCCGTGGCACCGCCCGGCGCCGCGTTGGAATAGTCGTTGATCGTCAGGCCGTTGAGTCGATAGGAGTTTTCATTCGGGCGATGTCCGGAATCCGCTAGTTGGTTGCCGAAGCCACGATTTCCCTTATTAGCATTGAATGAAGTGGTCGCCTGGTTAGGGACGCTCAACACACCTGGTTCAAGCGTCGCCAATGTGGTCCAGTCACGGCCATTGAGCGGAAGTTCTCGCACGGTCCTGGAGTCGACGGTGGAGCTGATGGATGATGAAGCCGTCTGCACGTCGGGGGGCGTGCCCATGACTTCGACGACTTGGGTGACCTCGCCTGGCTTCAGGCTGATGTTCAGAGCCTGCTGAGCTCCAACGGTTAGGGTGATTCCCCTCTGCACCGTCTTCTGAAACTGTTTTGCTGTAACCGTGAGGTCGTACGCACCCGGCAACAAGTTGGGAACGGAGTAGAACCCTTCGCCGTTCGTAACGACTTCACGCACCTCACCCGTGGCGACGTTCTTGGTAGAAACTGTAGCGTCCGCGATCGCTGCTCCCGACGAATCCGTAATCAATCCAGACAGAGTCGCGCCCGCCACCTGCGCCGCGGTCTGAGTCGGAGTCAAGGTCGCCAAGCAGGCAACTAACAGTGCACCCAAAAAGCCTGAACATGAAATTCCGGAATTCATGTGTTTCCTCATATCGCCCCTCCGTGGGAAACTCGTCTCAAACGCCTTTCGCTCGTTCAGTCAACCCACCATCTTTGATTGGGTTCGGCCATGGCCATCCCATCCCCATGGTCTTGGGGTGAAGCAACGCACAATAGCGGGTGCCCTATGCGACCCGACTTTGCCTAGCGGTGCGCCTCGGGGCAATCCCTGATCGGTCCAATCGAAAACATTTCTACCTCCTCAATGTCGCTCTTGAAAACAAAGCAATTAACACCCGATATCACTTTGACGCTGGAATGGCGGCAACGCTATACTTGCGACCCAGTTGTGGGGTCAAAATGGGATTTCCTGTAGCGTCCGCTCGGATTGTGCGGTTTGGAGTATTCGAGGCGGATCTAAAAGCATGCCAACTCCGGAAGCATGGTTTCCGGCTCAAACTCTCAGAGCAGCCGTTTCAAGTCTTGGCAATGCTCTTGGAGCATCCCGGCGAGATTGTTACCCGTGAAGAACTCCGCAGCCGTCTCTGGGCGGGCGATACTTTTGTGGATTTCGATCACGGCCTCAACAATGCGGTGATGCGCGTTCGCGAGGTTTTGCTCGACTCGTCAGACCATCCTCGTTATGTCGAGACGATTCCGCGGCGAGGATATCGTTTCGTTGCCCCGGTTGAGGAAGCTGCTGGTCCCGCCAACAGTCCGATCCCGCCCGAAGCGAGCGATATTTCCTCTGTTAGCGTCTCCCGGATAGCCGCACTTCCAGCAACCGCGCCTTCTCCGGCCGAGTGGCTGCCGAAAGTCCGCCATTGGTCGACACTGCCGCGGGTTGCCTTACTTGCATCTGCTGTCCTCGTTTGTGTCATCGCGCTCTGGACATTAGCGGTCCGCCTGATCCACAAAGCCGCGGCTGGAAAAGCAACTCCACCACAGAGCACCTCGCTCGTGGTTCTTCCGCTCGAAAATCTTTCGGGCGACAAGGACCAGGATTACTTCGCCGACGGCATGACCGACGAGTTGATTGCGAACCTTGCGAAGATCCGGTCACTGCACGTGATTTCCCGCTCGACGGCTATGGCATACAAAGGAACAAGGAAACCTCTTTCCGCCATCGCTCACGAATTGAACGTGGACGCCGTCGTCGAGGGCACCGTGATGCGCGTTGGAAACCGCGTCCGGATTACCGCAGAACTGGTCCAGGTTTCTACCGATCACCATCTGTGGGCCGATACGTACGAGGGTCAGATGGGCGACGTGCTCGCTCTGCAGAACCGAGTATCGTCCGCGATTGTGAATGAGATCCGCATCAACCTGACGCCGGAAGAGCGGGAACGTCTGGCAAAAACTCCCGCCGTAGCCCCCGAAGCCTACGAAAACTACCTCAAGGGTCTTTACTATTGGAACAAACGATCGGACGAGAATCTCACAAGGGCCATCGGGTACTTTGAGCGCGCGGCGCACACTGATCCGCAATACGCGTTGGCGTACGCGGGTTTGTCAGATTGTTACGCTATTATCAGTGCCGAGATTTTCGGGACCATGCCCGCGGCCGAGGCAGCGCCGAAGGCCAAAGCGGCTGCACTCCGGGCACTGGAAATAGATCCGACCCAAGCGGCGGCGCAGACTTCCCTCGCGACCGTAAAGTTTAACTACGATTGGGACTGGAGCGGCGCCACCGAGGGATTTGAACGGGCCATCGGTCTCAATCCAAGTTATGCAACCGCGTACCAGCGCTATTCTTTGTACCTCATCGCCATGGGCCGAACTCAGGACAGCTTCGCGCAGATTCAGAAAGCACGCGAGCTCGATCCCCTTTCCATCAGCATCAATTTCAGCCTGGGATGGCGTCTGTACATGGCTCGGCAATATGACCGGGCGATAGCGCAATTGCAGGACACTCTCGAAATGGACCCTACCTACGAACTGCCCCACCTGGTCGTTGGGCAAGCATACGAGCAAAAGGGAGATTACGGCCACGCGATACCCGAATTAAAGAAGGCCGTCGAGCTGTCTCATGGAACGCCCTTAATGGTTTCGGCCCTAGCTTATGCGTATGGCCGGTTCGGGAACCGGGCCGAGGGCGAGAAGCTTCTGGTCGATCTGCAGTCTAAGGCGAAGTCGGAATATGTCTCTCCTTACTATTTCGCGATCGTTTGTATTGGCCTGGGGCGGCATGAACAGGCGATTGATTGGCTGGAAAAGGCCTTCGCGGATCGCTCGAATGGCCTCGTATTCATGAAGGTAGAACCGGAACTCGACGACCTCCGCAGCGACCCGCGTTTTATTGCCTTGCAGCAAAAGCTCGCCTTCCCCGGCTAATCCAAGGCAATAAGGCCCGGTCTGCTCACGCTATCAGGTGAACGCCGTAGAACGCGGCCTTCGAAATTTTGCTTTTTAGCATGTAAATGCGAGTTTACAATTGCAAAATGGGATGGACAGAAAAGGCTAGTCTTCCCCCGTCCCTAAGGGCCGCCCTTCGTTGCCCGACGGAGTGACGGCTTCGCTCAATAACGAACCCGGTGTCCTACGCTTGCTTAATAGCTACACTTGTAGCTCGCCAAAATTCAAACTGCACCTCGAAGGTGATCCTGAAGAGCGTTTCCCTGTCCGAGATGGGTTAAGTCGGTGGGCACGGATGCTGAATTGGAGCCAGCTGCTTCTCAATGAATGACCGAAGATCCGACACGCGTTCCACCACGTGCAAGCCAGTGGAGATGGGAGGATCTCAGGCCGCGCGGTCGTAGCGATGGTGCAAACCGCCCAATCGTGCAAGGCAGATCACTGGACCGGTGGCCCCAGAACGGATTCTGTGGCCAGGAGTTTCTTTGTGGAGGCCAAGATGCGTGCGGTCATCATGATAATAAGACGCGTATGCGGAAAGAAGCCGCTTCAGATGGCGCGCGTTCAGAGCGATGATGTGGTCGAGCAGCTCGCGACGGCAGCTCCCCACCCAACGCTCGGCCACTCCATTCTGCCACGGACTCCGCATCGAGGTTTGCCCGCCCGTGATTTGCAGGGCGCGAAGCACAGCGGGTACTTCCAGGCCGTATTTCTGGTCGTGATCGAAGAGCAGAAATTTTGGGGCCGATTCGTAAGGGAAGGCTTCTCTGAGCTGTTGCGCGATCCAGGTGCTGGTGGGATGCCGAGTGACGTTGAAATGAACAATCTGTCGCCGGTCATGGCTAATAATAAAGAAGCAGTACAGCAGGTTGAAGGTGACCGTCGGGACCGTGAAAAAATCCATGGCGGTGATCACTTCGTGATGATTGCGAAGAAAGGCCTGCCAGCGCCGGGCAAGTCCTGGATCTCGGGGGGCTCGCTTCATCCAGCGGGAGATGCTGCGCTCGGATACATCGAAACCCAGCATGAGCAGCTCGCCGTGGATCCGGGGAGCTCCCCAGGTCGGATTGTCTGTCACCATTTGGAAGATGAGATCCCGGATCTCCTGGGATAGCTTCTTCCTTCCGCCTCGCGCTTTCACCCTGGAGATCAGACTCCAATACCTGCGGAAGCCGCCACGGTGCCAGCGGACCACGGTCTCCGGGGTGACGATGATGAGAGAACTTTTCCAAGCGGACCAGAATCGCCGAGCGGAGACCCAGAACAGTTTGTCCAGGGGGCTGGGCTTGGGATGCCTGCGTTTCAGCACGGTGAGTTGCTGACGGAGCGCCAGGTTCTCCAAGAGCAGTGTGCGATGCGAACGAAAGCAACGAGCCAGTAGTACGAACCACAGCCAGCAGAAGCGGAACATGGAGAACAGTCATAGCAGATGGGCGGGTTGAGGAAAGTGTGCAAGCTGTTGATTTCACGGCTGGCCCGAATTTTGGCGAATGACAACCCGCCAAAAGCTCCTCCTTTTGGATCAAGCATATCCATATCACTCTGCAATTCGCAGAGGTAAACGGTATGTGGATACCCATTTCCTTCGACGCCATCGCTACAGTCCGGCTCTTAGGGCGGTACACTCTTGCTGGCCTCACTATCCCGACCTGCGGCCCTCTACCCACTGCTCCCCACTAGTTGCCTCCGCCCAGCGACTAGAAGACTCGGACCTTCGGTCTTTCCGCGCGATTGTTCGCGTCTCGGTGCGAAATTTTGCAAAGTCATACTCCTACAAGTTTTCTAGCCCATCTTGCCCCAAACTATTTCGCGAGATGTGCAATATTGCTCTGCTTCGATGCGAACTCCGGCATACGGTAAACCCTGTAACCACGGAGGTCCCCAATGACCATGACTTCTCAAGACAGGAACTGGATTTCCATTGCAGAACAGGCCAGCCTGGAAATGGATCCGGCAAAGCTCGCTATTCTGGTCAAGCGACTCTGCCGCGCGTTGGATGATCGCGGCACATGCGCCGGGGACGAGACGAAGAGAGAACTGAGCAAACCGTCGCATCCAGTCCCGTGTCCGTGGCATACGGCGGGTAGTGATTAAGCGCAACTTGGAAGGGACTTCGGTCTTTGGGGCGAGTCGGGTGACCCGCTGTCCCTTGATTTTGAAGGGCACTCTCCCCCTCAGGCGTGTTTGCGTTTAATCAACGGTTCGATTTCGTGATTAATCTCAAACTTCACTGGCGTGCTGCATGACTGGCAAATCGTTTGGTGAATTCCGCCGTTCAAACTCATCGCTTCCAACCTGTTGGGACGTAGGCACTTGGGGCAGGTGATTATGAGATATCCCGCACGATCTCTCGGCACGAACAGTGGGGCGATGTCACTCTTCTCTGTTTCCGACCGGATGGGAGAAGCGGCTAACAGCTTCGCGACTTCTTCCAAAAGCTCCTTGACCGTGTAGCGTCCCTTTTGCAGGAAAGCGTCCGCCAAAATCCCACTTGGGTTTTCGCCTGTGATGTATTCTCCGCTCATGGCTATTGTTGCGATGTGCGGAAATCGCTTGCGAACTATCGCGAGGAACTCAAATCCTGACATCCGGGGCATATTCAGATCGGAAATGATCACGTCAGGGAGAGACCTGCTGAGAGCACGTAAGCCATCCAGCCCGTCAGCTACCGTGAGAACCTCATAACCCTGGCTTTCCAAAATCGCCCCTGCGGCTTCCCGTGTAGACGGTTCGTCATCCGCGAGCAGGACACGATAGGGGAATTGAGGTACGTTGGCTTCTGCGACGAGTGTAGCTTCATACGGAGACGCTGCGCTTTTGCTGGCGAGTAAGGTATCTGCCCGTTTCTGTAAATCTAATCGCAATGAGCCGGTGCGATCCTCATGTTCTTGTTGGTAGGCGGACATGGATACCTCCCCTTCTTGATGGAACCTTGCAGGGGCCGAATCTTAGACCGGACGAAGCAAGGCAGTCTGTCCAATATTGACCAGCTCGCGGAAATCCTCAGCGGGGGTGTGGGGTTTTAGAATCGCTCCTCCGCACGCAACCTTATGCTGCTTTGCGGCTTGTGGGCTTGTCGCTGGTGCCCGGTTCGGAAACTGCCCGATGCGAGAAGGAAAGATTTTCGGCGCGGGACTGCCCCAGGAGTTTCCGTTTTCTCCAGCGGTTCAGCAGAGGGGCTACTGCGCCCAGGATGAGCACGACCGCGACAATCGGAATCCAGAGCCATGAGGAGGTACTCTTGACAGCTACCGCGGGTATCGCCGCTGCTGGCGCCGACTCAGTGGCGGCCGCGGAAGCCGTGCTGTCGGTCGCGGGGATTGTGGCGGCATCGGCAACCGGTGTACTGGATGTCTCCGCGGGTGCCGGGACAATCGCGGCGTGTGCACGGGCAGCCTTAGTGGATGTTGCTGATGGTCTGCGATTGTCTGCTGGCAGCGCCGTTCGGTGAGCGGCAGGTGGTGCAGCGGCAGTCTCTGGAGGTTCCTTCGCGTCAGATGTAATGGCGACAGCGGCAGGTGCACTCGCGGTCTCCGCCGGTATTGGAGCAATCGCAGCTGCAGCAGGAGCCGCCACAGTGGGTGTGATGGCAGTCTCTGCAGCCGGTGGAGTTATCGTCATGGGGAGTGCGGCAGGAACTGCAGTAGCCGGGCCGGCAGCGTCCGCAGGCGCCGTGGTGTTCGCAGGTACAGCGGCGTCGGTCGGAGGTGGGATCGCATTGTCCGCGGGCATGCTAATCGAGGCGGCGGGCGCAGCGGCGGCCGCAGCGCAGTGGTCGGAGATCATGTTGAGTGAGGTGACCGCAAAACCGTTATCAACCGCGGCCGACGTCGCCGTCGCGCTCGCTTTCTGTCCGACGAGCGTCACGTCATGTCCCACGTGTGGTTTGAGATCAACGGTGCTAGTCGTGATCTTGAAATTGTGGCTGGTGTTGTCTTCGACAAAGGTGTAGCTACCATCGGAGCCTGCCAGGCAACCCTTGATGCTAGTCGGATCTGAATTGCCCGCCGTGGGAGTTTGTGCAAATCCCAGCGCTGCCAGCAGGGCCGGTACAACGATCAACAGGCATGCTTTGTTCATAAATCCTCCGAAGATTCTCGCCCTGTGGCGGTCTGAAATTTCGCCCCGGACTTGATTCTGCGTCCGATTTCTCACGTAGAGCCTGCGGTTGAGCTCGCGCCTGAGATCTTGGGGGCATCCAGGTGAAACACCACAACCTTAATCGGAAGGAAGAACGGCGTCTGTCCCAAAGCGCTCACATTTCGAGGAGAGCAATCAATCAGGAGAACCGTTCGGGGACACCGGTGGTATCTGGGATCGTGCGATGGCGAGAGTCGCCAGCCGCGGAGGAGGTCACACTTTGGCGACGACTGCGAAAAGGCCCGTGCGGTGACGCGGGAGTTGCTGTCGTTTGCCGAGTTTTGTCTCGACGGCGTCTGCCGCCGTCAACTTGCGATCTCGATGTGGCTCGGTGCGAGGGGCGCCAGTATGTAGTTCACAAACTTCTTCCGTGGCCGCGCCACACGTAGGACAAGGTACGGATAATATCTGTTTAAGGGTTAATTCCTTCGTTTTCACGGCCGTATGATGCAACGTTTTACGGGCAAATAATGGTCAATATTGAACATTCTAAGCATATTAGGAGCCCGTACAGGTTCGATTCAGGCAATGGCCGGCGGTTTTTCGTCGAATGTGAGCAAAAATGAACATCTCGGGTCGCCAGAAATTGACACAATTCTGAAGGGTGTAGCCGCACGCTTAGGAGAACCCATTGATTGCACTGTCCCCCACGGCCAAGAAGAAGCGCGACTTCGATCCCAAACAGTTCCTTGCCACGATCGGCGACGGCAGAAAGGTGCTAGCCCTTCCCAGAAAACAATCCATCTTTACGCAGGGAGATGCCGCGGACGCGGTCTTCTACATTCAGGAAGGCCAGGTCAGGCTTACGGTCGTTTCCAAGAATGGCAAGGAAGCGACGCTGGGTATATTGAACGCTGGCGATTTCTTCGGAGAAGGCGCCTTGGCTGGTCAGCCTTTGCGTATGGGATCTGCAACAGCCTTGACGGACTCCGAACTTCTGCGCATTGACAAGAAGGCAATGATGCTGGCGCTGCACCGCGAGCACGCATTCTCGGATCTGTTCGTCGCCTATCTGCTCTCGCGCAATATTCGCTACGAAGAAGACCTGGTTGACCAACTCTTCAATTCCAGTGAAAAGAGATTAGCTCGGGCTCTCCTGTTACTCGCTCATTTCGGGAAGGAAGGTGCACCCGAAATTGTAATTCCCAAGATCAGTCAGGAGACCCTGGCAGAAATGATCGGCACAACCCGATCGCGCGTGAGTTTTTTCATGAACAGGTTCCGCAAGTTGGGCTTTCTTGATTACGGCGAGAGCGGCCTGCAAGTTCACAGTTCACTTCTCAACGTTGTGCTTCACGACTAGCTGTAGCGCCGAGTTCTCGAGTCAGTAGAAAGATAATTCTGGCCAAAATCAGGCATCGGCACGATCTGCCCCCAAGGTCGATCCCATCTTGGTTGCTACCAGCACCTCCAACAACGTCGCGGTGTTGCCGATGCTACCGGAGATGGTGAAGAGAGCGTCTGACACGACGGGATGTTGCTCCGCTAGAGAGTCCAACCGGTCGCTTACTTTGTAGAGTTGCTGAGCTTCGTGCAGGACGCCGCTTGAAGCCATGGCTAGCCAGCTTTCTTCAAAACCTAAAGAGAGTGAGCTTCAGATGGGCTGACTTAGTTCAGAGAACCTGAAAGAGGAGAAGTTGGTAACGGCCTCAACTCCATGCTATCAGGGAAGAAACCGACAGTGTCAGGACTGCGTCGCACGCGCTCTGTGAGTCGGCCGCATCTTCTCCCAGTCTCTGGGAATCAAGCGATACGCAGTTTGGCTAGCGATGCATGTGCCTCACCGCCGCTCTTGTCCGGCACAATGATCAACTCAAGCACTCCGACATTTACCAGGTCGACAGAATAGTCCTCGATCTCACGGACCGCCCCAGGTGAGCTGAAATTCCACTGCTGGCGCACAATTTCCCGGAAGGGCTGTCCAACCCGCGCGGACCACCGTAAGACGAACTCCTGCATCCGAGAAGCCTCGCTGTCCTCAAAGGCCAAGAAGATACGGCTAAGTTTTTGCGGGCTGTCGAAAATGAGGCGTATCGTCTGGCTGCCGGCTTCAGCCGCGCGCCACCCTCGCTGCTCGTCTCCCAGCAGTGCAGACTCGATCGGATAATTTTCATCCTCTGATGAGACCTCGACGGAAGCGGCTTTGTTCAGGTCCAGCCAACCCTGGTCCCAGGCTGCGGCAATCTGCGGAACACGTATTAGATGCTTGCGCATACTCTTTACTCTACGCCTTATTTCCGCCGTGCGTATCGGGTCGGTATCTGTGAATGAGTCAGATCAAGAATCGTTAAGCACCAAGACCACGCTACAAGGTCGTGATCTTTCAACCTGAGAGTGGCGGAACACATCGTGGGCGATATAATCCGGCGCAATGGTGCTGCGCTTGCTTGCGAAGAAACTGTTTCGAACCGTGGCAAGAGTCATTCCGCAGTGCGGCATGGTTTCGCAGGCAGTAGCCTTCAATATGTTTCTCGCGTTTTTCCCCAGCCTGTTGGTAGCGCTGGGGCTCATGAGCCGTTCACTGCAGGGGAAGAGCGGCCAGGAACTGGCGGCGCGCTTGGCGGACATTCTGCCTCCGGGCAGCTGGCAACTCGTGTCTGACTTCCTCGCGCGCCGGGAAGTAAACCCCTGGAACTGGGTGCTGCTCGGATGGCTCGGGACGTTGCTGGTCGGCACTCAAGTGATGAAGCTCATCATGGAGGGCATCTGCCTGATCTACGGTGATCGCAAGAGACACTCCTTTTTCGGCCGACAAATTCGGGGCTTGCTATTGTTCTGTGTGTCGATCGTCGCTTGGCTCCTGGCCGTGGTCGTGAGCGTTTTCGGCCGGCCCGTACGCCAATGGATGACTCGCGGAGTCGGCCAGTCTCTGCTGGCTCGCGACTTCTGGACCGTCATGCTCCCCGTTTCCGCCATGGTCCTGGCAATCCTCGTCTTGGCCCTGATCTATCGTGTCGCACGACCAAGCACCACGACGTGGATTTCCGTTCTACCCGGCGCAACGGCAGCGACGATTCTGTGGTGGAGCATCAACTTGCTTTTTGGTATTTATGTCCGACACATGCGGTATGGCCCTGTCTACGGAGGGCTGGCAGCGGCGATCGGACTGATGGTGTGGATGGAGTTCTCTGCCATGATCGTCTTTGTGGGTGCGGCCTGGAACGCAGAAAACGCTGCTTGATTCCGGCCACGGCCTGGCGTAGGCGGCGTCTGCGGGACACCGCGAGCATCCAAGGCTCGCTGGGGGATCCTCTCCCGTAATGCTACCCGTCGGTATGTGAATCGCTACTCCTGCCGACCGAAGCGAATTTGCGGGACGATCAATTCTGGACCAGTTTCCGGCGGTCGAGAGCAAGATATTGGCAGCTCACAAGGTTCGACGCGACGGTCCAACATCTAGACGGTGGTCGACTGTTCCTGCCTGACTTGTTCGCTGACGACGGTGAATTGGCGCAGATTCGCAATTCCAAATGAGGTAGTCATGGCCACGTCCGAGGCGTCCCTGCCCGTGGCCATCAAGATCCGTCCGATACGCGGGTGGTTGTGGCGCGCATCAAAAGTCCACCAACGATCGTCGAGATACACCTCAAACCAGGCACTGAAGTCCATGGGCGATGGGGAGGCCGGCACGCCGATATCACACAAATATCCAGTAGCATAACGCGCCGGAATATTCAGAGCGCGGCACAACGTGACGGCAAGATGCTGAAAATCCCGACACACCCCGAAGCGTTCCGTAAAGACATCCAAAGCAGTCTTGGTGGGCCGGGCGTACTGATATCCGAAAGTGACTCGCGTGTGCACCCAGTCACAAACCGCCTGTACCCGCGACCATCCAGGTGATAGCGCGCCAAACAACTCCAGAGCGATCGTTGAGAAGCGGTCGACCTCGCAGTAGCGGCTGTTGTACAGATAACACAGGACGTCGTGGGGCAATTCCTGAACTGCAAGTTCGCGCGCCTCAGGGCACACTAGATCGGCGACACCCGAGTCATAGATAAGAGTGGAGTTGCTCAAACGGAGTGCACCCGCCTGGGCAACGAACCGGGTGCAGCGATTCCCGAAGCTGTCGAGATAGCTCTCCATCGGCGCCGCGGGATCCGCGATCACTCGGTCGGAAGCCCGCAGGTCCGCAGCCCGGGAAGGATGAACGTTCAGTAGCGCCACCATGGCCACCGGGTACGGAATGTCGAATTTGATGTCGTACCCTAATCGCAAGATCATCGGTTCCATTGAATGTCCGCGACGTCCGCATCACTAGTAGCTCCCGCACCAGTGTTGTTTAGTCAATGTTGAGGACTATCCAGCATGTCAACGTCCCGCCTATGCCCATTACCTATTTTCGATCTTCCTATGATACAGACAGCTTGAGAGTGGTTGTGCGCCGCGGACTGTTTGCCGGATCCCGCCATTGTGAGCATTACTGATCAGCAGACGGGTATCCCGTTCCCGCATACTAGCCGTCGGTAGCAGCTGCACGTCTCCGGAAACGGCTCCGTGGCAAAGCGAACCTCAATCGCGAAGAAAAAGTCCGAATTTAATCCGCACGCCTTTCTCTCTACGATCGGGAAGGGCAGGGACATGCTGCGCTTTCAAAAGAAGAAGTCAATTTTCGCGCAAGGCGACGCTACAGACGGACTGTTCTTTATCCAAAAGGGTAAGGTGCGGCTTAGCGTGGTATCAGAAGCAGGAAAGGAAGCGACTCTCGGCATCTTGAGCGAAGGCGATTTCTTTGGAGAAGGCGGCCTGGCCGGTCAACCGCAGCGCATGTCGTCGGCAATTACTATGACCGATTGTGTTCTTCTCCACATCGAGAAAAAAGCGATGATGCAGGCAATGAACCTGGAGCCGAAGCTCTCGGCCATGTTCCTGAAGTATCTGCTGAAGCGAAATATCCGATATCAGGATGACCTCGTTGATCAACTTTTCAATTCTAGTGAAAAGCGGTTGGCACGAGTGCTTCTGCTCATGGCGCAATTCGGAAAAGAAGGAGTGTCCGAAATGTCGGTTCCCAGACTGAGTCAAGAGACCTTGGCCGAGATGGTCGGGACGACGCGCTCGCGGGTTAGCTTCTTCATGAACCGATTCCGGAAGCTCGGCTTTATCAACTTCGACGTTGGGGACAATTTGCACGTTCACAGTTCACTTCTGAATGTTGTTCTTCACGATGATGACGGAGCAGTCGTGAGCAGTGGCAATAAAACCTCAATCGAACGCGGCCACAAAGGACCCGAACCACCATCTGAGCCCGGTGAGCCGCCTGACGAAGATCGTGCGAGGAGGCCACCCCTACTGAGTCTTCAGCGGAGCAAATCGTAGAACACACCGCGTCTCGCGGAATTGATCGGCCAGGTTGAAAAGACCGCCGGGGAATAGAGGATTTGCGACATCGGCGTTCCAACGCCCGAAGGAGTGTTAGCTATGTCAGAAAGTGCAGTGGGAAGAACATCGGAGTTCATCGCTGAATCAGCCACGCAGCCTTCACGCGCAACCGGGGCGATTGCCGAGGCAATCCAGGACGGAATAGGAGTAGTCAGGCGTGCCGCCCAGCAAGGCGGAGATGCTGCTGAAGAAATTTTGACTGATACCACCCAACGGATCCAGAGGCATCCCGTCCTAACCGTGGCCACGACGTTCGCAGCCGGTTTTGTAGCCGGAACCTTGATCGGATGGGCAATGAAACGAAGGTAGATCAGCGACTTGTGTTTTGATGCGCCGTTCAGGTTGCCGGCGCGAGATCATGCATCCGGGTCCGGGCCGTAGCGACCGTTGGCTCCGGCACGCGAACGAACATCCGGTTGTCAGCCACGAGCGCGTTGTCTTGGCGAAAGAATCGCAGCATGCGTTGAACATCTGTCCCCTGGACTAGGTCGAACGCACTTAATTCCCTTAACTGCTTGGCGACAAAGTCCTCTGTCTCCGCTACGGTAAGCCCTCATTGCGATGTGCCGGAATGGCGTACCGGACATCTGCAACCTCGTCCGCCACCTTCTTCGCTTATCCAAAAAACAATGTGTATTTCATTAGCTGCCACCTTTTCGATTCGCTGGCGATTGTGCCCGTGGCGCTTACCTCATGGCCGATGTGCTCGTTCAGCTTAACGGCGGTGCTCTGCAGATCCCAAGGTGCTGCCGTCTTCGGCGATGATAGAGACCTCGCGGGTTCATCGCCCTTCTGCAAGCACCCGGTGGGAGTTGTCTGTGAGTTGGTGGGCTGCATCAGGCACGGACTTGGTTCGGAGCATCTATTTGTTGTCGCCGTTGTCGCCGTCCGCGTCGATCGCATTGCGTTCTTGAGCGATTTGCTTGCTTTGCGCTTTGCTTGTTCTTCTCTTCGCCAGCTTGATGCCAGCTGAGGGTTTGTCCCGGTGTCCAACTTCTCCACCAACACTTTGAAACGTGCCCCGGGTTGATTCGGGTCTGACTCCAAGTCCGGCTGCTGTTTGGGCATCAACCTGACCGGTGATCGGCAAATTCTCAGCCTTCTGATAAGCGCGGATGCTGGCTCGGGTTCGTAGACCAAACGCGCCATCGACTTTGCCCGAGTAATGTCCCCTATCGTGCAGAGCTTGCTGTGCGCTCCTGGCATCGTTCTGATGCTGGAACGTGGGTGCTTCTTGAATAAGGTTGGCTGCCGCACGAGGTGCCGCTGCGCGTAGTCCGGAGAAGCCCGTGGCCACCAGTAAGAAGGCAATTCCACTCCAAACGATTTTTCCAGTTAACAACATTTCTTCTCCTTCGCACCACAGTGATCCAAGGCTTGCGAGATGTTCCTCCACTAGAGGGAATCGCCGATGCGGCCAGGTTGTGTCCTTTGTGAAGGGGCTGCATCGGAAATGGCTGATGAAGTTGACCCGCAGCGGTCTGGGAATACCCCGGCCGGGGAGGGCCGCCTCAAGAGAGACAATCGGCCGCCAGGTTTGACGGGCGACCAACTCTCTTGAAGCATTCCCAGCTTCGCTCATTTACGAGAACAATGCTGTGCAGAATGGCTCAGGTTGTGGGATCCGCGCAATTCTTGGTTTTCCGAAATATGGAGGCCGGCAGGGCTTAACGAAAAGTAAGTCGTCACGACCGAGACTCCCAAAAATCGCAAAATGAGGATTCAAACCTGAAAGCAAATCTGGTCGCTACGATGATTTTTGAGGCCTGACCGGGATCAGAGACTTGTAATATCTCGTAGTTCGTGTTTGCTCAACCTCCGCCGGCCTTCCTCACGGGGTATTCTTACGCTCTCGAGATGGGCCATTTCGTTTTTGGCCGCGCCGGGCCGAGCTCTTCGAGCTGGCAATCTCGATGCATTGTTTTGTGGCCGCTGCTAGTTTGTCGGACTGCCGAACGGTTTCCGCCTCTTTCGCGTTTGCGCGCCCGGCTATCTCTCGCCTTTCAGTTGTGTTCGGCATGGTTGATATTATCTCGGCTAACCGCTCCGCCATTATGGTCACTTTTGAACACTGTGAAAACAGATTCAGCTGCATGCGGGTATGTTCTGGGTGTTTATAACACGCTGATTGCAACGTAGATCATGAGTATCAACCAATGTGCAAGACGATCCCCAGCCAAGAGCTTGGTGTACTGCAAACTATTGTGTGATCAATTTTGCTCAGACGGCTCTCATGTGCACTGATAAGTTCTCCTTTCAATGTAGGGGGATCTATGAATGGGTTTCGTATTCTGGTGGCTGACGATCATCCGATATTCCGGTTTGGTGTGTGCTCGCTGCTTGAGTCTCACCAAGGTTGGGAGATCTGTGGACAGGTAGCAGACGGGCGGGATGCGGTAGAGAAATGCCGACTGTTGAAACCAGACCTTCTTATTTTGGACATTTGCATGCCAAAACTGAATGGAGTGGATGCGGCGCGGCAAATTCTCAAAGACAATCCGGAGCAAAAAATACTTGTCGTTACCGACGTCCACTCCGAGCAGGTGGTCCGGGACTGCTTGGATGCTGGGGTTCGCGGGTGGGTTTTCAAGTGCGACGCTACCGAAGACCTCACCACAGCCGTGGACGACCTACAACGGAATAGGTCGAGCTTCAGCCCGCAAGTGTCGGATCTGATTATGGATTGTTACCTTCAACGGCAACGAAGGGGCTCAAGGGCAAACCGGGATGCCACATTATCACCTCGGGAGCGCGAGGTCATACAGTTGGTAGCCGAGGGGAAGTCCTCCAAGGAAGTCGCCGTAATCCTCAATGTGGCGGTGAAAACTGCCGACACCCACCGAAGTAATATCTTGCTCAAACTTAGGTTGCATTCGATCGCCGAACTGGTATTGTACGCGGTGAGGAACGAAATCGTTCACGTTCCGCTTCCCGACATGGTTAGATCCCCTAACCTGGAGCTAGCGGGGCGGACGATGCTTCTCAACGCCATCCCCTGAGGTGTTCGAAAGCACATTCGTCGTGTACTCGATGATTCAGGCCATTACGAACCTTGCTAGTTTGGTGGTACTGATCGTGATGGAGCTTTGCCCCTTGTAGGTAATGAAGCCCAGTTTTCGGAAGCGATTCAGGAAGAAACTGATTCGCGATCGGGTGGTGCCAACCATTTCCGCCAGTTCTTCCTGATGAATCTGTGGAACGACCTCCTCCGGTTTGCCGCCGGGACGAAAGTTCGCAATGGACAGGAGAGCCCGGGCCAGCCGTTTTTCGCTCGAGTTTATAAGTTGGTCCACGATGACTTCCTGGTTGCGTCCGATGCACGCAAGCAGGTAATCGAGGAAAAATGCTGTAAAAGTTTTTTCATGCCGGATCACACGCAACATCTCTTTTCGCGCAATCTTTACTATGGTGCAACTTGTGAGTGCCCGGGCTGACGTAGAGCGCCGAGGACGGAGGGTCGCGATGCACTCCTTACCTGCGAAGTTTCCTGGTCCGAGCAGCCCAATGGTCGTCTCCTTGCCCTGAGAGACGACGGTGAGCTTCACTGTACCCGACAAAATATAAAAGACGGCGTTGCCAGGCTTGCCTTGCTCAAAGAGGATTTGCTTCCCGGGTGCATACACAATCGTCTTACCGACGCCGGCCTTCGAGAGAAACGCCTGAATGCAAAATCGCGGTTGTTTATGGCCCGAACGCGACGCCCGCTTTGTATCCCGCCCGGTATCGTCCATGTGACTGGCCTCATTTGCTGATTCACCCTGGCCATCGAGCGGTCCGCCAACAGTGTCCACTGCTTGGATTGGTGCACTGTCGTTCAATGCACTTTCCGATCCGCCGAGATCGAGCCGCGGTTTGGCCTCGATGTGCCCCAGGAATGCATGGGGAGCGTTAGAGTCGAGATAGCGTAAAACCGGATCAGTTCTCATGTTTCGGTTTCCAAAGGTGCGTCTGAGATGTCCCCGGTCGACACATTAGTTGTGCTCTCGCGGAAAACCTTTGTAGTTTTTGTGCTGTAAAGGTGACATCATCCCAGAAGCCGATGCGAGCGACGCATTGCCTTTGACCGACGAGGTACGCAGCCATGGAGTCGATCTGCGTAGTCTTACCCGCCCCGTCAATCCCCGAGAAAGTCACGATTTGTGGTGGACGGCGAGTCATGATTTTCAAATAGTCCGCACTGCCTTCGAAGGCCTGGAGTGCCGTGTCTTCCGGTGCTGGTCTACGGAGCACCGGCTGGTTTCGATGGACTTGCTCTTGACAATGCAACGACAGACCCTACGGCAACACACGCCCCCGCGACGAGTCCGACTTTGATAAGCAGGGAACGCTTTGTCCGTTGCTTGACGGGCGCGATTGCGGCACCGATTGGCCGTGCGGCCGGCGCGCCCTTTGGATGCGTTACTTTCGCACCAGCGGCCCCTGAGGGGACCGATCCCGGGTTCTGGGTCTGTGAGGTATCGCTCGGTTCTCGCGGAGCTGGCTGTGCAGGCATTGGAGCGTCCGGCAGCTCACTACTGTTCGAGCCCGCAGCGATCGGCGGTGGCTTCTCCGCATCATGCGGTGCCTGCGACGCTTGAGTCTGCGCAGCGTCTTGTGAGTTCCGTGGAACAGGCTCCGCAGAAAGATTCATCGCTGATGTCAGCAGCCCGACCAGAATCATATTGAGGTGTCGTTGAATGTTCTTGTTCATAACCACACGTGTCTTCCCCTCTGTCTAAGCAGCGCGATCCCCCGGGCAGGCGGGCGTCCAAGGCTCTTTGTCACGAAGTTGTCTCCCATTTACAGCTTCCAAAACCGAGGAGAAGATGTTGAGGACCGACGAGGCCTGCGTTATTTCCAGGATCACGTCTGTTTGGGGAGAGGCCGCCGCAACGGAAACCTCGCCGTCACCGCGTTCTGTGTGGCAGACGCATTCCAAGAGGAGATCGACGGACTCTGGACTTATCTGTTCAACTGCCGAGAGATCCACGATGAGGCGAGGCCGGTATGAGTTAACGACAAATCTCTTAATCTCGCGAAGAAACAACCTGCGGGCGACTTGGTCACGGGGGCTGGGGAGGCGCTTGACTATCATGGCTGAGGTTTTCGTCATCGCAGTCTTTCCCTTCTGTCCTTCTGTGGTTCCTGGTCCCGCTGCAAAACCGCAACGTCAGGTTCGCGCTGCCTTGGCGTACGCCGAGCCAAGTCAGAGACGAGAGTGAGTTTCGGAGATCGATGGCCGTGTCGGGCGTGCGTGCCAATCCGCGCTGCCAGGCCCGCGGTGCCAAGGTCCACGGTCACACCTCGAGCCAAATGTTCCACCTTCGTACCGTCAACGACCGATTCGCGAAAATAAAGTCCCGGAGCAACGTAAGTGTTCGCCTGGATGCTCGTGTGAACCAGCCTCGTTCCGAGATCAATCTCTGAGTTGCGCTCTACGGATGAGCAGCCTGTGATCGCAACGCCGGCTTTGATCCTGGTTCCTGGGCCGATGTAACACGGAGCTTCGATCCGCGCGGAAGGATCCACGTGAGCGGTATCGTCGATCCATACACTCGGCCGAATTTGCGAGCCTGTGGGCTTGATCCCACACCGTGCCAACAACGCATCCTCTACCAGTTGTCGATAGTTGGCAGTCGACGAAAGGCGGACGACATACCCCAGAAAATCGTAACGAGACGAGGGCATGTCCCGATCCTGGCTCGTCTGGTCGGCCTTCAGAAGGCAACCACGATCCAGCAGGCTAATCCCGATGGGGCCTCGCTGGTCAAACACCTTGGTCACTTGGCGCTGCCCCTGAGAATGAAAACGAATCAAATCCGGAAGATCGATTTCCGCGTACGCGCCGAGAACGATGAGCAGGATCTGCTCAACCCCTTCTTTTGCCCAATCGACCATGGTCTGAACTCGGTGCGATTCCTGGGGATTTCGATCCACGACCGACACGAGCCCGACACCGAGACCATGCACTCTTTCGATCCATCTCTGCAGAACGGTCTTGCCCAGAATCGGCCATGCCGGGGACCACATGCCGGAGTCAGGCACAGCGCCGTCTGCTTCACGGCCTGCTGTAACTAGTAGTGCGCCCATTTCCACGTGAATCTCCCTATAACGCGGCTGTCTCAGCCACCGTTTGGTTCGAAGACGCCAGAGTCATCCTTAGAGTCGCCTGCGAAACCGAGCCTGTCACAGCACGTCTCACGACAAAACTTGGGCGAGTATAGGGAAGCGGCAGTCGCCATAGACAGCCTTTTCCCTTTCATTGCACCGAGCCTTCTGCGCGAGTTTCTCAAATGCTGGGTTGGCCGGTGTTTCAGAGTGAGGCATTCGCGCATTCGCTCCTTGGCCTTGTGCAACTGCGATTTCGAATTTCCGATCGAACAGTTGAGAAGCCTGGCAATCTCTCGATGGCCGTAGCCTTTGATTTCGTGCAGCTCAAAAACGGTCCTGTAACCGTTGGGTGGGGTTTGCAATGCGCGCGTGAGCGTAATGCGATCGAGCGAACCCCTGAGCCGATCATCGTGCCGGCCGTGCTCACGCTTCTTATGCGTAACGCCAACCTGGTCACGTGGATCGTCCAAGGAGACGTGATTTGGTACCTGTCTCCGAAAATGCATAAGGGCCGTCGTCACAGCGATACGATGCAGCCAAGTGGACAAAGCAGACTCTCCACGAAATGTGGAGAGCTTTCGGAATGCTTGAATGAACACATCCTGTGTCAGGTCGTCCGCGTCCGTCGAGTTTTTGGTCATGCGAAGGATCACCGCATATACCCGATGTTTGTGGAGGCGAAACAGAAGAGCGAATGCATCCCCGTCGCCATCGAGAGCTCTTCGTACAAGACCAAGATCTGAGGTGTCGCCTTCGCTGGCAGTAGCGTTCATGCTCACGTGTGTGTTTTCTCCCTAAGTTCGGTTCTTCGCCAGAAGTAGCGTATGGCCGACGAGGTGCCGCTGAGTATTCGGTTCAACCCGCGTTCGCGTGGAGGCTTTCCTGTAGGGCGAAGTGAAAGATCCTCACGCCACATCACGGAAAACATTTCAAGTGATTTGAAATCGATGCCAGAGGATCCGACGATAACAGCGGCCGTCACAGTCACACCACAGCCGTTGGCGAGCCAAAATCCCGCGATCATGTGAGCTATCTTGCTCAGACGCTCACGCTCCCACCTGTCATTCTGTTAGCTGTCTGAATGTGTAGACGGGGCCGCGATCCGCCGATTCGCAGTTCTAACTTCGTGTGCTGCTTCGGGGTGTGATCAAGTTGTCGCAAGTCAGCCACATCCAGAAAAGCGGCATTCTTCGCCCGTGGGTTCCGTAGAACCTGACGGCAGCCCAGGTGGCGACCATAAGTTCCTCAACAATGAAATCCGGGCAGCACTTCCGGACGGCACGGAGGGGTTCGCCCGCGGAACAAAGGAGGGTTAACGATCATGCCTTTAATTCAACTGCTGGAAGTTCTCATCGTGGTGGGTGTTCTGCTGTGGCTGGTGAATCGCTTCATTCCTATGCAGGGTTCCATCAAGTCGATTCTGAATGGGGTCGTCGTGATTGCTGTGGTTCTCTGGCTGCTGAACGTCTTCGGCTTGTTTCATTCCCTTTCCCGTGTCCACATCGGAACGTGACGGATAGAAGGCTCGAAGCCAGTCAAGAACAACAGGCGAGAACATAAAAGCTGTTCAACGGAACCCGCAGGAAACTGCCTTTAGGAGAAAGTTTGAAAACACATCTTTTGTTAGCCATCGGAATAACTCTATGTTTGAGCGCATTTGCGCAGACCAATTCTCAAGCACCCATCGCGGTCGAACCGATGGCACACACCCCGACGTTCCAGGTCACGGTGACCAGCCGCAGCGTGCGGGCAGTGAACTACAAACATCGCAGCGGGGCGACCAAAGTAGATTTCGCCGGCACCGATCTGATGCCCGGAGCCAACGGTCAAGCCAAGGTGGAGAGCAAAAAGGGCTACATCGAAATCGAAGTTGAATTCGGAAATCTGCAAAAGCCGACGACCTTCGGCAATGAGTATCTGACGTACATCCTGTGGGCGATCTCACCCGAGGGCCGCTCCGTCAATCTCGGCGAAGTCCTGGTGGGTGGCAATCATCGCAGCAAACTGGACGTGACCACCGACCTCCAGGCTTTCGCGCTGGTAGTTACGGCAGAACCTTATTATGCGGTTCGACAGCCCAGCAACTTGGTCGTCCTCGAAAACGTAATCCGCGAGGATACGAAGGGGACCACTGAGGCGATGGACACGAAGTATGAACTCCTGGAGCGTGGCGGGTATATCCCAACCGGCTACAAGTTCGATCCGGTTGTCCTGAATACCAAGTTGCCCCTGGAGTTCTTTGAAGCGCGAAATGCCCTGCGCATTGCGCAATCCGAGGGCGCCGAGACCTATGCCCACGACAGCTATCAGCATGCAGTCCGGCTGATGGACAGAACCGACCAATATGCCACGAGCAGTCACATCGACAAAAAGCCGATGATTGCCGTCGCCCGTGAAGCGGTACAGACGGCGGAAGATGCTCGCGCAATCACGGTGAAGAAAATCGATGAGGAGCGTCTGGAGAACGAACGCCAAACTGCTGCTGACTCGCAGGCACGAACCCGAGCGCAAGCGGAAGACGCGATGCGGCAAAAAGAGCAGGCCCAGTCCGACCGAGCCAGAGCCGAGTTTGCCAGGTCTCAAGCAGAGTCCGACACGGCCAAGGCCCGAAACGACGCCGCTGACGCACGATCGGAAACCGTACAGGCCCAGTCGGATATGGCCAGCAACCAAGCTATATCGGCAAATGAACTGTCCATTGCGCAAGCCGATGCGGATCAGTCTCGTATGGCTGCGCAACAGGCCCAGTTGAGCGCGCAGCAATCGGAAACGGATAAAGCGGCCATGCGCACCCGCTTGTCGGAGCAGTTGAATCAAATCCTGCAGACTCGTGAGAGCGCGCGCGGTCTGATTGTGAACATGTCCGATGTTCTGTTTGACACCGGGAAATACTCACTGAAGCCCGGAGCCCGCGAGAAGCTGGCAAAGATCGCCGGCATTCTGCTCGCTTACCCCGGACTCAACATTGAAGTCGGCGGCTACACGGACAATGTGGGCGGCAACGAGATGAATCAAAAGCTGTCGGAAAACCGAGCGGGATCGGTACGAGACTACTTGGTACAACAGGGCGTCACCACCAATTCGGTAAGCGCAAAGGGTTTCGGAAACACCCTGCCTGTTGCCTCCAACGACAATTCGGCTGGCCGGCAGCAGAACCGGAGAGTGGAGCTCCTCGTATCGGGCGAAGCCATCGGCAAGCCAGTCAATGCGACCACGGGAAGCCTGCGGTAAGCGGTAAAAGGAAAGCCCGCCCGTAACAGAGAAATGGAGACAGCACTTATGAAGATCAATGGAATCACCAGCACTGCGATCGTGTCTTTGCTCTTGGGGATTGCAATCCCCGCCTATTCGTGGCAGGAACAGCAAAACGAAAAACAAGACCATCCCGGACAGCAACAGAGCAAACCCGAACAAAAAACTAAGCCCGAGCCTCAGCATGCCCAGGAACAACAGCAGCGGAACCAGAACCAACAGCACGCTGAACAACAACAGCAGCAGAACCAGAATAAGCAGCAACAGCACGCTCAGCAACAGGAACAGCAGAACCAGAACCAACAGCACGCTCAGCAACAGGAACAGCAGAACCAGAACAAGCAGCATGCTCAGCAACAGGAACAGCAGAACCAGAACAAGCAGCATGCTCAGCAACAAGAATCGCAGAACCAGAACAGGCAGCATGCCCAGCAACAGGAACAGCAGAACCAGAACAGGCAGCATGCTCAGCAACAGGAACAGCAGAACCAGAACAATCAGCATGCCCAGCAACAAGAACAGCAGAACCAGACTAAGCAGCAACGGCAGGCTCAGCAGCGGCAGCAGCAGACGCAGAACAACCAGTACGCTCAACAACACCAGCCCACGCAGCAACAGCAGCGTGTCGAGCAGAGTGCGTGGCAGGAGCATCGCGCACAAAGCTGGCAGTCAGACCACCGCGACTGGCAACAACGTGGCGGCTATCACGGATACCGCATTCCTGATGACAGATACCGCGGATACTTCGGACCGGACCACGGCTTCCGGATCTATGGATTGCCATTCATGGTTGTTGGCGGATATCCCCGCTTCCAGTATGAGGGCTATTGGTTTACTACCGTTGATCCGTGGCCGGAAGACTGGGCGAACAACTGGTACGACACCGATGATGTCTACGTCACGTACGTCAACAACGGCTACTACTTGTTTAACAGCCGTTATCCGAACGTCGGGATTGCGGTCAGCATCTCGATGTAGCGTGCAACAACCTCAAGTCTTTAAGACTTAAGGAGAGCCGCTGTTTCGCTTTCAGGAGTGTCCGGAGTCGAGACAGTGGCACAGTTCGATGTCGGCGTCTCATCTTGAGCGCCAAAAGGAGAACAAAATGCTTTGGACCATATTCGTAGTTTTGGCAATCCTGTGGCTTCTGGGTTTCACTCTGCACGTGGGCGGAGGGCTAATTCATCTGCTACTCATCGCAGCCCTGGTGGTCCTGATCTTCAACGTTGTGAGTGGGCGTCGATCCGCAGTTTGAGAGACGTGCTCGGGAAGAGTCACAGGAGATTCGCCATACCACAGAAATGCAAATGGTTGGCCATCGGCGTTCGTCTTTGGTGGCTCTCACGAGCAATTCTGTGATGGCGACCTCCGCGAATGCATTTTTTCCGTCAGTGGGCGTTGTTGCTCAGACTAAAGAAAGCGGCCCTGTCAGCATTCCAGGGTCATTTGCCCGTGACCATTGAATCGTTGGCAAAGCGGGCAGGAAAGGGAGTCGCATATGCTCGGAATCGCGTTGGCCGTCGTCTTGGTTCTGGCATTCCTTGCGCTACTGCCGCAATGGGGCCATAGACAATGGACCTACTACCCGACTGGAAGAATCGGGATGGCTCTGCTCGTGGTCATCGTGCTTCTGCTCATTGGTCGCCTTTGAACAACGTGAACCAGCGTTGGCGTCGGCTTTGGCCCGTGCGACGGCGATCATCCTTCTTGTCGGCGACCCTTTGTCCGGATACGCCGTTTTTGGCGCACGAGGAAATCGTCGATCCGCTCCGGAGTGGTGAGAGACCAACCGCTCCTGCTCGAGCGCTATTCCAGTCCACCCGCGGATCAGCTCCGTGAGGCACATGCGTACGCCAACCGCGGCACTGTGATCCAGATCTGGGCGACGTGAACCTGGTCAATTGTGCACAGTTACGGACTAGCCGCTGTTGGTAGGCTGGTTCGGATCAAAGCTACCGACCGAGGCGGCGGGGGGGATACCGCGGCCACAGCCGGCATTTTGATATGGAGGAGCTAGCGACCATTCGTTCCCTGGTCGTTTTGTTTCTCAATGGTGCTAGTGAAGTTCACACCACGAGCATCGGGACTGACTGGTAACAGGAAACCCAATGCTCGTGAGTGTGCACTTCGCTTTGTCGTCGCTCTTCTCCCGCATGGTGATGCGGACGGAGCGGAAAAGAACCCTGCTTTGCTGAGCATTATTGAACAGTCTGCCGTGCTCCGGGGTCAGTATGCTCAATGGTATGGCAATAGTGCGCCATTACCCGGAAACATCACCAGACCCAACAGAGAGTTCTTTCCCAGGATACCCGCTCGGGATCTGGCCTCCAATCATCTCCTCCTTCTGCAAGGAAAATGCGACGTACGAAACGAGACATGGCGATTGCAGTCTGCCGGGTTGCGTCTGCCCGTGCCATTCCAGACCAAGATGAAAGGAGCATGGGAACGTGAGAGAGGCAGGAGCTTCCCGCCCAGTGACGAGCCTATCCCGACACGAGCTGGCCTGCCGCATCCTTGAATATCGCGGCTCGGGGCTTAGCAGCAATGAAACCAATCGCACTTTACAGTAATGGCGGCTGCGGTCGTGTTTCACAGAAATCGCCAATCCATGATCACTGCTTCGACAAACGTCCGGCGTACGAACACGATCCTCCGCCCCGACCAGTCCCGCGTTCTTCTGCGCCCATTCAGACCAGAGACTCCCGAGCGCGCTAGCAGGATAATCGCCAGGATCATGTCGCTACCGGAAAGCCAGGTCGGGCCACTGCTGGACGAAGTATCCGCTGAATTCTCGCGGCGACACCAGCAAATCCACAGATCCTTTCTGGAACGGTTCGAACAGGTCCGCGACCTCGTCTTGACCGATGAGGAAATCTCCGAACAGAGACAGCTGTTGATCGGTGCTTATTTCGTGTGTGAATTTTCGTTAGAGTCTGCAGCCCTGTTCAATCCGTCCATCGTCCCGCACCCTGACCAATCCGAGCTTCCTCCCGGCGCATTGCGCTTCATCCTCAGCTTGCGCGCGACCGGGGAGGGACACATCTCCTCCATCACTTTTCGGACGGGTATGATCCACTCCGACAACCGGATCGAGGTCCAACCCCCAACCGGCTTCCTCACCGAGCCGCGTCAAATACCTAATCCCCACTACGAAAAGGCACTGTTCGAGCGAAAACTCTTTGAACTGGGTCTGACTAGCGGATTCACGCGCCGCATCATGGACAAGTATGGGGAACGGTTTTCGTTGGAAGAACTCCGCGCCAATCTCGAACTCGAAATGACGCAGTCGCGCTTCTCGGATCAGGACGCTATCCGGGGAATTTTGACGCTGGCCCAGTCCAATTACGAGGTTCAGTTTCAACCCCAGCAACCTTTGTCTGAGCGCATTCTTTTCCCCGCCACGCCGTCGCAACGCAATGGCATCGAAGACGCCCGATTCGTCCGTTTTCAGAACGATGACGGCAGCTATGTCTATTACGCCACGTTCACAGCCTTCGATGGCAAGGTGATCTTTCCGGAACTGGTGGAGACTTCTGACTTCCTCCTGTTTCGGTTCATCACTTTGAATGGTCCGGCAGCCAAAAACAAAGGCATGGCTCTCTTCCCCCGGAAAATCAATGGCCTCTACGCGATGCTCTCCCGCCATGATAATGAGAACCTCTACTTCATGCTTTCTGACAATGTCCACTTCTGGTATGAAAGCAAGGCTCTCCTCAAACCGATGTTCCCGTGGGAGTTGGTTCAGCTTGGGAACTGTGGGTCGCCCATTGAGACCGAAGCAGGCTGGCTCGTCCTCAGTCACGGGGTCGGCCCCCTCCGAACGTACTGCATCGGCGCGTTCCTTCTGGATCACGACAACCCTGGCAAAGTGATCGGCCGCCTCCGCGAGCCGTTGCTCAAACCTGACCAAATGGAGCGCAAAGGCTACGTGCCGAACGTCGTCTATACGTGTGGCGCCCTGGTCCACAACGGCGAACTGATCATCCCCTATGGCATGGCCGATCACGCCACTGGTTTTGCAACAGTTCCGCTCGATCAAGTGCTGTCGGCCATGCAGTAGGAAATGTCGTCGAGCAGCATGAGAGAGCCCAACAAACGAGTGGCTGTCCTGTCGCCGATAGCCTGGCGAACCCCTCCTCGCCAATACGGCGCCTGGGAAACAGTGGCCAGCAACATAACCGAAGGGCTCGTCGCTCGTGGCTGGGACGTGACGCTATTTGCCAGCAGGGACTCTGTAACCCGCGCTCACCTACATGGCGTGGTGGACAAGGGATATGAAGAGGATGCCTCCATCGATCCCAAAGTTGCCGAATACCTTCACATCTCGGAAGCCTTCGAACGCGCTGCTGAGTTTGATCTCATCCACAGCCACTACGACTTCATGGCTTTGACCTACACTCGGCTGATTAGAACACCGGTCCTGACTACCATTCACGGATTCTCGTCACCCAAAATCATGCCCATCTATCAGAAGTATCGCGATGGATACTTCGTTTCAGTCAGCGACTCCGATCGAGCCACAGGACTCAACTACCTAGCTACCGTCTACAACGGTATTGATCTCTCGTTGTATCCACTTCAGGAACCGGGCGGCGAAGACTTGATCTTCCTGGGCCGGATCCACCCAGATAAAGGTGTTCATCTAGCCATCGAGGTTGCTCGTCAGAGTGGAATGCGTTTGATCATCGCAGGTATCGTGCAGGATGAGGCCTATTTCCGGGAGCAAATCACACCTCATCTCGACGATCAAAGCATCCTCTATATCGGACCGGTGGACGTGAAAGGTAAGAACGAACTTTTTGCTCGAGCCCGGGCTCTACTGCACCTGAACACCATTCCGGAGCGATTCGGACTTGTCCTGGTCGAAGCCAATGCTGCCGGCGTGCCCGTCATCGCAATGGACCTGGGCTCTTGCCGCGAGGTGATCAAGGATGGGGAGACCGGTTTTCTGGTTGACAACGTTGCTGAAGCTGTTCGAGTCCTCGCGCGAATTCCTGAAATCGACCGTCGGGCCTGCCGCAACCGTGTCCGACAACACTTCTCGATCGACACCATGGTGGAGAAATACGAGCGGGTTTACTCGACGATTTTCGATCTGAAGGCGGAGAGACCAGCATGAAGCCGAACATTGTCAGGAGGTACAGGCACAACCCCATCCTCACCAAGGCCGAGATCCCTTATCCCGTGGAAACCGTTCACAACGCGGCAGTCGTGAAGCACGGGAACGAATACATCATGCTTTTCCGCTCCCATCTGCGCACCGGACGGTCCATCATTGGTCTGGCACGCAGTGCCGACGGATTCCGCTTCACCGCCGATCCACAGCCCTTTCTGACTCCTGACCGGGGCGGCCCTTTTGCCGTCTATGAAGAATTCGGAGTGGAGGACCCACGCGTGACCCTGCTGGAAGGGGAATACATCATCACCTACAGCGCTTACTCGCGAAATGGAGTCCGGATCGCCCTGGCCAAGACAAAGGACTTCAGTGAGGTGGAAAGAGTCTCCCTGATCACTGAGGCGGATTATCGCAATGTGGTGATCTTTCCCGAGAAGTTTGATGGACTCTACGCCCGGCTTGACCGTCCCCATTCGGAAATCGCCCCCTGGTCAATCTGGATTTCCTATTCCCCGGATCTGTCCTATTGGGGACAATCACAGCTGATCATGAGGCCTGTGCAATATCACTGGGATGAAATGAAGATCGGACCCGGCGCACCGCCGATAAAAACGGACCAGGGATGGCTTTCCATCTATCACGGAGTTTTCCAAACCATGGATGGATCAATCTATCGTTTGGGGGTTGCTCTTCATGACCTTGGGGACCCTGCAAAGATCGTAGGGGTGGGCGACTCTTGGATTTTGCAACCCGAGGATCCCTGGGAAATAACCGGGTATGTCCACAACGTAGTCTTCACGTGTGGCGCTGTTCCGGAGCCCGATGGAACCGTAAAAATCTACTGGGGGGGAGCAGACACGGTCATGTGTATGGGCGAAGCAAATGTCTCGGAACTGGTCGGGCTGTGCCTCAACAACGCCAGGCCGGCCAAGTGAGCATGGCATCACGTCACGAATCTATCCGAGGGGCCTTTTCTAAAAGAGTTGCAAAACAACTTTTGAACAAGATCCGCGAGAATGCTGGTTTTCACGAGCACATAGTGGTCAGAATTGAACATCTTGTTTTCGAGCACCCAGCTCATCATGTCGCCCATGAAAACCAAGAAGGTACCAGCCTTGAAGGTTCGTTGCCCCACCTGTGGCGCTAAGCCAGGAGAGAAGTGTGAATTAAGTACCGGGCTACCTCGCACAGAGCCGCATAGAGATCGACGCTTAGGGCTTCTGAAAAGTAAGGGGCCAGGCGGTCGGGCAATAATGATTGCGGGTTCTATGGTACTTTCATGTCGGTCTAGTCGCGTTTGCCGGCTACGAAGCTACACTCTCGTGCACGAACGAACGCGAAGTCGTTCTACGAACCAACAAACTCCTAAGTCTTTGCCTGCGTTTACCCCCGGACCACGGCAGATCGCAAATTCCACGAGTTTTCGACTCTCAGACGTTTTATCTAGCCAGCGACTGTTCAATGTAGACCAGTATTGAAGCAATAGATCCTCGATCATCGTTGTGTTGGCGCTCATGAGGTTTCAAACATGGGCTGCTGGCAGCGTAATACACGGTCAATGGCCAGCACGACGCCACGATTCAGATGTACGGGAAGGAGAATTCATGATGGCTACGAATCTTAGCAGTTGCCGACCCGGCGTTGGCATAGAAGCATTAAATCGATTGCCTGGGTTAGCCGAACCTGTGTTGCAAATCGACTTAGAACGAGAATTGCAGCAACTCCGCCAAGAAGACTCGTGGCAGCGGGAAACTGGCCGCAGCTCAAAAACGCTTGCGAAATACCCTGATTTCCGAATTGTTCTGATTCTAATGAAGGGCGGCACTCGGATGAGCCAGCACAAAGCGGAAGGAAGGGTCTCCATCCAGCAATTGAAAGGGCGAGTCTGTTTATACTTGGTCGATCGAACGGCGACTGTCTCGGCCGGTGATTTGTTAGTGCTGGACTGCGGAGTATTGCACGACGTCGAAGCGCTCGAAGAGAGTGCTTTATTGCTCACCATCTCTTGGCGAGGGCAGAAGAGCGATGCCTCAGAATCGTTTTCATCCACTCAGCGGCAATTAGACGAAGAAGCCGTGTCGCGCATGGACGATGAAGGTGGCACCCCTGGAGCCCCCGTGAGCCGGCCCGGTGTGACTAGGAAGGCCGCGTCGACGACAGCTAAAAGTCTTTCATGAACGTCGCGCTGAGAGCCGGCAGGCCATGCAATGGACCAACCGATCCCCCTCGTGCCTAGTGGCTCAATCTGCTTATGATGGCGAATAAGGTGAGCAGTTTAGACCAGCTATTCCTGTCTATGTGGGCCAGCATAAGCTTCAGAGACGAGCGCGCGCTCTCTCGCTATTGCTGTGGTCTACGGCAGAAGGAAACGATATGCGCTGCTATTGGGAGCAAACCGGTGTCCTTGGTCCGATCTATCGCTCGTTGGGCCAAGGGCTGAATGATAGCGAAATTGCAATGAAACTAGGTATCAGTGAAGTGAACGTGCAGAACTGCATTGCCTGGGTCCTTCATTTCTTAAAGCTGAACGATCGCCAAGAGCTGATTCTATACGCGTCAGACGGGGCGTAGCTTTGGCTAGTTGTAAACTGACAGCGAGCGACCGCCGACGCTTGAGGCCCCGGAAAAGATATCGGGGCTGAGTTCTCTGCCTCCTGCGGATGAGCAGTCCTGCTCAGACCAGAACCCCACGGAGCGCTAGCGCTAGCCTGTATCTTGGTTGAATGGCCGAGGAACTGGACTAGCTCGCGGCGAGGGGTAGACCGTGGTCAGGCAGATCTCTCTCATCGGACAACAGACCAGAGAGATGTGCCTTTCTCCCCAAGGAGCATGGAGAAGCATCCTTGATGGGAGCATCGACTTCTTATCAGGCCAATCTGTTCTATCTATCCTTTAGTTATTGGCGCTCGTTCTGTTCTATCGAAGGCAATTTTTCAAAATTCGGCGCGGACCCGAGGCGCCCCCAGGTTTCGGGAGGCGCCACCCGGTCCGACCAGATTCTCAAGCAGCTTTGCTGTATGCGTCTGAGCCGTGCTGCTTTACCATTTTGTTATAAACGCCCATCAACAGAAATGCCGCCGGCCACTGTCCGACAAACAGCGCCCAATCGTCCTTGCCCACAATCTTCAGAATTGCGGAAGCGGTGATGGCACCAAATGCTGCCCCCAAGTAGCCGGAACTTGGGATCTTGGACGTTTGCGACTCAATGGCACCCGTGAAACGATCCTCTGAAACGCCACTGCGAACTTTGTCTTGCATGCGAACTCCTTCTCTCAATTAGCTGATCGTGAATTTTAGGCCGACTTCTTCATTCTGGTCTTTCCCGTCTCTTCGCCCGCGGGCTTGTGGTTCTTGCCAATCGTCTTTCCGCTGTGCCCCTCGACTCCCTGTTCTAGTTCAGGAGACTCTACGATTTTCCATTTTCCGCCCGTGTTCCAGGGACCGCGAGAAAGCGAGGTCGGGATTTCCGACGTTCACCGTGTACATCAGTTTCTTTATGTGGTGGTACATCCGTATTTTCTCCTAGTGGCTTAGATAATCTTTGCCCTTCGAGAATGGATCACGCTGTAGCCGCGCTGACTAGGCAGCGCGCTTCGGCGCCTTCTTATTACCCGACCCGGATGAGTGCTGTTGTCCTTCAGAACCTTCTTCATTGGCTTGGGAGTTGATTTCTTTTGCAAGCTCGGCAAGTTTTTCGTCGGTTTGCTTTTCTTCCGCTAGAGTCTTTTCGAGCAGCAACGCGTGTTTTGCCTGCCCCAGTACTCTAGCGATCTCGCTGGCCGTTCCGTACGCCGCCATCTCGTAGTGTTCCACGCGCCGGGCCGCGCCGATCAATCCCGCGTCCAATACGGCGTCTTCAAAGCCGTCTTCCATCACCTCGGAACCTTCTTTGACCAGACCTTCCATGCCGACGCACTTTTTGCCCTTCGGGCTCTCGTCTAGCGATTCGAAGATCTCTTCGAGACGTTGAACGTGGCCCTTGGTTTGTTCCAGATGCTCTTCGAAACCAGTTCGGAGTTCGTCTGAAGACGCAGCCTTGGCCATCTTTGGCAGCGCCTTGAGCAGTTGATTCTCTGCACTAAACAGGTCCTTCAATTCGTCCACATACAGTTTTTTCAAATTGTCGTTTTGCATTTTTCCTCCAGGAAATGTATCCCCCTCAATGGGCAAGGCCGCGCGGCAACCCCGCCAGTCTTTTAAAAATGCGGGGCAGCAAACTAAAATCCCGCCATCATGAAATCAGTTCGCTGCACCCCCGAATGTCAGGCTACTTCGCGAACACGAGCCTTATCGCTTTTGTCGGCCGTGGCTTCGCCGGTGGAGGACACATCCTGGGCGCCAGTGCGCTCCAAGATTTCCTTTGCTCTCTTGGTCCACGCGGAATCGTCGGAATGAACTGACAGAAGGATTCCTCCATCTTTAACACGGCCTTCGTAGCGCTTTGCTACGTACTCCGGGATTCCCAAGCCAATTAGGGCACCCGTGAACCCGCCGACCGCGCCGCCCACACCTGCTCCGGCGAGAGCCGCCATGATTGGACCTGCAGCAATGAATGGCCCTAGGCCAGGAATTGCTAGTGCACCAATGCCAGCCAGCCAGCCTAGCCCGCCGCCCAGCAACGCTCCCGTCCCGGCACCGGTTGTGGCGCCTTCTGGTGCCTTGGTGTCTTTCTCGTGAGCAAAATCCTTTGTGCCGCTGTTCTCGGGAAAAAGTACCGAAATATCCGTGTTTCGAAACTCCGCTGCCTTCAAAGCATCAACCGCGCTGTCGACACTAGCGCGATCCGGATAAATGCCAAATACCGCTGTATTCTTACCTGCCATTGTTGATTCTCCTTTTGTCTTCCAAGTTTTATTGCTGTGGTTTGATGTTCAGTTCGCTGGTGACCTTGCCGTCGCCGGCAACTTCGGTAGCCTTGGCTTCAATCGCTTTCTTCTCGTCTTCCGATCGCACTGGCCCTTTAAGCGTTACCTGACCACCCTGCGTAACGATCTTGACGTTGTGTGCATAGGTGGAAAGCGACTTGTCTTTGACGATGGACTGTCGAATCTGCTGGGTAATGTCGCGATCAGAACGATTGTCTTTTTGTTGATCTGCGGTCGGCTCGTTCTGGCTCCGGTCGCGTTGGTTGACTTTGGTATTGTCAGCCGGCGGAGAGGCCTGCTGGGTAGATGGTTCTTGCGCTGATGCAAGTGCTCCGATACCGAGTAGCAAACCGGCACACAAGAGACTGCGAACAACGTTTCTATAAACAGCTTTCATCGTCATTTCCTCCTGAAGAGAGATCCGGGCGTTCGAGTGCTACCGAACGCACCGGATAGCTAAATTGTTTAGGGAGTCTGAATGGTCAAATGGTCCTGGACTTCCCGATCACCGGCATACGATCTGGCGATCCGAACCACCTTGTCACGGTCATCGGCGCTGACCACAGACCCGGATAGTTTCACCGCATCGGCCGACAGAGTCACTTGGATGTCCTTGCTCTCCAGACCGGGCTCGCTCTTGAGCTTTTCCTCAATTGAGCTCTTTGCTTCCCTTGAACTCAAGGCTTCATTCTGTGCACCGGTTTTCTCTGCCGGAGTGCGGCGAGCCGATGCTTCAGCAACGTTTGCCTGAGTACCATACTTTTTCACTGCCGCCATGAATGCATACGACCCTTCGGGAGCTTTCACTTGCTCCTTCAGGATTTGAGCGGACGGGATCATCCGCCCGTACAGAATGCGGGTTCCATCTTTGTCTTGCGTGATGGATGCGCCGTTCACAGTAATGCCGGCAAAAGCGCCCCGAGCACGGGAATACGTAAGCACTTCGGCACGCATCTTCCAATCGGTTTCGCCTTCCACATGGCGCCCGACCGGACCCGCCGCTGCCGAAGCGTCGGCACCAATCTTGAACTTGCTGGAAAGCATTTTTTCCATTCCGTTGTTGTTCATAACTAGCATGACAACATCGATCGCTTCGCCGCCGATCTGCAAGCCCCAACTACCTCCGGTGACGGAGAAAGGAGCTGGAGCGCTCCATCCAGAACTGGTGCGGCAGGTAGCGATTCCTCTCCCGTGCCTTCCTCCGAAGACAAAACCGATTTTGATCATCGAGGGTATGACTGCTACGCACTTCGCAGAATCGAGCAGTTCTTCGGGAATTCCTTTGTCCGGCGTCCCCATGATTTCGTCCAAGACTGTTGCAGCGGCGTCCATTCGTTTAACTTGCTCCGATGGTTCTTCCGCCGCGATTGCCATCGTGCTGGCCAAAATGGTCGCTGCCAGCACCGCTAGTATTCCTACTTTGAATCTCATCAAACACATCCCTCTGCGCGAATCCGCGCGATTCTGAAGCAAATGGGGCTAAGCTCAGTACCCCGGTTACTTTTCTTTGATTGGAGAGTTGCGGATCGCCAACCGACGTCAGTGTCGATTCCTGCCCAAAGCAGAAATGATAAGGAGGCCGTAATCGACAATAGTGCAGAGGCCCGTGGAATGCTATCGACAACAGGGTGTATGTGTCGCATCCGCTTCGCTGTAGAGAGTTCATACTTTTGAAGCGCGGAAACTAAAGCTTTGTGGGTGCCAGAAAAGCGCTCCCGTTCGCGACCATTCCTCCCGAAACTATCCCAGATATACAGACTGAACCGTATGTCCCTGTCCGCTCGGAAAGGAATCAGGGTCTTCGCACGGTTTAAGAAGTAAGAAGCCTTGTGATGATCGTCGATGATCACGCGGTCATCAGGCGCATGGTGCGCGTAATATTTGAAGCTGAAAACTTGGAGGTCTTTGACGCGGTAAATGGTGCTGAGGGCGTCCAGAAGGCCCAAGAGGTAAAACCCGGCCTTATAATTCTCGATCTGTCCATGCCGGTGATGAATGGACTGGATGCAGCACGGGAATTGAAGGTCCTCATGCCGCACGTCCCCTTGTTAATGTTCACAAACAACGCAGGCGGGATTCTGGAGAAGGAGGTTCGCTCGGCGGGCATTGCTGCGGTCATTTCCAAATCTGACGTTGACGGCCTGAAGCAACTCCTCGCCCGCGCGAAAACACTTCTTGGTTTGGACGGAGCAAGTGCTCAACGCGCTTCTTGACGGAGCAATATATCCGACAGCGAAAGACATAAAATATGCTGACGCCGCGCCCAAAGGATAATGTCGACGTCAAGGTATTTCCTGCCAACATCGGTCAGGGCAGGAAAATTGTGCACGTTCGAAAGAAAAACGGTGGATACCTGCAAGGTGATCCCTCCAATGCGGCCTTTTACATCAAGAAGGGCAGGATAAGACTGACAGTCTTGTCTAAGAATGGCAAAGAGGCCGCGATCGCCATACTGAATGCCGCGGACTTCTTCGGCGAAGGGTGTTTGGCGGGCCAGCCACTGCGCATGGGTTCTGCCACCGCCATGACAGATTGCGAACTCATGCGTATCGAAAACAAGGCGATGCAGAGCGCACTGCACCGTGAACGTGCGCTGTCCGATATGTTCGTCGCGTATCTCTTGGCCCGGAACATCCGATACGAAGAAGACCTGGTTGAACCAACTCTTCAACTCCAGCGAAAAACGATTGGCCCGAATACTCCTGCTGTTAGCCCGATTCGGTAAGAATGGGAAACCCGAGAAGGTAATTCCCAAGATCAGTCAGGAAGCCCTTGCCGAAATGGTAGGCACGACGCGCTCCCGTATCAGCTTCTTTATGAATCGATTCAGAAAGTTGGGCTTCATTCACTACAATGGTGAACTGGAAATACACAGTTCCTTGCTGACTGTCGTTCTTCACGACTCGCCTGAACGATTCCGCGTGATATGATGTACGCAGGGGTGGTTCTCACCTGTCTCCTCTTTCAGATCCTCTGATCTAAGCAGTCCATCTGAAGTTTCCCCTCCTTAGCCTCACGGAACGAGGCAGATACATGGCTTTTGAAACGATTATGGCGGAAGTTGAGCAACTGAATTTGTCAGGAGATCGTATTGAGGGACTCGCGGAACATCATCCGCCCGTGTCGGAAGCACTGTTATCGATCGCTGGAAATGTTCGCGCTACTGCCACCGTATTGGCGGTGCTAGTTGAGACAAAGCTGCGGGGCGGCGACGGACCGCTTAACTAAGAAGTCGATCCAATAGCTGTTCGTTGTGCCACGTCGATCCAGCCATTCAGGCGTTTCTTTGCGTAAGACTTTCAGATCGTGAATGGCTGCGTCAATCGCTTCTCTTTCTTGCCTTTGGTTGATGGTTGATTCTGCCACCTGAATTCGCTGCCGCATCTTCGTCCATTCGGTTTCAAGCAAAGCCGCCCTGTAAGATTCGTGCCAGTTGTATGTGGAAGTCATATGAACCTCTCGAATCCTCCTCTTGCAGGGCGACAAGAATACCCATTGGAAGTGACGGCATTTCGAAAAACTGGAAACTGGTCAATTTTGAACACAACGGCCAAGATGGAATGCTCTAAAGGGTGAGCAGTTTAGACCAGTTATTCCTGTCTATGTGAGCCATCATAATCTTTGAGTCGAGCACTTCCTCTCTCTCGTTACTGGTGTGGTCTTCGTCAGCAAAGGAGGCGATATGCGCCGCTTTTGGGAACAAACGGGTGTCCTTGGTCCGATCTATCGCTCGTTGCGCGGCTCTTCAGAGCGAAGCAAGTGTCCGGAGCGGAGGAGATGACGGACAAATGGTGAAGCCGGGTGCCGACACATGGCGGATGTGGTTAGGGCTTGGTCTGGGCTGTCTTTGTGGCCTCAATGCCGTGCTTGCTTTTAGCATCGGCAGAAATGTAAATGCCGATATTTCTGGCAGTCTCCGTCCTGATAGCTCTGGTCGGCCTGATCCAATTTTCGCTCTGGTCTAAGCTTCGACGCTCCTGGCTCTGATGGGAGATGGCTTTCACACTCCTTGCTCGTCAACGTGTATTCCAAAAGAAAGGTGTCCGCAAGTATGGCTACAAAGTTTACCCCACTGCACGACCGCATTCTGGTGCGGCGAGTAGAAGAAGTTGGCACAACTCGGGGTGGAATCCTCATCCCGGACTCTGCGAAAGACAAACCACAAGAGGGCGCAGTCATGTCGGTTGGCAAGGGCAAGACTAACGACGAAGGCAAACTGTTCCCTCTCGCGCTAAAAGAAGGCGACCGCATCCTGTTCGGCAAATATTCTGGGACTGAGATCAAGATTGATGGGGAGGATCTCCTCATCATGAAAGAGGAAGAGGTCCTTGGCATTGTAACCGGTGCAGCGAGGAAAGAGACCGTAGGCGCCAAGAGATAGCTTGCTCCCTTGAGCGTCCGTTGTGGGCGTCTCTGCACGAGGTACCCACAAGTAATCTTGCTCGTGGTTGCAGTAACACGACAGGAACACTTCAGAGTTGAAGATCTCAGCATTCCCAGGAGAGTACAGTCATGGCAAAGCAAATTGTGCATGGAGAAGAGTCGCGGCACGCAATATTGCGGGGCGTCAACCTACTTGCGGATGCGGTGAAGGTGACTCTCGGACCCAGAGGCCGCAACGTTGTGATTGAAAAGAAATTCGGTTCTCCGACGATCACCAAGGATGGTGTCACCGTAGCAAAAGAGATTGAACTGCAGGATGCTCTCGAGAACCTAGGCGCGCAGATGGTGCGTGAGGTTGCATCCAAGACCAGCGATGTCGCCGGCGACGGGACCACTACTGCCACGGTTCTGGCGCAGGCGATTTATCGCGAAGGCGTGAGAACTGTCGCTGCCGGAGCCAATCCGATGGCGATGAAACGCGGCATCGAGAAGGCCATTACCACCATCTGCGGCACAATCAACTCCAAGACCGGCGAGCGCGGCAATGGTGAACTCGACAAACTTTCCAAGCCCGTTTCGGGGGACATGGTCAGGCAGGTTGGCAGCATCTCCGCCAACAATGATGACACTATCGGGCAGATCATCGCAGATGCGATGAAGAAGGTGGGCAAGGACGGCGTCATTACCGTCGAGGAGTCGAAGACGCTGGAGACCCAGCTCGAAGTCGTGGAGGGCATGCAGTTCGACCGCGGGTATCTTTCGCCATACTTCGTTACGGACCCCGAACGCATGGACGTTGCTTTCGAGAACGCTTACATCCTGATTAACGAAAAGAAGATCACTTCTATGAAGGACATCGTTCCTCTGCTTGAGCAGATCTCCAAGAGTGGCAAGCCGCTGCTTATTGTTGCTGAGGACATCGAGGGAGAGGCTCTGGCGACTCTTGTCGTAAACAAACTGCGAGGAACGCTACAGGTTGCGGCCGTAAAAGCACCAGGTTTCGGCGATCGCCGCAAGGCGATGTTGCAGGACATCGCAACCCTCACGGGTGGGAAGGCTATTACCGAAGACCTGGGCATCAAGCTGGAAAATGTGACGATTGAGGATCTCGGACAGGCCAAGAAGATCACCATCGACAAGGACAATACGACCATCATCGAAGGCAAAGGCAAGCATGATGATGTCCAGGGCCGAGTAAAGGAAATCCGGGCCCAAATTGATAAGACGACCAGCGACTACGACCGCGAGAAGTTGCAGGAGCGGCTGGCGAAACTAGTCGGCGGCGTGGCCATTATTAAAGTTGGCGCGGCGACCGAGACGGAAATGAAGGAGAAGAAGGCCCGTGTTGAAGACGCCATGCACGCGACCCGCGCAGCGGTCGAAGAAGGCATCGTCCCTGGGGGTGGCGTGGCTCTGGCCCGCTGTGTCCCTGCTCTTGACAGGCAGAAACTCGAAGGCGATGAGCAAATCGGTTTGAACATCGTGAAGCGTGCTCTGGAGGAGCCGCTCCGCCAGATCGCTCAGAATGCTGGTGAAGAGGGTGCGATTGTGTTTCGTAAAGTGGCCGACTCCAAGGACCCACACTTCGGCTTCAATGCTCTGACCGGTGAATATGGAGACCTGGTCAAGGCTGGCGTGCTCGATCCGACCAAGGTAGTACGGACGGCCCTGATCAACGCGGGCTCCATCGCTTCGCTGATGCTCACCACCGAAGCCTTAGTTGCGGATCTACCAGAAGAGGACAAGGGAGCTCAGGTGCCGGGCGGGCAACGCAGCATGTACTAAGGACTGGCCACCCCGGTCGTGCATCGGTCTGTGCGAGTTGTCTGTGCGCTCCTGCGAATGAGCAGTCCTACTCAGACGACAGCCCATGGAGTGCGAACGTCAAATTATGCCTGGTTGAATCGCCGAGGAGCTCGTCTCCGATCCCACTGAAACCTTTTTTATGGGTAGCTACAAGGACCCCCCATGCAGTTTTTTCTCCGCGGCCTATCTCCGCTAACGGCACTGCCTCCGCTGCTCTCCGGACAGGTTCTCCGACGAGTGCCAGCACAATCGAGAATGTGGGTTGAATTATTGCTGCCAGCCTCCACCGAGTGCCTGGTAGAGCTGGACCAGCGCGATCAGCTCATTGCCTTGAGCCTGAGCGAGTCCGAGCTCTGCGGTAAACGAATTCGTGTCGTTGGTAAGCACCTCGAGGTAGTCCGTGGTGCCTGCTTTGAACCTCACTTCGGACAGTCGAGCTGCATCCTGCGCGGACTTGAACAGTTGCTCCTGCTGAATCCTGAACTCGCGGTTTTTGCGATATGCAACCAGGGTATTTGAGACGTCGCGAAACGCCCCTTGAATCGTCTGCTGATACGCCAGCAGGAACTGCTCCCGTTGCGCCTGCGTCAAGCGGACGTTTGACTTGATGCGTCCCCCCTCGAAGATTGGTTGGGTCAAAGATGCCCCGAAATTCCAAAGTCCTGCCGGGCCGGTGAAAAGGTTCGACAATGCGGGTGTTTCAAACCCGGCGGAACCAGTGAGTGAGATCTGGGGAAAGTACGCGGAGCGGGCGACGCCAATCTGCGCATTGACGGAGATCAGGTTCTGCTCGGCCTCGCGTATGTCCGGGCGACGTTCGAGCAGAAAAGATGGCAAGCCCGCTGGAACCTCTGGGGAGTGAGGCTGCTCGGTCAATTTTAATCCTCGAGGGATGTCGCCGGGGTTCTTACCCAAAAGAATGCTGAGAGCATTTTCTTGCTGAGCGATTTGCCTTTCGAAGTCAGGAACCTCCTCCGCCGCCGTGTAAACCAACTGCTCGGACTGGCGTACATCCAGCAGCGAACTAATCCCGTGCTGCTCGAGGGTTTGCGTCAGTTTCAAAGACTCGCTTCGGGAGCCAAGCGTTCGCTTGGAAATTTCCAGCTCGAGATCGAGCTGGCGAAGTTGAAAATAGGCCGCGGCAACATTCGCAACCAGGGTTGCCATGACTTGCTTTTGCGCCCACTCATTCGCGAGCAGGTTCGCTCTTGCGGCTTCGGTCGCACGACGATAGCGCCCCCAAAAATCCAGATTCCACGCGGCCGAGGTCGTAACCTGCCCGAGGCTGACCTCATAAGAAGGAATAGGTCCAATCGCTGGACTGCGTTGGTCGGCGACGGCGCCGCCCACAGCCAGTGAAGGGTATTGATCCGCCCGCGTTATGCCGAGTTGAGCCTGAGCTTCGAGGACCCGGGTCGCCGCGATGCGAACGTCGTAATTGTTCTTGAGGGCAGTACGAATCAGGCTTTGTAGCTGTGGGTCCTCGAAAACATCCCACCATTTTTCATCGCCGAGAGATGCTGACTTTTGCTGAGGGGTGGGCGATGCCACCGCTTGTCGCGATGTCGCCGACGCCTCCGTGGTTGTCCCGCGATACATTCCCGGAACATCGACAGCCGGGCGCTTGTAGTTCGGACCCACGGCGCAGCCGCTGCATACGACAATGGAAAGGATCGGAATTAGCAACGAGCCGTATATCCTTCGAGTCATATTAGTCTCCATGGCCCTCCTGCAGGGCGTAGGACGGAGCGCGTTGGGGCCGTGTTTCGCGAGTGGAGCGGAAGAACGAGAACCGATCCAGCACCCTTTCTTGGAATTCTTCAAGATAGAGATAGATGGCGGGGGTTACGAACAGCGTGATGAATTGTGAAACCACTAGTCCACCCACAACCACCAACCCTAACGGACGCCGCGAAGATCCGTCGGCTCCATATCCGAGCGCAATCGGCATGGCCCCGAGCAGCGCTGCGGCAGTGGTCATCATGATCGGACGGAAGCGCTCCATGCTCGCGTCATGAATGGCTTGATCATCAGCAATGCCTTGCCGAACCCGCTGCTCGGCGAAGTCGACGATCATGATTCCGTTTTTCTTCACGATGCCCATCAACATGAACATCCCGATATAAGCGTACAGCGAAGCCTCGGCCCCGAAAATCCATAGCGTCAGCAGACCCCCAAGTAGGGCCACGGGCAAGGACGAGAGCACCGTGATCGGGTGCAGATAGCTCTCATAAAGGATCGCCAGAATCACATACATGACGAACACCGCTACGAGCATCAGGATCGCGAGGTCAGACACCGTGTTCTGGAACGTCAAAGCCTCGCCCTGCAGTGCTCCCTGCACCCCGTCTGGCAGAATCTGCTTGGCCGCTGTCTCGACAAACTGAGTCGCAGGCCCGATGGCAAAGCCTGGCTTCAGGTTGAAGAACATGGTTACGCTGGTGAACTGATTGATGTGGTTGACCGCTTGAGGACCGATGACTGGATGCCAACTCGTCACCGCTGTCAGCGGAATCATGCGCTGCCCATCGTCGCTTTTGATATACAGCTTGCTCAGGTCTTCCGGTGCAGAGCGCTCGTCGTCAGCGACTTCCAGGATTACCTGGTATTGATCCGTCGCCTTCTTGATCAGATAACTGTAGTTTTGAGAGTACGCATCGTGGAGGAGCGTCAGAATGCGCGTCTCTGAAACGCCGTAGAGCTTCGCCTGATCTCGCAGAATGTCGATCTGGAGATTGGGCGTGTGATTGTACAGATCAGAGTTCACAAATAAGAAGCCAGGATACTCGTGCATCTTGGCCATCATTTTGTTCGCCGTGGCATAGACTTCGCTGGGATCGATGCCCGACATTGCGTACGCGAATTGCCCCTGCGCATTGGCGGTTGCGCCGGTGCTGATTTCAAGGGCAGGATTCGGCTGCAGGAAAGCGACGACACCGGGAACCGAATTGGCGATGCCGCCCATCAGTTGTCCCGCGACTTGCGCGATGGGAGCACGTTCCGATGGATCTTTCAGAAATGCAATCAGGAATGCCTGATTCGATCCCAGAAATTGTGCGTTCCCACTCATCGTAAAAGTGCTGCGGACGGCGGGATTTGCCTTCATGATTTTTTCCGCCTGCGTCTGATAGGCATGCATCTGGTCGGGGGACGACCCTTCCGGAGCTACTAGCACACCCCGTATAAATGAGCTGTCGCCGACCGGCAAGAATGCCTTCGGGACGACGTAGAAGAGGTACGCCGTGCCCACCAGGCAAGCTATCCATGCCACCGCCGAAATCCAGCGCTTCCGCAGAAAGAACCACAGGTAGCGGCCGTAGATATCGAGGACCCGTCGCTCCAGCGCGCCGAACACGCGCTCCATCCAGGTTTTCTTTGCGCCTTCACCCCGGTTGCTCAGCAACCTTGACGTCATCAACGGCGTGAGCGTGAGAGAAACAATTCCGCTGGCCAGGATGGAAATCACGATCATGATCGAAAATTCGCGGAAGATACGGCCCATCAGCCCGCTCATGAACAGGAGGGGAATGAACACGGCCGCCAGGGAGAGTGTCATGGCTAAAATCGTGAAGCTGATCTCTTTGGCCGATTCAACAGATGCTTCCAACGCGTTTCGGCCCTCTTCCATTAGCCGTACAGTGTTCTCCAGAAACACGATCGCGTCGTCGACCAGGAATCCGATGGCCAGTGTCAGAGCCATCAACGAGAGATTGTCCAGGCTGTATCCAAGCACCTTCATAGCGATGAAGGTCAAAAGCAGCGAGAGGGGTAACGCAACTGCGGGAATCAGTGTGTCCGTCGCCCGTCCAAGAAACACGAAGATCACCATCACGACCAGCACGAAGGCGATGTATAACGTGGTCTGGACATCCTTGATTCCGCCGACGATGGTTCGTGAGCGATCGTAAGCGGGAACGATAAGAACCGAACTCGGAAGCTGCGACTGAATGTTGGGGAGGAGGGCTCGGACAGCGTTTGCCACGCTGACCGCATTCACTCCAGCTCTTCGAAACACCGCAACTACGACCGTTGCGCCCGGTTGGGGGTATCCGCGCACCCAGAAACGCATATCAATGCGCTCGTCTTGCACGCCCTGCCGCGCATTTGCGACATCTTTCAGATAAACGGGCGCACCATTACTCTGGCCCAGAATGAGATCGTTGTACTGATCAGCCGTGATGAGCTGACCTTGTGGCTGCAGCAGGAAGGTACGATGCGGGCCATCGACCTGCCCCGCTCCCGTGTAAGCTGTGCCGTTCTTGATTGCGTTGGTCAAATCTTCCAGCGTGATATTGCGAACGGCCATCTTTGACGGGTCGGCCTTAATGCGCACCGCCGATTGCGTGCCGTAAACGGCAACCTGGCTGACTCCGGGAAGGATGCTGATCCTCTCGCCTACTTGTGTATTGGCGTAGTCGTAGAGCTGGCCCTCCGTTGCCGTATCGCTGACCATGGCGATGTACATGATCGGCTGATCGTTCGGATTGGTCTTGGTAAAGGTGGGAGGGCTCGGCAAATCAACGGGAAGCTGGCCCGACGCACGCGTGATGGCAGCCTGCACGTCGGTCGCAGCGCCATCGAGACTCTTGTCGAGATCGAATTGAAGCACGAAGCTCGAGTGCCCTTGGCCATTGTTCGAGGTCACCAATTCCAGGCCAGGAATCTGCATGAACTGACGCTCAAGCGGCGTGGCGACGTTGTTGGCCATCGTTTCCGGAGTTGCTCCCGGATAGTTGACTTGCACCTGGATGACCGGATAGTCGATAGCCGGCAAGTCACTCACCGGCAGCTTGAAATACGCAAACAGTCCGAACAGTAGCGCGGACACCGTCAATGCGATTGTCATGACCGGGCGGCGAATGAAGATCTCGGAGAGATTCATGACCGCCCTCCCGATCCAGTGGTGTTATTCCTGTCGCTCGAAGTCTGCCCGGCCGGAGAGTTGGTATCGACACGCACCTTTCCGCCCGGACGCACCAACATCTGCCCGGCGAGGACCACGCGCTCGTCGGCAGCGAGACCTTCGATCACCACAATTTCATCTCCCTGACGTTGCCCCAGCTTTATGGGGCGGAGTTCAGCCGTGTCGTCGGCTTTCACCACATAGACGAATGCGCCCCTCTGGCTGATCTGTGTGGCCTGATTTGGGATCAATACTGCGTTTTTCTCGGTGTTCAGAATCAGTTTCACATCCACAAATTGCCCAGGCCAGAAGTGATGGTCGGGATTGCTCATCGTCGCTCGCAGGTTTACCGTTCCGGTGCCGTTCTGCACCGCGTTATCGAGAAATTCGACTCTTCCCGTTCGGGCTCCGGTTTCAGCATCGGACGGTAGGCGAACGGCAGCATTGAGCTCAGCTTTCGCCATCTGCTTTTGAACGCGAGGTAGATCACTCTCGGTGACGGTGAAGTCTGCATAGATCGGATCCAGCCTTTGGACCGAAAGCAACGAGGTAGTGTTGGCTTGAACGACATTTCCCACGTCGACCAGGCGAGCGCCGGCCCTGCCGTCGATGGGCGAGTGAATGAAGCAGTACTCCAGGTTCAGCTGCGCCGTCTCGAGGGCGGCCTCGGCGGCTTCGACCTGGGCTTGGTCAACGTCGACGGCGTTCTTTTTGGTGTCGTAATCCTGCCGTGAAATTGCCCGCTCTCCAATGACCTCCTGGTCGCGGGCGAACTGAATCTTGGCAAGATCGAGCGCCGCCTTAGCCTGCGCAAGCGTGGCCTGTGCCGAGTCGACCTGCGCCTTATAGGGCCGGGGATCGATCACAAACAGAAGCTGGCCTTTCTTGAGGTTTTCGCCGTCGTGGAAATGACGCTCGACGATGCGGCCTCCGACTTGTGGCGTCACCGTGACCGACTCGAAGGCCGCGTTCCTGCCAATCTCGTCGAGGTATTGAGGCACGTTCTGCGCTGTTGCCTTCACCACCGTAACCAGCGGTGCGGGCATTGCCGGCGCCGCCTGGACGCTGTTCCTGCTGCACGCTACCGTGCTCAATGCAAAAAGGATTGAGACCGCCAGCGCAAGAGCGCCTTTGCCGAAGAAAGCGTTGATCCCTGCTCTATCCTTCACAACATTCTTTACAACCATGGGTCATCCTCGAATTAGGAATGATGCGGAGGCAGCCAAGGGCGGCACCATCATCGACGCGAGCTTCAATTCGCGACGGTCGATGCCGTTCTCGGCTGTACCGTACTGTTGGGCGGTCGCACTTATCTGGTCGAAGGCGCGAACTCGTGCTTGACTTATGTCGGCACTGGAACAATCCAGAAGAAGCCTTACGTCGCGCTCAGGGTAGCCCTCGAGCATAGACATGACGAAAACAAAGCGGTCGAACGTCTGCAGGCTGAGGACGGCAGCCAGCTCCCGTGGAAGCCCCTCGATATCTCTGGAGCCGACATCTGTAGAGCCGCTAGACACTCCTTCGCGTCGTGGGCGGATCATGGCAATGGCGTTGGTGATAATTCTCCGCCGAGCCCACGATCGGGCCCACTCCTTGAAGACCGGATTGCCGCCCTTGGAGTCTTCCAAGCCCCGAACAAAACACTTCTCGGCAAGTTCGGGATCTCCGGTCAAGAGCAGCGACAAAAGATAGAGGCGATCCCTATCATTGTCGAAGACTCGGCAGAAGTCCGCCCTGGTCGCATAGAGTTCGCCCGGTTGGCTGTTGGTCCGTTTGCTGCCGAAGATCTTCATTTTCCCCTCCCCATGGATGGTCGTTTGAGCCCGGTGAAAATCGACACCTCTCGCTTAACTTCCTGCCTGGGCCGCGGAACTCAAGATTCGCATCGGCACCTGCGCGCTAACTGCCTCAGCATGTGTTTTGTCAGTACTCCACAGCCCCTGAATTTCGCTCCATCCCGCATCAGGTTCAACAGTGTGTTCTCTCCGTCGCGGCCAATGAGTGTGACGTTGCTCAGATCAACAATTAGCTTGCGTCCTTCCAGATGCTCCTGGGCGTGCCGCCACGCGGTCTCCACTTCCTCCGTCCAGGGCGCAACCAGTTTTCCCTCGAGCACCAGTTTTCGCTGGTAATTGGTATCGAGCATGGAGAGTCTGAACATCTGCCACCTTTCGTGGATTGGATAGCGCAAGCCGCAGACCAAACAGGTGCCTTGGGCAAGCCACTGAAAGAACAGCGAGAAGATGGAAGCAGCGGAAGGAACTGTCGAAAAGTGTCGAAGCCCGACGCGACAATTGTCGAGATGCCGAAGAACCCGAGGAAGGTGACGAGATAGGAGGGAACCTAGTCTGGCAGGGCCCTCTAGGCGTTCAGAAGGCCCGTCTCGAATCAATGCCGAGCTTCTTCATGTAATAGATGAGAGTTGTGCGCTTGATGCCCAAGCGTGCGGCCGCGTTTCTTCCCAGCCACACGTCCGACGGTCGCTTCAGAATTTCAAGGATTCGATCCCGTCCTGGGGCTCGAACTTTCCACCGGCCCCGAGCTATCGTTGTTTGCAACGACCAATTGAGTTCGTTGCGTTACGCCGCTTTCGGATCATCGGCTGAACGCTCTTTATTTGCTTCAGGGTTGTGCCAGCCGCCCGCGTCCAGAGCCAGGCGATCCGCCTCACGAGGTCCCCAAGATCCTGGCTCGTATGGATGCAGGGTCGCTTCATTTGCGAGTATGGGATCGACAATCGCCCACGCTGCTTCCACTGCGTCTTCCCGAACGAACAGCGTGCCATCTCCACGCATAGCATCCCCCAGCAGACGCTCATACGCATCAACCTCGTCCGCGGTGGGCTCCTCGACCACGGAAAGATGTGCGGGCTTGGAGACAAGTTCTTCGCCGGGGCGTTTGACCCGAGCGTTGAGGTTAATCGATATTTCTCCTGGACCGAGGCGAAACTGGAACTGATTGCTCGATTCGCCACCCAAAATGTCCAGTGGAGGTTTTCGTAATTTGACCAGCACTTCGGTAGTCGTAACCGGCAGGCACTTTCCGGCGCGAATCAGGAATGGCACACCGGACCACCTCCATGACTGAATCTCCAGGCGCACGGCAGCAAATGTCTCGACCTGGGAATCAGGTGCGACTCCTTTTTCCTTTTTGTAACCCTTGAACTGGCCTCGAACCAGATGCTTTGGATCCAGAGGTGGAATAGTGCGGAATACTTTGACCTGTTCATCGCGGATGGCGTCGCAGTGCAGCCCAGTGGGAGCCTCCATCGCCAGAAATGCGACAACCTGAAGCATGTGGTTCTCGACCACATCGCGGATGGCTCCGGTGGCGTCGTAAAACTGACCCCGACCCTCGATGCCGAACTTTTCCGCCATCGTGATCTGCACACTCTCGATGTAATTCCGATTCCAGATCGGCTCTAGAAAACTATTGGCGAAACGAAAGAACAGCAGATTGAGGACCGCCTCTTTCCCGAGGTAGTGGTCGATGCGAAAGATTTTCGACTCCGGAAGCACTGCATGAAGCGCGGCATTCAATTGCTGGGCCGAGAGAAGATCGTGGCCAAAAGGCTTCTCGACGATGACCCTCGCATTTTTGATGCAGCTCGATTTTGCGAGAGACTCGACGACGCTTGTGAAGAGATCGGGTGGAATCGCCAGATAGTGCGCAGGGCGGCTGGCTGAGCCAAGAGTTTTCTTCAATAGGTCAAAAGTCGCTGGTTTCTCATAATCGCCCCCAACATACTGAAGCAACTTCAACAGTTTGGCCAAGACTTCTTGATCGACGGCGCCGCCTTGCTGCTGGATGCTGTCGCGCACACGTTCTTTGAGATGCTCGCTGGTGCGCCCCGCCCTGGCAACGCCAATCACGGGCACATTCAGATGACCATGCTGGACCATATGATAAAGAGCAGGAAATATTTTCTTGTGAGCCAAGTCGCCCATGGCTCCGAATAGAACCAGAGCATCCGCTGGCGCTGTATCTTCCGCGCCCTTTCCTGTAGCGCATCCTTGTCTGAGATCCGGCATGAATTCCTCCTAACCTTAAAAGCGACCTCGCGTCGTTCAAACTTGGCTGCCCAACATTCGATCCAGATTGAATGCCGCGCTGATCAATGCGAGGTGTGTAAAGGCCTGCGGAAAATTGCCCAGGGCCTCGCCTTGCGGCCCGGTTTGTTCCGCGTAGAGTCCGAGATGATTGGCATAGCCCAGAACCCGTTCAAACAGCAACCTGGCCTGATCCAGTTTTTCGGGAAATGCCTGTCCTGCGCGGGTCAAGGCCTCTACCAGCCAAAAAGAGCACATGTTGAAAGTGCCTTCCTCTCCCGGCAACCCGTCAATGCGGGGTTGCGGCGGATAACGATAGACGAGGCTATCGCTCAGCAAACCCCCGTCGCGGGGATTCTTGACAATCTCGTTAATGGTACCGATCATACGCGGATCGGTTGGAGCCATGAAGAAGACCAGCGGCATGATAAGAAGCGACGCGTCCAGGTCCTCGCTGCCGTAAAACTGGGTAAAGGCCCGCCGTTTTTCGTTCCAGCCTTTTGTCATTACTTCTTCATAGATGCGGTCTCGCTCGCACATCCACTTGGCACGATCGGCTGGAAGCGCACGCTTGTCGGCCAGCCGGATGCCGCGATCCAAAGCAACCCAGTTCATGACCTTCGAGTAGACGAAATGTTGCTCGCGATTGCGCATCTCCCAAATGCCGGCGTCAGGAAGCTGCCAGTTCTCGCAGATCCACTCGAGACGTGCGCGGATCTTCACCCAAATGTCGTATGAGGTGGGACTCACGTACTTGTTGGACAAGTAAAACGCATCCATGAGTTCGCCGTAGATGTCTCCCTGGAACTGCGAAACGGCGGCGTTGCCGATGCGCACCGGCCTGGACCCTCGATAGCCTTCCCAGTGATCCAACATTTGCTCCGGCAGCTCCTTTTCGCCATTGATCGTGAAGACGACTGCGCCGCGCTCATTGGGGCGGGCGTGCTTGGATGCGTAATCTTCGATCCAACTCATGAAGGCAGCAGCTTCGTCTCTGAAACCTATGCGCAGAAATGCATAGACCGTGAAAGCGGCATCACGCATCCAGGTGTAGCGATAGTCCCAGTTGCGAGCGCCTCCGATAACTTCAGGCAAACTGGTGGTGGGAGCAGCAATAATCGCGCCGGTAGGTTCAAAGGTGAGCAGCTTTAGCGCCAAGGCTGACCTTTGCACCTGATCTCGCCAACGCCCATGGTAAGTACAGGAGGAGAGCCAGTTTTGCCAGAATTTCACAGTACGCCGCAGCAACTCCTCAGCTTCTTCGTCTCGGGGCGTACAGGGCACACCACGCTCGTTACAGTCATCTCTAAGAATGAAGACCTGCGACTTTCCTTCCGCGAGCACGAATTCGGCAGACACTCCACCAAGTCCATCATTCCTGA
>Ga0210401_10000374_pt1 | contig 55353 bp, 48 predicted proteins | sample IncBWH32MmetaG_FD_150866 | JGI IMG/M metagenome (GOLD analysis project Ga0210401, IMG submission 150866) | Forest soil microbial communities from Barre Woods Harvard Forest LTER site, Petersham, Massachusetts, United States - Inc-BW-H-32-M | ecosystem: Environmental > Terrestrial > Soil >...
GAGCGCACCATTGTGGTGGAGAACGCGCTGTATCGCGTGGAATTTTCCAATCGCGGCGCCGTGGTGAAAAGCTGGCAGTTGAAGAACTACAAGGACGATTCGAAGCCGCAGAAGACGCTGGACCTGGTGCATCCACAGGCAGCCGCGGAAACCGGCGGCTGGCCCTTCGCGCTGGTTTTTGATGATCCGCAGCTCGGAACGCTTGCCAATTCCGGCCTCTATAAAATATCGAGCGATGCGAGTTCCCTGGAAGCTCCGGCGGATTTGACATTTACGTGGAGCGACGGGCACCTGCAGGTCACCAAGAAATTTCATTTCGATCACTCGTACACCGTAAACGTCGAGACGACCGTTACCAACAACGGCAACCACGTTATGGCGGGGTTGGCGTGGCTTGGCGGCTTCGGTGATTTGACGGTGACGAATCCGATTCCCGTTGAGACGGTTTTCACTTTCTACAGCGAAGGCGGAAAGTTGACCACCTTCGCCCACAAGAAGCTCGACGGCCCCGAGAAGTGGGGCAACGTCTGGCAAGGCGGCAAGGAATTCACCGGCATTGAGGACCGCTACTTCACCGCGGCGTTCCTGCCTTCGCTCACCGAGCCGGCGCCGCTCGAAACCCGCTACTGGAAGGTATTCCACAACATTAAAGTTGATGGGAAGGACCAGTCCGAACCGGTTCCGGAGATTGCCACGGCAACCGCCGCGCAGAACATGGCTCTTCGGGTCTACGTTGGACCCAAGGATTACGACGATTTGAAGGCCATGCACCCGCCGCTGCATTCGCTGGTGCAGTTCGGATATCTGGAATTCATCTCCGACCCGCTGTTTCACGGCCTGAAGTGGCTGCACAAATACGTTCCGAACTGGGGCTGGGCGATTGTGGTGCTGACCCTGGTGATCAATATGGTGCTGTTCCCACTGCGCATTTCCAGCTACAAGACCACGCTGAAAATGCAGCGCGTGGCGCCGGAGATCAAGCAGATCCAGGAGCGCTACAAGAAGTACAAGATGAACGACCCGCGCAAGGCCGAGATGAACAAGGAAGTGATGGCCATCTATTCGCGCGAAGGGATCAATCCGATCGGCGGCTGCTTCCAGATGTTTTTGCAGATGCCCATCTGGTTTGGGTTGAACCGGGCGTTGAGTTACGCGATCGAGTTGCGCCACACCAAATGGCTGTGGGTTACGGATCTGGCGTCCAAGGATCCTTATTATGTACTCCCTGTGCTGGTGGGCGTCACGATGTACCTGGTGTCGAAGATGACTCCGATGACGACCACCGATCCGCAGCAAGCGCAGATGATGAAAATCATGCCGCTGACTTTTTCGGTGATGTTTGTAGTTTTTCCGTTTTCGAGCGGCCTGGCGTTGTATATTTTGACCAGCAGCCTGGTGGGTATCGTTCAGCAATGGTACCTGAACAGGTCGCATCCTCTTCCCGCCCCGGCCAAGCCAACGCGCGCCAAGAACTAAGCACGGCTCGTTTGCCGCGAGGAATTGTCCCCGGTCCTACGAGTGCGTTGAGATCACTATGACCAAAGAACTTGTACGCGAAGGGAAACTCGACCGCGCCGCGGCCACAGAGGCCCTGCGCGAATTCCTGCAGAACATGCTGAAAGCCGGCGGCCTGGAGCTGAACGTTGCCGTGCGTTCGGCTGAGCCAGCTGCGGGCGGAGAAGAAGGCGAAGCGGAAGTGTTCGCAGACCTCGACGGCAAGGACAAGGAAATTCTGCTGGCCCGGGGCGGCGAAGTGCTGAAGGCGCTGGAGCACCTGGCGTTTCGGGCGCTGCGCCTGGAGCCTTCGTTTCACGAAAAGATCCACCTGGACTGCGCGGGGTACCGGGCGATGCGATTCGAAGAGCTGCGCATGACCGCGCGCGTGGCCGCCGAGCGCGTGAAATCTTCCCGGCAACCGTTTCAGCTGAATCCCATGTCGTCGCGGGAGCGGCGGATCGTGCATCTGGCGTTGAAGGATTTTCCGGGCGTGCGCACGGAGAGCGTTGGCACGGGAGAAGAACGCCAGGTGGTGATTCACCCGGCGAAGAAATAGGCTAGGGCGCTTTGGAGTGCGAGAGCTCTGCTCTCGCTTTTGAGGCTTCAAAACCACCACAAATCGATCGCGCTAGCTATGACTTATTCCTCGAAAACGGAAGCAGGGCTTCCGCACTCCAGATAATACCCGCCTACTTTTTCTCCCAGCCTTGTGAAAGAACTTCGCCGTCAGCGCTGAAGCGCACGCGATACTCAAAGGATGGCGGCCTGTCACGGCGCATTTGCGGAAAGCGGACGTCGAGAAATTCGACGACACTCTCGGAGCCCTCTTTGTGAAAACGGGTTACTGGGAAACGCGCGAACCCGAAATACTTTTGAACCTCAGGCAGGGTGCGGGCCTTTTCAATAAACGAGTTTGTTGGCGAATCCGGGTAATAGGTGTGCACAATCGGGGAATTTGAAGGGGGATCGCCGCTTCCATTAGCACTCAAGAAGAGTGAATCGCTGAGGTCCATGCGCACCTCGTAGACGCCGCGCGGAGCGCTGATCAGGCCGTCCCAGTGCCAGAGGGACGGCGGGAACGGAAGCGCGGCAATGGATCGCGCTTCGATATTTTCCGTCGCGGCGATTTTGCGTATGCGGTCGAGCGCTTTGTGATGGGCATAGGTTGCGGCAACCAGATAGGCGATGGCCAAGCCGAGACCGGCGCGATTCCACGTCACGTAGGGGAGGCGGTTTCCCCAGCCGCGAGCTGCCGGGAGCAAAAACAGTGCCGCGAAGAGAACTGTAGCGAGCACGATGGCATTGTTGGAGACCGGCGCGCCGACGTTTTCCGCGATGCGAGAGATGACGAATGGCGCGGGGGTAAATACCAGCCACATAGTCAGAGCACGGCGGCGACCGTGCTCGGGGTCTTCGTAAGCCCAGGCCAGCAACTGCGGGATCAGAAGAATTCCCGTGAAGCTGAAATCCAGAATGAAGAGGATATCCCAGGCCGGGCGCGACCATTGGTACGGCGACCAGATCATGGTTCCGAACGTCGTGACCAGGTCGAGAAAGATATGGCTGAGAATGCCGAGCGCCCAGAGGCCGCAAAGGGCGAGGTAGGAAGGGGATTCCCACTTGCGCCACCGGCAGATGACGAGCGTGAGCGCAGCGAGTAGCACGGTCCAGACGGGCATGCAAAGCAACGAGTGCGTGATGCTGCGATGCCAACTGATCATCAACAGTTGATTGCGTGAAACAAAATCGCGGAGGACGTCGGAGTCCGGGAAAATGGCGCCGAGTGTGACTACCCAGGTGATGACTCGACGTTTGTTTATAGGTTCCGGAGGAAAAAGATCCACGCCTTTGAATGCTGCTTTTGCGATGAGCGCGCCGGCGATGCCGTGGGTGATCGTATCCATAAGTAGGGAGTCGCTGTGGATCAGGTGACGGAGAGAAGCGATTTGCCCTTCGGCAGGACTCGGCCGATCTTAGCCGCAGTGATCTGGTGCCGCCGTAGGATCTCGAGGGCGGCATCGGCTGCATCGGGTGAAATGGCAACCAGGAGACCGCCGGATGTTTGCGGATCGAACAGCAGGGCGCGATTTTCCTCAGGCACGCCGGCGGCGAATTTGACGCAGTCACCCAGGAAATCCAGATTGTTGTTGAGGCCGCCGGCGATCATACCCTGCCTCGCCGCATCGAACGCGCCCGGAAGCACCGGGACGGCCTTATATTCAATCTCAATCGTTACCGCTGGAATTCCTTTTTCCGGATCGCCAAGCGCCATTTCGCGGGCGTGACCGAGCACGCCGAAGCCGGTGACATCGGTGACCGCGTGAACCACGTTCGCATTTGCTTTGGCCATCAACTCGTGGAGCGCATCGGCAGCGGCGCGATTCAATTGGGACATTGACGCAATCGCCGCATCCACACTTGCTCTTGAGGCACGCTCTCTCTTGAGTGCGGTGGAAATGAGGCCGGTACCGACCGCTTTACTCAGCAGAATTACATCGTTTGCCTGTGCGCCGACATTTCGCCATATCTTGTTCGGGTGGATGGTCCCGGTAACAGCGTATCCAAATTGAATGTCGTCATTGCGGATCGAGTGGCCGCCGATGACGGTGCACTTCGCTTCTTTCATCTTGTCGAGACCGCCGCGAATGATCTGTTCGAGGATTGCGGGGTCGCCTTTTTCCGGGAAACCGACGATGGAAAGAGCAGAGATCGGTTTGCCGCCCATGGCGTAAATATCGCTGAGCGAATTGGCCGCGGCGATCTGGCCAAAGGTGAATGGATCGTCTACGACTGGCGTGAAGAAATCCACTGTTTGCACCAGCGCGAGATCATCGTTGATCAGATACACCCCGGCGTCGTCGTTGGTGTTGAATCCAACGAGTACGTTCGAGTCAGTCGGCAGTGGTAGGCGCCGTAATATTGAGTCCAGCGTCCCGGGACTCAGTTTGGCCGCTCAACCAGCTGCCTTGACCATGGCCGTGAGCTTCACGGAATCGGTCAAGTCACACCTCACTGTGCTGCACTTTGATTATAGCGAGGGCGCAGACTTTCTGCTGGCGGCTGGTGGAAACTTTTTGCAGGGCGCGACTTGCGCCCAGGGACCGGAAAGTGTTCTTATCGCGGGATGCCGTGGGACTTCTGGCTGATCTTTTGTTTTATTGGCGTAGTGATTCCGTGGAGAGGTTACACGCGGCTGAAAAAACTGCTGGCCCTGCCATCGGTTGACACTAAGCAGAAGGTAGCGCTCTATGCGGTGACAATTGCCTTCCAATGGATCCTGGTTGGAGTTGTGGCGTGGCGGTCGCTCGTCCGGGGATTGACAATTCAGCAATTGGGGCTAGTGTCGCCTAACTGGGCAGGAGTTATGGCCAGCGGCCTATTCGGAGCAATATTTATCGGGGGACTTCAGTGGTTGAATTTGAGGCGAATCGGGAAAATGGAGGGAGAGGCGCCCGACCTCTTGAAGAAACTGGCAAGTCGCCTTTTACCGGTTAATTTCCTCGAATATCTACCGTACGCCGCGTTGGCGATCACTGCGGGGGTGTGTGAAGAGTTTGTTTATAGAGGCTTCGCGATTGCTGCTTTGTCTAAGGTTGGATTACCGCTCTGGGTGGTAGTGATTCTATCTTCCTTGCTCTTTGGCTTAGCACATGCCTATCAAGGGCGCAGTGGGATCGCAAGCACAGGGATATTTGGAATCCTCCTGGCAATTGGCAGGCTCTGGCTTGGCAACCTGATGCCAGTTATGATGTGGCACGCCGGACTCGATTTGGCTGCGGGGATTGCCGCTCCAAAGTACCTATTGAAAAAGACTTCCAAGACTTAGCATTCGGCTAGAAATAATCACAGGGTATTTATGACTATGACAACAGATGCCGAGAGGCCAATTTCCGAGGAAACGGTCCGGCGGGCGTTGGGTGAATTCAAGATCCCGGTGGACTTAAATCAAGTCCTTTTAATTCAACAATATGTAAGGACATTGATGCGCTGGAATGAGAAGTTGAACCTGACGGCGATTCGCAATCCGTTGGAGATACTATATCGTCATTTTTGCGAGTCCATGTTTGCGGCCGGTGCAATTCCTGTGGATAAGGGCCGTCTCGCCGACATTGGCTCAGGTCCTGGATTCCCGGGAATCCCATTGAAGATTATCCGACCTGAATTGGAACTTTGCTTGGTTGAATCGAATATCAAGAAGGGGACGTTTCTGGCCGAGGTCGTTCGTGAACTTCAGCTTAGCAATACCAGGGTCCTGATAAGCCGATATGAGGAGTTAGGGGAAGAAGTGTCCCCTCTGGATTATGTTTGTTCTCGTGCGGTTGGGGAGTTTGGGCCCTTTCTGGAATGGGCAGGTTCCGAGGTGGTTGGCGCGCGTCAGGTAATCCTCTGGATCGGTGGAAGGGACTTGGAAGAAGCCCGGAAATCAAGTCAGTGGGAGTGGAGGGAGCCAATTCTAATCCCACAGTCGCTGCAAAGATACCTATTGGTTGGAGAAATGAAAGAAATGTCGGCGGGACGACAAAAGACTTGAATTTCAAATTACTGCAATAATTCAGATTGACCCGCGAAACGGCCTCCACCTGTTAATGCCACTAACGCATAATGTTTCACGTGGAACAATCCGGGATTCCCCGTGTATAAGACTTGCTGGAGATGGCCAGTTGCAGTTATTGCGTTCGTCCAAGTTTTGCCGGAACCGTTTCCTCATTTGCTGGAATTCCCTACTGGAGCGATGCGGAAGGAATTATTGAAACGCGACGCTGATTCTCTCACAAAACGCACACTTCACAGTTCGATCCTTTTGGGAGAGCTAGTCGTGGAAAAGTGGAAGAGTAATTCGCCGCGTGAATTGTTCCACGTGGAACATTGGGTTCAGGGTTGAGGCTGGTTCCATTCGCTAGGCGATTGATTCCCCGGCCGACAAGGTCGCGATTCGTGTGCGGATTGAGTCACGATGTTCCATGTGGAACAAATTTGAAGACCTGAGGAAACCCGCGATCCACAAGATGTTCCACGTGAAACAACTTGCAACTAGAATCGGAGTTTGATACGTTCCGGACGTTCGGGGGAACAATTTGGCCCGCATCATTGCCATCGCAAACCAAAAAGGTGGGGTTGGGAAGACCACTACGGCGGTAAATCTGGCGGCGTGCCTCGCGGCCGCAGACCAGCCGACTTTACTCGTCGATTGCGATTCCCAAGCGAATGCCACTGCCGCCATTGGGTTTCAAAAGGATCCTTCGCGGCGAACTTTATACCACGCACTGATCTTGAATGAGCCCTTTGAAAGAATTGTTCAAAAATCTCAGGTGGAAGGTTTGGACGTCCTACCCGCGGATAAGAATCTGGCCGGCGCTGCAGTGGAATTGGTTGTGGCGGAAAATCGCGAGTACAAACTTCAGGCTTACCTGCAAGCCTTTCGAGATAAGTACAACTTCATTATTCTCGACTGTCCGCCGGCTCTTGACCTTCTCACATTGAACGGGCTGGTCGCTGCCGACGCTGTTTTGGTTCCGATCCAGTGCGAATACCTTGCGCTGGAAGGAGTTTCGGAACTCCTGGATACCTTGATGCGCATTCGCCGCACCCTTAATCCAAGCCTTGAGATTGAAGGCATACTCCTGACGATGTACGATGAGCGGACCAGTCTGTCCAGACAAGTAGCGACGGATTTGCGCAGTTTCTTTGGCACACAAATCTTTCAAAGCCTAATTCCCAGAAACGTACGCCTTGCAGAAGCACCGAGCTTTGGTAAGCCTATTATTTTCTATGATATACACAGTAAAGGCGCAGAAGGGTACACCCAGCTAGCACAGGAGGTAATTGCCAATGCCGAGAAACGCCTTGGGACGGGGGCTCGGAGCGCTCATTCGGGAGCCTGAGCCGCAGACTCCCGCCGCGCCAGCGCCAGCGAATACAGGGACACCTGCAACCTCTCACCCAGCAGCGCCTGGGGGATCAGCTGCTGCCGCTGCACCTGCGCTCAGTCCCGCGACACCTGCGGGGCCGCTGCAAATTGACATTGATCTGATTGAGCCTAGTCCATACCAGCCTCGCACTCGATTCCGCGAGGAAGCTCTGGATGAACTGGCACGCTCGATTCAGGCAAGTGGGATCATTCAGCCAATTGTGTTGCGCCCTATAGGAAATCGCTACCAACTGATTGCCGGAGAGCGGCGCTGGAGGGCCGCCCAGCGGGCAGGACTAAAGAAAGTATCGTCGATTGTGCGCCAGGTGCCCGACGAGTTGGCGCTGGAAATGACGCTGGTTGAAAACATCCAACGGGAAGACCTAAATGCCATCGAAGCCGCGCGGGCCTTTGAACGCTTAATGGATGAATTTCAACTTACGCAAGAATCGGTGGCGGAACGCACGGGCAAAGATCGCGCGACAGTCGCGAACGCGATCCGGCTGCTGAAACTGGAACCGACGATTCAGGATTGGATTGAAGAAGGAAGATTGACCGCAGGTCATGGGCGGGCTTTACTGGGAGTGGCCGAGCCGGCATTGAGAATGCGTTACGCAAAACGTGCGGCGCGCGGCGGATTGACGGTTCGGCAGATTGAAAAGCTGGGGTCCCGGAGAGCTCGTAGCGCGCGCGTGACGACGGAACCTATAGCTGATCCAAATATCCGTGAGGCGCTCGATGAACTGCAACGCCACCTGGGCACCAAAATCCACCTGCGGGAAAAGACCAAGATACGTCCGGGTCAGCTTGTAGTGGAATTTTATGATCAGGCGCAACTGATGGGAATTTACGATCGCTTGATGAAGTAGCCGCTCCACGCAAAATTGCTACTGGACGTTCGTTCAGGGATTTCATTCGACAACTCACTCGAGATGCGGCGTTGACTTCTCTACGCGTGAAGTTACATTGGTGAAGTAGACTTCCGAAGCATCGCATCGGGAGCAAAGTTGGGGGAATGCCAATGGCGTGGAAGTGGCCCGGTTCATCGAAGAGTGGCGGAAGCGAAGAGTGGACAGGATTCATTGATCAGGGAGTTTCTCTCGAAGGAACCTTGACGCTGACAGGAACGTTCCGCATCGACGGTCACGTTAAGGGAAATATAATTTCCGAGCAGACTGTTATCCTGGGTGAGAATGCAAAAGTAGAGGGACAGATTGAGGGCAACCGAGTCGTCATCTCGGGACACTTCGATGGGGTAATCTTTGCCCGCGGACGCGTGGAAATTCAGCCGAAGGGCGTAGTCACCGGAGAAGTTCACTCGCCCTGCATGGTCATTGATCCTGGTGGAATCTTTGACGGACGTTGCCATATGCTGGCGGCGTCGGATGCGTCGGCAGGGGTTACGATTCCCATCCGAGCTGTAAGCCAAGCGTAAGAAACAACGATCGAGCGCAGAACCAGCAATAACCAATTAAACTAACTATACAGGTTAAATGGCCGAAAGGCACCCCCCTGCCTATTCGAAGCATGCTGAGTTGACAGCACTCGCTCCCGCGACTATCTTTCCCTTTCGCTTCTCGAAAGGCAGTCGAAAATGAGAATTCTGGTGATTGGCGGTGGCGGGCGCGAGCATGCACTGGTGTGGAAACTGGGGCGAGGCGCCGGCGTGGAGAAGATTTGGTGCGCGCCGGGAAATGGCGGAATCGCTGGCGAGGCGGAGTGCCTGGCGGTGGATGCAGGAGACGTGACGGGACTTGCCGCTCTGGCGGAAGAGATTAAGCCGGATCTCACCGTGGTTGGACCGGAACTGCCTCTGGTAAATGGATTGGTGAATGCTTTTTCGGAGCGGCGCTGGGCAGTGGTGGGTCCGGACAAAAAGGCTGCGCAATTGGAAGGCAGCAAGATCTTCGCGAAGGAATTCCTGCAGCGGCACAACATCCCCACAGCCGAGATGTATGGCGCACATGATTCGGCGGGCGGCGCGTACGGTGCGCTGTGCGCGGTGGATTGGCCGGTGGTGATTAAGGCGGATGGGCTGTGCGCAGGAAAAGGGGTGTTCGTGGCGCCGGACCCGGACGCGGCGACGGAATTCATTGAACGGGTGATGGAGAAGAATGAGCTGGGCGCCGGCGGAAGCCGGGTGATGCTTGAGGAGGCTTTAGAGGGAGAGGAGCTTTCGTTTATCCTGCTGACCGATGGAGAGAGCTACGCGCCGCTGGTGCCTACGCGCGATCACAAGCGGGCATTCGACAACAATCAAGGGCCGAACACAGGCGGAATGGGCGCGTATTCTTCTGACGAACTGTTGCCTGCCGATTTGCAGCGCACGATTGAGAAGACGATCGTGGAGCCAACGATGAGAGGATTGGCCGCGGACGGGATTCGTTACCAGGGATTTCTGTACGTGGGATTGATGTTGACCAAGAGCGGGCCAAAAGTGCTGGAATTCAATTGCCGGTTGGGGGACCCGGAGACACAGGCGATCCTGGCACGGGTGGATTTCGACCTGGCAGAGGTTCTGGGAGACGTGGCGGGCGGACACCTGAAGCCGGAGAAGTTGAAGTGGAAGCCGGGGGCAAGCGCGTGCGTGGTGGTGGCTTCGGGAGGATATCCGGGAAAGTTTGAGACGGGCAAAGAGATTCGCGGATTGGAAAATGCGGCGAGCGTTGCCGATGTAAAAGTGTTGCACGCGGGCACGAAGCTGGTGGGAGATTCGATTGTAACTAGCGGTGGACGCGTGCTCGGAGTGACGGCCACAGGTGCGACGTTGAGCGCGGCACTGCAGAAAGCCTACGAAGCCACGGAGAAGATTCAGTTCGAGGGCATGCAATTCCGCAAGGACATTGGCAGGACCCATCACCAAAGTTCGGCGGCGGGTGATTGAACGATGGCCAAGGTGATTCACTTATTTCGAGCGCCGAAGCGACGGGAACCGATGGAGGAATTGGAGGAAGCGCGCGCAGTGGAAGACGTGGGACTGGAAGGATGCGCGCATGCCCGGCCAAATGGGAGGCGCCAGGTTTTGTTGATGGACCGAGAGACGTTGGATGTCTTCCAACTGGCACCGGGAATTGTGCGGGAGAACATCACAACCGAAGGATTCGACGTGAACGGATTGGCCATTGGGCAGCGGCTGCAGATTAGCGAAGTGGAACTGCGGGTGAGCGCGGTGTGCGATCCGTGCGAGCAGATTGAAGCGCTTCGGCCGGGCCTGCAAGCGGCGATGAAGGGCAGGCGCGGGATGCTGTGCAAAGTCGTGCGGGGCGGATTGTTGCGGGGCGGGGATGAGATCGTGGTGATGGAACGGACGGAGGCGCGAGAAGTTTGAGCGAACTAGACGAGACGTAGGAGCGGCCCGCCTCGGAAGGCGAGCCCTACGGAGGGTGCCACTTGGGCTAGGGCTTCGGTTTCTGTTGAAGTGTCGGGGCGTCTGGAGGGCGATTTTTGTCTTCGGTAAGTTTTTCTTTTTCGCGAGGTTCGTCGGGGGGAACAATCCACTCAAACCTGCCATTTTCCGTCATGGAGCCGAGCATGAAATGCGCATCGCCCGCGAGGATAGGGAGAGCGGCGCGAAGAAAATCACCCGCGGCGGCCGAATTGGCCTTTTGCGCTTCGCCGCGCTGAATCAAGTCCACCACCTTGTTGATGTGCGGATCCGAGGAGCGCAAGCGCGCGATTGCAGGCCCATTCTGTTGGATAAGGCCGAGCAACGGGACATCCTGAAGATCAGCGGGGACGCGGACTTCAATAATGGTTTTGGGCTGATGCTTTTCAGGCGGATATAGCTGCGTGAAGCGAGGCCGGAGAATGTGGGTCTGCCAATATTCTCCGCGGGCGGCGGCGGAATTCTGCTCGACTTGATATTCGATGAGCCAGACTTCCGGCCCGTAATATTTTGGAGCGTAGCCGATAAGGACGATCTGGAAAAGGGGCTCATCGGGTTTGAGATCGATGGGATGATGGAGTTGCGAGGCGAGTGGACGCAATTTTTCGAGGAAAGCAACGCCGATTTGCTCGAGATCTTGTTCCGGCGCGCCAGGGGGAGCGAATCGTGTATCGACGGCACCAAAGCGGGGAATGTCGTGGTCGAGGCGAATCGGCCTGGGCTGCGAGGTGATCTGCCACTCCGAAGCGCCAAAGAAAATTGCGATGTGACGCGCGTCGATGGCCGCAACGCGCGGCGGAACGGATTTGGATTCAAGGGGATGATCGATGGCGGCGAAGAGAATGGCATCATCGGCGACCTGGATGATGGCGCGGCCGCCGGCCAGATTAGCGACGATTTCGTCGTCCTGCGCGCGGGTAGAGAAACTCGCCGGGAGAACGGCCAGCAGAAAAAGGGCGGCGCGAACGAGGAACTTGTTCACAAAGCCAGAGTAGCACAGAGGGCCGATTACCGGTCGCGACCCACGTTGGAACGGTGTGCTCGTTCAGAATGATTGGTGAAAGTCGATAGAGTGTCACCAATCTACCGGATGAGTACAAACGGTTCCCGAGAGGCGCGGGATTCGGTAAAATAGAAGATTGCAGATTGAGGGGAAGAAATCACTATGGGGCAGAGAAACTTGAAAAAGATCAAGCACAACGGGAAGACTTTGGAAGAAATCCTGAAGGCGCATGAATTGTTTTGGGCCAGCAAGGAAGGCGGGGCGCGGGCGGACCTGACGGGAGCAGATTTGTCCGGAGCGGATCTGCAAGGGTTGAACCTGGCCGGCGCGATCCTGAAGGGTGCGAACCTGGAAGGAAGCGATCTGCGTGGGGCGCGGCTGCCGGGTGCGGACCTGTCTGGAGCAAACCTTCGGAAAGCGGATTTGCGGAAGGCGGACCTGACGGAATCGTTTCTGCCGGGGGCGAATCTGGCGGAAGCGCAGGCCAGCGGCGTGGAGTTTTTCCGTTGCGATCTGACGGGCGCTAATTTTCAGAAGGCGATGCTGCGCAACGTGAATTTCCGCGATGCTCATTTGGCCGGGGCAAATTTCGCCGGGGCAGACATGGGAATTGCCATTCTGCGCGAGACGAATTTGGAAAATGTGGACTTGTCGGGCGTGGATTTGAGCACAACGCTGATGCCGCCGGGCTGGGGCGCGAAGAAGCAGGGCGCATAAAATAAGAAAGAATTAACGCCCCGACCGGGTCGGGGTAAACGCCGGGCGCAGAAACGCTGGGTCCGCTGAAAACAAAAGTCAAAGAGTCCACGCGGGTGCGGCTGTGCCACAATAATGGCAAACGGGCCGCGGCATGTTAGCCTCACGCAAAACTCGTCGGTGAAGGAAGACCTTGGCGACAACCTCCCCACAATTGGATTTGCCGGGCGTACGCGAGCGCGTACTGGAAGTGTTGCATGGACTGCTCGTGGAGCTGGGCAGCCACGGCGCCGCGGCGGAGCTTACCATCCATTCGAATCTGGATCGCGACCTGGGATTGGGAAGCCTGGAACGCGTGGAGTTGTTGACGCGGCTGGAGGGTGCGTTTGGCGTTCGTTTACCGGATACGCTGGCGGCGGAAGCCAGCACGCCGGAGGAGTTGACGACGGCAATTGTGGAGGCGCCCGGGACGCCGGTCAGCGACGAAGAGGGTATCTCCGGGCTCCGCGCCAGTGTGGTAACTCAGGAGTTGGCGCAGAAGGCGGCGGACTCGATTGTCGAACGAGCGGAAACGCTTTTGGAGGTCATCCGCTACCGTGGAGTGCATGATTCCCGTCACACCCACCTGCTGATCACCGAAGACGACGAGAAGGGCGAGCGGCACTACACGCTGACATTTGGGGAGCTGTATACGGCGGCGCAGAAGTGCGCGGAAGAATTGGCTCGGCGCGGGGTGCCTCCCGGCGGGCGGGTGTCTCTGATGTTGCCGACGTCGCGGCAGTTTTTCATCTGCTTCGCGGGAATTTTGTTGGCAGGGGCGGTGCCGGTTCCAATCTATCCGCCGTTTCGCGCGGACCGCATCGAGGAGTACGCGGGCCGCCAGTCTGCGATCCTGAACAACGCGGGGGTTTGCCTGCTGCTAACTTTCCGGAGAGCGGAAGCGGTAGCCAAGCTATTGAAGCCGCGCGTGAAGTCCCTGCATGACGTAGTGGAAGCAGAGAAATTGTTGGAGGCCGCAGAGAAAGCGCCGCCGCCAGCTCCCGGCGCGCTGCCCGCGTTCATTAGTGGAACGCGCATCCGCAAGGGCAGTGATCTAGCGTTGCTGCAGTACACATCGGGTTCAACCGGCGATCCAAAAGGGGTGATGCTGACGCACGCGAATTTACTCGCAAACATGCGGGTGATCGCGCAGGGGGTGCAACTGGGCCCGAAGGATGTGGGAATTAGTTGGCTTCCGCTTTATCACGATATGGGATTGATCGGGGCCTGGCTCACGCTGCTGATGCACGCCGTCCCGCTGGTGGTGATGTCGCCGCTGGCATTTCTGACCCGGCCGGAGCGCTGGTTGCAGGCGATGAGCAAACATAGAGGAACGATCACCGCGGCGCCGAATTTTGCGTACGAATTGTGCGTTCGGAAGATTTCCGAAAAGGCGATGGAGGGCGTGGACCTCAGCTCGATGCGCGTGGTGATGAACGGAGCGGAGCCTGTAAATCCGGAGACGCTCGAGAGGTTTGCGAATCGATTTGCGAAATTTGGTTTCCGGAGAGAGGCGATGCTGCCGGTCTATGGGCTGGCGGAGGCGTCGCTGGGAGTGACTTTTCCTCCGCTGAATCGCACGCCGCGCGTGGAGCGTGTGGAGCGAGACGCGTTCACCACGCAAGGGCGAGCCATCACTGCAGTTGAGGGCGATGAAACAGCGATTGCGTTTGTGTCATCTGGAAAATCCTTTCCAGGGCACGACGTGATGATTGTGGACGAACACGGCAACGAAGTGGCGGAACGAACGGAGGGGTTTCTGTGGTTCCGCGGCCCCTCCGGAACAAGCGGCTATTTTGAAAATCCAGAAGCCACGGCAAAGCTGATGCCGCAAGGGCCGGCGCAACGCGATGGCGAGTACGCCTGGCTGAATTCCGGCGACCGCGCTTTTCGGGCGGACGGAGAGATCTTTATCACCGGCCGGGTAAAGGACATCATTATCAAGGGCGGGCGCAATCTGTATCCGCACGAAGTGGAAGAGTTGGCGGCGCGGGCGGAGGGGATTCGCAAGGGTTGCGTGGTGGCATTCGGACTGAAGGACGGGAGCAGCGGAACGGAAAAACTGGTGATCGTTGCGGAATCGCGCGAGGAGAACGCGCCGCAACGCGCCAGGATTGCGGCGGCGATCAATGACGAGGTTTCGCGCGGGCTGGGACTGCCGCCGGACCGCGTAGAACTGATTCCGTCGGGGAGCATTCCGAAAACGTCGAGCGGAAAATTGCGGCGGGACGAGACGAAACAGATGTACATGGCCGGGACGCTGGCGGCAGGCAGGCCTCCGGCGTGGGTGCAGATCGCGCGACTCGGCACAGGGACATTTCTACGGGAAGCGGCGCAAAGCATCGGGCGTGGGATTCTGAAAGGGCTTGAGAAAATTTACGGCGTGTATTTTGGCATCCTCTTCTTTTTGTGGATTGTGCCCTCATGGTTCATCGTGAAACAGATCAAGGACGAAAAAGCGGCAGGGCGATTTACTTCGTCCGCGTTGCACGTCCTTTTTGCGTTGGCCGGAATCCGGTTGAAAGTTGTGGGCAAGGAATACATGGATACGCCGGGCGCAAAAGTGTACGCGTCCAACCACGCAAGTTATTTCGATGTGTTGCCGGTGATGATGGGGCTGGGCGTATCGTACAGATTCGTTGCAAAGGGCGAAGTGAACGAGATGCCATTCATCGGGACGTTTCTGAACCAGATGGGGCATTTATCGTTTAACCGGCATGACGCGGGTTCGCGGTTGAAACAGGTAGACGAGATGGAAGAGTGCCTGCGCCGCGGCGATTCGGTCTTTGTGTTTCCCGAGGGGACATTTACGCCACAGGCTGGCGTGAGGCCATTTCAACTGGGCGCGTTTCGCGGCGCGGTGGCGACGGGGACGCCGGTAATTCCTGTTTCGTTAAAGGGAACACGGAGGTTTTTGCGCGATGGGACAATTCTGCCGCGGCCGACGAGTGTGACGATCACGTTGTCGCCGCCGATTTATCCTTCGCGGGAATTGCGGAGCGACGATTCGCATCAATTACAGGAGATTGTGCGGCTGCGGGATTTGGCACGGGAGGCGATTGGGAAGTATTCGGGGGAGCCGGTTTTGTAGGGTAAGAACGGAGATAACGCAGAGGGCGCCGAGAGCGCTGAGTTCGCAGAGAAGAAATCGGAACGAGATGGAAGCCGGCGTTTGGCGCCGGCTTTTTTGTTGGGTCGGAGCGGCGCGGCGACTGATGCTCGTTGCGAATAGTTGGTTGGGCGGTTTTGTTGGAGCGGTAAAAGCGGCAGGTGAGCTGCCGCACTCCAAAATGGTGTTAGTGACTCAGGGTGTAAATGACCGTGATGCGGGTGTCTACTTCGATGGGTTGATGGTTGAGGATGGTTGGGTGATAGCGCCACTCGCGGACCGCGGCAAGCGCGGATTGGATGAACAAGGGATCGCCGGAGATTACCTCCAGCGATTCGATCGTGCCCGTGGTGGAGATGATGGCGTGAAGTTCCACGCGGCCCTCGTGATGAATTTGGATGGCGAGGGGCGGGTACCTGGGCTCGACGCGAGTGATGAGCTGAGCCATTTGCTGGAGTTCACTAACCGACCGACGAACAACGATGGGCGGGGGTTCCACCGGGGGTCGAGGGCCGGGATGGGGACTCGCGGGAGTATAGCCGCCGGGCGTGCCGGGACGCGAGGAGAGGCCGGGGATGGGGTCTCCAAGCGAGTCTTCGTGTTCCGCGGTGGAAGTTTGGTGGTGGGTGACGATCGTGGGGGGAATATTATGTGGCACGCAAAAACGACAGGCCGGAGGAGCATGCATGCCATCCCGCGGAGGCGTGGTGGACGGTCTGCGATCTCCAATAGGAGCGTAGGGCGGAATTGGCGTCGCGATCTTGAGCGAGATGCGCTCGCCTTGGCTGAGAAGTGGAAAAAGAACCAGCACGACGAGAGCGATGCTTTGCAGGAGGATGGATATTGCTACTGCGCGCTGCTTGATGCGACGAGCGCGCTTTTCGGATTGCGGATCGCCTTCGACCAAACAACTGCTGAGTGAACCAAAGGCGTCTTCGGACACACGGGTTACGCGTTGGACTTCGAGAGTCATCACACACCTCCGTAATATTTTCTGCGAGCCGTGGGATTTTTTTGCGGCGCCAGCCACCGGAGGTTGCCTTCCGGAGGCCAGCGCCGCGCTCGCAGGGATGTGAGGTGCGCGCGTCCTCTGTGTTGTTGGACACCGGAGAGTGAGCTAAGTGCCCGCGCCAAGAAATCAGAAAACGGCGGACTCATTGGCCCGAACCTGTAGGGGTAGCCGCCGTCCGCAGTTGAAGTGCGGAGGTCGCTGAGAAGAGAGTCCCGAGGGATATCGCTGAGGTCAAAAGGGATATTCCTGACGGCTCCCGGAAGAGCACGTAATGTGTTTCTACTAGGACCGGGCGTCAGGAATATTGGGAAGGAATATTGAAGGAATAGTTACATCCAATCGATTTAGCGCTGCATCGAATATTTTGGACGTGGAACCAAGGAGGAGACCCGATGGAAAGGCATTTACCCGAAGTCGTCGGCGTACGCCGCACGGGTTGGGCAGCTCTGGACCGCGATCCGCAGCAGGACGTAGTCGAATTCACTTGTCCTCATTGCGGCGCGAACAGCCAGAAAAAAGCCCGGCGCGAGCGGACAGAATATCGGTTCACAGATGGCTTTTTGCAGGATGTGCAGGGAGAAGGCGTGCAGTGCCATTTGTGCAAGCAGTCGTTGCGGATCGTGCCGGTGGTGATGCTGCACGACCAGGATGAGGCGAAGCGGTTTGCGGCGGTATTTTCGGATGAGCCGCTGGTACACGCGGAATAATCACGAGTCATTGGAAGTGAGACAGGGCGCCTTTGGTTTGGGCGCTCTTTTTGTGTCTCGTTCTAGCGATCGGAGCCGCTCAAGAGTGAAGCCGCCTATTCTGTTCCAGGCCGCTCCCTCACATTTTGGTTTTGACTTTTCGTTTACACCGCAAAAGCGGCAGCAAAGCTGCCGCATTCCAAATTTGCGGCGGCGGGCTCTGCGTTAGTAGCGATCGTCGCGGTCGCGATGATGTTCGCGGTATTCGCGGCGGAGATGCGCCTGGCGCTCGTACGCCTCGTGGCGTTCGTGCTCCCAATGACGCGCGTCGCGGCTATAAGGGCCGAAGCGCTCGACTGCTTCGTGATAGCGCGAATCCGTGTAGGCGATGCGGCGATTGCAGTCGTCCCAGTCGTTGGCTTTCGCGGCAGGAGCGCCGGCGGCCAGGAAGAAACCCAGAGCCGCGGTGGTCAAAGCCGTCTTACCGAGAAACGAACCCAAATTAGACGAGTGAAGTTTCATAAGATAGCCTCCAGGAGCCTGGCCCGGGCTGGCGATCGGGGTGCATCCTTGAGGATTCAAACACTTGTTTGAATGGAAGGTTGCGGTGGGATATACGGTGCAGATAACCAGCAGGTTACAAGAGACCCCGCCAACGGATCACTGGAGTAGCCTGTTGTAATCAGGATAACAGCGATCAGATAACCGCAATCGGGAAACAAAAAGTACCGGGCGATTGCCCGGCACTTGAAGTTGGATCGGGGACTGGATTATTAGTGGTCGTGATCATGGTCGTGGTGATCATGGTCGTGTTCGTCCCAATCATGATCCGTGCGCCAGCGATGTCCATCTTCGTCCCACCAGCGATGGCTGTGTTCCCAGCACCAGGAGCGCGCTTCCGCCAGTTCGTGGCGATATTTCGCTGCCTGAGGGCTATCCCAGCCGTGGTGCTCCGCGGCTTCGTGGAGCTTATGGTCTGCGTTGATGATGCGCTTTTGGCAGTCGTCATCGGCACGCACTGGCGCGGCACCCACAAGGAACAATGCAGCGCCAAGGGTCGTTGCGGCTAGAGTTGCACAGAACCAGGAGGTGTTAGATTTCGGCTTCATAGGTTCTCCGTTAAAGCCGCAGATGAACTTATCTGCGGCGAGATAAGAGGAAAGAAGACTGGCCTTCACAGTATGAAATCATGGAGGGCAAGCGCGCAAGGGACAATCAGGTGAATACCTGAGAAATCCATCCGAGATTATAGGCGCTCTATCCCCTTGCCGAGAGGCGGAATTATGCGAGTCGGCGGGGGCGATGATCAATAAGCCTGGAGAAATGGATCTCCCTCCATGTGATATTTCTCGAGACCCATGCGAATCTTGTCGAAGGCTTCGTCGACGCTGTCAGCGTACTGCAGATTGTCGAAATCCGCCTGGCTGATCGTGCCCCAGCGAACCATGTTCTTTAGCTTCAGGACTTCATTCCAATACTTGCGCCCATAAATGATGATGATGGTGTGCTTGGGCATCTTGCCTGTTTGCGAGAGGGTCATCATCTCCCAAAGTTCGTCGAGCGTGCCGAAACCTCCGGGAAAAACGATGAGGGCTTTGGCGATTTGCGCGAACCAAAGCTTGCGCATGAAGAAATAATGAAAATTGAAGCTGAGCTCCGGGCTAATGTAGGGATTCGCGAATTGCTCGTGAGGCAGCTCGATGGAAAGTCCGATGGACTTGCCGCCGGCTTCGTAAGCGCCGCGGTTGGCGGCTTCCATAATGCCGGGGCCGCCGCCGGAGCAGATGACGAAGCGGCGAGGGCGGGGACCGAGCGATAGCGCCCACGTGGTGATCTTGTGAGAGAGTAGACGGGCTTCTTCGTAATAGACGGACATTTCGAGCGCGCTCTTGGCTTCGCGAATGTGCAAACGGTGTGCTTTCCGCCGGGCGTCGCTCCAACGGGATGTTTTCATTTTTTTCAGGCGGGTGTAGCGGGAGGAAGCAGCTTCGTGAGAGTGGATGCGAGCGGAGCCGAACATCACGATAGTGTCGCAGATTCCTTCCTTCTTAAGCTGCACGAGGGGATAGATGTACTCCGAAATGATGCGAATGGGCCGCGCCGGCGTGCTGGCCAGGAACTCGGGATTTTCGTGGGGAGCTTTCGGGGCGTGTTGGGGCTTGGGGCGATTTCCGTCGGGCATGGGGATTTTCTCCATTCAAGGTGCGTTTAGATTGTAGGCAGGGTGAAGCGCGGCGGCAACGCCTTTGGGGCGGGTGGCGTCGAATTGAATACGCGAGGGTGCGGCTGGGTTTTGGCGGGAGAGATCCTTGAAAACTACCGAGTCTGGCGGCGATTGCAGATGAAGAGACACTTGGCGATTTTTGTTGGGCTGCTTGCGATGGCCGCGGTTGCTCTGCCAAGCGCGTGGGCACAGGCGCCCGACGGGCCGATGATCCCGCAGCCGGGTCTGCCCATTCAATCGGTGCCGGCACCGATCAAAGTTCACAGCATACTGGTGAATACGCCAGTGACCGTCCTGAACGAAAAAGGCGAAATGGTGCACGACCTGGAGGAATCCGATTTTCGGATTACAGACAATGGCGCGCTACAAAACATCACTTATTTTAATTTAGGCGGCGATCCGATTTCACTTGTGGTGGTGGTGGAGACGAGTTCGCGGATTTCTTCGGCTTTGCCGAAGATTCGCAAATCGGGAATCCTGATTTCACAGACCGTGACCGGCCCGACCGGCGAAGGCGCGGTGGTGGGATTTGACGATGAGGTGAAGACCCTTCTGGATTTTACGAACAACGGCGACGCGATGGATAAGGCGATGTCTGGATTGAAGGAAGGATATTCGGGATCAAAGTTGTTCGATGCGATGTCCAAGGCCGTGGAACTCTTGAGCGGGAGGCCGGAAGTTTCGGAGGCCGAACTGGGCCATCGACGAGTGATGCTGGTGATCGCGGAAGCGCACGATTCGGGGAGCGAGGCAAAGCTGGGCGAGGTGCTTCGGCGGGCGCAACTGGCGAACATCACGATTTACGCGGTAGGAATATCAAGTACGAAAGCGGATTTGAAAAGAAAGCCGGAGTACACGGGGCCATCGCCGGTAACCCCGGAGGGAACCTACGGCATCCCACCCCCGCCCGGGACAATACAAACGCCAACTACGGGGGACACGAGTCAGCCGCAGGGGGTAAACCTGCTGGCGCTGGCAGTCTGGGCGGTGATGCACGCGAAGGATCAGGTTACGGCGCATCAACTGGAGATTGCCGCGGCGGCGACAGGTGGGCTGCACGTCTCGGCGTGGAAGGACCGGACGATCGAGAAAGTGATTGATGAGATGGGGGGCGAGTTGCACTCGCAGTACACGCTGACGTACGCACCCAGCGGCGAGAACACCGATGGATATCACGAAATCAGCGTGACGGTGTCGAAACAGAAGGAGCGCGGATTGAAAGTGCGGGCGCGGCCGGGATATTACCTGGGAGCGCCGGAGAGTTAAAATGGCGAAGGGAAAGTGCTCGGCTAAGAAATGGGTTGGGCACAGAAGTTGACACCACAAAAGCGGGCCGACCCGGTCGGCCCGCACTCCAAAATAGCCAGGTTGATAACTCGATGGCTGAGAATTTCGCAATTCGACTGGCGACGACGGCGGATATTGCGGCGCTGCGCGCGTTGATTGATAAGTCGGTGCGGGTTTTGCAGCGGGAGGCTTATTCCGCGGAACAGTTGGATGCGGCGCTGGGAACGGCGTATGGCGTGGACACGCAATTGATCGCGGACGAGACTTATTACGTTGTGGAGGCAGTTGGCACGTCTGGTGAAAGGGTGCTGGCGGCGTGCGGAGGATGGAGCATGCGCAAGACGCTTTATGGCAGCGACCACGGGCCTTATCGCGACAACTCCATGCTGGACCCGGCTCGCGATGCAGCGAAGATTCGTGCTTTTTTTGTGCATCCGGAGTGGACGCGACGCGGAATCGCGAGCCTGATCCTGAAAACGTGCGAGGACGCAGCTTATGCGAGGGGGTTCCGGCGGTTTGAGATGGGAGCGACGCTGACGGGAGTGGCGATGTATGGTGCGCGGGGTTATGCGAAGGGTGAGCAGATTGAGGTGCCCCTGCCGAATGGGTTGTCCTTGACGGTGGTGAGGATGTCGAAGACATTGGATTAGGAATTCCGCAGAGTTCAAATTACAAATCCAGAAAAGCCAAAGGCGCCGCCGACCGGGTCGGGGCCGTTACATTTTTGTGCTGGGCCACCTGAAGGTGGCCGCTACAGGTTGTTACGCGAGTTGGTGCCAGAAGGCGGCTTCGCGGGAGGCTAGGAGGGCGTCTTTGCGGGCGTTCCAGCGGAGGAAATGCGGGGTGCGGGTGTGTGCGGTGTGGTCTTCGCGGGCTCCCCAGACTTCGTGGAGGAGAAAGGCACCGGGCTGATCCACGCAACCGTGCAGATCGAAACGCAGGCATCCGGTTTCCTTGCGGGAGGGCACGAGGAGGGCGCGAAGCTCGGCTTCGAGGAGGATATGCTGGCCTTCCTTGGCGCGGAGAGTGACGACCAGAGTGACCGCGTTTTTCGGGAGTTTGCTGACCGTTGCTCCGCGAGCACGCCGGCGGGCAGACCGCTTCGAAGCTTTGCGGGGTTTGCGTTTGGGCATATCGGCGGCGATTGTACTCCAAACAGTTTTAATGGCAAGGAGAAGCGGGACTCCTCGCTTGTCCACCTGAAGGTGGACGCTACTTTGTGTCGGCTTGCTTGCGGCCGGCGTTGAGGCTGTCGAAATTCAACAGTGTGTTGAGGACTAGGGAGTAGGTGTTCTCGGTTTCACCGCGGTAGACGGGATTAATCGAGAACAGGATGACGTGGCCCGAGCCGTTGGGCACATCGAGCACGGCGGGGTGCTGGGCGATGTCGTTGCCGTTTTCGACGAGGCCTGAGATGAGCAGGTCCTTGGAATCGGCATAACGCAGGATGACGCGCGCACGATTGGCCGGAGGGATGACGCGCGGATTGTTGAAGCTCTGCTCATCGGTTGGCTGAGGAGCTTCCCAAAGTTCTTTCTCCGGCTCGTCGGGAATGTCGAAGGCGGGGCGACCAATTACGAAATCGGGGTCGTCCTTCGTGCCGCGTCCCGTGGGGCGTGTGTTCATTTCCGGGCCAAGTCGCCTGCGGCGAGAGCCGAGAATGCTGGCGACAGAAAAGATAGGGCCGTTGTCGCAGTAGGCGGAGACTTTTTCGTCGTAGCCGTAAGCGATCGGGCTGGCCGCGTCGACAAGGCGAGTGCCAACAATGGAGCCGACAATCTTCATTTTTTCGGAGGTGCTGGAGGTGACGCCATTGGCCAGTCCGATGGAGATGGCAAGTTGCGAGGTATCGGTAGCCGTGAGCAAGACGCCGCCGTTGCGCACAAAACTTTGCAGCTTGGCCACGCCGTCCCAACCGAGGCCTGGGCGCATGTCGGGCGTGGAGTCGTTTTTGCCAACGAGGTTGGGTGTTTCCGGCGTGTTTAACCAAGGCAGAGCGTTTCCCCAAGCGGTCGGTGTCCCCTGGACGATGGCATTGGAATTGGCGTTGCCGGTCACAGGGGGGAAAAGGATGACGTCGTACTTGGCGTTCAAGTCGAAAATTTTGGCGAGTGCCTGCGTGCTCATGTAGTCATAAGGAATTTGCAGGTTGTCGAGCGCGAGTCGCCACCAGCCTTCGGATTGCGTGCTAATCCAGGTGTGGACATAAGCGATGCGTGGGGCACGGACGGGGTGAGTTTTGACGACGGGCGCGGAGGCGAGTGCAACGGCGTTGAGGCCGAGCGCCTTGGTGGCGGCGTCGAGATCGGAACGGCCGACGCCGCGGATCAGGAACGTGCCGCGCGAAAATTTGTGTCCGTTGGACTCGAACGGTTCTTCCGCAGCGTCGATGGGCGTGTCTTTCAAACGATACCGGAGCGTGGCGAGCGCGGGCTCGGCATGATTGTCGATCGCGAAAACGCTGCCTTCGCCCTGAACCCCTCCAAGCGAGCGGAGTTCCGCTACGCGTTCCATCGGGACCGAAAGGACTTTGGAATCAGTGACGCGGGTGACTTGCACCCCGAAGAGTTCGCCAAAGGTCCAGGCGGTGTCGTCGTAAGGAGTGGTCTGCGGATCCTCGGGGCTCCAGAATTGGTAGTCGAGGAGCGCGTCGGCGACGCGGGAATAGGGTTGATCCATGCGGATCACGTAACTGCCGGCGGGGAAATCGCGCGTGGTTGGTGACACAGGCTTTGGTTTTTCTTCGGAATCGGCGGACCTGGCGGCCTTCTTTTCTTTCTTCACGGGGAGGTTCACCTGGAAGGAACTGGTGGCGCGTGAAATTTCCACGTGTTGCTTGAGCATAACGCGCAAAAGATCGGTTTGAACAGTGGCGCGCGGATCGTCAGCGGGCAAAACGTAGGCGGCGGGGCCTTCGGCGGTTGGCTTTTGAATGGAGCGCTTCCCTTTCAAATAAAAATTCTTCAGGAACAGGCGCTTGTTCTCATTGAAATAGTGGAGCGAAGTCAGAAGGCCTGTTTCTTCGTAATTGTTGTTGTTGCGCTGCGACCAGGCCGTTTTCGGAAGCGGCGGATTGGGCCGAAACCATGTGCGCCCATATTCGCCGGGCTCCAGCGTGCGCACACGAGTATCGGCGCCGCCGTTGCCGAATGTCTCATAGAGGCGGCTGATGCCATTGTGCATGGCGGCGAGAAACATCAGGTAGCCGGGGGACCATGTGTCGAAGTCACCGTGGGTGAAAACGCCAGGCATGCCGAACTTGGTCATGTCGGCCACGTTGCGCGCGCCAATCATCTGCCATTCATCCACAAGAATGGGATCCATCCAGGCGTTGTACGGGCCGTCGCCGACGGTGTTGTCGTAGAGATAGGGGACGGATTCGTGAAGGTCGTGGAGCACCTGGGCATTCCAGCCGAGGTAGGTGTTCAAGACGTTTTGCGTGAGCTTGAGGGTCATGCCCATGGCGTCGCGGTTGTTGTCGTGCGCGACGTATTTTCCCCAATAGATGAGCGGGGGATAGAAATCCTTGGGATGGGCGAGATGCCATTTGTAGATGTCGACCATGCGGTCGCGGCCGTCGACTTCAACGACTGGAGTAATGAGGGTGATGACGCCGTCGCGGATTTCGCGGACGTAGGGGCTTTCGTCGACGGCGAGGCGATAAGCCAGTTCCATCAGCGCGGTGGGCGCGCCGGTTTCCGGAGAGTGAATCGTGCCGGTGATGTAGTAGACGGGAACGGATTCGGCGACGAGTTTGTCGGCCTCGGCATCGTCGAGATGGATGGAGCGCGGATCGGCGAGTTTCGCGAGGCGCTGGCGGTTCTGCTCGAGGTTTTTCAGGTTGGCTTCGGAAGAGACGGCTACGGCGATCATTTCGCGGCCTTCTTCGGTGGTGCCGATCGAGACGACCTTCACGCGTGGCGTGGCTTTTTCGAGCAGGCGCATGTACTTGTACACATCTTCGGCGTAGGGAAGGATGCCGGGCGCGCCGGCGACGTCGCCGAGGACAACTTCGGGCGTGGGGACGGTTTTGCTAGCGGGGAGATAGTCGACGAGCGGCGAGGAGAAATAAGGCGCGGTGGTGTACTTGCGAATCTTGGCGGTATAAGCCTCGTCGATGGGCTGCTTGGGATCGCGCGCCGGGGACGTCTCGCCGTCCGCCAGGGCGATGCCGCCCGTGGGAAGCGTTGTGAAGAGAAGCAGTAAGAGTCCTAGCCAGGACTTGTGGCCCATGAAATCTCCTTGTTGAAAACGGACGCGAAAGTTTAACTCAGATTTGGGTGGGGAAGGAAACGTAACTCGCGCATAAGAGAAGATTTCAACAGAGAGGGCACAGAGGAGGAGCGCGGAGATCACAGGGAAGCGCTGAGAGGGCAGGGCTACTGGATTGGAAGGAAAGTGAGGCAGACGGGGCTGGGGACTCCTTCTGTCACGGAGATTTGTGAGAGGGCGCCGGTTTCGGCGTTGATGCTGAAAACGACGATAGAATTGCTGTTCTGATTTTCGGCGAGAAGAAAGCGGCCGGTGGGATCGATTGCGAAGTGGCGGGGTTCTTTGCCGCCGGTGGCAAATGACCTGCCTAGAAACAGCTTGCCTGTCGCACCGGGTTCGAAGGTATGGACCGAGATGAAATCTGGGCCCCGAACAGAAGTGAACATCCACTTCCCATCGGGGTGCATGGCGATTTCTGCGCCATCATCACGACCAGAAAAATTGTCCCTAGTGTGTCCCGAGTTATCTTGGATACTTTCTAGCAGGCCTTTTCGAGAGTCGTAGGAGAGCGCGGTGACACCCGGATTCAGCTCGCTCATGACGTACAGGATCCTGCCATTTGTCGAGAAAGTCGCATGTCGCGGACCGTTACCGGGAGCCAGCTTGGCGAAAGGCGGATCATTTGGGGTGAGTGTGCCTTTATCATCGTCGAATCGAAAGACGAGGATTTCGTCCAAGCCGAGGTCTGAAACGAGAACAAAACGGTTGTCAGGAGCGGGCTGGACCCAGTGGGCATGAGGTCCTTCCTGGCGTTCTTTGTTGGGACCGAGGGTTCCTCGATCCTTCACATTGGCCGTGGGTACGCCGAGTTTTCCGTCGGGGAGGATTGGGAAGACGACTACGTTGCCGGAAGTGTAGTTGGCGACGAAAAGATATTTGCCGGTTTTGTCGAAGGAGAGATAGCAGGGATCTTCGCCAAGAGCTGGGAGTTGGTTGAGGAGCGTGAGCTTGGCGGATTTCGCGTCGATGGAAAAAGCGGTGATGGAGCTTCGCTTGCCGGATTCGTTGGCGGCGTAGGCCCATTTGCCGTTGGGATGGATTACCACCCAGGAGGGATTGGGCGTTTCGGCGGCCAGGCCGCGGGGCGTGAGTTTGCCGGTAGAAGCGTCGAATTCGTAGGCGTAAATGCCCTTGCTGTCGGTTTTGTCGGTGTAGGTGCCGACGTAGACGAGAAATTTTTGATCCGGAGTTTGTGAGAAGGCCGGAAGAGTTGTCAGCAGACAAAAGAGAGCGGAAAAGAAGCAGCGACGGATGATTTTCATGGGCTGGTAGTGTAGCGCATCCGTTGTGGTGGAGGAAAAAGGGGATTTAACACAGAGGATACGGAGGGTGGAGCACAGAGTTCGCAGAGAAGATCGCAGGGACGGATTCTCGGAGGTGAAAAGAGCGGAACGCCAATCGGGAGATTGGCGTTCCCAGGAGTGAACCCATAGGCGTACCCCTTCGCATGCGCTCAGGGCAAGAAGCTGGCCCTATTTCTTTTCTTCCTCGTCTTCTTCCTGGAGGACGGCGGCGGCGGCTACGGAGTCGTCGTCATCGAGGCGGAGCAGGCGGACGCCCTGCGTGGAGCGGCCGGCTTCGCGGATTTCGTTGGCGTGGACGCGGATGACCTTGCCGTGTTCGGTGATGATCATGACGTCGGACTCTTCAGTAACTTGAAGAGTGGAGACGACGGAGCCGTTGCGATCGGTGGTCTTCATGTTCACGACTCCCTTGCCGCCGCGCGAGGTGATGCGATATTCGGCGAGTGCGGTGCGCTTGCCGTAGCCCTTTTCGGCGACAGTGAGCATGAGCGTGGTGAGCGAGTCCTTGATGTCCTCGTTTTCGAGTTCCTCAAGGTTCTGCGTGGTCTTCTTGCGTTCCTTGGCGATGATCTCGAAGTCTGGCTGGACCGCGTCCATGCTGACGACGTAGTCGCCCTTCGCGAGATCCATGCCGTTGACTCCGCCGGCGTTGCGGCCCATCGGGCGAACTTCGGTTTCCCGGAAGAGGATGGCCTGGCCCTCGTGGCTGGCGAGGAAGATCATCTTCTTACCGTCGGTCAGCTTGGCGCCAATGAGCTCGTTATCAGCTTCGAGATTGATGGCGATGATGCCGGTGGAGCGCGGATTGGAGAATTCCGTGAGAGCCGATTTCTTTACCGTGCCGTCTTTCGTGGCCAGGAAGACGAAGCGGCCTGCCTCTTCAAGATTCGTTGCGGCAACGAGGGCGGTGAGTTTTTCATCCTCCTGGAATTTCACCAGGCTGGAGATGGCTTTCCCGCGCGTTGCGGCGGCGGCTTCGGGAAGTTCGTAGACCTTCAGCCAGTAAACGCGGCCCTTGGATGTGAACAGCAGGATGTAGCTATGCGCCGAGGCGACGAAGAGATGTTCGACGAAGTCCTCTTCCTTGGTCTTGGCGCCGATGCGTCCCTTGCCGCCGCGCGACTGGTGACGATAAACCTCCGCAGGCGTGCGTTTGATATAGCCTGCATGGCTGACGGTGATTAGCTGGTCGGTGTCGGCGATCAGGTCTTCGAGCTTGATTTCGTCCACTTTGTCCACAATCTGCGTGCGGCGATCGTCGCCGTAGGCCTTGTGGACCTCGCGCAGCTCGGCAGTGATGACAGCCTTGAGCTTTTTGTCGCTGGCGAGGATTTCGCGCAACTCGGCGATCAGGTCGCGGATGGACTTCAGTTCCTTAATAATTTCATCGATAGAGAGCTGAGTGAGGCGGTGCAACTGCAATTCCAGGATGGCGTCGATTTGCGCGTAGCTGAGGGTGAGCGAATTGCCGCGGCCGGCCGCTTCGATTTCGGCGGCGCCGACGAAGCGATACTTGCGGCCGTCGAGCTTCACGCCTTCGAGCTTTTTGGATTTGCCATTTTCCGTGATGGTGACGTCCTGTTCGCTGAAATACTTGAACAGGTTTTCCTTGGCTTCGGCGCGGCTGCCGCTGCCGCGGATGACGCGGATCACGTTGTCAAGGTGATCGAGGGCAATCTGGTAACCGACCAAAATGTGTTCGCGCTCTTCGGCTTTGCGAAGCTCGAAGATAGTCCGCCGGCGAACCACTTCCATGCGGTGCTCGATGAACAGCTTGATCATCGGAATTAAGCCGAGTTCACGCGGCTGTCCGGCGACGATGGAGAGCAGGATCATGCCGAAGGATTCCTGCATCTGGGTGTGCTTGAAGAGATTGTTGAGGATGAGCTGGGACTCTTCTCCGCGCTTCAGTTCGACGACGATGCGCATGCCTTCGCGGGAAGACTCGTCGCGAACGTCGGAGATGCCTTCAATTTTCTTGGTCTGGACGAGTTCGGCAATGCGCTCGATGAGGCGAGACTTGTTGACCTGATAAGGGATTTCGGTGATGACGATATTCTCGCGGTCCTTCGTGGCTTCTTCAATGGCGGCTTTGGCGCGCATGATGAAGCTGCCGCGGCCAGTGCGATAGGCGGCTTCAATGCCTTCCCTGCCCGCGATATAGGCGCCGGTCGGAAAGTCCGGACCGGGGACGATCTTCATGATTTCTTTCAGGGGAGTGTCGGGCTTTTCGATCAGGAGGATGGCGGCGTCCACGATTTCGCGCAGATTGTGCGGAGGAATGTTGGTGGCCATGCCGACGGCGATGCCGCTGGCGCCGTTTACAAGAAGATTCGGAATTCGGGAGGGCAGGACAACGGGTTCTTCGCGGGTCTGGTCGAAGTTGGGGATGAAGTCGACAGTTTCTTTTTCGAGGTCGGCGAGAATGTCTTCCGTGATTTTGGCGAGACGCGCTTCGGTGTACCGCATGGCCGCCGGGGGATCGCCGTCGACAGAGCCGAAGTTACCCTGACCGTCGATCAGCGGGTAACGCATGTTGAAGTCCTGCGCGACGCGGACGAGAGCGGGATAGATGACGGCTTCACCGTGCGGGTGATAGTTGCCGGAGGTGTCGCCGCAGATCTTGGCGCACTTGCGGTAGCCGCGATTGGAGGCGAGGCCGAGGTCGTTCATGGCGACGAGGATGCGGCGCTGAACGGGTTTAAGGCCGTCGCGCACGTCGGGAAGCGCGCGGGCAATGATGACGCTCATCGCGTAGTCGAGGTACGACTTGCGCATTTCGGCTTCGATATCGATGGGAAGGAGTATTGATGTGTTCTGCTCGTCTGCCATGTGTTCCTCAGCCCTCGCTCGTTATGGTCCTGCGGTAAAGCACTCCAAAGCTTGATTCAGTGATTCGCGCGTTCAAGTGCGAACGCTTTTACCGTGTCGAACGCGTCCGCTGCGTTGGTGAACCGCCTTGCTGCAAATTCCGTTTCGATCAAGCGCAAGAAAGAATGGCACTCGGCCTGATCGTTGAAACCGATGGCCACGCCTCTTTCGTTGTCCGGCGTGGACGTGGGTACAGCGCGAAATTCGCTTACGCTTAGTCCGCGCAGTCCTGGCAATGTGGTCCAGCCCAACTGGTACATTATCGTTTCCGTAATTACCCCTCGCCGTTACCCCGCTTCGCTTGCTGGCCGGTCTGAAGACCGGCCACTAGACGTCGTGCCAACACTTTCGAAAGGCCTCAGGCCTGAAGGCCTGAGCTACAGCTTAAATATCGAGGTTGACGACTTCGAGGGCGTTGTCCTCGATGAACTTGCGGCGCGCTTCGACGTTTTCACCCATGAGCGTGGTGAAAATGTCCTCGGCGGCGACGGCGTCTTCAAGCTTCACTTGCAGCAATGTGCGGGTGTCCGCGTTCATGGTGGTTTCCCACAACTGCTCGGCGTTCATTTCGCCCAGGCCCTTGAATCGGGTGATGGTGAAATCTTTTTTGGCGTCTTCCATGACGTAGTTGAGAACGTCGGTGGCCTTTTCCCTGGTGACCTTCGTGCCGTTGCGCGCGACGGTGAACGGCGGATGGTTGAACTCCTCGATCTGCTTGGCCAGGGCGCGGAGGCGCTTGTACTCGGCGGTGGAGGCAACACCCCAGCTGACCTTCTGGTTGTGCGGAAGGCCGAATTGAATTTCGTAGAGGCTGTGTTCCTCATCGAAGGCGATCTTGCCGTCGAGCTTGAGTTTCGACTTCTCGATCTCCTTGAGAAGCTTTTCCAGGGCCTTCTTGTCCTCGAAATCCGTTTTCTTTTCGAGGCCGCTTTCGGCGAGGAGTTCGACGAGGCCGGGTTCGCGAAGGCGGCGCCCGAGTTTGGCAGCGGCGGCATCGTATTCCTGAACGTTCAGGAGAAACGTGGTGAGGCGCGCGCCTTCGAGATTTACGCCTTCCTTGGCTTTCACGATGTGATCTTCGGTGGCGCGCTTCATCAACTCGCGGGCGAATTCGCGATCGTCGCGGATATATCGCTCCGTTTTGCCGCGCTTGACGCGGTAGAGGGGCGGCTGGGCAATGTAGACGTGGCCGCGCTCGATGAGCTCCTTCATGTGGCGGAAAAAGAAAGTGAGGAGCAGGGTACGGATGTGTGAGCCGTCGACGTCGGCGTCGGTCATGAGAATAATTTTGTGATAGCGGAGTTTGCCGGCGTCGAAATCGTCCTTGCCGATGCCGGTGCCGAGCGCGGTGATGATGGCGCGAATTTCTTCATGGCCCAGCATTTTGTCGTAGCGGGCCTTTTCGACGTTGAGAATTTTACCTTTGAGGGGAAGAATGGCTTGGTATTTGCGGTCGCGGCCCATCTTTGCGGAACCACCGGCCGACTCGCCCTCAACGACGAACAGTTCGCAGCGAGCCGGATCGCGCTCCTGGCAATCGGCCAACTTCCCGGGGAGGCCGCTGGAATCCATCGCGGATTTGCGGCGAGTGAGTTCGCGGGCCTTGCGGGCGGCTTCACGGGCGCGGGCGGCGTCAATACACTTTCCGATGATGCGGCGCGCGACAGTGGAATGCTTGTCGAACCAGTCGCCGAGTTTCTCGTTTACGAGTTGCTCGACGTCGCCCTTGATGTCGCTATTCAGCTTGCCTTTGGTCTGGCCTTCGAACTGCGGTTGCGGCAGCCGGACGCTGACAACGGCGACGAGTCCTTCGCGCACGTCGTCACCGGAAATGGTGACTTCGTCTTTCTGTTCTTTCAACATGCCGGCGTTGGAAGCGAAATTGTTGATGGTGCGCGTGAGAGCGGAGCGAAAACCGGAGAGGTGCGTGCCGCCATCGACGGTGTTGATGGTGTTAGCGAAGGAGAAGACGTTTTCGCCGTAGGTGTCGTTGTACTGCAGGGCAATTTCGATTTCAACGTTGCCCTTTTTGCCTTCCATGTAGATCGGCGAATCGTGGAGCGAAGTCTTGCCGCGGTTCAGGTGCTTGACGAATTCGGCAATGCCACCGGTGAAGCGGAATTCGGCTGTCTTTTCGTTCCGCTCATCCGTAAGGGTGATTTTCAAGCCCTTGTTAAGAAAGGCGTATTCGCGGAGACGGGTGGCCAGCGTGTCGTAGCTGAAGACGGTCTTTTCGAAAATGCTTGGGTCGGGATGGAACTTGACCTTTGTGCCGGTTTTGCGGGTCTTGCCAGTCTGCTTGAGTTTATTGGTAGGCTTCCCTTTTTCGTAACTCTGTTCCCAAACGGCCCCATCGCGTTGAATTTCGAGTTCGAGAAAGTCGGAAAGAGCGTTGACGACCGAGACGCCGACGCCGTGAAGACCGCCGGAAACTTTGTAGGTGTCGCTGTCGAATTTGCCGCCGGCGTGAAGAACGGTGAGGACGACTTCGGCTGCCGGCCGCTTTTCGGTGGCGTGCATGTCGACGGGAATACCGCGGCCATTGTCGACCACCGTGACGGAATTGTCGGCATGAACGGTGACGTTCACTTCGTCCGCGTAGCCAGCCATTGCTTCGTCGACGGAATTGTCGACGACTTCCCAGACCAGGTGATGGAGTCCCATCTCGCCGGTCGAGCCGATGTACATGGCAGGGCGCAGGCGAACGGCTTCCAGTCCGCCGAGGACTTTAATGGATTTCGCATCGTACTGGTGTCCGGTCTTTACAGCGGCTGTTTCTTTGTCGCCCATTTGCTCTCCTGACGTACAAGCCTGCGGCAATCGGGTCGCGCGGAACGGCGCTTTTCATACGGAGAATGTTCCGAGTACGACCGCTCAAGAAAATTTTTGCGAAGCAAGGAAAGGCGTGATGTCTGTATTCTGCAACCGTCGCCTCACCCTTTGGCTGAGATCCCACTGGGCAGATCGGAGCTCGTAGGGCTTCCTGCTTCATCCCATCCCGCGTTCCGGGACGTGGCGAAGACTTATGTTCTCCAGGGTGCGAGACCTGCTCCTGGCGCAGAGCGTTCGAGGTCCAGCGGTCCTGGCGGACGTGTCGATTGGGGGGAAGAACAACCGATCGACAACACTTAAATTTTACTGGAAAAGGGGGAGATTCTCAAGCAGGAGGATGGGGGTTGTGGATAAATAAGTATAGATATTCCAATAAGTTAGAATTCTTTATGAAGTCAAGTTGGCTCTTCAAACTGAGCTAGTCCGAGAGTGAAATCCGATCTGGCGTTTGGGCGGAATTGGGGTCTCCAACATCTGGCGGAGAGTGGCGAAAACGGCGTGAAATTTGGAGTCGTAACGCTTTTCCATCTCGGCGATTTTTCTCCTCAAGTCTTCGTGAGTGGCGAGCATGGCGCGGAGCTGGAGGAAGGCGCGCATGATGGCGATGTTGACCTGGACGGCGCGATCACTGTGGAGAACGCTGGAAAGCATAGCTACGCCGTGTTCGGTGAAAGCGTACGGGCGATACCGACGGCCACCATGAACTGAAAAACTTGAGGTTCCAGTCTGGAACCTCAAGTTTTTGGCTTCTTTGGACTTTAGCTGGAACATAAAATCTGCAGGAAATCGATGTGCATTCCGCTTCACCGCTTTGTTCAGATTCTTGGTCGTCACACGATAAAGTTGCGCAAGATCTGAATCCAACATCACGCGAGTACCGCGGAAGAAGTAGATTTTCCGGCTGATGAGAGCGGTGGGGATGAGCGCGTTTGCAATGGGCTTTGGCATCGTCGGATAAATCTTGAGGTTCCCGTTTGGAACCTCAAGATAGCCAGACCCTATAACACAACTGTTACATAATCAAGTAAGAATAGCTCCGGTCTCTAAAGCGAATATTTCTACTCGGCAAACGGCTGGCTCAGATGCGCATGGGCATGATGACGTAGCGGTAGCGATAGCTTTCGTCGGCGAGGGGGCGCATCTGGCCGGCGGATTGTTCATCCTTGAGTTCGATGCTGATGGGGCCGTCGGCCGCGGCGGCGAGGAAATCGAGCATGTAGCTGGAGTTGAAGCCAATGGAGATGTTGTCGCCCTTGTAATCCTTGTCGATGGTTTCTTTCGCTTCGCCGTATTCGGGGCTGGAGGCGGAAATTTCCACGCCTTCGCTGGAAACGGCAAGCTTGACGGCATGAGAGCGCTGGTCGGCGAGTTGCGAGACGCGGCGCACGGCATCGCTGAGTTCGGCGCGCTCCAGAACCACCGTCTTCGTGTTCTCGCGTGGAAGAACCGCTTCGTAATTCGGGAACTGGCCGGTGAGGATGCGGGAGATCAGCAGGCGGTGCCCGACCTGGAAAAATAGGTGGCTTTCGTCTTTCGCAAACTCCAGATGGGCGTCGGAGCCGGCAGCTGCGGAGAGTTTTTCAACTTCGTCCATGGCTTTCTTGGGGATCAGGACGCGAACTTCCCCGTTAAGGCCAGCAAGTTTCTGGTCCGTTTCCGCGAGCGCTAACCGATGGCCGTCCGTAGCCACCATGGCGAGGGTATCGGGCTTCAGGATCAGTAAGCCGCCGTTAAGCGTGTAGCGGGACTCTTCCATGGAAATGGCGAATTTCGTTTTGGCGATCAGGCTTTCGAGCACCACGGCCGGAAGCTTGACCAGGGTGTGTGGCATCGCGGGCAGGGCGGGGAAATTTTCCTTGGCCATGCCGACGAGCTTGTATTTCTTCTTGTCGCTGACGATTTCAACCCAGTGATTGTCGAGCAGTTTGAACTTGATTTCTCCTTCGGGGAGAAGCCTGACAAGTTCGAGAAGCTTTTTGGCCGGGATGGTGCCGGCGCCCTCTTTTTTGACTTTGGCCTCGCAGGAGGTGCGCACGCTGAGCTCCAGGTCGGTAGCCGTGATTGTCACGCGGCTACCCTTGGCCTCAACCAGTAGATTCGAAAGAATGGGGATCGTGGTCTTGCGTTCCACGACGCCTTGCGTGGTGGTGAGTTCGTTGAGCAGCGCGGACTTGGTTACGCTGAATTCCATGTATTGGCTTTCCTCACGTGCGGTACCGGTTGCCGTCATGTGGCTTTCCCCCGCTGAAATAACCCGCTGACGTACTGTACTCGCTTTTCCGCCAAGTATAAAGTGCGCAAGCGGCTCTGGCGTTGTGGAAATGCAGCGGTCTGAGGATTTCGTGGTGTAGGTGTCCAGGCTGGAGAAATGAGGATTTTCACAGACACAAAGACTTTCACAAGAACTGTAAATAAAAATTAAGTTCATAAAGCTTGTTGTTGTGATGAGCGCTGTGGATTGGTGGAAAAGCCCACGGACGCATGCTCCGCTTGGCGATTCTTCCGCCGGTGTCACGTGGATTTCCGGGCGCAACTGCGGAAAAATGGAGTGGTGGCACGGATGGATCAAGTTGCTCCGCTTCCGTGCACATTTGATCCGCAACATTCCCACGCAATGTTCACACGTTGCTCACAAGTTCTCCGCGTGACAAAACCTGACGCAGGGCATCCCACTTAATAGAATTTCGGACAGCCATGGACAGGAAGTTCGGTCCAGGTTTAGTTCTGCCGAGATCGTTCTCGTTCAAAGGAGAGACAAAAGATGTCCACCGTTTTGATTACAGGGGCGAATCGCGGACTTGGTTTGGAATTCGCGCGACAATATGCGGCGGATGGATGGGATGTGGTCGCTACATGCCGCGATCCGGAGAAGAGCGAGGATTTACAGCAACTGCGGAAGAAAAACAACAAAGCATCTTTGCATACGCTGGATGTGGCCAGCGGTAAATCCGTCGCCGCGCTCGCACACGCACTTGGCGGACGGCCAGTAGATTTGCTGATCCTGAATTCCGCCATCTATTCGCGAAAGGGGAACAAGATCGGAGAGATTGATTACGAAGCGTGGCGACAAGCAAATGAAACCAATTTGATGGGGGCAGTCCGGGTAGCCGAAGCGCTGCTTGAGAATGTTGTCGCCGGCAAACGAAAACAAATTGCAGCGATCAGCACGGGAATGGCCTCGATGCAGGCGTTGAAATCCACTTTCGGTTTTGGCGCAGTTTATCAGTACAGAACGAGCAAGGTCGCTTTAAACATGGCGATGTCAATCCTGGCCAAAGAACTGGAGCCGCGGGGGATAAGTGTGGTGATATTCGATCCTGGGTGGGTGCAGACAGATATGGGTGGCGCGAACGCTGCCTTGACGCCCCAGGAGAGCATAGGAGGAATGCGTAGGGTACTGGCCGGAGATTCGATGAGCTTAACCGGCAGATTTGTGGGCTACGACGGCGCCACACGACCATGGTGATTGGGAATTTACGAATTTATCTACGCGCAAGAACAAAAGGCCCGCTGAATGAATAAGCGGGCCCTTCAATTTCTGGATAAATGCAGATGTTACTGCAAGGCGTCCATCAGGCGCGTGATGGTACGATTCAGCTCTTTGTCGGAGCGGCGGAGTTCTTCAATCTTGTTGATGGAGTGAAGGACGGTAGTGTGATGCTTGCCGCCGAACTGCCGGCCGATCTCGGGAAGCGAGGCGGTGGTGAGCTGCTTGACGATATACATCGCCACCTGGCGCGGGAAAGCGATGGCGCGAGTGTTGCTGCGCACCTTCAGGTCCTGCTCGCGCAAATTGAAATGCTCGCTGACGCGTTTCTGGATGAGGTCAATGGTGACGCGCTTTTCTTGCGACGCGATGATATTGCGAAGAACCTGCTGCGCGGTGGTTAGCGAGACGATGGTGCCGGTGAGCGAAGCGTAGGCCATCAGGCGGGTGAGGGCGCCCTCGAGCTCGCGCACGTTGGACTTGATGGCGCGGGCGATGTACTCGGCGACGTCATCGGGCAAATGGAACCGATCGTTCTCCGCCTTTTTCTGGAGAATCGCGATTTTTGTTTCCAGATCGGGCGGCTGAATATCGGCGATCAAACCCCATTCAAAACGTGAACGAAGGCGTTCTTCGATCGAGTTGATGTCCTTCGGCAGGCAATCCGAGGAGATGACGATCTGCTTCTGTTGTTCGTACAGCGCGTTGAAGGTGTGGAAAAATTCTTCCTGGGTGCGCTCTTTGCCGGCGATGAATTGAATGTCGTCCACGAGCAGGACGTCAACGGTGTGGAAGCGATCGCGGAAACTGATCATGCGATCGAATCGCAGGGAGTTGATGACTTCTATGGTGAATTTTTCGGCGCTGACGTAGCTCAGACGCATGGCCGGGTTGCGCTTCTTGATGGTGTGCCCAATGGCATGCATCAAATGCGTTTTGCCCATGCCCACGCCGCCGTAAAGGAAGAGCGGGTTATAAGCCTTGGAAGGCTGTTCGGCGACGGCACGGGAGGCAGCGTGCGCAAACTCATTGGATTTGCCGACGACGAAGGTGTCGAAGGTGTAGCGCGTGTTCAGTTGATGATCGCTGCTTTCAAAATCAAGCTTGGCCTGCTTTGTGCCGTTAACCGCAGGAGCGGCCTGGACGGGTTCTTCCTCAGTGCAGACGTATTGCACTTTCATCTGAGGAGTGCCCATCTGGTGAAAGACGGCCTTCACAATTTCGCCGTAGGTTCGGGTGAGAACCTGACGGAACACGGTGCTCGGAATCTGCACGTAAAGGGTGTCCCCCTCGGCGCGATTGAGCCGGGTGGGCTGAAACCAGGTGGAATAGGTGTTGATGCTCACCCTGGATTTAATCAGGTCCAGGAACTTATCCCAGAGATTCTGCACTTCTTTTTCACGGCCAATTTGGGTAGCTGTCGTCATCAGAAAAAGCCAAACCTACACCATTTCCACAGATGTGTAAAAGCTGTGGAAAGTCAATTTCGCCCTAAAGCTTCAAGCCTTGGAGTTCTTTCCCGCGCTGGAACGATTGGTCGTGCCCCTGTGAACCTGCGCGGTCCTTTCAGACCCGCTGAACCAAGCACCATTGCATTCAAACTGTGTTGGATTCTCGCGCACTGTTCCGGTGGGAGCAAGCGAAAAGTGTGCGAGGGGGTTCAACGAAGTTCACATGCCATGCACAACTTTTCCACAAGCACGGGAATTGTGCAAGAGCTAAGAATTCCGCAACATTTGCCTGATAAAATCGCGGTTTACATGCAGTGCGAAATGTGAATGCACTGGTTGAGTGCAAAGCGACCTGAGGAAAACGCAGTGAATTTTACTCATGGAGCTCGGTCCGGCCGGGCGAATTCGTACACACCGATGGGATCCGCGCCGATGAGCAGGCGTTTTTCCTCGACAAGCAGAACGTTGGCTTCGATGCGCGCGCCATCCTTCGTGTAAATCTGATACTCGGAACGCCGGTTTCCGTCCTTGTCGAAATGGAGGAGGGTGTTGTGCAGCGCGATCCAGACGTCGCCATTTACGGGATCGACGCCGAACGCGGTGAGGATGGGCTGGAGTGACGGCGGCTCCTGGCGCTTTTCCTGGCGCTCTATTTCCTTGCGGGCTGCACGGGCCTCGGAGAAAGCGTCAATGTTCGTAAATTGGAAATCCTGCTTGGCGAATCCGAACCGGTCGTATTGGCGGACCACCGGCTCGGGCAGGTAGGTGTACCCGTAGTAGATATGACCATCGGGATCGGAGCCCACCCGCCCGACGCTCACGTAACGGTTGAGGTCGTCTCGCTCCGAGAGTTGCTCTGAATCGCCAAATTCGCGGACAACCCGGCCATTGGGGCCAAACACGGTTACCAGGTGGAGGCCGCGCGGCGCGGTCACCGCCACTTCGCCTTCGGGAAGCGCAGCCAGCGAAGTCGGAGAGTTGAATTGCATCGAGCGGATAAGGGCGCCCGTGGGTGAGAAGACGTTGACGAGATTGTAGCCCCGATCGGCGACGTAGAGATTCCCTTGGGAATCGACGTCGCAATCTTCGCCAAAGGAAATCGGCGGCCGGCTGGCTTTATCCGTGGTGGAGGACGCCGGAGCGGCGCCGAGGACGGTCAATTGCTTTTCCTGGGAATCGAAAACCACGATTCCTACGGTTGGCGAAGCAAGGAGATAGTATTTGCCGTCCCGCCCATGCCGAAGCGCGCGCAGCCCCGGCCCGATGGACGGGAAGACCCGGCGGCGTGCCATCAGTTGGTCGTCGACTTCCGAGGCTGCGGAAGCCAGCGCGAGGGCGAGGGCACAAGTAGCCGCCGCGGCGGCAAGGAATTTCCCAATTTTCCCGTGCATGGTTTCTCAGATTACCGCGGGCGCTCCGCGGTTGCCTCCTTCTTTGTCGAATTGGCAAACGGCGCGGGGAAAGCAAAGCGATCAATCAATGCGGAGACGGAGACGTTCGATGGATTTGGCCGACAGGCGGCCGGCTTCGTTGCGGGGAGCAGCTTCGTCCGTTTCGATGAGCACCGCGTTCATCTGATTATCGCCGGTGGCGACTTCGAAACGCGCGGGAAGGCCGTCCAGGAACTTCTTGATAATGCCGGTCCGGTCCATGCCGATCACGCCGTCGTGCGGCCCTGTCATGCCCACGTCAGTGATGTACGCGGTGCCCCTGGGAAGCACTCGCTCGTCAGCGGTGGCCACGTGCGTATGCGTGCCAACGACGGCGGTGACCCGGCCGTCGAGATACCAACCGAGGGCGATTTTCTCACTCGTCGTCTCCGCGTGCATGTCCACCAGGACGAAGGCCACCTCAGCCGGAAGGCTGGCCAGCAGTTCATCGGCTTTCTTGAACGGGTCGTCGTTGGGCGCAAGAAAAACGCGGCCCTGCAGGTTGAGCACGGCGAATTTCACGCCTGTTTTCGACTCTCCCACAAACAGTCCGCCGCCGGGATTAACCGCCGCAAAATTCGCGGGGCGCAGCAACCGGGGTTGGTGCGGAATGTATTCGAGAATTTCCTTGCGGTCCCAGCTGTGGTTTCCGCCGGTCAGCACTTCGATGCCGAGGCCCAGAAGCTCTTCGGCGATTTTCGGAGTGATGCCGAAGCCGGAAGCGGAGTTTTCGCCGTTGGCGACCACCAGATCGATGTGGCGGTGTTCGACGAGGTCGGCAAGGCGTTCCTGGACGATGAGGCGCCCGGGAGAACCGACGATGTCACCGATGAAAAGGGTGCGCATAGGTGAAGGCAGTAATCCGTAATCAGCGATCAGTAATCAGTAAGAAAATCGTGAAACCAAGATTAGCAGGCTGTGGATTGCCCTGAACAGCAGAAGGAGCGGACTGCTTGGCCGTGGGCTGCTAGGCCGTGAACCTCTGAAATAGGTGGGTACCACGAGCCGGCCATTAGGCTTTCCTGCCCCGGCCGCGGGTTTCGCTGGAAACCCGCCGACGGGACAGGCCGTGCACACAAGCCGACTATCCGCAGCACCCCAGAGATTCGTTACGGTTCAAACGGCTTTCGCGACCACACCTGCTTCGAAGTGCCGCTCCGGCATCTATTATCCTCTCCCGGGGAAGTTCCGTCCAATCGGCGCCCAGAATCGCTGGCGCGTCTCGGCCAGCGCAGACTAACCGAAGTGCCGATAGCCGTCCCAAAACTCTCGCCAGGGCTTTTTAAGCCCCTGGCACACGTAAATGTCGGGGTGTTCCCGAGTTTCTTCATTCTCGACGCCCAGACGGTTCCAGGAATGGGCAGCGACGCGGCAGGAAGTGAAATTCTGGGCCAGAAAACCGGCAGAGTGTCCCAGAACAATCAACGTATCCGGCGGTGGATCGCCATAACCCCGCACCCAGAAGGAATTGACGCCACTGATAACACCAGGGAGCCCGTACTTCGGGCCGTAGAGATTGACGGCCCCCGCCTCGCCATAATTGGCAGCGAGGATTCCATAATGTGCGCGCTCGTCCGATGAAAGAGAGTCACGCACTTGGGCCACGGTTTCGACCAACTCCGGCCAGCCGATCTCTTCCACATAGTCGCCTTGAACTTTACTGGCGATGTCCCACCATTTGGAATGGACCCGGGCAAGGGGTAAGGCCAGCATCGCGGCGATCACGATGTCCACCGCCAAGACCAGCAATGCGACGGCGCGCAGAGCGGCGGCCCAACCCCGGTTCACCGAAGCTAGCCAACGTTCTCCCCAGACGCTTCCCGCGGCGTAGATCATCGGATAGGCCGCGGCGAAATAATAGACGCGGCCCTTCAGGACGGCGAGGAGCACCAGGGGAACGACAAACATCCAGCCAATCGCGCGGAGGCGTTTTCCGGCGGGCGCAAGCAACGTGAAGTACAGTCCCGCGAGACAAAGAGGAAATGCCAGCAGGGTCATCTTCAGTTGACCGGGAAGAAAGTCGTCCGTTCGGCCCTGGCGGACATCGCGCGCGTGAATATGTTTCAGGAAGTCCACGGAAATGAAATGGTTCTGGGCCTGCCAGAGCAAGTTGGGCAGCATAATCAGGATGCAGAGGGCAACGCCATACCAGAGCCATTTGCTGCGCAAATATTGCCGCGCGCCTGTGAACAAAACGCCGGCCACAATGCCCATGGCGAACACACCCATGGTGTATTTCGAAAGCATGCCGAAACCGATGGATGCCCCGACGGCGAGCCACCAGCGGGGATTGCCGCTCACCAGCAGGCGCACCATGAAATAAGCGGCCAGAACCCAGCAGAGGTAGTCAAAGGAGACGTATTGCATCAGGGCGCCGCCGCCGAGGCAGAACGGCACTCCGGCGAACGCGGCGACCAGTTGCGCGCCGCGGCCTCCGCCCATCTCCCGCGCCATCAACCCCGTGAGCACAAGGGCGACCGCCTGGGCGAGCGCCGCAAAGAGACGAAAGCCGGGCAAGGTTGGTCCGAAGAGAATCAGGGAGATTCGCCCGAAGAACGGGGTGACGGGCGGGTAGGCGACGTAGCCCCACGCCAAGCGGCGCGCGTCGTCGAGCGTGGCGAGTTCATCGCGCTGGAAACCATAGCGCTGGCCCACGAGCATGTGAACGATGACGGTGACCAGCGCGAGATAGATCAACAGCGCGGTGTCGCCGAACCACGGCGAATCGTGTGAAGTCTGGTTGAGATTGCGGGATTGCTGTTCAGAGGAAATGTTCGCGGGCAAGGCGGAAGCTCCCGGAGACGATTTTCTGGCCGAGCTATGTGCACAAATCATAGCAGCACCGGGGCGCGCCGTGGAGGTTCGATGAAATGCAACTGCCGCATCCCGGGATGGCGATGCGGCAGTTGGAGTTTCAGAAAATAGAAAGAGATCAGGGTTTTGGTTGCGGGGCAGCCTGAGGCTGCTCCTTGGGAGCTTCTTTCGGAGCTTCCTTCGGTTGCTCCTTGGCGGCTGCCTTCGGCTCGATCGAAATAAGCTCGACTTCGAAGATCAGGGTGGAATTCGGCCCAATGGGAGAGCCAGGGGCGCCGCGCTCGCCGTAGGCGAGATCCGAAGGAATGAAGAGTTGCCATTTCGAGCCCACGGGCATGAGTTGAATGGCCTCGGTCCAGCCTTTGATTACCCCTCCGACGGGAATCTTAAGGGGCTCCTTGCGCTTGTAGGAACTGTCGAACTCGGTATTGTCCACCAGGGTGCCGCGGTAGTGGCAGAGCACGGTGTCGTCCGCTGTAGGCTTTGGGCCGGTACCCGCAGTGATGATCTTGTATTGCAAGCCGCTGGGGAGAGTGACCACGCCCTCCTTGGTTTTGTTGGCGGCGAGAAAGGCGTCTCCGGTTTTCTTATTTTCAACCGCGACAGCTTTCGTCTTGGCTTCTTCCTTCATACGGACTTCCATCTGCAACGCCGTCAGCGCTGCCTTGGCCTCGTCGTCGGTAAGCAGGAGCTTGCCGCCGGCGAGGGCGTCTTTGAGGCCGCGGGACAATACTGCAGGATCGATGTCGACAGAATCCCGTTTAAGGTTCTTGCCGATGTTCATGCCGATGGCATAACTGGCCTTCTGCTTCGGCGTAGTGAGGGCGAGTGGCGCCGCGGTTTTCGCGGTGCCGGATTTTGCGGCAGTGGCAGGTTTCGCCGCTGCGGGCGGGGTTGAAGGGGAATTCGGGGCGGGAGTCTGTTGCGCCGGAGTACCGGCGGCCAGGAAAAGTCCCGCGGCCACGATAGAGGTAGCGATAAATGTTGTTTTGGACATAGACGACTATTGTGGCATCCCCGGCGCCCGGGAACAAATTGAAAGCTGGACCCGGGTGTGACTCGCGGATAATTGGGGCCTTCGCTACAATGTCTGCGCGAGCAAGGAGACCAAAGAGATGAATTACCGGCGGTTTGGGCGAACGGGATGGAACGTCAGCGAAATCGGTTACGGCATGTGGGGGCTTGCGGGCTGGACGGGTTCGGACGATGCGGAATCCCTGGCGTCGCTGCGGCGCTCCATTGAACTGGGATGCAATTTTTTTGATACCGCATGGGCTTACGGGGATGGGAAAAGCGAACAGATTCTTGGGAAAATTGTCCGCGAATACAAGGGGAACACTTCGGTCGGCGGTCCGGACAAACATCTCTATGTGGCCACGAAGATTCCACCGAAAAATCGCCGTTGGCCGAGCCTGCGCAACTTCACCCTCGACGATTGCTACCCGCCGGCCTATATCGAGGAATACATCGAGAAGAGCTTGAAGAATCTTGGCCTCGAGACAATCGACCTGATGCAACTGCACACCTGGGAAGACCGCTGGTTGAATGACGAAAGGCTTCCACGGGCGATCGAGAACATGAAGAAGAGCGGAAAAGTGCGGGCATTCGGGCCGAGCCTGAACCGTTGGGAGCCTTCGAACGGCATTCGCGCGGTGCTGGAAGGTCACGCTGAGGCGGTGCAGGTGATTTACAACATTTTCGACCAGAATCCCGAGGATGCGCTCTTTCCCATCTGCCGGATGAAGCAGGCCGCCGTAATCGCTCGCGTCCCGTTTGACGAGGGCACGCTGACGGGAACATTGACTGTGAACTCCACGTGGCCCGCGGGCGACTGGAGGAACACTTATTTTGTGCCGGAAAACTTGAAATCGAGCGTGGAGCATGCGGAAGCGCTGCGGCCGCTGGTGCCGCCGGGCAACACGATGGCGGAGATGGCGCTGCGCTTTATTCTGAACAACCCCGATGTGAGCACGATCATCCCAGGGATGAGGAAACTGAAAAACGTGGAAGCCAACATCGCGGCGGGGAAAGCCGGCGCCCTGCCGGCGGAATTGCACAAAAAATTGCGCGCCCACCGGTGGGACCGCAATCCGACAACGTGGTCGCAGTGAGCGAGGTGCACATGAGCCAAAGCATCAAAGTGGATATTTATGGCCAGGTCTACCCGATCAGCGCCGAACTGGAAGAGGCATACGTCCGTAGGATTGCCGCGTATGTGGACGAGAAGATGAGGTTGATTTCAGACGCAGCGAGGACCGTGGACACGCAAAAGGTGGCTGTGCTGGCGGCGTTGGCGATTGCGGATGAGTTGCACCGTTTGCGAGAAGAGCGCGGGGAGCGCGAGGAGATATTGAAGGAGCAGGCGGAGCGGTGCCTGACGCTGGTGGAGCGGGCGTTGCGGAAGACGGAGTAAGAGAAGAGGTTTAACGCAGAGGCGCAGGGAAGAACGGCCCGCCTCCGAAGGCGGGCCCTACAAGTGCAAGATTAGGTGGCGCGGAGAGCGGCGCCGAGTTGATTTTCCAGAGCAGCCACAATGCGAGTAGAGAAATCGTTGATCTGTGCTTCGGTCAGGGTGGCTTCGCGGCTTTGAAGAACGATCCGCACGAGAAGCGAGAACTTTCCTGCCGGAACATTTTTGCCGCGGAAAAGGTCCGCGGCTTCGATGGAAACAATTTCCGCGATGCCCAGCGACAGAATGGTTTTTTGCACCTGGGAAAAAGTGACGCCGTCCGCCAGGAAAAGAGAAAAATCCCTTTCCACACCGGGGAAACGCGGCAGCAGTTCGTAGCGCCGATTGTTCTTCACTCCGTAATACATGCAATAGAGCGGCCCCAGGGTGATCTCCGCCAGAAAAACTTCCTGACGAAATTTGAATTTTTCGGCGACACGCTTGGCGAGTTGACCGGCCGAGCCGAGCGCGGGTCCCGATTCCCTGCCGAGAGATATCGCGCCGCGGCGCGCGGGATTCAGCCAGTCGGCGCCTCCATGCTCCCAGCGGAGGCCGCCGGAGAGGGCACCGATAGCGTCGAGATCGCCCTTGAGATCGGCGAAAGTGTAATCGCGCGGCGAATCGTATAAAGCCTGGGGACGGGCGGCGCCGGTCGCGCCAATCGAGAGGACTCGCGTTTCGACCGGCTTGCCATCCACAAAACGGTAATGGCTGCCAATTTCGAAGAGCCGTGCGTTGCGCTGGCCATGATTCAAATTCCACTCGATGGCGGAGGTCATGGTGACGGCGCCAGTGGATTTCAGAACGCCGGCTTCTTCGGAGAGCGGATTCGCGAGTTTCGCGGGTGCAGCGTCGGGCGGGCGGAAGAGTTCATTGCGATCTTCGGCGACATGCGGCATGGTCAATATCTCGTGATAGCCCAGGCCGATCAACCGCTCGCGAAGGCGCGTTTCGGCTTCGTAATGCGGCAGTCTTGCCGCACCGGCTCGCGATGCGGGAAGCCGCGGCGGAAACTTGTCGAGTCCATAGACGCGGGCAACTTCTTCGATGAGATCGATTTCGCGCTCGACGTCGGCACGCCACGAGGGCTGCGTGCATTCCCAGGCAGCGAGCAGCGAACCTGCCGCGCCGCGGATCTGATCCACGCGCACGGGAGCAAATCCGAGCGCGGAAAGAATCGTTTCGAGATCCTTATCCGGAACATCGGCGCCCATGATTCGAAGAAGTTCCGCGCGCGTGATGGTGATCTTTTTTGCCGCGCGTTTGCCGGGATAGACGTCGACCAAACCGGAGAGCAGTTCCCCGCCGGCAAGCTGCAAAATAAGTTCCGCAGCACGGCGAGCCGCGAGTTCGGCCATTTCCGGATCCGCGCCTCGGCCAAAGCGGGTGCTGGCTTCGGTGTGCAGGCGCAAGGAACGGGCCGCGCGGCGAATGGAGATGGGGTCGAACCAGGCGCACTCGATCAACACGTTTTTTGTCGAGAAGGAAATTTCCGTTTCGGCGCCGCCCATGATGCCGCCGATTCCGATGGGGCGGGAACCATCGCCATCGCAAACCATGCAGATGCTGGGGTCGAGGGTGCGCTCGGTGCCGTCGAGTGTTTTCATTTTTTCGCCAGTCTTTGCGCGGCGAACCACGATGCTGTGATCGCGAACGAGATCGTAGTCAAACGTATGGAGAGGATGCCCCAGTTCGAGCATCACGTAATTGGAAACATCCACGACGTTGTTGATGCTGGCGGTGCCGGCGGCTTCCAGGCGATCTTTCAGCCATTTAGGTGACGGCTGAATCTTCACGCCGCGAATTACGTGCACGGTGAAGCGGCCGCACAGCTCCGGGGCGTCAATCTTCACTTTTACAGCCTCGTTGGCCTGGGCGTTTTTGGATTCCGCGGGCTTCGGCGAATTTGTTTTCAACGGGAGCCGGTAGATGGCGCCAGTTTCACGGGCGATGCCAAGCATGCCCAGGCAGTCAGGACGGTTGGAAGTGATTTCCGCATCGATCACCGAGCCGTGCGCTCCGGTTTCGATGGAGGCGATATTCGTGCCGGAAAGCGCGAGCCGCGAAGCAACTTCCTCGGGCGAGGCAGTGACGTCCACAAATTCTTTCAGCCAGTTGTAGGAAACTTTCATGCCCGTGTCCTGTCGTGATCCAGTTTGCCCGCGTAGACGCGCGTGCGGTATTCCATGCGCACCACGCCGCCTTTCTGGTGGAAGTCGAAGAGCTTGCGAAGTTTCTTCATCATCGGTTCGTATTGCGGATGGCTCGGGGGCGGCGCGTACGAACTGCTGCGCAGTCGGCCGCTCAGCCCGTCAAAATCGAATTGCTGAAAATTGGGCAGCGAGTGGGAAGTAAATTCATTCGGGGCATAAAACTCGAGCATCTGTTCCGCCCGCGGGTAACTTTCGTTGACGCGGGCGTAATCCGTGCCGAAGCGCAGCAGCAACGCCTCATAATCGCGCAGGAATGCAGTGTCGTCGAGCAACCGCTCGTTCCAGATAACCAGAACGCGGCCTTCCGATCTAAGAATGCGGCGAAATTCATCGCGCGCCGCGGGCATTTGAAACCAGTGAAAGGCCTGGGCGGCCGCCACGAATTCAACGGATTCAGCGGGGAGCGTGGTGGCCTCGGCGGAACCCGCGACGCTCGTAAACTTCGGGTACTCGCGCAGGAATTCCTCTCCTGCCGCGCGCATTTCGGCGTTGGGCTCGACCCCCAGGACGCGATTACCGAATTCGAGGAACAGCTTGCTGAGCAAGCCGGTACCGAACCCGATGTCTGCGACGTTGTGTTCGGCGCGCAGGTCTGTCCAGGTTTTCAGCAACGGAATAAGTTCCGCCGGATAGCCAGGCCGGTAACGGACATAGTCCGCCACGCGGTTGGAGAAACGTTGTTTGGCGTCGGAGAAAGTCATGAGAAGTTTTTAGCAGTCAGTTTTCAGTCTTCAATGAAACCCGGTCCCAATCCGAATAAACCCAGGCCTTGCCTAAGGAAATTGCCGCAAGAAACGCACGTCGTTCTGGAAAAAGACTTGGATGTCGTCGATGCCGTACTTAAGCATGGCCAGGCGATCCATCCCCATGCCGAAGGCGAAGCCGCTAACTTTCCGGGCATCGTAGTTCACGAAGCCATACACGGCGGGATCGACCATGCCCGCGCCGAAGAGTTCGATCCAGCCGGAGCCTTTGCACTTGCCGCACGTTGCGCCGGAGGCTCCCGTGCCACTGCCGCCGCAAAAAATACAAGAGACGTCGAATTCGACCGAAGGTTCCGTGAAAGGAAAATAGCTGGGGCGGAAACGCGTTTTCACGGTTTCGCCGAAAAACTGCTTCACGAAGTATTCGATGGTGCCGGTGAAATCGCAGAAGGTGATGTCCGTGTCGACGGCTAAGCCTTCGATCTGGTGGAACACGAAGGAATGGGTGGCGTCGGGATTGTCGCGGCGGTAGACCTTGCCGGGAACGATCACGCGCACGGGAGGCTGGCGCTTTTCCATGGTGCGAATCTGCACGGGCGAAGTGTGCGTGCGTAGGAGCAATGGCCCGGGCGCTCCCTTGGGCAGTTCGAGGTAAAACGTGTCCATGTCGTCGCGGACGGGATGATGCTCTGGAATGTTCAGCGCTTCGAAGTTGTAATAGGGCGTTTCGATCTCCGGGCCTTCGACGACGGAGAAGCCGATCGAGAAAAAGATGTCTTCGATTTCCTGCATCACCGTGCGGACCAGGTGATGCGAGCCGATCGGACGGATTACACCGGGAAGCGAAAGGTCAATGCGGTCTTTCGCGGCCACGGCGGACTCCGACTCACTCTCGACGGCCGCTGCGGCGTTCGCGAGAACAACCTCAACATGTTCCTTGAAGCTGTTTAGCGATTCCCCGACGGCACGCTTTAGTTCTATGGGAGAAGGTTTCAGCCAATTCTCTGTGATTTGGGTCAGAACGCCTGATTTTCGGCCGAGCCACATCTGACGTGTAATGTTCCAGCCAGCAGAGTCGCGATTTCGTCTCGCTTCTGCGTCGAAACGCTCTCGGACCCATTCAAATAACCCCTTGACTTCCGCCGGCGAGTGAACGCCGAGTTCAGCCAGACGTTTTTCAGTTGGATTGTCCACAGTTGGCATAAGAGAAGATAGATTACACCGTAGGGGCACAATATATCGTGCCCCTACAGATGAAAAGTGGGACGACAAACACGCAGCCTTGCTTCACAAGCGAGTGTGGGGCAAGTCCCACCCCTCACAAAGTGAGGAGTGCTAGGCCTTCTTGGCTGCGGGCTTGGGGGTTCGCTTGGGCGCGAACGCTTTGGCCTTTTCGGCGAGTTGCGCGAACCCCGCGGCGTCCTTCACTGCCATGTCCGCCAGGACTTTGCGGTCGAGGGATATTCCCGCGGCCTTCAAGCCATGGATCAGTTGGCCATAGGTAATGCCATTTTGCCGAGCGGCGGCGCCGACGCGCTGAATCCACAAACGGCGATACTGCCGCTTCTTTACACGGCGATCGCGAAACGCATAACGATCCGCGCGATTGGCCGCTTCCTGCGCGGACTGGTAGAGCTTGCTCTTGGTGAGGAAAAAGCCCTTGGTCCGCTTGAGATACTTCTTACGCCGGGCCCGGCGTTTAGTGCCGCGTTTTACGCGTGGCATGGGTTTGCTCCTTTTTTTGCTGCGCGTCAGGAATTGCCGGCCGAGGGTTCGCGGTCTTGCCGCGAAAACCCTCAGGCCTGAAGGCCTGAGCTACAGATTTTCAGGGAAACGAAACGGGTTGCGGAGAGACGCAGGAATGCGCCGCTCGCAACGGGTTTGTTTCCGAGGTGTTTGTAGTTGCCTCGCGGCGGGCGGCGTAAAGCCGCCCCTACATAGCCGGGCTAAAGCCCGGCACCTACACGCTCTCCGAAGAGAGCGGAACGGCCGGCAGGCACCCGTGTAGCACTGCCTGGCACGTTGATGCGAAACCGGAGTTTCGCAGTTCTTGATTAGCCGAGACGAGCCCGGCCAGTCAAAACTTGTTACAGTAAAAAATCCTAGAAGCCGTACGGCAGCATCTGCCGGGTCTTGAGCGTGTCCGCCTTGCTGACCTGCGCGAGCTTCTTGAGTTTGCGCATGCGCTTGGGCGCTTTCGTGCCCAGCAGGTGGCGCTTGCCGGAATGCATGCGAAGGATCTTGCCGGTGGCAGTAATCTTAAAGCGCTTTTTTGCGCCGCGATGGGTCTTGAGCTTCAACTTGGGCTTCGTGGAATTGCGTGGCATTGCTTTGAATCCTCTCCGTGCGTTGTTGCGGGCTGAATTGGTTCAGCCACTCTTGAAAATTGTCGGCGGTGAAACTGCCGGCGTGAAACCAGGTCCGAATTTCTGCTAAGCGTTCGTTTGCGCCGCGGTAGTGCTGCGGGGAGCGACACCGGCTCCCTTTTTCGGCGCCAGGAGCGCGACCAGAACGTTGCCTTCCATGCGCGGCATTGTTTCGATCTGGCAGTGCTCGCCGATTTCGCCCAGCAGGCGGGTCATCTTGGCGCGGCCCACTTCCTGGTGCGCCATTTCGCGGCCGCGATGAAAAATCATGGCGCGAACCTTGTGCCCTTCGCCAAGGAACCGGATGATCTGGTTCTTGCGAACCTGAAAATCATGTTCCGCGGTGGCGGGGCGAAACTTTACTTCCTTTAACTGCGAGCCGCGGCTGCTCTTGCGCTGCTCGTGGGCTTTCTTGTTCTGTTGGTATTGGAATTTGCCGTAATCGGTAATCTTGCAAACGGGAGGATCCGCGGTCGGCGAAATCTCCACCAAATCCAAACCTTTTTCACGCGCCAGTCGCATTGCTTCGAATGGCTGCATGACGCCCAACTGCCCACCATCTTCGTCAATCACCCGGACTTCGCGAGCTCGAATCCGTTCGTTGATGCGGATACGGTCCGCTTGCCGGAAATTCCTCTCAGCGATAAAACCCCCTAAGAAAAAGAAAGGCACCCGGCGAACCGGGTCGCACCCCGTGTTTGTAGCAGGTCCCTACAGGTCACATCAAGGAGGGACGGACTTCAAATTATAGCACGCTAAGAAGATGGAGCAAGGGGTGGGTGACAGACGGACAGGGCGAGCCGTCGGTGGGGGTTGGAATCAGGAGTGGACGTCAAGATTGCCTTTTGGCCCGGAAATCACCGCGTGAAGTCTGGGTTTTTCGGCTTTCTTGACCGGTAAATCGAGGTTCAGCGTCTTGAGAGTTGCCGCGAGTTTTTCAGGGTCCGGAGTTTCGGCGGCGAAGTTGAGAAGCCTGCAGCCTTTTGGGGCGTCAAGCGAGGGATGGACAGAATCCTGGCTCCATTCGATAAAAAAAGGCAGAAGGCCGGAAGCCGTGTCTGCCAGCGACACGATCTGCCATTTCAGAAATTGTCCGTCGGGGCGCTTGCGGGAGCCCTGTGTCGGCCCATCGCATTTGATTCCAGCCACCCGGAGTTTCTCGGCGAACGCGGTAACACTCCCCGGGTGAGCGGCCCAACCAATTAATTGGGGCTCCGTCAGGGAATGCAAGTTGGAAGCGATGGGATTTTTCACGCCGGGCTGCGCTGGGTCGGGCGCGATGATTTCCAGATAGCGGCGCTCACCGAGAGACAGCAAGGCATTTTGCGTGCCGCGGCCGGGATGGACGCCGCCGAACGCTGCGCGCACGCCAGTGTGTTGTTCGACGAACTCAATGCCAGCCTGCAAATCGGGCGAGCCGAGAAGGATGTGATCGAGCAAGGATGGACCCGCGCTTTCTGCAAGAAGCATGGACGGGATCGTTACAGCGCCAGTTGTTAGCAGAAGAAAAAGGCGTCGCGAGAGTGGTTGAGACATTTCCGCTCTCCACAATCCGTTCAGTTTCGACAAATCCAACCGCCTGAGGAACTAGAGAATCGTGCGGTTGGTGATTTCTTCTTGCAAAGAGGCGATGACGTCGGCAATGGGACGCGGGCCGAGGTCACCCTTGGTGCGGTGGCGGACGCTGACGCTGCCGGCCTCGGCTTCCTTAGGACCGACGACGAGCATGTACGGAACTTTTTGCATTTGCGCGTCGCGGATTTTTGCGGGCAACTTTTCGTTGCGGTCGTCGAGATGTACGCGGATGCCGTGGTTCTTCAGAGTTTCGTGAACGTGCTTGGCATACTCCGCCACTTTTTCGCTGACCGGGCAGATTTCCACTTGTGTGGGCGCGAGCCATAGCGGAAACGCGCCCGCGTAGTGTTCGATCAGGATTCCGAAGAAGCGCTCGACAGAGCCAAGCAGAGCGCGATGGACCATTAAGGGTTGATGGCGAGCACCGTCTTCGCCGACAAATTCGAGTTCGAAACGCGCGGGTAGATTGAAGTCGAACTGCACGGTGGTGAGCTGCCAGGGGCGGCCGATGGCGTCAATCAGCTTGACGTCAATCTTGGGGCCGTAAAACGCGCCTTCGCCAACCATTCTTTTATAGGGAATGTTCATGCGGGTCATAACCCTGGCGAGAGCCTCCGAAGCGTGTTGCCAGTCTTCCGCCTTCCCAGGATAATTTTCCGGGTGTTGCGGATCCCAGTCCGAAAGCTCGATCTCGAATTTGTCAAAGCCGAAATTCTTCATGACCGCGAAGGCAAAGTCCATGCACGCCTCGACTTCGGATTCGATCTGCGAGGGCATGCAAAAAATGTGCGCGTCGTCCTGGGTGAAGCCGCGGACGCGCAAGAGGCCATGAAGCACACCGCTTCGCTCGTAGCGATAGACCGTTCCAAGTTCGCCAAGGCGCACCGGGAGATCGCGATAACTCCGCAGCTTTGATTTATAGATGAGAATGTGGCCGGGGCAGTTCATCGGCTTCAATTGGTAGTCGGCCTTTTCGACCTCCACCGCGCCGAACATATTTTCCTTGTAAAAATTCGCGTGGCCCGAGGTCTTCCAGAGATCGAAGAGCATGATGTGCGGAGTGAAGACCAAGTCATAGCCGCGGTGCAGCAGTTCATCGCGCAGCCAGTTTTCGATGATCGTGCGAATCAAGCCGCCTTTGGGGTGCCAGAAGATGAGGCCCGGGCCGGCGGCCTCTTGGATACTGAAGAGATCAAGCTCCGCGCCAAGTCTCCGGTGGTCGCGGCGCTTGGCCTCTTCGATGCGATGGAGGTATTCGTCCAGCTCTTTCTGAGTGTAGAAGGCCAGCGCATAGATACGCTGGAGTTGGGCGTTCCCTTCCTGGCCCTTCCAGTAAGCGCCGGCGACATTGGTGAGCTTGAACGCCTGGATGCGCTTGGTGGAGGGGATGTGCGGGCCGCGGCAAAAATCGATGAACTTCCCCGTGGTGTAGAAAGAAACCATCGGCTCGTCGGCCTTTTCCTCGACGAGTTCGCACTTGAAGATCTGGTTGGAATCCTGATAGAGCTTCAGCGCTTCGGGCTTGGGCAGAAGCTTTCGTTCGTTCTTCAAGTCCTGCGCCGCAAGCTCGCGCATCTTCTTTTCAATTTTTTCGAGGTCCTCCGTGGTGAAAGGCTGATCACGCAGGAACTCATAGAAGAAGCCGTTCTCGACTGGCGGGCCGATCCCCAGCTTTACGTGGGGATAAAGCTCCGTCACCGCGGCGGCCAGCAAGTGGGCAGCGGAGTGGCGGAAGACGTACAGCGCGTCGGGATCTTTTTCCGTCAGGATACGAAGCTTAACGTCCTGCTCGAGCGGGCGGCGAAGGTCATAGAGCAGGCCGCCGTCGGCATCGGGGTCGACGGAGTTCGAGAAAATACCGGTCTTTGAGCCGGCGCCATTGCCACCGGTGGCATAAACCTTGGCGACAAGCGCCGCTTCGGCGAGCCGGGGCGAGATGGATTTCGCGATTTCAACGGGCGTGACGCCTTTGGGAAAGTCTTTCACGCTACCGTCGGGTAAAGTTACGTGGATCTGATCCATGAGAGTTGTCCTGGCCTGCAAGCAAAACTGCAGAGAATATAACTATGTAGAGTATCGGCGGGTGGGAGGTGGGTCAAGCTGAAGCACACTTTTCAGAGCAATCAGAGGAACACGACGCCGGGAAGATTGGCGAAGTGCGTGTCGGATGTTACGAGTTGCGCGTTGTAGTGCTGGGCCGTGGCATAGATGATGGCGTCGGCCATAGCCAAGTGATTATCCAGACTCTTCCTTGCGGCCAGAATGGAAAGTTCCAGGTCGAGGGCAATCAGGCGACTACCAAGGCCAAACGCTTGAGAAAGGAAATTTTCTGCAAGAGTTTTTCCATGTTCGCGGGATACCTTCTTGTAAACCTCGAACACTATGACGGATGGAAGGAGCAAATATTCCGGGAAATCCAGATAACGAGCAAAACTATCCGCCTTGGGGCCAGCTCCCATGTACTCAACCCATCCAGAGGAGTCGACAATTGACAGCTTAGAATCGCTCGGTGTGGTCACGATCTTCATCCTTCCACTGCATGCCCTTGGCGATACCGCGGAGGTCTTTGATGGAGCGGGGGCGATGAAGTCGAATTGACTTATCCAAAATATAAATCTGGAGCTCTTCGCCTGGCTTCAGCTCCAGGACCTCGCGAACTCTCTTCGGGATAACAACTTGGAATTTCGGCGAGACTTTGACGGTTTCCATGCTCTTTCTCCTAGTGCAAACTATCCAGAACGAATTGGTATGTCAATAGTACGATTGATTAGAATTATGTAATACCTGTGTATGGCAAATCATCTATCGATAAGAGATGCGTATTCTTGTAAGTTCCTTCTAGCGTTCCTCCTCACCAATTTGAAAGCCTCCCTTACGAGATTCTTTCAATGAAAGCGCGATGGGAAGTTGATTAAGTGCCGGGCAAGAATTCGGGGAAAGTGGGCTTCCGCTGAGAAGGAAGTTACAATCGCTTAACAGGCAGCACTACCGGTTAACTAGAGGGAGCAGCATGAAATCATTGTCGGGGTCTACATATATTCTGGGTGCCTTGCTTCTGGGTGCCACTCTTGCTGCCCAAACAACCAGTTCGGTGAGAGGAGCGGATGAACGATTCAAGGCGGACATTTTGGTTGTTGTGGCGCACCCGGATGATGAGGGAGCGGTGACGCCGTATCTGGCGAGGGCGATTTACGATCAGCACAAACGCGTGGCGGTGGTGTACGGCACTCACGGCGGAAGCGGCGCGAATAACTATGGGCGAGAGCACGCAGCCGGGTTGGCCGATATACGCGAAATGGAGGCGCGTGAGTCCTGCGCCCGCATGGGTATCAAGAATGTATGGTTCCTGGACGGGAAAGACACGGCTTCGCAAAATGTGTTGAATTCGCTGGCGAACTGGGGACACGGGGCTAATCTGGAGAAACTGGTTGAGTTGGTCCGGCTGACTCGGCCGGACGTGATCATTACTTCCTTGCCGGGAGTTTTAATTGGAGAAAACCACGGCGACCACCAGGCGGCTGGTGTTCTGTCTACTGAGGCATTCGACCTTGCCGGAAATCCAGTAGTGTTTCCTTCGCAACTTGCGGGAGCTTCCGCGCACCGGGAGATCTATCTGGAAAATCTCCAAGCGTGGCAGGTGAAGAAGATTTACTACTTTTCGGATGCGAGTAACGAAATACAGTTTTCCGGCACAGGCCCAGCCTATTCGATAAAGGAAGTTTCCTCGTCACAGAAAAAGCCTTACTGGCGCGTCGCCCTGGACGCGGCGACCACGCACCTGACGCAATACCCCGCCGACATCGAACGAATCCAAAAGATGAGCGATGCCGAAGTCGAAAAGTTGATGAGCGACCCGGATGGAGCCTGGTGGACGGAGCCAGAGACGCTGGTATTCGGCAAGTCCTACTATTCAAGTAAGGCGACCGACGACGTGTTCGCGAATCTGGAAGGCGAACCGAATCGTTGCCCGGGGCTTTCCGCAAGAGTTCAACTCTCATCCACAGGGACGACAGTAAAACTCGGAGGACCGTGGGGCTTCTATCAATCCTTCCGCGAAGCGCATTGCCTGAGCGCACTGCGAGTCGTTGATCCTCCGGAAATTGCGGTGATGGCCGGCGCGCAAGTTTATGTTCCGCTGACGATCGAGCATGCCGGTAATCATGCGCTGAAGCTTCAGTTAAAGGTGGATGCACCGCAAGGGTGGAAAGTGACGAGCGGCGAAGGCGAGATTGCGTTACCCGCGGAAGCATCGAGCGCCATGCGAGTCGAAGTAGAGACCCCCACTCTGTCTGCTAGTGAACTGAAATCGAACGGTCCGCAAGAAATCATCGTGCACGCATCGGTGGGTGGCGCCCCTGCGGGCGACATCAAACTTCGCGTGCAACTCCGGTCGCACGCCTTGCCGCAGTAAATTATTTTTTCGGCCGGGCGGCTTCCAGTTGTTCCCAGACGGCATCCGGGAGCATGCCCAGGTCGTTGAATTCGCCGGCGCCGCGCAACCACTGGCCGCCGTCGATCACCACGCACTCGCCGTTGATGTATTCCGCCATATCGCTGAGAAGAAACGCGGCCAGGTTGGTCAACTCCTCGTGCTTGCCGAAGCGCTTCATCGGATGTTTGCTGATGGCGTGCTCTTCAAACTGTTTCGAAGGCATCAGGCGGGACCACGCGCCTTCCGTCGGAAACGGCCCTGGGGCAATCGCGTTAACCCGAATATGGTATTTTGCCCACTCGACGGC
>Ga0210401_10000375_pt1 | contig 55329 bp, 54 predicted proteins | sample IncBWH32MmetaG_FD_150866 | JGI IMG/M metagenome (GOLD analysis project Ga0210401, IMG submission 150866) | Forest soil microbial communities from Barre Woods Harvard Forest LTER site, Petersham, Massachusetts, United States - Inc-BW-H-32-M | ecosystem: Environmental > Terrestrial > Soil >...
CCCGAAAGAGGCAAGCGGGCTCTTCGTCACGGGAACGTCGCTTGCCAACCTGATGGCGGTATTGGTGGCGCGAACCGCGGCACTGGGGCAGAGCGTCAGAGAGCAAGGGGTATATGGCGAAGGCGCGCTGCTCACTGCCTACACTTCGACGGCCGCGCATGGCTGTGTGAGCAAGGCGATGGATTTTGCCGGTCTTGGCAGCGACGCGCTGCGGAACATGCCGGTCGATCCCTCGCACCGCGTCGACGTAGCCGAAATGCGCGCGCAGATCAAACGCGACCGCGAGATCGGTTTGAAACCTTTCCTTGTCGTCGGCTCGGCCGGCACGGTGGATATCGGCGCGGTCGATGATCTCGAGGCGCTGAGCCAACTATGCCGCGAGGAAAATCTCTGGTTTCATGTCGACGGCGCGTATGGAGCGCTCGGAGTTCTCTCGCCGGCGCTGGCGCCGCGGCTGAAGGGAATCGAGAGCGCCGATTCCATCGCGCTTGATTTCCACAAATGGGGGCAGGTGCCCTACGACGCCGGCTTCCTGATCGTTCGTGATGGCGAGCGGCATCGCGAAGCCTTCGCTGCGCCGGCAGCCTATCTGCGCCGTGAAACAAGAGGCCTTGCCGCTGGCTCGCCATGGCCGTGCGATCTCGGACCCGATCTGTCGCGGGGTTTCAGGGCGCTCAAGACGTGGTTCACGCTGAAAACCTACGGCACCGAAAAACTCGGGGCGATGATCGCGCGCACCTGTGAGCTTGCGCGATATCTGGAGGCACGGGTTTTGGCGGAGCCGCGGCTCGAGCTTTTGGCGCCGGCCCAGCTCAATATCGTCTGCTTTCGCTATCGCGCGTCCGATCCCGACCCCGTGAACGGCGCGATCGTCATCGATATCCAGGAATCCGGAATTTCCGCGCCTTCGACCACCGTGCTGGATGGCCGGCTGGCGATACGCGCGGCAATCGTCAATCATCGCACCGACGTCGGCGAAATCGATGCACTGGTCGCGGCCGTTCTCGAATTCGGTGCGCAGCGCTCCGCTGGACCCGACCGGTCTCCGCCATCGGCGATGTAACTACTCCCTCCCAACAAAATGCAGCCGATGCGAACGGTTGGGCGCTGCATGAAAGTACAGGTTGCGCAGCCATTGCACTTTTGGCTCATGCGCGCGTGTTGAGCACCAGCCACGTGCGCAGGCTCGTGTTGCCGCGAATCCATTTTGTGCGTAGTTTCTTCTGCCGATCTTTCGGTATTCGGGGAATTTTAGCCGCTGCTCGGTGGGTGGGCGCAAGGGGGCGACGATGTCGTTGAGGGTTGTACTGAAGCCGGGCGAGCGGATCATCATCGGCCAGAGCCTCGTCACCAATTCAGAGGTGCGCGCAACGTTTCTGATCGATGGCGAGGCGCCGATCCTGCGCGAGAAGGACATCCTGACCGCGGACACGGCGAACACCCCGGTGAAGCGACTCTATCTCTGCGTCCAGTTGATGTATCTGGAGAACGATATTCCGAAATACCAGGACCTTTATATGGGTTTCGTCAAGGATCTGCTGGAGGCAGTACCGAGTTTCAGGTCGACTATCGAGACCGCAAGCAGGCTGATATTGAGCGGCTCGCTTTACAACTCGCTGAAGGAAATTCGGAAGCTTTTCGCGCGCGAAGAGGAGTTGCTGAGGCGCTCAACTGCATGAATCGTCGCGCCGGCGCTTGGACGTGTCGCGAACATCCCCTCATGACTCGGCAGTAACGACCGGACCAATCAGGCCCTGAGATCGGTCGCAAGCGGCCGCGTGGACTCTTCCTTGGTCAGGTCCAGGGTGCGGAAATAGGCGCGGCGACGCAGCACGGCTTCGTCCGGAAACTGGGTTACGACCTGATCGGTTCTGCTATCAATCACCTGAAACACGAGCTCGCCCGCGGCGCGGTCAAAAAAGGCCTGACGCGAAATGAATTCGCTCACATCCTGCGGGTCGTTGCGAATGACGGTGCTCGCGTCGACGGCGGTAACGCTTTGGCTTGGCGGCAATTGCGTAGAGACTGCAGCGCGGGCTGCATCACCCGCGGCGGGTACAATAGGTGGTGCGACCGGCGCCCCCACCGGTCTGATGCTGAAATCTGTACTCACGGCAGCCTCCTGGCTCTCCTCGAGTCAAATCCAACCCCCCTTCGTCATCAATTATGAACCTGACCTCTCAACGCAAGGTTAGGGGACGCGATGAATGCGGTGCTGACGCCCTCGCGACAATTTGCTGAAAATTTTATGGAAAAGCGCCGCACCGCTCTCAAAGCGAGCGGCTGACCGCGATCGGCGTGATGTGACGGGGCCCTACCGTAACGCGCCGTCCCGCCGCCGTGTAGGTGTTCGGAATGTTGCGGCGCTGGACCTCGCTGTTGACGCCGCGCACGATGCTTTCGGATACGGCGTGTGCCGTGGCGAGCACGGTAAGGTTGATCTGCAGCATTGCGCGAAACGTTTCATGGTGACGACGCAGCGTCGAAAGAAGGTCTGGCGCGCTCTCGGCCAGAGATTTGGAACTCGCCTTGAGCTGGGTAACCACGCTGACATAGCGGCGCGACAGCTCCGATTTCCTGGCCTCGGAAGCCATCGCTTCGCGAATCTTGCCGGCGCGAACCAGCTCGGTTTCCCGTTCGATGACGGCCAGCAGAGTGGTCATGACGTCCATCAGGTTCTCGGCCAGTTTGCGCGCCTCGGCGGGTGTCGTCGACGTCGACTCACGGGCAGGTAGCCCTTGCCGCTGAGGATGCTTGTTCATGCCGGTTGTCCTTTAGCTCTGGGTGATGCGGCGGGCCTGCTGCAGGATCAGCGTACGATACACTTCGCTGGAAATTCCAACCCCGCCGGCCTTTGCGAATTGCCTGGAGTATTGCTCGGTCAGCATGGAACGCCAGACACCGGTGCCCGTCGTATTGCCGAACGGGCCTTCGCCGTTGAGGCCGCTCGTCATCTGTGAGAACATCGAATTGAGAAACACCGCTTCGAAATCCTGAGCGGTGGCCTTGGCCTTGGCCTGCACCTGCGGCGAGACTTTCGCCAGCGCGGCGGCAAAATCATAGTCGGGCCGGCCGTTGATATGGGGGATGGACGCCTTGGGCGGCGCGCCGTTTGCGGTGCCAATCGAAGCGGCCTGCATCACATCACCTCGATGTCGGCCTGGATCGCACCTGCGGCCTTGATCGCCTGCAGGATGGCGATCAGGTCGCGCGGGCCGATGCCAAGCCCGTTGAGGCCGTCGACGAGTTGCTGCAGCGATACGCCGTCCCTGACAACCGCAAGCTTCCTGCCGTCCTCCGTGACGCCGACGCTGGTGCGCGGCGTCACCACCGTTCTGCCACGTGCCAAGGGAATCGGCTGACTGACCTGCGGGCTCTCCGAGATCGAGACGGTGAGGTTGCCTTGTGCCACGGCGACAGTCGCGACGCGGACGTCGCGGCCCATCACGATGATGCCGGAGCGCTCATCGATGATGATCTTGGCGGCGAGGTCGGGTTCGACCTGCAATTGTTCGATCTCGGTCAGGAAAGCGACAACGTTGCCCTTGAATTCCGCCGGGATCAAAAGCTGCACGGTCGAGGGATCGATCGGCTCGGCGGCTTTGGTGCCGAGATAGTCGTTCACTGCTGCCGCGATGCGCTTGGCGGTGGTGAAATCGGCATTGCGCAAGGCGAGCCGGACATTGGGCAGGCGGTTCAGCGCGAACTCGATCTCGCGCTCGATGATCGCACCGTTGGCGATGCGGCCGACGGTCGGCACGCCGCGGGTGATGCTGGCGGCCGCGCCCTCCGCCTGAAAACCGCCGATCGCCAGCGAACCCTGTGCCACCGCGTAGACATTGCCGTCGGCGCCGAGCAGGGGGGTAACGAGCAGGGTGCCGCCTTGCAGATTCTTGGCATCACCAAGCGCCGAAACCGTGACGTCCATGCGGGTGCCCTGGGTGCCGAACGCGGGCAGGTTGCCGGTGACCATGACGGCGGCGACATTGCCGGTGCGGATGGTGGCGCCGCGGATGTTGACGCCCATCCGCTCGAGCATCGCTTGCAGCGATTGCTTGGTGAAGGGGATGTTGTTGAGCGTATCGCCGGTGCCATTGAGCCCGACGACAAGGCCGTAACCGACCAGCTGGTTCTGCCGGACGCCCTCGATATTGGCGAGGTCCTTGATTCGGGACGTCGCTGCTGCGGGAAGAGCGGACAGCACCAACACCGCCGTCGCCATGCAGGCGAGGCGAAACCGTTTTCCCCAAGAAGCGCTTGGCATCCTCTGCTCCCCGCTGAGGGTCCTAAAATGGTGCGCGCATCACTCCCATGACGGCGATCCACCATGCACCATGCGAGCGCCGTGCCACGCCCATTCGCGACGTTAAATTACTGACTTGATGCGTGAAAAGGGCGACGACCGCGCACGGGCGCGGGCCGCCGGGGCGGCGAAAATGCCTCTCCGCGGCAGATTTTGCCGGGTCATTTACGTTGCATTAACCATGCGCGAGCGATGCTGGGAGCGACACGGGCGAGAAACAGCGATGCGCATCTCAGGACCGAACGGCACCACTCTCGGCTCTCAGCCTGGCAACATCCGCCGCACCAGCAGCGGTGGCTTTGCGTTGCCTGACGCCGCATCCGCTCCGGAGGCTAGGGCGGCAGTGGCGCCCAAGGCAGCCGCAGGCATCGACACGCTGCTGGCGCTGCAGGGCATCGAGGATGATCCGATCGAGCGGCGCAAGCGGTCGGTGCAGCGCGGCAAACGGGCGCTCGATGTGCTCGACGACCTCAAGATCGGCCTGTTGTCCGGCAATTTCGACACCTCGACGGTCGTCCGGTTACGCGACGCTGCCGCCAACCTCAAATCCTCTTCTGGCGACCCTGGCCTGGACGAGGTCCTGTCCGAAATCGAACTGAGGGTCGAGGTCGAATTGGCCAAGGCCGGGCAGTTCTGAACCGCTTAAACCACGGTTCCCTCGGGGGGAATCGGCGCCGTCTCCGCTCCATAAGGGCGATATTGTCTGTCACAACATGCCACTATATAAGGCGCCCGCGGGCGGGCCTTTCTCCATCCGCCGGTGCCGCCGAATCGGGTTTCGTAAGGGGTAGTTGCCGCGTATTGGCTCAGCAACTTCCGATAGAAAGCGGCATTGGAAGCTTTGATTTTTTGCTGCGGCTTGATCTGCCGAAGTTCGCGTAACAGGTGCGGCAACGAGCTTTGGAATCGGGCACTCGAACGCATAGATGGACTGACCTTGGAAAAGTTGAAGAATTATCGACCCTCCGAAAAAGAGCCTTTCATGAACGATCGCCAGCGCGAATATTTTCGCGCCAAGCTGTTGGCCTGGAAGGATGAGATTTTGCGGGAATCGCGGATCACGCTGCAGACGCTTCAGGAGGAGAACGTCAATCATCCCGACCTCGCCGACCGCGCCTCTTCGGAGACCGACCGCGCCATCGAGTTGCGCGCGCGCGATCGGCAGCGCAAGCTGATCTCCAAGATCGACGCGGCGTTGCAGCGCATCGAGGACAACACCTACGGCTATTGCGAGGAAACCGGCGAGCCGATCTCGATCAAGCGGCTGGAAGCGCGTCCGATCGCGACGCTCTCGGTCGAGGCGCAGGAGCGCCACGAGAAGCGCGAGAAGGTCTATCGCGACGAGTAGGTCGCGATCACGAGCTAGGCTGCCGCGTCTCAAGGACCAGCCCCGATTTAAATTTCGTATCTCAATCCCGCCGGCAACGGAGTCGCCCGGGCACACTGCGACGGGGCGGGTCGAGACGGTGCGAATCGTGCCGCAAGCATTGCCGGTAGCCCTCAGTGGCCTCGTACCAAAAGGGACCGACAACGGGGCGAAATGGCGGCACGGAGAGTGTCAACCTTACTCTCAAGCCGGAGCCAAGCGGAATTTCAAGGAGCCAACATGCCTTACGCGACGACGGACGACGGGGTACGCCTCTATTTCGAGGAGACAGGATCGGGTCATCCGGTCATCTTCGTTCATGAATTCGCCGGCGATTTGCGCAGCTACGAGCCGCAGATGCGGTATTTCGGAAAGCGCTATCGCGCTATCGCCTTCAACGCGCGCGGCTTTCCGCCGTCGGATGTACCGGACAATGTCTCTTCCTATTCCCAGGCGCGCGCCGCCGACGACATCCTCGCGGTGCTCGATCATATCGGCGCGTCGAAAGCGCACATCGTCGGGCTCTCGATGGGCGGCTTCGCCACGTTGCATTTCGGCTTGCGCCATCCGCACCGGGCGCTTTCCTTGTGCATTGGCGGCTGCGGTTATGGCGCCGAACCCGACAAACGCGACACGTTTCGCGCCGAAGCCGACGTAATCGCCAACACGATCCGAACCGAGGGCATGAGCGCCTTTGCTGAACGTTATGCTTATGGGCCGACCCGCGTGCAATACGAAAACAAGGATCCGCGTGGCCACGCCGAGTTCAAGGCGATGCTGGCCGAGCACTCGGCAGTCGGATCGGCCAACACTCAGCAAGGCGTGCAGAAAGAACGGCCATCGCTCTATACCCTGGTCGACGAGATGAAGCGCATAAAAGTGCCCACACTGATCATTACCGGCGACGAGGATTGGCCGTGTCTTTTGCCGGGCATTCTTATGAAGCAAAACATCCCGTCGGGTGCGCTCGCGGTAATCCCAAATTCGGGGCATGCGATCAACATCGAAGAGCCCGAGGAATACAACCGAATCGTCGGCGATTTCCTCTCCCAGGCGGAAAGCGGCCGCTGGCCGCACCGCGATCCCCGCGCGGTCAGCGCGTCCATCACCGGAATGAAGGGGTGATTTGATTGCCCACAAGCCAACTCTGCAATTTGTTGTATCGCCGACATCAATCGCAACCGGCTCACGCGCCAAGTAACAAGGTGAAACCGTCAAACGATGGAACGCTGTCTAGAGCACGAACGGTTGAAACCTTGCTACCTTTTGAGTTGAATGCCCCAACTCTGGATCGGCCACGATCCGTTGGCTTTTTCTTCGACCGTGAAGTGAAGATCCTTCAACCGGCTCGCCTCCAACATCCTAATCAAGTCCGAAAACTGATCGCGCGTGACTTGGAGCGATAGGTTCAGAGAGTGCGGCGGCTCGGGTCAGTCTAAAAATTGCAGCTCATGCCGAAAATCTTTACTTGAACCTGTAGTTGGTGCAGGTTGCACGCTATGTTTCGAAGCATGGAAAGGCTTCCTCGCGAGGGAAGTCCACACTCCTAAATCAAGGGAGGCATGTATGATGCCAGATCCCGCTCTGTCCGACCCTTATTCTGCGCCAGTTGCTCTACCCTTTGTGGGCCCCGCATCCACCCCGGAATTTTTCAAGCTGTTGCCATCCGCGCCGTGCGGCACGAACCGATTCAATCGCTCCAGTGATTTTCCTGGTCGAATCGACCGGCAAGGCCCGGCCGACAATAGAAGGAAGAGCGCTCTGCGAGCTTGGTATGTGGCGGAGGATCGGCGGCGTTCCGAGCCGCACATGACGACCACCCCTTCGGTCGTCGAGACAAACCACCGCCATGCCCGACCACGCCTCCGCACGGTCGTATCAAAAACAAGAAACTGATCAGGCCCCGCCACCGTCCAGCCCCTCCGATCCCCTCGACTATATGTCTCCGAGGTTAAAAATTCGAGAGAAGCGAAGACGTTATCCAATTCCAGCTTTAAGGCAACTTCGCCTTCCCTCCAGGGGACCAGAGAATGTCAATTCGTTCAAACAAGATCGCCCTCTTTATCGATGGCCCTAATCTCTTTGCCACGGCCAAGACGCTAGGCTTTGACATCGATTACAAGCGCCTTCTCAAGGAATTCCAGAGCCGGGGAACCCTGGTCCGGGCATTTTACTATACGGCCATCATTGAGGATCAGGAATATACGTCGATTCGTCCCTTGGTCGACTGGCTCGATTACAACGGTTACACCGTCGTGACCAAGCCCACCAAGGAATTCATTGACGACAGCGGAAGGCGCAGGGTGAAGGGCAATATGGACGTTGAGCTTGCCGTGGATGCCATGGAGATGTCCGCACACGTTGACGAGATGGTTCTCTTCTCAGGAGATGGCGATTTTCGTTCGCTGGTGGAAGCCATACAGCGCCGCGGCGTCCGGGTCACCGTTGTTTCGACAATCTATACGCAACCGGTAATGATCGCAGACGAGTTGCGGCGTCAAACCGACGTATTTCTTGACCTAAGGGAGCTGCAACCGAGGATCGCCCGCGATCCAATTGAACGCCCGCTGCGACCGCAGATCGTGCTCCCAAGCCAATGACGCTCCACTAAACGACGCACCTCTTCACTTTGAATTTTGCCTCATTTGCTGCGTCGAATAAGTCTCTTGTTGGCCCACAGCTGAACTACGCTGCGACAATCGCGACGTCGGCTTTCGAGGGCAAGACCGGACGTGGCCGGGAGAAGGTCTCCGTGCGGTGACCTGCCGTCATCAGTGGGGGCGTCCTGGTAGGCCCGAAAGGTAGCAAAATGAAACAGTCGAACGATCGCGCTCGTTTTGCTTTGCGCGCGTTTGACCTGGGTGCTTGCGAGCGAGCGCCTTGCGCGAGGGCAGCTCTTGCAAGGGTTTCAGATCTTTGGCGTTCATGTACACCATCAAGTGAGTGTCTGTGGTGAACAGAGCCATCTGACCTCTCGCATCGCGACGATCGGCGCAGTGGGAGTAGGCTTCGAGGAGCTCGCGGATGGCGAGGCGATCCGCGGCTTCCTGAGGCGAAACGGGTTTGGAACTGAGAAGTCGTCCAGCGTCTGGAGACTCGGGCTTCATGGGTGTTGGCGCGAAGATCAAGACAATTATGGAGACACCACGCCAGTCTGGCGTCGGAGGGCCGTTGGGGTCAGTCCAACAAGCTTTCGAAACACCCGGTTCATTTGGTATGCATTGTGAAACCCTGCCGCGAGCGCGACGTCGGAGACCGGCAGATCGCCTTTCGACAATAGCTCCTTCGCGCGGCGGACTCGCTCTGAAAGGATGTACTGATAGGGGGACAGCCCAACTGACTCCTTGAACGCTCGAATACTGACTCCTTGAACGCTCGAATAAAGTGGAACTGGCTTAGTTCTGCCACCACCGCCAGATCGGAGATCGTGACATCGGTCGATATTTGAGCGTCGATGAGCTCTTTGACGCGCCTTAGCTGAGCTGCGGTCAAACCTCCGCGAGCCGGTTTCAGTTGCGAAGGCTTGACTTTCGCGACATGCCGTAGCTCCCACAACAGCAACAGCCCGAGCGTCTCCGCATAGGCATGGTCGTCCAGGCCCGAGGCATCCATGACACTTTGAAGTTTTTGGAGCGTTGCTTTGAGAGTGTTGTCTTTGAAATACAAGGAGGGAGGGACATTTGAGATATCGTTTGCTTCGTAATCCGACATCGTAGGCGCGAGATGCACTGCGACGGTGGATGCGCGCCTTTCAAAGCGATTCCAGCCTTCCACGGAAGACCCGACCGGCACGAACGTCAATGTGCCGCGGGCGTCGGTAAGCGTCGAACGGTTCGCTCCATTTATCGTCGTCTCCCCATCAGAACGAACAAAATCATGCAGCGCTAAATAAGCGGCCCGCGCCTCCACCCGGTAGCCCACTTCCGTAGGCCGAATGCGAACCAGCTCGGCAGAGAACCATGACCACGATATCTGCTTAATTACGAGCGGATCATGTGCATCACGACGTCGCTGATACCACTCGATTTTGCCGAACAGCCCCAATTTGTTTCACCAAAAGCTCTTCTGTTTCTTCATCTCTAAATTGCAATTTGCATTTGTAAATTAAATTCACCCGTTCGAGATGTCACAAATTGCTGATGGACAAAAATTGCTGTAGCAGCGCAAGGCATCTCATTGACACCGGACAATCGGGAGAGATGATCGTGCTTACTCAACATCTGACAAAGCAATGTCCGGTTGGGGTCGCTGTCCTCTTCATGATATCGCTGTTTGCTGCTTTGGCGAACTGGGCCAGCACGCTTGCGGCCGCGGCGGACAGCCTCTATCGCGTGGCGGCAATCGTGACTGGACAGGGCGACGCCAATCGCATTATCGGCTTCGCCGCTTGTTTCCAGGACGTTCTCATTAAGGTTTCCGGAGCGCTCAAGCTCGAGGGCGATCCTAGACTAAGCGCGTACAAATCGAACTCCGCTGATTTCGTTAGCTCGTATAACTATCACGACCAGATGTCCGGCACGCCGAAGCGCGACGAGCAGGGCACCCGCGACCGGCCGTACGATTTGATTGTCGATTTCGATGACAGGAAGATCAACGATGTTCTTAACTCGCTCGGCGTCAAGCCCTGGCTTTCGCGCCGCCCGGTCCTTGGCGTTTTCGTCGAGATGGAGCAGGGCTCAAGACAATACATCGCCACATCAGATGCAAAGCAGTCCGACCTTCAACGGCACTCACTCCTCGCCGCGGCCTTAAAGCGAGGCATGGTAATTGTGCTGCCTGATGTTGAAGCATTGGCGAAAGCGAACATCAATGCCGCAGAACTCTTGACGACACCATCCTCGACACTGGCATCTCTAGCATCCGAACTGGGTGGCGAAGTCGCCTTGGTCGGACGGCTAAAGTGGGAGGACTCTGAGCTCGGATGGGCGACGGAGTGGCGGATTCACTGGAATGGCCGGATGCACCGATGGCAGCTTCGCGGCGTCACGTTTGATGAAGCCTTTCGCCGCGGCATCGGCGGCGCAGCTCAAATCCTCTCAGGCAACGGCGATCCGGGATAGGCGATCGCGGCTTTCAGGGCGTGCTACAAAACCACCTACCGGGTCGCGGTCATTTGCTTGATGGTGTTTCGCTTAATGGCTGATCGGTCGGGTGCACTCGTTGCGCTCACGCATCGATGCGGATCGCGGACCGACGAGGAGTATGATGGACCATGAAGAGCTTGCTGCTGGCGTGGTTTCCATGGTTCTCGCCGCGTGGGAAGCGACTGCAAAGGACGTGCAATGCGTCCGCGAGCGCGCTGCCATGGTCCATGTAATCCTGCGTTCTTCGGGTGTGCGTGAGTACCGAACTACAGCACTACTCTCGCAACTGCCTCGACGTTCAATTCGGGCTTTGGAAATCGCGCCGGGTTCACGGGGGGTGGCCAGTTCGGTTACAATTGGCAGTTTGGGGGCAGGGGTGTAGAGGGTTTCGAGGCTGACACTGGATTTGGGCATTGTGACCTATGCTTTCGTCTGATCAAATCCGTGGAGCCCGCGCGATATTACGTCTGAGCCAAGCCGACTTAGCCAAGGCGGCCAGCGTTTCGCTCGAGACGATCAAACGGCTGGAGGCGATGCAGGGAGAGCTGAAAGTTCGGCTCGACACGCTGACGAGGATCAAAGACGCCCTCGAAAGGGCCGGTGTAGAATTTATCCCCGAGAATGGCGGAGGAGCGGGAGTGCGGCTCGCCAAGCGGGGCAAACGCTCGAAGTAGATGCCGATACCCTCTGCCAGTCTCCTCGAAACGTACTGCAGCAGTCACAGTGCCGGATGACGCGCTGAAGATTGTTATGTGCGGTGTGGATAAGGAGGAGAAGGCAGCAGCATAGCCTCGTTAACCCTTCGTTAACCATACTGATCCAGCCTACTTCGGGGGCTCGACGGAGTGAGGGTATGTCAGCTCAAGTTGGAACAGGTCTGCTTCTAGATTTCGCGATGATGCTCGGCGGTGCAGTGGGTATCGGCCTCCCGATGGCCGTGGCGATTATCTGGGTTTTTTCGTAACCCCTTCCGCCGCTCGCGGCACTCCAGCCAATCAGTGACCTCGTCGTCGACGCAAGGAAAGCCCCTTGGCTGGCCGCTAGGGTCTACTGACGCGGCCTCTGCCAGGAAGTCGCTCTTATCGATCTTCGCTGGTGCTGCACCAGAAGTCCGCTGACCTTCCTAAGCTGGACATATTGCCGTGCTGGCATGAGTCCGGAAATGGCCCATTTGGGACATTCAAACAGATGCCGAGAATGTCCGCTTGTCGGGGTAGACCGGAAGTGGTCGGTGCGCGCTCGAAACGTCGCGAATGATCCAAACCGGAAGTAATGCTCAAGCGGCGCTGTCCGCCCGTTTGTTCAGTTTCGTCTATATGACGATAAACAATTGGTTATTCGTGCCCCAAAAGTTCCGGCAACTCGCCGACGACATGATCGAGTGAGGCGAGGATGTCGCCGACAATCGAGAACCACACGAAAGATTTCCGCGGGTAGGCGAACTCTCTGGAATAGCGAAAGCTCGTCGCGCACTGTTTCGCCGCGCCGCCCGACGTGGAGCACGTGACCCAGGCGGTGATGGGATTTTGAGCTGGCGGATCCGCTTGATATTGGCCTGCCATAATCTGCCCCGGTTCCAACGCTAAAGGCCGCCGCGTCCTAACTGGATCGGTCTAGCCGATGGGGGCCATATTGCGACGCATTGCACGCACCCGCATCCTTTTGATAGCCGCGGTGATTCTCGCCATTGGATTGGCGGGCAGCTGGTGTGCTTTCGCGCAATCGCCCAAAGCGGCGCCGGCCGCGGAAAAGCCTGCCGCGAGCGGCACGCCTGCTGCGGAGAACCTCACGCGCGCGCCGGACGCGGCCAATCCTGCGATCAACACCAAAGACATCGTCAACCGCCTCAATCAGGAACTCGGCATCGATCTGCAGGCGACTATTGCCGGCTGGCAGCAGGCGCTGGACCAGGTGGAAAGCGATCTCGGCCGCGAGGGCTTGCGCTATTCAGACCTCAATCAGTATCGCGATGAACTGCTGCGTGTACGTTCGCAGGCGGCGGATGTCGCGGGCCGGCTGCAGCCGCGACTCGATGCCGGCAAGGCGCAGATGAAACTGCTCGGTCCCGCGCCCGCGGCTGGCCAGCCGCCGGAGCCGGAACAGGCCGCGATCGCGCGCGCCGAATTGAACTATCACTTCGGATTGTTGTTGGCCGGACAGGCGGCGGCGAATTCGGCCAACCTGCGCATCGATAATCTGCTCAATACGGTTCAAGAGGTCCGCCGCAAGAACTTTGCATCAGCTCTGCTGCAACCCATTCCCGGCGTCTACTCCTATCAAACCTGGGCCAAGGTACCGCAAGATGTGCCGGTGGCGGTCGGCAAGGCCCATGACCTCGTCGCCAATTGGTGGAACACGCTTCTCGATCCTGAGAGCCTGGAGCACCTCGCTATCGGCGCGTTGTTGGGCGCTCTGGCGCTGAGCTTATTGAGCGCAAGGCTGGTGCGCCGTTTGCATCGCCGACAGGACACCGCAGGACCGCCGTTCTGGCAGCGCGCATCGGTCGCCGCGGTCGTGCTGGTGTTGCGAGCGCTTCCAGTCGTCGGTCCGGTGGTTTTTCTTTACGCTATGGTCTCGAGCATCGAGGCGCTTCCGGAGCGGGTCGACTGGTTGTTCTATCTCACAGCGCAATCGATCGTGATCGTTTTCACGGTCGGTGCGCTGGCGAGCGTCGTATTTGCGCCTGGCGCGGCGCGATGGCGACTTGTCCCCATCTCCGATGCGGCGGCCGCGCGCCTTTGTGGCCTCGTCATCCTGCTCGCGCTCGTCTACAGCCTCACCACGCTGCTTTACGTGATCACGCGGCTCGTTCAGGCGCCGTTTGCGCTGACTATTGCCGTCGCTCTGCCATCAAGTCTGTTGTTGGCCGGCCTTGTGGTGGCGCTGCTGCGAACGCCGATCGAGCGCGGCAGCGATACGGCGCCGCCGAAGCTGCTCAAACCGATCCGCATCGCGGTCTGGGCCATCGTCGGCGCCATCGTCGTCTGCGCCTTGACGGGCTATCTGGCTCTAGCGCGCTTTCTGGCGCAGCAATTGGTCGTGACAGGCTCGATTCTCGCGGTCGTCTACTTGCTGCTGCTGTGGGTTGACGGCTTCACGCAAGGCCTGAGCGACGATGGCACCGTTGTCGGCGCCTGGCTGCCGAAGACGGCCGGACTGGAGCCGGCACGGCGCGAACATTTGGCCCTGCCGATCAATTTGTCGCTGAAATTCGTGGTGCTGATCCTTGCTGTGCCGTTCATCATGCTGCAGTGGGGCTACGCCTGGCCGGATATTCGCGAATGGTATTGGCAGCTGTTCTTCGGGCTCCACATCGGCAATACCGAAGTGACGTTCGGCGCGCTGCTCGCCTCGATCATCGTGTTCGGCGTCGGTTACGCGGCGGCGCGCCTGTTCCAGGGCTGGCTCGATGCCCAGGTGCTGCAGCCGGCGGGAATTTCGGGCGGCGTGCGCAACTCGATCCGCACCGGCGTCGGCTATGTGGGGATTTTGATTGCGGCGCTCGTCGCGGTCTCCTATGCGGGCTTCAATCTCTCGAGCATCGCCATCGTCGCCGGCGCGTTATCCGTCGGCATCGGCTTCGGCCTGCAGAATTTGGTCAATAATTTCGTCTCTGGTCTCATTCTTTTGGTGGAACGGCCGATCAGGGTCGGCGACCTTGTCGTTGTCGGCGGCGAGGAAGGCTATGTGCGCAAGATCAGCGTGCGCTCCACCGAGATCGAAACCTTCGACCGCGCCAATGTTCTCGTCCCGAACTCCTACTTCACCGCCGAAAAGGTGAAGAACTGGACCTTCCGCAACAGCGTTCGCCGCGTGGCGCTTCCGATCGGTGTGGCCTATGGCAGCGATCCGCACCAGGTTCGCGCCGCGCTCCTGAATGTGGCGAAGGAAAATCCCGACGTCCTAACAACGCCGGAGCCGTTCGTGATGCTGGACGATTTCGCCGCCACGAGCATCAATTTCACGCTCTATGCTTATGTCGGCGACATCACCAAGGCCGGAGGGGTACGGACCGAGCTGGCAATGGCGATCCTGGGCGCCTTCAAGGAGGCCGGCATCGTCATTCCGTTTGGTCAACCGGACGCCACACAACTAAAGCTAGATTGGCTGCGTGACATGATCGGCGCAGCACATCCGGCCGAGCGGCACGCGGGGAATGGCAGCCGCGCGTCCGCCAACAATGGCAAGGCGCCCGCGGCAGAGTCCCTAACAAGGTGACCTTTTAAGCCCGCCCGCTCCACATTGGCGATGCGCGACGGCACGCCGAATTCGCGACGGCAGACTTCGGCGAGCGCAGCGACACTCGAGCGGATCGTTCAGTGGATGAGTCTGCAAATGGCCCATCGCGACATTTTCGTGCATTGCGGAATTCGGTCGCTATCGGGGCGTAGCGGAAGTCGAGGTCGGCTCTCCGTCGTAGCCCACTGGAATTACACAACCGTTGAAGTCGGAGCATCAACGCATCCCGGCAAAATAGACCTTCTGTCCCTGGTCCAGCGCCTCGTAGAACTGTGTCAGCGCGGGGCTAATGGCGGCTGTCGCCTGACGCACGGCCAAAAGACGTGCGCGCATCAGGGCCATGCGGGCGGGTGGCGTGAGCGCAGTATCGATGGGGCAGGCACCCGCTAGTGTGTCGGCGACCTTGAGCGACGAGCTAACGAGCTCGTAGAGCGCGGCGCGCTGTGGCGGGGACAGGCCGACGCGACGCTCGATCTCACGGATCGGCCATCCGCGCAGCGCCGCGGTGAAGTGCTCGCAGATGTTGGCCCACGTGTTGGCTTCGCCGTCGTGGCCTGCGTCTGAAACGTCTCGCCGACGGCTGCGGCGCTCCCAGCGTTCCGCCGCGGGTTCGCCTTCTCGCGCCTGCGATCCGGACAGCGTCAGATCGCGCAGAAGCCGCGCCTTCTGCTCATCGTCGAGCGCGGCGTAGAACGCACGCAACGGCGGGTCGACCGCTGCAAAGGTTGCCGTTGCAGTGTCGATCGCCTGCTCCGCGGCCTCGAGCCGTGCCCTTGGCGGCGCGGGCTCATCGTGTGGGCACTGGGCGGAAACCCGTTCCGCAGCTGCGGTCGCCGAGGCCCGCAGCGCCTCCAGCGCGCCGCGCTGCGCGTCGTCGGGCGCGACAATCCGCCTGATCTCGTCAAACGGCAATTTCTGAAGTCCAGCCGCCTCCTGGATGCAGCCGCGGATCAGCCGATCTATGACGGCACCGAACCCGCCACCGCCAGTCATGGCCCGGCCGGTTTCTACCTCGGGGAAGCGATCGCGCCAACTATCGTCCCCGTGAGGGAGCATATAACCGTAGCCGTAAGCGCCATAAAAGTGCCGCCAGCGCCATTTCCGAGCTTCGGCGCTCGACGAGACCAAGCACATGCTCAGCGCCAGAATGAACAGCACCTGCAGAAACCCGGTTCTGGACACGGTGGCGTCCCTATTGCATGACCAAACCACGCAACGCGCCAATGGAAGGCTGGGTTCCCGACGGAACGGCGATTGGAACAGGGGTGGTCCTGCGTGTCCTCCCTCCATCCGATATCCTGCTCGTGCCCGCCGCCGAGCTAACGAAAAGCCGGCGAAAAGCCAACCGGCCAATGTCTCCTCTTGGCCCTTCGCGTCATTTCGCGCGCGCGAAACAATCAGGTCGCCTTTGGAAAGAAGCGGACATCAACCGGCAGGCAGAGCCGGCTGGGAGGCGAAGGAACGGCGAGCCTCAGATGGCCTTTCATCAGAAAGCAGCATGCTACAAACGCCGAGGTGACCGTCAGGGCTCCGCTGTGCCGACCGGACCGATTATGGACCCGGAAGCCGAGAGATTCGCCCAACTTTCATTTTCAAAGCCACACTTGGCAGGTTAAACTGGTTTGCGCTTCGCTCCTTGCGGGAGATTTGAGAGATGAAGCGTTGCCAGCTATTCGCGTTGCTGCTTACCGTGAGCCTGGCGAACCCTGCGCTTTCCGACAAGCGGGTCGCGTTGGTGATTGGCAATTCCGCGCCAACGTAAAACACGCGAACTTTTTCAGGCTGCCGAAGTGCCGACGAGCGCGCTCCGCGCTAAACAGCTTCATCATTAGGAACCACCCGAGGTGCCATGCCGTTATGGCGCAACCGGCTTCGCCGGTCTTCTTGAGGCGAAGGCTCGGGCACCTGGCCAACTGGAGGAGACCGATGCAAGATGCTCTCGTCGTCCGCCGCGAAACACATATTTCGGCGCCGCGCGCCGCGGTGTTCGCGCTTCTGACCGATCCGGAGAAGATCCTCCGCTGGATGGGGACGGAAGCGCAGCTCGAGGCGCAGCCCGGCGGGCTCTATCTCGTCAACGTCACCGGTGCCCGCTTCGCCCGCGGCTCGTTCCGCGAGGTCGTGCCGGTGCATCGCCTGTCCTACAGTTTTGGCTGGGACGGCAGCGAGGAGGTGCCGCCGGGATCGAGCCTGGTCGAGATCGACCTGATGGAGCAACCGCCGGACGGAACGCTGCTGCGGCTGACCCACATGGGATTGCCCAACGCCGGACAGTGCGCAAGCCATGCTGAAGGCTGGGCGCATTACCTTGGCCGGTTGGCCGAAGTTGCGGCGGGGCGCAATCCGGGGCCAGATCCCAGGCGCGGCCCGGCCAAGCAGACGTGACGGCGTTGCGCGCCCGATGTCGTCCACGTAATTGAATTCAATGGATCTGCCCCCGCCACTTGCCTGGCTTGTGGATGACGCCGGCACCTCGGCCGGACCCGACCGTTTCCTCGCCGAGCTCGGCGGCCGGTTGCTGGCGGACGGCCTGCCGCTTTCCGCCGGCGCGCTGACGCTGGCCGTGCCGCATCCGATCATCGCGCGCCGCACCTTTCTGTGGCGGGCGGAGACCGGTGCCGTGATCGAAGCGCTCGGCTTCGCCGGCGCTGTGCCGATTGAGGCCGGGAGCAGCTGGCTTGCCGGCCTGGGTCCGGTGCAGGAGCAAGCGGTCGGCGCCGACAGCATGCTCGGCTGGGCCGGTATTCGTCCCTTCGACTCCGCAGAGACGCATCGGCTGCGCCAGGTCGCGCGCTTCGCCGCGGCGCCGCTGGCGACCCTCGCTGCGCGAGCCGCGCTCACCGCGCTGCTCGAGGCCTATCTCGGCCGGCGCAGTGCCGCCCGCGTGCAGGCCGGTGCGCTCGGCCGCGGCGCGGGCGAGATCATCCGCGCGGCGCTACTCTATGCGGATCTCCGCGGCTTCACCGCGATGTCGGAAGCAACCGAGCCTGCGGTCGTGATCACAGCACTCGACGCCTGGTTCGATCGCATCGCTGGCGCCGTGCACGCCTTCGGAGGCGAGGTGTTGAAGTTCGTTGGCGACGGCGTGCTCGCGATCTTCCCGGTCACGGGCGTGCCGGCTGCGGCCTGCGATGCGGCGCTGCGCGCGATCACTGCTGCCCGCGCCGGCATGGCGCATCTCGATGCGGAGCGCGCGGCGCAAGGACTGCCGCCGCTGCCCTTCGGCGCGGCTCTGCATGTCGGCGAAATCTTGTGGGGCAATATCGGCGCCGCCGACCGGCTCGATTTCACCGCCATCGGTTCTGCCGTCAATCTCGTTAGCCGGCTCGAGGGATTGTGCCGGCCGCTCGGACGCTCCGTTCTGATCTCGGGTGCGGTCGCCGCCGAGACCAGCACGCCCTTGGTGCCGCTCGGCGAACATGCGCTGCGTGGCATCGCCGCGCCTTGCGCCGTCTTCACCTTGCCGGATACGTGAGCATTGCCCGCAAATCCCGCCACACTTGTCACTCTCACCGTTTGACACCTGGTCCTAGCTAGTAGGCGACTATCTGGGTCGTGTGCTGAACGGCGAAAAGCCTGAAGACTTACCGGTGCAGCAGGTCACCATGCTCGAACTAGTCATCACATGAAGACTGCAAAGTCGCTTGGCCTTGAGTCCGCGCCGACGAGGTGATCGAATAGCTCTCTGCTTGTTGCAGTGCGTGAGTCTGGAAATGGCCATTCGCGACATATTGCGCCGCCGCACGACCTCGATCGCTTTGTGAGCAAAGCAGACATGGCATCGTCGCGTCACGCCACCAAGTTTATTGGCACGCGGCCTAGGGAATGCGTCAATGGCAGGTAGGCTTTTCGCCGTCGGCCTGGTCCAATGATGTTGCAGAAGTCGGCTTTGGCGCTGATTTCGCTTGCTCTATTGTATCCAAAAATTTGGAAACCTCGTTTGTCTGTTTAACAAACCGATCCTGGGCTGCCATTAGTTCAGCGAAGCCAGGATTCAGCAACACATGCCCAGTCTGCTTTGCACTGTTCGCTGAACGTAATCAAGAAGACCAAGTAGTTGCGCAACTAGTCTGCAAACTCTCAGTTTGTGTTTTGGCGATTGTTGGACTGTTAATCGGCGTGGTGTCGATCCCGATAGTCGGATTTATCTTGGCACCCGCATGGATGCGGCCGAAGGAATTTTTGGGCAAGGGAAGACGAGGTTGAAGTGGTAAGGCGATGCGCGTTGATTCCGACGCTCTTCCAGCCCTCAGTTTCTGGGCTGGATTTGACCGCTTGAATTTGTAGGCGCCCCGAGGGAACCTTGGTCTTCGTAGATTTTGTATGAAAACGAGGAAGTCCACTATGCGGTCGTCTACAGCCGCCGCTTTCGCGCTTATCGTTGTAGCTCCAATGTCCGTGTCTTTGGCGCGGGCCGCTTCTGATTGTTCAACATTAATAACACCGGCGAGAACTCGACCGCCGACATTGACCTCAAGTCCGGGGAAAGTTGCTTATTTCAAATCAGAAAACGCGGCACGGTGAGTAACTCGGAAATTTCCCAAAAGCCGGCACGCGGCAAGTTGAAATGCTCAACATATCAACTTTCGAATATACGGCGAAGGCTAGATTTAAGGGAAGCGATACCTTTGCCATCAAAGCAACGGGTCAGGGGTCGACGGCTTCTGGCACCTCGGTAATCACGGTGCACGCGACGATCAAATAGCGTTCCTCGCGTCCACTGCATTGCCGATGGATCTTTTCGGTCACCCAAGGGGGCGAAGTGGCAAGCAATCCAGCGAAGATTTGTTAAACCTTTTAGGCAAGATGGAACCGAAATCTTACACGGCAGCAATTGTCCCTGGGTACTGACGTTCGCTAGATTTGAGTTCTGCATTCCCATCAGGGTCGCGGAACTCGTATGGCGCGAGATCGCAAAAAAATGGCGCGCATTCGCAGGACGGGCGGCGTCGAATGCAGTAGACGGCCCGCTTCTCCTCCTTATCTGACGAGCAAAGCCTTGTTTAGTCCCTCAGAGAGCGGGCGGTCTTGAGCGGCCGCTCCGCCTTTTTGGCAGATGGCGGCTAGCCGGCAGGGCCGCCAATGCCTAGGTCCTCAGCGGCGCAGGTCACTGGAGAAGATCGCTTGGACAACCCAGTCATTATTGTCGTTTCCCTAATTGCAATCGCGCAAGCACTCACGATTGTCCTCACGATCCGTCGCGAAAGAGACGTCAAGGAACTGCGGAGGCTTGTCGATGAGCAGCGGCTACAGATCGCCGAGCTAAAGGCGTCGTTAGCTCGCCGGAACGCTGATCGGCCACGCCCACCAAAAACTCAGCGGGAACCGACTGGCCTGCGTGCAGCGTTGAAAAGCGCCGTACCGCCGGAGCCAGCGATAACGCCGAAAGACTTTCCTGATAACCCGAGCACCATTGAAAATGAGCTTGAACGAACGACTAATGTCATCGACTGGTTGAACAGAGTCGCGATCGACCATACCGCGGCGGTCGTCAGAAATTCTGGATCAAAAATAAGAACCGGAAGCATCCAGCAATGATTCGCGTGCGGGCGCGGCATGTGGTCCGGCAGCTACGTCGAGCCCTGGTTATACCGGGCCTGCATCCGGGCGGGCGGACGCCCGGCGGGATGTTCGGACGACGCGAACGCCTATCCTTAAGAGCGGCCGCGATCGTTTGACGGTCAAGACACTAAAGAAATTGGCGGCCTAGTTCCGAAATCGATTTCGAAGCGATAGGCGGGGATCATTGTGCCCGGCTATCGCTTCGGCTTGCGCAGCCGGACGCCAGCCCCACCACCATTTTCTGCGATGAACACAACGCCTGCCTTTTCGAGAGTGACGCGCAGCTTATTTCGAGCTTCTTCTGACACATTCGGCCCATCGCCGTCCTCACGCTCAACTCTCTTTACCGTTGGCAGCGACAAGCCGGCCCGTTTAGCAAGCTCCGTCTGCGACCATCCAAGCAGGCTGCGCGCAGCTCTTAGCTGTTCAATTAAAATCATCAAAGATTCTTCTTGATCCATTTTGGATCATAAGTTATGATCCATTTTGTATCATTCCTATTCGATTCGGAGCATTTCGATGACTAATAACACCAATTCGGTGAACGGCGGAGCTTTGCCTAGCATCGGCCCTGCCTCTCCAACAACTCGCGACCGCCGCCACTTCATCGGTGGCTCCGACGCCCGGATCATCATGGGCAAGGACGAAAAACCACTTCTGCGGCTCTGGAGAGAAAAGCGTGGTGAGGAGGCCCCGCTGGACCTATCGGACGTCCTCGTTGTTCAGCTCGGAGTCGTAACCGAGAGCCTCAATCGGCGCTGGTACGAGTTCAACTCCGGCAACCGGGTATCAGAGGTCCAACGCCACGCGGTCCACCGGACCATGCCCTGGATGGCCGCTACGCTGGGCGGCCTGGTCAAAGAAACCGGCGCGGTGTTCGAGGCCAAGTTCATGCTGCCGTGGTCGTTTTCGGAAGAGGCAGCCGCGGAGAAGTATATGGCCCAGCTTCAGCACAACATGCTGGTAGCCGGCACAAAGAAATCTATCCTCTCCATCATAACTGGCGGGGGAAAATGGATTGAGCTCTCAATTGAAGCCGATCCCATCTACCAGACCATCCTGATTGCTGCGGAAAAAGCCTTTTGGCGGGCGGTCAAAACCGGCGAAACCCCGGCGCTGTTCGATTGCGAGCCTCCAAAACGGCGGATCGAAGCGGTTCGCGTGGTCGACATGAACGCCTCCAACTCCTGGGCGGAATTCGCCAGCCTATTTTGTGCGACCAGACAAGCCCATGCCGACCACGAGCGGGCCAGGAGCGAGCTCAAGGCCTTGATGCCGGAGGATGCAAAGGAGGCGAGGGGGCACGGCATCCGGGCGAAACGCTCAAAGTCGGGAGCGATCAGCTTTGATCTTCTTGCGATGGAGGCCGGCCATGCATCGTTCCAGTGAAAACGTCGCCGCCATCGCAACGGCGCTAGCAAAGGCCCAGACCGAACTCTCCAATCCCGAGAGGGCGATGATCGGGGCCATCTATGACTCTCGAACCGACAGCCAGCGCAACTTCCGCTACGCCTCGCTAGCGAGTGGGCTGGACATCATCAGAAAGGTCCTCGGCAGCCAACAGATCGCGGTCACGCAGACCACCGCCATCGATCCGGCCAGTGGCACCGTCAACCTGACCACCCTCCTTGTCCACACCTCAGGAGAGTGGATTTCCTCCGACTGGCCGGTCTGCCAGCTATCGGAGACCGCGGCACCGCGCCGGATGGGAGCGGCGCTGACCTATGCCCGGCGCTACGCGTTATTCACGATGGCGGGGATCGCCGGCGAGGACGACCTCGACGCACCCGATTTCGCCAACGAAGGGCCCAAAGGAAACCAGACAGCAGAAGTTGGTCGTGCTGCAAAATCGAGCCCTGAATCGGCGCCCTCCAATTCCATCCAGTTCCGAACCGGGAAGCCAGCCACACCGCCGGTCCAGGAAAAACTCTCTCCTGAGACATCCGCTGCCGCCAGGGCGCAGCTCATCCGGGAAATCCAAACGCTGCCGGAGGACGAGCTACAGCCTCGGGCCATCGCTATCCTGAAGGCTAAGAACCGGCTGTCAGCGGATGACGCCAAGTTGGTCGAGGAAGCCTTCGCTGCGAGGGTGGCTCTTCCAGACGCTTCGCATGAAACCCCGCCAGCGCCTGCGACTCGAACCGACTCAAATACACCTCAACCGCCTGCGCCATTTGCAGGCGCCGTCAGGCGGCCGCGGGGCCGCCCCCGAAAGATTAGCACTGCTGTCGGTCGTCCGCCCGAGCGTCCGGTCACCTCTCCACCGACGCTCAATGGCGACGCGTCAGCCTCAATGCATCAACAAGCCGATGTAGTTCCCGCCAAGATCGACAAAAGCAAGCTCACCTTCGGCGAGCCACGTCGACTGCGTAATAAAGCCCACCTCAAATTCGTGGCCTCGCAGCCGTGTCTGGTCTGCGGAAGAAGCCCCGCTGACGCCCACCACCTCCGATTTACCCAACCGCGGGCGATGGGGTTGAAGGTGAGTGACGAGTTCACGGTGCCCCTGTGCAGAGTTCATCACCGTGACGTCCATAGCCACGGAGACGAGGTCGCCTGGTGGGAGCGACGGGCGATCGATCCCCTCGCGACATCGCGGATGCTCTGGGTTTCGACCCAGGGTATCGGATGAGGTTTCGGATCCGCATGAGAACGTAGAAGCTGCTGGCCTTGAGTTCATCGACGAGAGGCGGTGGAAGGTCTCGTGCGCGATTGGCGAAGATTTTTCGGAAAAATCGACCGCGGCGGAGCACATCGAATGCTCAACAGGCCGCACGGAGCTCGCAAGCCATGCGCGATACACTCATGATATTCGCAATGCTCGCTTCCCTGCTTGCCACGTGGCACGTGGCGCACTGGGTCGCGCGTTTGATCGTGACAGAATATGGGATACTCGGTGGCCTCGTCGCCTGCGGCGTTATCTACGTCACGAGCCTGATTATGGACCACTACGGCCTATGAGCGGCGTGGCGACGCTTTTGGAAGCCAGCTCTTGCCAAAAACGAACTCAGTCTGCACATCAGGCCGAAGATAACCGACTTGCCGGGTAGCCGACAAATTCCTCACTCAATTTTCATGATGAGCTTGCGAGATTGTTGCATCAGTTCGGCAAGCTGTCGGCGCTCGGCCATGGCTTCGCGCGTGTAGAGCCCATGCTTACGCGCATTCTCGTTGCCGCGCCGAGCTCCCGAACCCGCCGCTCCCCCGTGCATCCGGCAACGCTTTCTTCCCTGAACGGCGGGCGAGCGGCAAGGTTTACCAGCGCGGGTTTTCGCTCCGCAGCGCTGGCTGGAAAGCATCGGACCAGTATTGCGGGGATGATCGCGCGTCATTTTCTTTTTGCATTTCGTGGGACTGGAACTAGAACACCCTCGTTGCTTTCAATGATGGGCATCGGGCGGGTCTCGTCGTGAGCAAGGGCCAGCGGTTGAGCAGGTACCTGATTCGGTACGGCATCTTGTTGGCCCTGTGTAACATTGCCGACGATAGCCTGCCCACCCTCGCTGACATTCACTTGCTGCACCGTGACTGTCTGTTCGCCGCCCATCCGGTACCGCTTCAGTCCCTCAATCTGGCTCAAATAGGTTCGCGCAAGCTTATTTAAAGTTCTCTCCGCACTATCCCGATGCTCGAGACAATCGGCCTCGGCGAGGTCGCGTGAGAACCTCATCGTTGCCGAATGAACGGCCGCCATTTGCGCCGCCAGCATTGCCTCCAACTGATCTCGAGGTTTTATTCCCTTGATGATCGAGAGCATAAAATTCAACCGAAGCTCGTCCGGCTCCCCGCCGCCTGCCGTTGCGAGCTGAGCCATCAAGCTTACAAAGAAATCCGGATCCGTTGTCCCTATCGCCTGCATGATCAGCGCCGAACCCGCCATTTCGTCAACGTGTTCCGTGGTGATGCTCAAGCCACTTTCAGATGTAGAGACTTTCAAGCGCGGCACATTGAAGCGCTCGGCGTGAACCTTTTCAATTGCTTCGACTTCCTGCGGCGTTCGCTCCCACTCTGGTTTTGCTTTTGCCGCCGCCTTTGATTTTCGTGAAACCATCGATTCGTCCCCCATCTCGTTGGCCCAACTACAGAGGCCAAATTGAAACGCTTTTGGCTAGTCCCAATTTGGTTCCGCGTGGCTTTGTACTTTGCATGGGGTCGTTTTGCGGGAAATTATAGGTGTTCCCTCGGGCTCCTCTCAGGAGACGAATAACAAAACGAACCCAAACTTGCTTCCTCCCGGGAATAAAGCCGGTGACGGCCGAGTATCCCGTGTACGGCGCAATCCAGCGCCATTTGGGGTTCGATCGGCCCCATAGGGAGAACTATCACATGGCTAAAAAAGGCCTTGACGATAGCGGCATCATGGGCAGCGGCGAGGCTTGGTGAACGCGGATTGCTCGATTGCCGCCGCAAGACCTTGCGGGTCGTCGGTGCCGATGCGGCGGACCTCGCCGGATTTCAGGTGAAGCTCGACGGCATCGAGACCCGATACGTTGTAAAGCCGAAAACCCGGCGCCATTCTGATGCCAAATCCGTTCCACCAGTGGTTACGCACGATGCCGACGGAGCGGATGTCTTCGAGCGGAATCCGATAGGTCCACAATCCCGGACCGAAATGCCAGCGCAGTTCGCCGTCGCCGATCTCCACCGTAAGCGAGTAGAAGATGATAGCGACGGCGATGAGGATGGTCAGCGCGACGATCATCGGCGTCAGTTCGGTTTGCGAGGCGATCGCGGCGCTGATCACGCCGATCACCAGACAAACAGCCAGAATCACGATTCCCGGCTGTGTGTGACGATACGGCATCACGCCAACTCCGGTTGCCCCCGCTGTTTGCCTTCCTTCGCTGCATTTGCCGATGCAGCGAAGTGAAGGAGGTCTTGCGAGGTGTTGTCAGATTTCGTTCAAACCTCAGTTCGCCAAGGGATCGGGGCGCAGCTGCACCTTGAAGACCTTGGCGAGAACGCCCTTGCCACCTTCACTGTGGAAGTTGGTACGGGTGCCCGAAGTCGTCCAGAGGCCGCGGCCCTTCCAGCCGCCGTTTGGGTCATCGATCCGGCCGTCGACGTTCTTGGAGAAGAAGCCGAGCGGGTAGGGGATTCGAATGTCCACGAACTTGCCGTTTACCAGTGCAAGCAACGATTCGCCGCCATTGGTAGAGGCTATCGGCACGTCCTTGCCCAGGCCAAGCGTGTTGTAGACGTCGACCCAGATGTAATAGGCGTGGTTGGCGCTGCCCTTTGGATCGACCCCTTTGAACTGAGGTCCGGGCATCCGGTAGAGCGTCCAGCCTTCGGCGCATTGCTTGCCGGTCGCTGCGTCCGGTCCCGAGAGCGGCGCCTTGCACTTGGATCGATCGAAGCTCGCCATGTGCCCGCTCGAGAGCACGGTCCAGGCGACGCCGTTGGAATCGACATCGACGCCACGTGATCCAAACGCGCCTTCCGGAGCCTGGAAGATCTCGGCCAGCGCCGTCCTGGGAGGATCGTTGCCCGGAATCAGGCGGACCAGCAGGCTCGGTTGATCTCTGCGCGAGAAGCCCGTGCCCATCGCCTGGCCCCAGATCACATCGCCCTTCGGGCTCGGCATGATTCCGTAGAACGCCGCCTTCACCCATTTGTCCTTGGCCGGGTCGGTCGGTTGATCCGCGGCGACGAAATCCTCGCGCTTGCCGCTGCCGTTCACGTCGGTAACGACCGGCGTCCAGCCTTGCGACTTCATCTCGTCGCCGGTTGCGTCGAACTGCTTCGTATTCAGCCAGCCGACCACTCCGCTGTAGGGCTGTCCCTGGCTGAGCCAGAGCGTGTTGTTGGCATCGCGGTCGAACACCAGATGATGCGTGTTGAAACACGTATCGATCAGCGTCCACTTCTCGGTCTTCGGGTCATAGACCGAAAGGTGGCGCGCCGATTCTGCAAGCGGCGCGACCTGCGCCGATTCGAGATCGGATCCGGCCTTGCAACTCGCGGGATTGGGAGCGCGGCGAATTCTCGCCGTGAACCAGACGCGGCCCTTCTCGTCCATCATCGGGTTGTGGATGCTGGTGTGGCCGTCCCAGATCGGCTCATCGCCCCAGAACACCGACGTGCCCATCGGGTCGTCCTTGGCGCTCGGCGTGTCGGGATCGCGATAGGGATGCTTGATGAGCGTCGCAGTGTGCTTGATGGGATCCAGCACCGGAACGGAATCCGAGCTCTCTTCCGGCGCACCGTAGATCAAGCCGTTGGCGTTCACCGTCGGGTTGCGCTTGTCGGTCGAAATCTCGTCATGCAGATAGAGCTTCGGCGTGCCCCAGTCCCAGGACGTGATGACGATATTGCGCTCGACGCCTTGCGGACGCTGCGGCTTGTCGGAGGGTGTTTCGCCCTTTGCGATGCGGTCGGTCCAGTCCGCGAACATCTTGTAGGCGCGCGTCGGCCCGAGATGGTTGAGGCCGAGCGCCATATTGTTCATCGCCTGGCCGGATTGCATGCGGCGCTCCCACATGTCTTCCGAATTCTTGAACTCGCCGAGCTCGGACACGTGTGGAGAACGAATATTCTTGCTGCCGAGCGCGTGGCATGACTGGCAGGAATTCTTGATCGTGTCGATCCAGTCGGCCTGCGTCTTCATACTGGCCGACATTTTGGTCGGACTTTTATCCGAACCCGGAAACTCGCTTGCGGGTGGAATGTCGAGCATCGAATACCAGTACATGCCCGGGTAATACTCCGCCGCCGCTGCGGCGTTCGGCGCGGGCTTTGCCATCAGGTCGATGGTCTTGCCCGGGACGATGTCCTGCTTGTCGGAATCGACGAGTCCGTAACCTCGGGACCAGATCTTGTATTTGGCTGCCGGCAATTGCGGGATAACGAACTGGCCGGAATCACTGGTGACGACCATTTTGGCGAATTTGGTCGGAAGACCGGTAGTCTCTGCGATGACCCAGACGCCTGCCTCCGGCCCGTTCGGTCCGGTGACCTGGCCGCCGATCGCGTCGGGCCCGACGGAAGCGGCAGTCTTCTGCTGCGCGTCAGCCGCGCCAGCGCAAGCCATCACAAACGAGGTAATCGCGATCGCGCCGAGACCGGCGCGCCAAAAGCGTTGAAAATTCATGCTTCGCTCCCAATCAGCGTGGAACTTCAATCGTTCCAGCTGTTTCGCAACAATGTCAGATGACGCATTGTTTCCAATAACATCCGACGAATGCGGATGGCTGTCAACGTGCTCCGCTAATGCCCTGGAGGGGCGTTGTTTCGAGGGAGCGGGTATCGTCTCGAGGTTCGATTCGGCCGGCTTGCGTCGTCCGCAACTCTTTGCGATCAAGGATGTCCTCGGAATTGAAGGATGGGAAATGGGGAACAGCCGCTTCTTCGATCGCCCGCCGGGCTTGACGGTGGCCGAGATCATTTCGCTGACGGGAACTGAAACCTCCGATCCCAAGCGGCTTTCGCACCTGATCAGGGACGTGGCGCCGGCCGAATTGGCCGGGCCGCACGACCTCACTTTCATCGAGAGCAACAAATATCTTCCCGCCCTCGCAACCACACACGCCGGCGCCTGCCTGATGCCGCGGCGTTTCGAGAGCAAGGCTCCGCCCGGCCTCATCGTTTTGCGCACCAACGAGCCCTATCGGGCATTCGTCGCCGTGCACCGGAAACTTTATCCGCAATCTCTGCGGCCGACCTCCCTGTTCGAGACCTCCGGCATTTTCGAAGGCGCAACAATTCATCCGACCGCTCGCCTGGAAAGCGACGTCACGGTCGATCCCGGTGCCGTGATCGGCCCGCGTGCCGAAATCGGCGCTGGCAGCATGATCGGCGCGACCGCCGTGATCGGGCCTGATGTCCTGATTGGTCGCGATTGTGCCATCGGCGCCGGCTGCACCATCATGCACTCGCTGATCGGCGATCGTGTCGTGATACATCCCGGCTGCCGCATCGGGCAGGACGGGTTTGGTTATACGACGGATGCGGCCCAACAAAAGATTCCGCAGACCGGCCGCGTCATCATTCAGAATGATGTCGAGATCGGCGCCGGCACCACGATCGATCGCGGCGGTATCCGCGATACCGTGATCGGAGAGTCAAGCAAGATCGACAATTCGTGTCAGATCGGCCACAACGTCGTGATCGGACGGCATTGCATCGTGGTGGCGCAGTCGGGACTGAGCGGCAGCGTGACGCTTGAGGATTACGCCGTTCTCGGCGGCTCGGTTGGTCTGGCGCCGCATGTCACGATCGGGCGCGGAGCGAAGGTGGCGGCGCGTTCGGGCATCATGCACGACGTTCCGCCGGGCGAAACCTGGGGCGGCTATCCGGCGAAGCCAAGCAAGCAGTGGATGCGGGAAGTCGCCACGCTCGGCCGTCTCGCCGCGCCCGGCGGCGATCGTTCGGCAAGTCGTTCAAAACCTTCCGACGAGAGCTGACGAAGTTTCTTGAAATTATCGGTTGGACGGCAATTCGATGGCTGCGCAATTTTTGGCGCGCGACAGCATGCAGTCTTCCTCGCGCGAAATATCGACAAGCTTGTTGAGGAAGAGATAACCCAGCATAAGCGCGGCCGCGAGTGCTGCGAAGAAAATCGCAAGCCCCTGATTCGAAGCCGGTCGCGGCTCCTCATCGAGGCCACGATCCGCCCGTTCTCCCGAGGCTGGTCCATCACCGGGATGCTGTTTCGACACCGCTGCGCGCTTCGTTTGCGTTCAAGGCCGACATATAGCAGACGATGCGATCTTTGCCGGCAAATCGCCTGCAAAAGTTTGCGGCCTTCGCCAGGGGTAGAAACAGGTGCAAGTTAGCCTTTGTTTTCGCGGGTTTCTTGAATCGGAGTTTTAAATTGTGCTTGTGGTGTGCTGGTCAGACCGTCCGTAATGGTCTTGTCCTCGAGTGCGTGGCCGTATGTTTCAAAGACGTGGCGAGCCGTTTTCCAACCGCCGCGCTTGGCAACTGTCACTGGATCATAGCCCCGCTGCAGCATGGCCGTTGCAAAGCCGTGGCGGCAGCAGTGAGGCGATAAAACCTCAACCCCCGCACGTTTGCATGCATTCCGCCAAACTCGCACCAGCAAGCCCCTGTGGCGATATTTGAACGGCTTCCGATCGCGAGGAAGATTCGCAAGCGCTATGAACAACGGCGGAGGTAGATGCGCGGTGCGTTCTGCTCCGATTTTGGTTTGCCTGATGAGCACCGTCCGTTTCTGAAGGTTGATGTCAGGCCAATCAACTGCGAGGGCTTCCGATATCCGGGCCCCTGTCAGGAACATGAACATTGCCAGCGCACTGATCTGCGGCTTGTTGGCCGCGGCGAAGGCGAGTACCCAAGCCCAGGTGACCGGCGTCTTTTCCTTCGTCTCAACTTTGAACCGTTTCACCCGGATCAGCGGGCAAAGTTCCAGCTCGGCGCAATGATTGATAATCGCTTGCGTCGGCACGATCACCTGACGGTTGCGGGTAGCCGGGCCTGCGTTGGGATAGAGTTCGATTGCTGATTGCTTGATCCCGCCAGCCGTGATGTCCTTGACAAGCGTCTCCTTCCAATAGTCCTCGATGCGATCGAGAAATCGCGTCGGCTTGCCGGCCTTGCGATAGGCGGCAGAGGCATCGGAAAATCTCAGGACCGCCTGGGGTCCATCAAGACTACGTTTCCACTCTCGCGCTTCGATGCGGTGGGCGATTTGCTCGGCGACTTCCTTGAGCGCAGTTCCCGTAGTTTCTCGTATGACACGTCCGGCAACCGTGCCCCTGACGTGATAGATTTCGCCCCTTTTGTAGACCGTGAGGGACATTCGAATGACTCCGTGATGCGGTTGACGTGATCGCCAGTGAGGACAATTCGGCCCTTGGCAACGGTAATGCATGCGCCGATCTCTCGCGCTTTCGCGCGGACCCGTCGCTCTGACGTGCCTAGGCGTTTAGCAAGCTCAATTGGCCGGTAAATGTCGGGCAGGGACATCGGGTAAGGTTCCTGTCGAGCGGCGGCCTTTCCAGGGCCACTGCGCGTTATCGTGGTTTCGCATTTTGCGAAAGCCGCCGCCCGACAAGAGGGGAATTGGATTTCGCGCAACCCGCCTGGAAATCGGGGGTAGGTCTGCTTCAGTCAAACGGGACGCATGAGGAATCTGCGTTTCAGTCCGTGCATTTTATCCGATTTTCCCGAACCGCAAGAAATGCCCGAGCCGTTCCCCACGTTTTGCCCTCGGAAAACCGAATCCGCAACGTCGTTAGGGGGACCTCAAAGTGGCGCCGATGTGGCATCAAGTGCAAAGGCGACACAGATCACAATGTAGCGAAATAGGTGTATATGAACGGCATCACGATGTAGCGAACTGATCCGGGATAAATCGCCATCGCGTCTACATTTTTGGGTATGCACACGCGAGAACGGCATCACGATCTAGCGAAGTGATCCGGGATCAAACAAAGCCCGCCAACGCGGCGGGCTCATCGTGCTCTGGGGTATATCGGCGTCAGATCCGGTTGCGCCGCGCGGCCTCGACACGATCCCGAACATCCAGGAGCATTTCGGTCAGGGCGATGAACGCCTCCGTGTCTTTCCAGAGAAGGTCCGACAGCGCCTCTATGCTCTCGGGCGTGGCCCGCGCGAAGCTAGCTTTCAGCTGCGCCGAGGAAAGATTTGCAATCTTGAAAGCGACGGCGAGCATCCCGCGGCGCTTGTCATAAGCCTCCATAACCTCATCCAAAGCGCGACCGACATTGAAGGCGATATTCGTCGATGTAAAATTGATGATGTTGTCGGCCGGCGCTGCGGATTCTGCGGTCGCGGCGGACGTGCTAGGAACGCCTTCAGTGTCAGGCATGGCGCATCTTTATATCGGCGGCCCGGAAAAACGGCGCCGGCGGCCAGGGAAGCACCGGGGCCATCAGTTGCATCCCCACGGGCAGGAGCGACCGCGGGAGGCCCAGCTTGGCTGGGCAATGTTGTCGTGATTGCGCCGTATCCGGGAGGGCAAAGGAAGTAGTCTGAATGGGCGCGAGCCACTTGCGACTTGGACGTTGCGGGGCGCGGACAAGGAGGATCGAGCAGCGGTGCTGTCCTGATGCAACTCAAAGGATCAGATACACCACAAGGAATGTCCTCAACGCCATCAGCCAATCTTGTCTGTTCATCGCATCACCGCCGACGTGACTCAAGAACACACGACGGCGCAAGCTGATGCGCTTATAGTTAAGAAATTACTAACTCGACTCGCGCTAAGCAGCAGCGGGTTGTGGGGTATAGAACAAGGAGGAGGTTGGGCATGAAGTCGATCCTCACTCTTCCGCCGATCCCGATGCCGCAGCGCGCAAGCTCGTCGAGATCGCCAACGGCTTCGAAGCCCTTCAGGACGGCCCTATCTTCATCAAACGTGTCAACGAGCCGTTTCTAACGGATGGCGGCAGCGGTGAGCAATTCCGGGCCGGGATCGAGCGCGCCATCGCCTCCGCTGGATCTGACGGCACGAGAGCGGCACCTACGTGAGGTTCACCGACAGCGGTGCGGCGCTGTTTGCGTGATCCACGATTAGTGACCGCGAGAGCACACCTGCAAAGATTTCGCAGCGAACGTTGAAATGTGAACACAATCCGCAAGCGCCCTTGTTTAGGATTGCAACGCCGGGGCTTAAGGGGCGTTTCATCGCGAATAAATTTTGATCCCGGAGGGCCGCTCGGCATACTGCGGGCGGCCTTTTTGCTGGCGTCGGCGATAGGGCCCGCCTCGTCGAGATCGGGCTCAAAGCGAAAGGCAAATAAATATGACGGAAACGAAAGTCACGTCGCTGTCTGATCACCGTGAAAAACGCGCCGAAAGTAGATTTGAGGCTGCAATAAGAAAGTTCACGGCAATCGGCAGAACGCAGGAAGAGGCGATCCGTATTATTAGGGCGGCCTACGAATCACCAGAAGCCTTTGAGGCCTTTCTCGAGGGCCGCCGCGATTAATGCCGACGAATCCGACGCCATCTCGAGCGGCGACAGCTCGCCAAAGCCTCGTGTTAGTTCCAAAAGCTGATTGCCCTTGCGCGTTGTTCAATGCCAGCGCGCCATGAAAGCGCGGCCAGATAAGTGCATGCACGTAGTGGGTTCCAGGCAACACCCACAAAAATTGCAAGCTGCGGACGCCGGAACAGGTCGCCCTCTGGGACATCGACTCGCCCGCTGGCCCGGAAGATGCATGTAATAACTTGCCGACGATGGGCGATTCCCATCGTTGGCACGTTTCCTCCCAAATAGACTTGGGCCGCCGCTGTGTGGCGGCGGCCATTTTGCTTGAAGCCCCTTTGCGGGAGGACCCTAGAAGCAAGGAGCGAGACCGATGGACGGCACCGAGGCTCACATCAATTTCGATGCGCCGGCGGTTCTTCGCATATCGAAATCCGGCCAGGATGGGACATGAAAGTAAACGTCCAGATAGATTGCACACCCCTCGAGGCCCGCCAGTTCATCGGGCTCCCCGATGTCGCGCCGATGCAGATCGCGGTGATGGACCAGCTTCAGCAGCAGATGATGGCCAACATCGACAAGGCTTCTCCGGAAGCGTTGATGCAGAGCTGGTTCACCTTCGACCCTAAACTCGCGGAAACGCTTTCAGGACCTGTTCGCCGCCATCATGGCAGGCCTCGGCGGTACGCTCACCAGCAGCGACAAGAAATAGGGATGCGTCGTTCACCGTCCCGTCGATCGCCGCCTCCATCGCGCGCTGGCTTTCGTCCCGTGCCGACGCTTAGCCCGGGTGCCCCAGGGGGAAAAGTGAACCCGCCACATCAAAAATCATGCCAAAAATCTAGAGGCGGTCCACTCAGTGTGCGACGAATGAGTAGATAATCCAGATTGCGGCGAGAGCCGCTACAACGAGTATCCAATTGGAAATTTGGGTACCCGCTATCGATGTTTTACCGCTTAACCACTCCGTGGCATTCCTCCTGGATAGGAAGGTTCGGGCCTTATGGCGAGGGTTCGGGCTGGCAAACGGGTTATCTAGCGCGCATAGTCAGCCGATGGGGCATATCCTTTTCAAGATCGCAGACTTTCTGGTTGCGATCTGCGTGGCGTCGGTAATCGCGGTCACGATGTGGTGCGTTGCCTATTATGTTTTTGGCGTCTCCAGTCTAGACATTCGGAGGTCAGCCCTGATGGGCGCCGCCATCTTCGCCCTGCTACTGGCGACACTGTGGCTCCAAAAGAAATCATGACCCGAGGCTGCCGCCCTGGCCTGTGTACAACGATGCATTCCCATTGGTCCGCACCCGCGTCTCCTCACGGTGCCATCGGCCCGTTCCCTGCAAACCACGTTTAGACCACGACCAAGTACGGGTAAAATCGAGCCTCTCTGTATCGTCCCAGGTCAACCTTGCAATTTCCTCGGCTGAGAATTGGGGTCCAGGCGTTGTCAGGCTCATCGCCAATCACCTTCACCTCGCCATCTTCAAAAGCGCACCAGAAGTCGGGGCCCTTTGCTCCGCCGGCATTACCCGGCATCAATGCTCCTACTGCCCCCTCCGACTCCCGCCGTGACCCCCGCCTGATGCGATGCTGAGGCCGCTACCCTCGTCCGCGACGGGTCTCCCCCTGTAACTGCGAACCACCCTTCCGACGTACCGTGCCCACTACCCCGGCGGATCGCGTGGGTGCGCGTGTCGATTGCTTCCCAATACGTGCGGCCTTCCCCAAATGACCGGAGGGTCGGCATCCGCATTAGAACTTTCGCATGTGGGGTTCCAAACCGATGAACAGGCCCGCCCAGTCCTCGAAGCTTCGCTTTTACCAAACGGATCAGCCACCGGCGGTAGTAAGACGCAGGTCTTTGAGCCGCAGCAGCATGGTGAGCATTCGTTCGAGCTTGCGGTCGAGATGGACCTCGTAGCGCCCGAGACGCTCCAGCGTATCCGGGTCGAGCGCCTCGCCGAACGCTTGCTCGCGGATCAGCGGCCGGTTCGCCAGTTCCTTCTTTCGGTTTTCGAACCACGGCAGCACCTCGCCTTCGAGGAAGCGGCGCAAGCCTTCGACGCCGGCGGTGGCTGGCTCTTCGCGTTCTCCGAGTTCGTCTGGATCGCCGGCCAGCGTTTCCGCCCACCAAGCTTGCGTATCGTCGCGCAATGCCGCCAGTGCCGCCTCGTAAGCATCGTTGCGCTTGGAGCCGAGCAGTACGAGGGCGCGGCGTGTCAAAGCCTCGTCGGTCTCCATTTCGGCAATGTCATCGTCGGTATCCGTCGCCGTGGCGCGGATGGCATCGACGACTCGTTCGGACTGACCAGTGGTGTCGAGATGCACCAGCGCCACCTTTACTGTTTCGCGGTAGGACGCCAGCGTTCCCTGCAGCCCGCGCCGGTGCGCGGCAGCCTCAGCAAGGCGAAGCCTCCGCTTGCGCCAGAGGATGCCAGCGACCTCCTCGACGAGGTGCTCCTCGGTCGGGCCCTGAGGACCATGCTCGGACACCAGCGCCTCGACAACCGCCCGGTATTCGTCGGCACTCTCCCAGGGCAGCACGGTGTAGCGCGACAGTACCCCGTGGCGCAGCGCGTTGAAGCGGGTGAGCGCGGTGCCGGCGTCCTCCGAAGCGGTTGGGTCGGTATCAGTCATGGCCAGAAACTCCTTTTGCGTTTGGGTCTATCGATCCGCGCCAGCAGGCGTTCGGCGCGCAGGGCGAAGGCCTCGTCGACAATCATCTCGGCGGTGACGGCGCGCTCGCGCAGCCGCTCGTAGGTCCGCCGCCACATGCCTTTCGGCCTCGCCGGGAATGGCGCTACCATGCCGGGATCGCCACCGAGGCGCTGCCGGATCTTGTTCGCGCGACGCAGCGTGCGGTCCCACGAGCCCTCGCCCTGGCTGGCGTGCGCGAGGCGATAGCAGTGTCGGCACAGGAAATACCGCCCCGGTCCGTGCAGCTTCGCCACGCCCCGCCCGCAAGCGATGCCGTTCACCACGCCTGGACAAATGAAATACGGCCGCGCCCCACCGAAAGGGCACGCGACGCGGACGATGCGGACGGTCTCCGCGACATCTTCCCAATCCCCGCCGCCCATGCGGACCCGGTAGGAGAGTTGCAGCCGATCGGCCTCGGCGCGCAGATTGATCGAGGCGACCTTCTCGCCGTCGCGCGTCCATTGCCAGCCGCCCATCCAACCGGCATGCAGACAGCCTTCGCGATGCAGCCGGTTCACGTCGATGGACCGGCAGGATTCGACCGTCCCACGTCCCGATCCACTCGGCCGCCCCGAACCCAAGCCGCCCATCACGTACTCCCGTTTTTCCCGAAATCGTCTGGAAACCCAGCCGGCCGCGTGATGCCCATCGCCTTCAGAGCGCCGACAGCCTTGACCTTGCGCTTGGCGCGCCACACGGGCCAGCAACGCGAATGCAGCCAGACGAGGCCGTTGGGTTCGGTGCCGTAGGGCAGCAGCGGATCGTGGGCATGTTCACGATCGCAGCACACGAGACAGCGCCCGGCCGGCGAGCGCTCGGGATTGCGGTTCAGCCATTCAACAAGGCAACGGGCAAAGGCTTGGGCCTCGGACTCTGCACGAGGCAGTCCGCCGTCAAGCTGAACGATCCCCGCACGCTCTTCGAAGAAGACCTGCCAGTCCTCCGCCGACCAGCCGTCTTCGGCCGGCCGAAGCAGCGCCATGATCTCGGCCTTGTGCCGGGAGAGCGCATCGAGCACCGGGGCCGGCGGTGCCGAGGCTGCCTTTAGCGCAAGGTCATCGCCATCGAGTGCGAGTTCTACACCGGCGGCGCGGGCCGCCTTGAGAGCCGCGGCCACGCTCATAGCCGCGTACTCCAGCCCGAAGCCCCTGTTTTTTCCGACCCAGATTGAGGCGGGAGATTTGCGTCCGCATCGTCCGCACCGTTCCCGGCTTTAATTTTCAAGGGCTTGGCGCGGACGGTCGGAGCGTTATCATTGCCGCTACCGTCCGCATCGCGGGCTTCCGTCCGCAAGGGTTGAGCCGCGAAGCCATTGGCCGAATTGGATTTCGGCATGGGCGCGGACGATGCGGACGGTGCGGACGGTGCGGACGGTTCTGCCCCCGGCTTTTCTGGCGTGGCAGAAGGCTGGATTGTCGTGATGTTGATGGTGCGGGTCCGTGCTCGTCCCTCCCGCCCGAAGCCGATCTCGATGCCAATCTTGCGCAGGAAGGTTGCAGCCCGGCGCAGCCGGCCCGCCAGTGCCCGAGGGCCATCAGGCCAAGACTTGGACTTGGCAACTCGCTCACCCACTACCTCTGCAAGGGCGCCCAGAAGGTCCGAGGCCGTCCCCGTCCACACCGTCCGCGTTGCCATCACGGCGCGCACGGCGGTGGCGATCGGGTCGGCGTCGATCACGCCCTCCACCGCATCGTCGCGGTTGCCACAATAGGCCGACCAGAAGGTACCGGCGGGCCACAGCGCCGTCTCGCACGCCGTCGCCCACAGCGCGAAATCCGCCATGCGCGGCAGCTTCTCCAGCCGTGTCTCGGGCAACCGCTTGAGGCCCTCCACCACGGCATCGAGCAGCACACCAAGGACGCGGGGGCGTTCGGCGTCGAAAGCGGCCCACAATTCCTGCTCCGGTCGGCGGTGCTCTTCCGGGATCGGCTGCAACGTCAAGAACACGGCGCGGTCGGCGAGGTCGGGCCGGGTGACGATCTCCTCGATGCCGTTGAGGATCACCGGCCGCGCGGCGTCGAACAGCACCTCGTCCTGGTCGGTGTAGAGCTGGCGCACCGCAAAACCACCGCCGGTCGCCAACCGGCAAAGCGTGTCGGAAATCCACCCCGGCAAACCCGAAACGTTGTCGAAGGCCAGCACATGGCCATTGCTGGCCGCGATGAACAGGTCGCGATCCTCGCGCGGCAGGGCGCGCAGGGGCGCGGTGTTGGGATCGAGCAGCGCCCGCAGGATCGCCGAGAAGGTGGACTTGGCCGATCCTTGCTCGCCCGACAGGGCGATCACCGGATAGGGACCGCGATTGCGCAAGCAAGCCAGCGCCCAGGCGACCACGAGGACAAAGTCATTATCCGACTGCACATTGAGAAAGGACCGCAGGACCTCGACCGACCCACCGGCCACCGGCACGGGAAGAGGCTGCATCCCGGCGGCGCGACGAAACCGCACCGGCGGATTGTCGATCAATCGCCAACCGGCGGCATCGATCTCCACCGCCCGCCAGGCTGCGTCGCCAAGGTCGAGGTAGAGCTGCTCGTCCAATCCACCGACCCGGACATGGACGACGCGCTCAGGAGCATCGAAATGCGCCTTCGCCTCGATCACGTTGAGCGCTGATTGCAACGCCTCCGAACTCGGCGCGCCCTGCGTCGCCTCGAAGAAGCAGCGCGCCAACCAACGGCGGAAACCCTTGGCGCGAATCGGCCACGTCTCCCGGTGTCCATTGATGTCAAGATCGGCGAAGCCGGTTCCATCGGGCGCATGGAACAATTCGGCGGTCTGCGCGAGGTCGATCAGTATGTCGGCCTGTGTCGGCCCGCGCCCACCAAAATCTCCACTTTCCTCGGCGATAGCCTCATCGAGTGCCGTCACCCGGCAGCCCGCACTCTTCAGCTGAGCACGCAGTGCCTCGAACGAGGCGCGGTCGTCTTTCTTCATTGCCGCAAGCCGCTCTAGCGCTTCGGGCGCGAAGGCAGCGCCGGGATCGGCCGCCGTTTCCTCGACCAGGCCGTCCAGCGGGTCGGGAATGTCCTCGGCCGCGCCTATAGCCTCCGCGACCAGGTTCTTGGCAGTGCCGATTTCGCTCTCGTGTTCGTCTTTCATTGCGCGCCCTCCTCAATCCGGGGCACGCCGCCCAGCAGCATGTCGTTGAAATCCATCCCTTGCGTTGGGCGGGCAATACGCACGCGCCGGCCCTGGCGCTGCCAGCGCGAGCCACAGTCGCGCGCCGCCGCCTCACCGGCTTCGTCGCCATCGGCGAGGACGATCACGTCGCGCGCGTCTTCGGGGAGATCGAGTGTCCGTAGCCCGGAGGTCGACAGTGCCGCCCAGGCAGCATGCCCGGTTGCTTGCATGGCAGCGAAGCAGGTCTCGATGCCTTCGCCGACCATCAGCACCTCGCCCGGCTCGGCGAGGCGGACCGCGCCGCCGCGACATGGGCCGAGCATCATCTTCTGTGGGTCGATCTGTGCCTTCCCGCTGCCATCGCGGGCAAGATAAGTGCGATGGATCGCCAAAGGCGTGTTGTCAGCCCCGCGCGTCACCAGCGCGATCATTGCAGGCCAAAAGCCGCCGGAAGGATGCTTCAACTCCGCAAGGAAACGGAGCATCGGTGTCGGGGGGAGATTCAGACCGCGAGAGACAAGATAGGTTTCGACCAACGTGCCGTCGGCTGACATCGTAGCCTGCCAGATGGCGAGCGCAGCTTCGGTGCGCTTGGTGTCGTCGCGATCCGGCCCTGTTTTCTTTGGAACGCTGCGAGACGCAAGGCGCATGAATCGGCGGGAGCCGATCTCCATCCACAGACGACGCGATCGCAAACTTGCGATGACCTGCTCCTGATCGCAGCCTGCATGGCAGCGGATCAAGACCTTGCCGTCGTCTGCCTCGCGGATCGAAAGGCTCGGCGTTCGGTCATGATGAGCCGGACACCGCGCCATCCAGCCAGCGCCGGCTTTGTGCCCACCAAGGGCCTTGGCGATCACGGCGGCTGTCACGGGTGCCAACCCCTACGCGCCACGGTTGGTGCGCATGAACAATCGGGCCTGAGAGGTGCTCTGTACCCGCGGCTGTTCAGCCATCCACCCCTGCAAATCTTCCAGGAAGTAAAAAATCCTACCCCGCTTGACGAACTTCGGCCCGGTCCCGGCAGACCGCATCATTGCCAGCGTTTTTGGGCTTAAGCCCAGGAATTGAGCCGCATTGTCGCTATCTAGCCGCCCATCGGGAAATACGACGACCTTCACCCTCTGAATTTCAGTGTTCATAACCGAATCTCCTGTGAGAACGTGTCATGAACCTACCCAGAAAAAATGTATTGCAATCGACTACATGTCTTCTATATGCTTCTAAGCAGTTCATAGAACTTCCGGCATAGGGACTTTTTTCGATGTCCGAAGGCTTTCCGTCTGCGAGAATCCGAAAACCGGCAAGAGCCTCAGAAAGCAAACGAAAATCCGAGGTGGTGACAGTTCGCCTCGACCCTAAGCTGAAATATCTGGCTGAGCTCGCGGCCCGTCGCCTCAGGCGCACCCTAAGCAGCTACATCGAATGGGCGATAGAAGACTCGCTTTCCCATGTCCAAGTGGAGGTTGTTTCCTCAGAATTCCCCGTCACCTTCGCAGACAAAGCGTCATCTCTTTGGGACGTGGACGAGCCGGATCGATTTGCAAAATTAGCGCTGAACTATCCTGACCTGCTGGACCACGAGGAGCAACGAATCTGGAAGCTGGTCAAGGAAAACGGGCTGGTATGGCGCGGTAGCTACTCGGGTCCGGGGAAGGAGTGGACCTGGGAAGTCAGGGAAAGCAAGCTGATCTGGGATCACCTCCGAGAACATTGGGAAACTTTCCGCGACGTTGCTCGGGGCGATAAGCCGCCGTCCGCCCTACCAAATTGGCAAAAGAAGTTAGCAAAATTTGATGACGACATTCCTTTCTGATTCCGGTGGCCCATGACTAAGACATTTCTCAACCTCACTCGCTCGCAGATACGAAAGCTCAGGACGGGTGAATGCATTACCGAACACGGAATTTCTTTCGAGCGGCTTGCGAACGGTGACGGGATTTTCAGTGTCAACATCATGGTTGACCGTCGAAGAATCCACCGATCGGTTGGTCGTGAATCGGACGGCACAACGCGGTCAACCGCGGAAGAATTCATTGCAAAGTTACGCCACGACGCGCGCGAAGGCCGGCTGAACTTGCCGAAACGACGCAAAGTGGCCCTGACATTGGCGGCGGCTGCACCTCTTTATATAGATCGCCTCCATCAAGAGGGAGGCAAGAATATCGAACGTAAGCGACTTCAACTAGAGCAGAGCTTAATTCCCTATTTCAGCAACCGACCACTCTCTCAGATTACAACGTTTGAGATCGAGCGTTACAAAAAGCATCGCACAACCCAGCCCATTACAAGCCGCAAGAAATTAAAGCCAGGCGAAACCCATCCACTGCTCAAGCCTTCCACCATCAATCGAGAACTTGCGACGCTGTCTCATCTTCTGAACAAAGCTGCCGAGTGGGGTTGGATCGAACGGCCGTCGGCAAAGATCCGAAAACTCAAGGAGGGTGCGGGACGAATTGTTTATCTCACTACAGGACAAGCCGACGCGCTGCTCGAAGCCGCAAAAGCTGATCAAAACCGCCAGATTTATCCCTTCATTCTGATTGGTCTTCGGACCGGAATGCGAAAATCGGAAATCCTCTCGATTCGGCGTGAGCATGTTGATCTCGCGGCGCACACCATTTACGTCCCTCATGCGAAGGCTGGCGCTCGCGTCCAGCCCATCTCACCCGATCTCGCTGACTTCCTGTCTGGATACGTCGAAACACTTCCGCCCGGCACTCCCTGGCTGTTTCCATCGGTTGGCAGCCGTCACGGGCGCACAGTTGATGTGCGTAAGGCCTTCGTCCGCTCGGTTATCGCAGCGGGTCTCGATCCGAAACAAGTGGTGCGCCACACGTTGCGACATACCGCCATAACCCACCTCGTGCAGGCGGGTGTCGATTTGCCCACAGTCAAACGGATCAGCGGCCACAAAACACTTGCTATGGTAGAGCGATATGCTCATCAATCAGGCTCTCACATCGCGAATGCCCTAGAGATACTTGATGCCCGTTATCGAACAGAAAAGAAGCCCGCATGATTGACCTCTGCCACCACGCCTTTCGCGGCGTTGCTCCTAGGCGAAGTGGCGAATGAGCCGTCTCGAGGACCTTACCCAGAACGCCTCAATTCGAGGCATATTGCCGACGGGGCTTGTGACTGTCGTTAATGTTCAATGGCACGGAACGGCAGCACTTGAACTCACCTACAAGACACCTGAAGGTAGGGTTGCGAATGAACTCCTATACCGCCACGACGAGCCGCGAATAGAGGTCGTTCAGGAAGGTCGCCCCTGGAGTTTCGATGGTGATGGTGGGCTCTTCCGACTAGTCTCCGAGGCGCATCGAATCCGTCTCGCACATCTCTTTTGATCCCCTGCTCGCGGTGCACGGTGATTGAGAAGGACGTGGATGGGCCTAATTCTTTGCCGCTGCGGTTGGATGGCGAGGTCCCAAACCTTGGTAAGTTCGCAGCGTGCCGACGTGTGGCGCGCGCTATTTACATGGGCTCTGCCCCGCTGACACAGGCTGCGCATCGGGGGTTAGAAGATCGTCGCGTGAAGCTCGGCTGTGTCATGCCGGGAGAGTCACCGTCGGTTTTCGGTGATGCATTGCGACGGCTCGCCGGAGCTGCCACCTATCTCTATCAGGATGGACCACGCTACTGGTATTCGACGCAGCCCACAGTGACAAAGCTTGCGGATGATCGCGCCGAACAATTGAAGCGCGATCCCGACAAGGTCGTGCACGAACTCGACCTCCGACTGCGCAAGAATTTGGAACAGAAGGGGGACTTCAATCGTATCCACCCGATGCCGCAGTCCGGGCAAGACGTCCCCGATGACCTCGACGCGCGGTTGGTCGTGCTGGCGGTTGATCACCCCTACAGCAAAGAACCGAGCTGCCCTGCCGAGAAAGCCGCCAAAGGGATCTTCGAGGCTCGCGGCTCCACCCCCCGTCTCTATCGCAATACGCTTGTCTTTCTAGCCGCAGACAAAACCCGACTGCAGGATCTCGACGAGGCGACCCGCCGCTATCTCGCATGGGAGTCGATCCTCGCCGAGAAGGTGACGCTAAATCTCGACCCCCAACAAGTGAAGCAGGCTGAAACCCAGAAGACTGCCGCTGACGGCGCGGTCACTGCGCGTGTTCCGGAAACATATCAATGGTTGTTGGCGCCAGTGCAGTCGGTACCACAAGCAGCAGTCGAGTGGCAGGCAATTAGGCTCTCTGGACAGGATGCTCTGGCGGTCCGCGCAAGCAAAAAGCTCCGGAGCGACGAACTGCTGCTTACTGGATTTGCGGCCACGCGGTTACGCATGGAGCTCGACCGCGTGCCTCTCTGGCGCGGTGATTGCTTCAATCTATTAGCGATGGTCTGGCACTGTTGACATGGGCCAAGGATTCGTTCGCCTTCGCCGAAAGTTACGATGAGGCTTCAGCCAGATACCGCGGCCTACGCTGTGGCCAAATGGTTGCTGTGTCTGCTGACAACATGAACGGCGTTCTGGTCAAGCCGGATATTGCAAAGAGGCAGTTTGACATAGAGACAGCGATGGCGTCTCCGATGCCTGCCGCTGGGGCAGCCACCGCAGGATCGTCGCCCGACGGACAGACTACCGGTACATCTGGCTCAACATCTGGCGTGCCAAATGGGTCGCCATCAACACCCTCTAGACCTAAGCGCTTTTATGGGACGGTCACGCTGGACGCGACCAGGGTCGGACGTGACGCTGGCCGCATCGCCGATGAAGTCATCGCGCATCTGTCCGGCTTAGTGGGATCCTCGGTCAAAGTTACGCTCGAAATTGAGGCCGAGATCTCTCTGCCGGTGTGCCAGAAAACGTGGTGCGAATAGTTACGGAGAACAGCCGAACCCTGAAGTTCAGCAGCCACGGATTTGAAAACGAGTGACCCAGCCAACCTGATTACACCGAAATTACACGACCAACCTAGTTATCGAGCCAAAAAATCGCTAAGTACTTGATTTAATGGTGCCCAGGGGCGGAATCGAACCACCGACACTGCGATTTTCAGTCGCATGCTCTACCAACTGAGCTACCTGGGCACTTCCCCGCCGCGCTGGGCCGGGAGCGGCGGTTTATAGTCAGGCCGGGCGGCCCTGTCCACCACGCTTCGCCTGTGGTTTCGCGTTGCGCGGCGACGCCAATTGCCGAAGGCGGGGCGTGCCCGGCATCGCCCTTCGGGCTATGCCGGACGACCCCTCAGAACCCCGCTAACCACCAGAAATAAAACAAAAATTCCTACTCGTGGCCCTCGTCCTCGTCCTCGCGGCCGGGGATCCAGTAGGAACCAGACAGCCAGCGGTTCAAATCGACATCGCGACAGCGGCCCGAGCAGAACGGCCGCGCCGCCTCGCTCGACGGCTTGCCGCAGATCGGGCATCGCCTGGCGCCGGCCTTGGGCGAAGGCGCGGCGGCTTTCGGCTTAGCTGGCATTCAACCAGCCTCTTTTCTTTTGAAGATGCTCTAGTTTCATTATTATTCCCAATAGCTTAAGCCGTTTCGCGGCGGAAGGCTTACCCCCAAAATTGGCCCCATGGCAACACCCATGGCAACGCCGTGCAAATTTCGGTGAGTTGGTCTGGCCTAAGCCGGCAGGAGCCGGTCGACACCCGCGCCAGCCGTATAATGCAGGCCTGATTCGCCCACGACAGCTCCGAAACCCATGAGATTTTTACTATCCCTTTTTCAAACATCGGAAGGCGGCCCGCATTGGATATCCATGCGGGGTGGGTGGTGACGGGAGGCTTCATCATCGCTTCACTCGTCATCTATCGAAACGATCGTGTAACTCAAGGGCCGTGGATATTGACGCCAGCTCAAGAGAGCAAATTCGCCGATGGTCTCAAGATGGCCTTCAAGGGCAAAGTAGCGCTGGAATACGGAAACTCCGATGCAAAGCGCGTCTATGGCTTCGCCTCGAAGCTGAAGGAGGTCTTTGAGACATCGGGATACGATGTCTGGGGATACATGGCATCATACATCCAATCATCTGGTGAGCCGATTAAGGGAATACGTATTGAAGTCGTGAAGGATCAGCCATCAGATCACGTCGGAGCTGGGATTCAACAGGCATTTATCGCCGCAGGCATCGATGCTCCGGGAGTTGAAAGGCAAAACAACAATCACCCGCCAGACACTGCGCTCATCATGATTGGTACTAAGCCCTAGCGGTCAATAATTGCGGCGTAGAGGAATAGGCGCGCAAAAAAATTGCACCTTTAGATTTATTTGCTCGCTAAAGCCGATTGACTCAACTGGGGCGCGAGGTATGAGAGCGTCGGGCAAAGAGGGCTGAGGGATGCGCGCGCGATTCTTAGCAACGCTTGCAGGCATAGCTATCCTCATTGGTATCTCGCGGGCAAACGCGGATACAGCCATTTATTCGTCTATTCCGGACCTTAGTGCTTTTTCCTGGAACAACGCCTATTGCTCGGACTGCGTCCCGCGGCGCAGGATGAACCTCTGACTCTTCTCTCGCTATCGAACTCAGTTTCTGTTACCGGCCTAAACTTAGCGACTGGTCCTATATTCGGCGACAGTACTTATGCCGGTTTGGGGGGCTTCACCTTTGAAATCTACAACAGCAATCATTCGCAAATTATCTTTTCGCAGCTGATCTCCACCACGTTGGTCGCAACCACAGCAAACAACACTGATATAATCTCGGGCAAGGTGTCCGGATTGAGCCTTTTGAGTGGGACCTATTGGGTTGGCTTTTATGCAGACGTGTTGGGACTACCTGGCTTTCTTCCCGGCGCGAATGGGCTGCTGATCGAGACAACGCCCCACACGGGCATCGAACAGTTTCCTTTGGAGGGCAACATAGGCTATCAGCTTGTTGGGACCGTCAGCGCCGTCCCAGGCCCAACTGTTGGCGCCGGAGCGTATAGCTTCGCTCTCGCTGCAATATTCTTAGGTTGGTTCAAGAGACGGCGCGCGCGCCAATTGGCGTAGGTCTGCAATTGACGCCGCACGGCTATTGGGGGCGTCACGAACGAGGCCTGCGTTTGTTCTCATATTTCTGCTGGGAAGACTTCGTCTAGCCTCTTGCCGAGCCCAATCTAGATCAACCCCTTGAGTCCACTCTCATCGAAGGTCTATGCCGTCATTTCTAGTAGAAATGGTGAGCAGAACATTTGTTGAACAGGTAGGCTATCCGACGAGTTCATTGCAAAGGTCGATGCCTGGGCCAAAAAGCAGGACGATCACCCGGGACGTACCGAGGCGATCCGCCGCCTGGTCGAGCTGGGGCTGAAGGGGAAGAAATGAGCGGGCACAGCGAAGATAATAAGCTTGGGGCGACGGACATTCCAAATGAGGTGCTTGGGCCCGAACGAACATTGCTGCAGATGTTCAAATTTTACGTCGAGCCAGAAATCGAACGCCGCCGATCCGGCAGACTGCTCACCGAACCATTCATCTTGGCGAGAGCTCAAGTGCTGTTCTTCGAAGGACGGTCGCCTGAAGTCAGGCTAAACGATGAAGTCAAGATTGCTTTGCTTGTGAGGGCGCCGCGTGCGGTTCAGAAGGGCGAGGCTGTTAGCCTTTCGGAAATAGAGCACATTGAAGGTTCGGAGTTGGATCTCGCTGATTCCGACGCCGGTCACTTCACCGCCGTGCTGTTAAATAACAACTGGTTGATGTTTTTCGACTTTCGCCGCAACAAGCGAAAGGCGTCGGCTCTTGTGAAACGAGCAGAGGAGTTTTGCGCCATGGCCGAGCATGCACTGTCAGAACGTTTTGCCGGTCCATGGGTCGACAATTTGTATAGTGCTTGCGAACTGCTCGCTAAAGCCCGCCTGATCACATCTTCTGCCGAAAGCAGCGACGTCAAATCTCATGGCCGCATTCACTCCGAGATTAATCGTTGGGGTCTGTTAGGAAACGTTGATCGCAAATTCGTCGAGACGTTAAACAAGCTCTCGAATCTTCCAACCTCGGCACGGTACAAGGGCGATGATATTTCCCAGCATGTATCCCCAGAAATGGTAGCGACCGCTCGTGCCGAGATATCGGAACTAAAGATCCGGCTGAAGCGGTTTAGCCCCGATGAAGTTTAATGCGATAACACGACCCGTGATGCCCCGAGATCCATTTATCCGCGAAAAATTCACCCGGGAGCGCACGGCCGCTAAAAAGCTGGCCGCGGAATATTTCGCGCTTCCCCAAGGATCGGTACCAGACCGAGGTGGAAAGCTGGCGCGCCCTGCAATCGCAAAACATCGAGTTCACCATGAAGCGGCTGCCCAAACCGATCGAGAGGGCGACGGAGATCGCTAAGTGAGCAACGATATCGAGAGACAGTTGGCCAAGATACTAGCCCGGGACAATGAGCTGCGAGACGCCGAGGCGAGCGAAAAAAGAAAGCAAGAGGCCGCGGTTGCGGCAGCTGTGGTTGAATGGGAATCTCGCGTGGAGAAAGTGCTTCTCCCCGCAATCGAACCGTTGGCCGCGATGCTAAAGGGCGCTGGCTGGACTTGTGATATTGAACGGACGCCTCGCGGATTCAAAGTAGCTGCTTTCCGTGGCGATATGGTGGTCTATGGGTCAAGAGAGCGCCCTAGCCTCTCGTTCGAGCTACAACAAGGAAAAGACTTAGTGGTCCTACACGAAGCCACGCCGTCAGGCATTCGCTTGGATGCGAAGATATTAGGGGTCAGCGTTGAACCCGATGTCGTCAAAAATCGCATCGTGGAGTTTGTCAGTAAACTGGCGCTGAAATAAAGCGCGGTCCGGTAGCAAAACGCGGAACATCAATCACGATTCTGGGAAGGAAGGCACGACGCGCGGACCGCATGACGGATGGCCGTTACCGGCTCGTGGCCGTCAAAGGGGCTCGCGTCTTTGTTGGCACCTTGATCGACACAATCAACAAGGGAAAAGTCCGTCTTGCGATCTTTAGCGTTCCGAAGGGTTGAACCGGATCATCCTCGAGCCGATAAGGAACGGGAGGAATCTGCCTTCCTGCGCTAGTCGTCTGCATCGGCCTTGCCCTGCACTAGGTTGAGTGCATCGCGATACAGAAAGGGTACCCAATAGGTGGGCTCATCGCGAGTCCCGCGCTCCTCAAAAAATCCGAGTTCAACAAGCTGTTTGGCCTTGCCGATCGCGGCGTTGTGTGAGAGCGACCATAAATGAGCTAGACTGTCGGGGGTCTGTTCGGCCTTCTGGCCTTCCAACTTCGATACAAAAGGTCTTTCTGACGCGTATTCGGCATACAGGTATTGGTTCAGCCTTGCATTTGAGACCGTCGGCAACGCGCTTTTGAAAACGGATCGATCGAACAACTGATCGTTCGCCGCGGCGGCTCCACCATTTTCAAGCCGTCGGATTTCCTGCTCCAAAATGCAATTGAGCAGATGGATCAACTCTCTCGGTGCAGTCTTGCCGGTTCCATCAGCGCAACGCGTGACCAGCCATTTGAACGTTTGAGCCTTCTGCGGTCCTTGCTCGACCTGCTTCGGGAAAAACCTGTAAAAAATATCTTCTTGCTTCGCCGCATCTTCAAGAATCGATGTCACATCGATCCCAAATTCCTTTACTAAGGCGCTATTGTTTAACAGGCGCCGCAAAATCAGGTTCAGCAGCGCCGGCTGCGGCCAATCCAGAATGACATATCTGATGAGATGGCTGGCCTCACGCATCCCCCTCTCAGTGATTCTCTTCCAGATATCCTCCCGCAGAAAAATCTTAAGCGATATCTGGCCCCGGCTCTTTATGTCAGCATAAGCCCGGATCAGCGCGCGAAGGGCGTTGGCTTCCAGCTCGTGGTTTTCCACGAACGCAACGTCAAGCCTGTCCAACAGAACCCAGACCGCTAGACTGCTCTCGCTCAATACATCATCAAGCAGTGCGAACAAATTATCGACCGACGAAAAACCGATACTCTTAAGATCAGCGGACGGCTCTCGGAGAACGATTTTCCCGTTTACTCCGATTGGCATTTGGGTAATGGGGTCTAGCGTAAGCCCGCCTTCTACCGATTCAGCCGCAACGATCCGCTTTGCATATTCGTGTACACTCCGAAGAACGCCCGTTAGGCTGAATTCTTTCTCAAGCAATTTTGCGCCTTCGAGAGCAATAAAAATCTTTTGTGCCTTGGCGCCGCGAATGTCATATTCCCGCAGTTGCTGCGCGATAATCGTAAGGATATAGAGCTTCCAGAGCACCACAAATTCGTTCTCGGTCGTGGGTGGATCAGCAATCAAATCCTTAAAAACGGTGGCACCACGAGGATTTTCAGCCGCGACCAGTAAAATGCCCTGGTCGAAGAACGTATCAGCCCTCGTCATCAGCAAAGAATAAATGGCGCTTTTCCCGGCGCCTTTTTCGCCGCGGATAATGTCAATGTCGCCCTTCGCGATCCTAGCCCATTGGTTTGTTTCGACGAAGTAGCCGGCCAGCGCGTTGACCTCGTCCTCAGCAACCTGAACGCCAAATGACATTTCCCTCAGCAAATCAATCCGCTTCATCGCAAATTCTCGCTCAGCGTGAGATGGTCGCTGGGCGGTTGTACGCCTTGAAGCTCGACTTTGACAAGTTTTGGCGATAATTGCTCCCACGTTCAAAGCAGCCATCTGTCACTCACGAGTTGTTTCCGATGCGCAGACACGCGCTTGTCAAGATCAGGCCCTGGGGTTTGCTGGCGCGCTTTGCTATCCTTCAGCCGCGATTTCAGACGGTTGTACTGGCGAGACGCCATTGGCGAGCGCGATGCACGCCCCTATTTTGAAATTATCAGCCATAGCAGTCTCCGATCATTAGGAACGCGGCGAGCCAGCCACCGAAAACGACTCGCCGCGAGGGCGCCAACCGCGGAAAGGAGAGGACCACCGAGGGCGCCGATCTGATCGACATTAGGCTGCCCTGGTAAGTAATTTCCACACGGGCACCGCTTTCGTTCCACCTTGCAAATAAATTTGCGCGTTAACAATGTCGGTATACAACGAACCGATTGCCGTCTGATTGGCGCCCGTCGCGGCGCTCGGAGCACCCGCGCCGTACAGGTGCATCAGATCGGCCGGCATGTCCTCGATGTCACGATCATAGGCATTGCCGATACCGAAGAAGGCGGGGACAAGCGTCTCCCGGAAAGGGTTGGTTTCCGAGATTGCCGCCAGCAACGATTGGTTTCTAGGATGACGGTTCATTGTAGCTCCTTTGCTGATAGTGTTTCATTCCGATGAAAGATCTCCAACCATGCGCCAGAACGACGCCGGCGAGCCGTCATAGACGGCGGCCTCCGGGGTGTTGTTTCCAGAGCTGGCGTTTAGCCAATACCCGTTGAAATTGCCGGTGCTTCCGTAATAGCCGAAACGCGGCGGTGTTTGCTCCACGCTGGACACCATCAGCTCACTGAGGGCCCATACTAGCGCGTCGCATCGGTCCGGCGAGCCATCGCCTGAGTACCCGTCGCCGGTCATCGCGGCCATCTGGTCTTCGAGTTCGGTAAACAAGCCAACGTGACGAATGCGGTTCTGCTCATACAGCGCCGCGATCGGTTCTGCGCGTTGGACCTTGCCGCGGCTCGCGGTCACCTCCCGATAGGGCACGTTCGGATCAACGGTGCGGATGACGTGCTCGCACATGGCGCCGCCGAAGTTGCGCTCCGCAACGATCCTATCGGCCTTGAATTCGCGGTACGCATTGACAGCCACTCGCCCCCAGCCATCAGGCGATAGCTTGCAGGTCCGATCGGCCAGCACATAACCCAGGCCGTCAGAGCCCTTGCCGGCGACCACAATGCCGATCGAATCGCCACCATCCTCCTGGCCGCGGGTGCCGGAGGGATCAACCGCGACCACAACGCGCACCATGTCCGGCAATCTCCAGCAGCCGTTGGCGCGCTCCAGCATGTGCGGGTCCACAAAGCGCCTTGCACATCCGTCAACAGCTCGCCGTCGATCTCCTGCCGGCCTAATCTTGTGCCGGAATATCTGCTCATGATGCTGGAGATGAATGTCGGTGCGAGATTTTGCGCGTTGTCGATCGTCTTGCCCCGCGTGATCACCGTGGTCGGATCGGCAATGATCGCTTTCAGCATCTTGGAAGGCCGTGGCGTCGTGGTGATCAGCTTTCTCGGCCGGATGCCAACCCGCAGGCCGAGATTGAGCATGTCGAGCGCCTCGGGGTGCGGCCATGTCGCCAGCTCGTCGCAATACGCCAGGTCGTGCTGCGGACCCCTCAACCGCTCGGGCTCCTCGGCGCTGAAACAAGTGGCCTGAGCGCCGCTCGACCATTCGAGTCGCCGCTTGCTCGGTTCCCATGTCGGCCGCGTGCTGTTCGATGCAATACTGAGAAAACCGGAAGGGCCCTCGACTAGAACGTCCCTCACGTCCGCCGCCGTCGGCGCGACCAACGCAATCCGGCTGGCCGTGCCCGCCACGGCATGACCGTGAACCCATTCGACGCCGCATCGCGTTTTGCCCCAACCTCTTCCCGCCAAAACCAGCCAGGTCGACCACCAATCGCCAGACGGCTCGCGTTGCTCCGGCCGCGCCTGTACCCGCCAACTGCCAGAAAGAGCGTCCGCGAGGTTGGAGAACATCTGGCCACTGCTACGCATGGGGGTTGATCTCCCGCATGGGCGAGCTCGCCAGCGCGGCCGCGGTGTGTTCTGGTGTGGGTGCACGGTCCTCGAGCTGGCGCAGGCCGTCGACCACCTTTGCAAGCGCGTCGGGATGATCCGACAATGTGCTGATCAGCATTTGCTCGAGCTCGATGTACAACGGGCTCGACATGAAAACTGTCACGTTATGGTTGACGGTGTGCGGATTGAGGCGGAGCAATTCGCCGGTCAGGCTCGCCAGCAATTTCAAGGTTTCATTCAACCGGCCCGCCAGCGCGGCGGTGCCGGATCGATCGTTCAGAACGGCAGCAAGCTGCATTTGTCGGAGCAACGTGCTGCGAACGATCGCTAGATAGTCGAGCAGCGACAAGCTCTCGGCATTTGCCCTCTCGGCGAGGCCCTTCAGGTCGACGTCGCACAAATAGATCGCGCGATCGGCATCGGTGACGTGGTTTGTCATGTGCCGCCAAACGGAGACCTTGTTGATGCCGTAGGTCTTAGCGATGGTGTCCAGGCTGACGCCGGAGATGCGCGCCAGTTCGATGCGCGCCCGCTCGGGTGATGCACAGACCAAACACCGGGCCCGCGTGATCCTTCGGACCATCAAATTCCCTTTGCGCGTAAAAAAACGTTACGATACGCGGACAAGCCGTTCATGGCGCGAAATCCGCAGCACGTTGCCACGGCGTTGCCATGGACGGCATAGACACTTCATTATCTGGCGTAAAATACTGATAAAGCAAGCATTATCGGAAGTGTTGTAACTGGTGCGAGCCAGTTGTTTTCGTTTTCATCCGTCGTTTTCGCGTGCTTGCGCCTGTTACGAAAAAAAGAAAGTTGGCACACCACGCGGCGGTGCGATCGGGACCGATCTGGAATCGGGAACCGAAATCAGAGCCAAGTTTTGTTGCGGAGAAAAAAATGATACCGACCGCCCTGGCCCTTCCTTTCCCATGGCACCTCCCCCCTCAAACATGTCCAACCGATTTCATAGCCTGGCCGCTGTTCCGACGCGGTCGACGATGCTCGCGATCTATATAGGGAACAACCTGGCCTTCGCCGCGCACTCGCGCACTACGGACTCCTGCACCAGTAGGCCGCCGGCGCGGTCGATGACCGCAAGACGGCGATGTCCCAAGGCGACGTGCCGATCGATCCAGACGCCACCCGCATCCGGACCGCGGCGGGCCATTGTTTCCGTCATCGCTCGGATGAGGTCCTGGTGCGCCCTGAGATCGCCATCTTAGCTAACCCAGCCAGCTATTCCGCAGATCGTGTGATCCTTCGCGTTCGGTTTCCATGTCAACACGCCGCATATCCCGTGCAACGCGTGAATTTCCTGGATCAGCGAAGGTCTGCTCGGGGTCATCAACGGACCTGACCGCCCCGAAATGCGACTTCCGCTCTTCCCCGAAAGCGGACTCAAGTCGGAAATCGGGCCAGGTCCGAAAAGTGCCTGCCACAAGCAGACCTAGCAAGATGCTACTCGATGACCTCGGTAGCAGCAGCCAATAACTCGGGCGGCACCGTAAGGCCGAGCTTTCTGGCGGTCTTCAGGTTGATGGCTAGGTCAAACTTGATTGGCTGCTGAACTGGAAGGTCGGATGGCCTCGTCCCCTTGAGGAGCCGCCCTACATAGGAGGCGGCTCGGCGATACAGATCCTCGTAATCGGGGCCATAACCAATCAATGCGCCCTCCCGCGCCGTCGGGGGGAAAGCAAAAATCGTGGCCAGGTCGTGACTCAATGCAGATTTGATGAGTTGATCCCGGTTGCGGAACGTGAACGGACTGGACTGAACGATGACGATCTCAGCCTGATCCGCCTTCATTGCACCAAATATATCGTTCGCCTCGGCCACGTCACGGATCTCCCGCGATCGAATCTCGACATCCAGCGATTTTGCGGCTCGCTCGGTGACCTCTAGCCTGTATTGTCCATCCGCCCATTTTGGGTACCAGAGATAATTGACCGTCGCCTGCGGCTTCCCCAACTCAATCGCGAACTGCACATACTTGCCGCTGAGGTCTGCATGCATGTCACTGAAGCCAGTGATATTTCCGCCGGGACGCGAGAGGCTTTCGACCAGACCGATGCCGACGGGATTGCCGACGTTGATAAACAGAATTGGGACCGCCAACGCTTGCCGCTTCGCTTCCAGCGACGCGATTGTACCCGACGGGACCAGCAGCCTTGGACCGCGTTGCATCAGTGCACCCACCGCCTGCGGTAACTCTAGCTCGTTCTCAACCCATACTATGTCGAGCACGACGTCCCGGTTTTCCATGACACCGGTTTCGAGCAAACCCTTCCGGAAGGCTTCGACGAGCAACTGGCTGTATGCATTGGAGGCTTGGCCAACTGGCAGGAGGCCGACGCGCGGCAGATTTTGCTGTGCATACGCCGCCAGCGGCCATGCCGCCACCCCGCCCCCGATCAGTGTGATGAGTTCGCGACGTTTCATGCCATCCCCAGATCGGAGGAAGCTCCACCTAGTCAAGCTAGCACGATGGAGGGGGCCGGATGCGACTATTCGGACACCGGTCGATGTCCGCTACAGTCGACGATGGCAGCCCCTGACGCGCCATGGTCGAGCACATTACGGTCGTTGTTGCGCTCTTCGATATCCCACATCTCGAAGAGACCCGATCCCGGCGGCACTTTGGCAATCATGGCGAGGAATGTCGCCACTGCCCGCAATTTCAGCGAACCTGCCCTTTGCAAAGCCGAGTCCGTCGAGATAGGCAATGCTGCGCACTGGCTCGTTTCTTGAAAGCGGCTTAGAGGGAGCAAAGCTGGGCAGACCATGAAACTCAAGCGCGCTATCGCCGCCATCGTTCTAGCGTCTGCGTTTGCCGGACTTGTGGCCGCCAGCACGTTCGAGGATGCGGTTGATGCGCATGCCAGAGGCGACTACGCAAAGGCCCTGCGTCTTATTCGTCCACTAGCCAATGATGGTGACGCCGCAGCCCAGTTCAATCTTGGGTTAATGTATATGACTGGCCAAGGCGTGCAGCAGGACAATGCTGCCGCAGCATTATGGTTTCGGAAGGCTGCAGAACAAGGCTACGCCCTCGCCCAATCCAATCTCGGGACCCTGTATCTCTACGGCCACGGCGTGGCGCAGGACGATACCGAGGCAGTAATGTGGTTTCGGAAGGCTGCAGACCAAGGCGACGCTATCGCCGAGTTTCTACTCGGGAACCAATACGCAAACGGCAAAGGCGTACCGCAGGACTATAGTGAGGCGATGATCTGGTTTCAGAGGGCTGCCGGGCAAGGCCATGCCGTCGCCAAGCTCTATCTCGGGGTCATGAACGCCGAAGGCCGAGGCGTGCCGCAGGACTATGTTCGTGCCCACATGTGGTTCAGTCTATCGGCGGCACAGGGTGAGCAAGGAGCGGTCAAGCTTCTAGAAATGGCCGGGAGGATGACCCCAGCTCAGATAACCGAAGCGCAGAAGCTCGCAGGCGACTGGAAGCCGGCTACGCAGCCACCTCCTCGTTAGCGGAGCTCCTATTGCAGTGCTGATGACCGCTATGGGTCATGAGCGTCGTCCTCTGCAATGAACGGCGGCCTGTCGATGTCCGCTATGCCCCGTTAGCACTCATCAAGCAACTCGCAAATAACTGAATGACCTCCGGCGTCGTCGCTTTGCTTCCTTGGAGCGACTGTCGCCGTTCGAGCGAGGCAGCGGGCAGCCCGGGCTGCCCGCGCCTGACGATGCGCGGCGCCGACCACGCCGAGCTGATCGTCTGGGTCGATTTGGCCCGCTTTTTGCTAGGTCTAATTACAGGCAGGAACCGAGCAAGGGAGGTCTAACCGTCAAAAAAGCGGAGACTATCAATGCCTGTCCGGATCAGATTGTTCGCTGCCTTCGCTGCTGTCCTCTTAGCTGAGCAACTGGCACACGCCCGTGATCCCGACGGCAGATATACAAACTCCCCCCTCCACGGATGGTTCGAACAGTTGGCAAGCAAGAAGGGGCGATGTTGCTCGGACGCTGATGGCATGTCCTTATCGGATGTCGATTGGGTATCACACGACGGTCACTATCGCGTCCAGATCCGTGGTGAATGGGTCGATGTACCCGATGATGCCGTCATAACGGAGCCAAATCGAGCAGGACGGACGATGGTATGGCCTACTTGGTTGGACGGTCATCCCCAAGTGCGATGCTTCATGCCGGGGACTATGAGCTGAAAGCCTTACAACGGCGGACGCCCAACGCGCAGGCCAAATGGTCTTCGCGGACCCGGCCCCGCGCACCATTTAGGTAATCGTCAATGACCGCTTCGGGTCATTCGCGACCGAGTCAGCGGGCTTTGCCTGCCAGTTGATGTCCGCTTCTCTCCAAAAGATGGGGTTAATCGGCCGGCCCAGCTTGTGGATAGCTGAAGATTTTGGGTGCTGCGCTTCAGGCTGATGGTGAAACGAGGTCCTTGGTTACGGCCTCAAGCA